>HHCFC02800__coassemble_1347_pt1 | contig 23354 bp, 23 predicted proteins | sample HHCFC02800__metabat2_high_PE_058 | metagenome-assembled genome bin HHCFC02800 | reverse complement strand
ATCAACATCTTCGTTGAAGGTGTGAGAGTGATAGATTAAGGAGGATTTTGTCGTGGCTGTTAAGACGATAAATACGGAGATGCTTCAGAAGATGTTTCTTGCCGGAGCAGCGAATCTGGAAGCGAAAAAAGAATACATTAATGAACTGAATGTATTCCCTGTACCTGACGGGGATACAGGGACCAATATGACGCTGACTATCATGTCGGCAGCAAAGGAAGTGCGTGCTCTTGAAAACCCGGACATGGTATCGACAGCGAAGGCAATCTCTTCCGGTTCCCTCAGAGGAGCAAGAGGTAACTCGGGCGTGATCCTTTCCCAGCTTCTCCGTGGATTTACAAAAGAGATCAGAGAGTACGAGGAGATCGACGTCAATATACTCGCGCAGGCTTGCGAGCGGGCGACGGCGACAGCCTACAAGGCGGTCATGAAGCCAAAAGAAGGGACGATCCTGACCGTGGCAAAGGGAGCTGCGCAGAAAGCAGCGGAACTTGCCGAGACGACAGAGGACCTTGAAGTGTTCATCCCTGAGGTCATCAGCTATGCAGAGGAAGTCCTGGAGAAGACTCCGGAGATGCTCCCGGTACTCAAGGAAGCCGGTGTTGTAGATTCCGGCGGACAGGGACTCATCGAAGTGCTCCGTGGAGCGTACGATGCGTTTCTTGGAAAAGAGATCGATTATTCTGCGATTGAGGCAGGACCGGCGACAAAGATGGTCAAGCCGTCACAGCAGGTGGAGACAGATATCAAGTTTGGGTACTGTACAGAATTCATTATCATGACAGAGAAAGAATTCACAGAGAAAGATGAGACAGAGTTCAAGGGATATCTGGAATCTATCGGTGACTCCATCGTCTGTGTCGCGGATGAAGACGTGGTCAAAGTCCATGTTCACACCAATGATCCGGGTCTTGCGATCCAGAAGGGGCTCTCCTACGGACAGCTCTCACGGATGAAGATCGACAACATGCGTGAGGAACATCACGAGAAACTGATCCGTGATGCGGAGAAGGTTGCTGCACAGCAGGCGGAGACTGCACAGGAGAAGAAAAAGAAAGAGCCGAGAAAGCCGGTAGGATTTATCGCTGTTTCTATAGGAGAAGGGATGAATGAGATCTTCCGGGAACTGGGAGTGGACTACATCATAGAGGGCGGTCAGACGATGAACCCGAGTACGGACGATATGCTGACGGCGATCGACAATGTGAATGCAGACCATATCTTTATCCTTCCGAACAATAAGAACATTATCCTTGCGGCAAACCAGGCACAGTCGCTCACAAAGGACAAGGACATCCTTGTGATCCCGACAAAGACAGTGCCCCAGGGTATCACCGCTGTTATCAGCTATATGCCGGAGGCTGATGTGGACACAAACTTTGAGTCCATGAAGGAAGCGATCGGGAATGTGAAGACCGGACAGGTGACTTATGCGGTTCGGGATACCCATATTGACGACAAAGAGATCCATGAGGGAGATATCATGGGAATCGGTGATAAGGGGATCCTCTCAGTCGGACAGTCTGTGGAAGAGACGACGAAAGAAATGCTCGGACATATGGTCGATGAGGATTCAGAACTGATCAGCCTTTATTACGGACAGGATGTCCTTGCTGAAGATGCGGAGAGATTCGCGGCAGCTGTGGAGGAAATTTATCCGGATGTGGATATCGACCTTCATGCGGGCGGACAGCCAATCTACTATTATGTGATCTCTGTAGAATAGGCTGAGTCTGTATGAGTGCTGCGCCCTGAATGTGCATGCACAGAAAACGGGACGATACGGCAGAACATATCATGACAGAAAAAGAGGGACACTCTTCGGGAAGGAGGAGGGTCCCGATTTTTTAGTCCTACAGGGATATGACGACAGGAGAATTTGAGAATGAATGAAAATTCGCGAATCATTGAGATGAAAGGGATCGGGGAGAAGACAGCGGAACTTTTTGCCCGGGTCGGGATTCGGACAGTAGGTGACCTGATCCGTTATTATCCAAGGAGCTACGAGATCTTTGAGGACCCGGTACCGATCGCTGAAGTATGTGAGGGTAAGGTATGTACGGTGACAGGAGCAGTGTTCGGACGGATCCAGGTGTCGGGAACAAGGAATATGCAGGTGACCACACTCTATCTGAAAGACCTGACCGGGACTTTGAAAGTGATCTGGTTCCGTATGCCGTTCCTGAGGAATACGCTGGGCAAAGGCGGAGCGCTTACCCTGCGGGGGCGTGTGATGCGGAAACGGGACGGACTAGTCATGGAGCATCCTGAGATCTTCTATCCAGCGGCAAAATATGAAGAAAAAAAAGATTCCATGCAGCCGGTCTATACGCTGACGGCAGGCCTGTCAAACAATGCGGTCGTCAGGGCGGTCAGGCACGCGCTGGAGTGTGTGAACGCGCGGCAGGACATCCTTCCGGAAAGTCTGGCGGAGAAGTATCATTTCATACCCTATGAGGCGGCAGTAAGGAGGATGCATTTCCCGGAAAGTAAAGCAGGGTTTCTGGAAGCACGGAAACGGTTTGTTTTTGAAGAATTCCTGATATTTACCCTTTCCCTGCGCAGACTGAAAGACAGAGAGGACCGGGCGGGGAATCCCTTTGAACTTGCGGACCGCCCGGAGATCGACCGGTTTCTGGAAGAGCTGCCTTACAGCCTTACCGGAGCGCAGAGGAAGGTGTGGGATGAGATCCGCTCTGACATGCAGGGAGAGTTTGTCATGTCAAGGCTGGTACAGGGAGATGTGGGGTCCGGCAAGACCGTGGTGGCTTTCCTTGCCCTTCTGCTCGCCGGACTGAACGGATATCAGGGGGCTCTGATGGCACCAACGGAAGTGCTGGCGAGACAGCATTACGAGAATATATCAGGCATGCTTGGAGAATATCACATCCCTCTTCGGGCGGAACTGCTCACCGGATCGATGACTGCGAAACAGAAGCGGGAGGCATACGGGCGGATCGAGAGCGGCGAAGTATCGATCGTGATCGGAACCCATGCCCTGATCCAGGAAAAAGTATCCTACAGGGATCTTGCCATTGTAGTGACGGACGAACAGCACCGGTTCGGCGTGAAACAGAGGGAGGCTCTGGCGGGAAAGGGGAATATGCCCCATATCCTGGTGATGAGCGCGACACCTATCCCAAGGACACTGGCGATCATCCTCTATGGAGATCTGGATATCTCCGTGATCGATGAGATGCCAAAGAACCGTCTGCCGATCAAGAACTGCGTGGTGGATACCGGATATCGTAAAACGGCATACAATTTCATGAAAAAGCAGGTGGAAGAGGGGCGGCAGTGCTATGTGATCTGTCCCATGGTGGAAGAGAGCGAGGCGCTTGAGGCTGAAAACGTCCTTGATTATTCGGAAATGCTCTCCGAAACGATGGGGGATCAGGTCCGTGTCGGCTGTCTTCACGGCAGGATGAAACAGCAGGAGAAGGATGAGATCATGGATGCGTTCGGAAGGAATGAGATACAGATCCTGGTGTCCACGACAGTGGTGGAAGTTGGGATCGACGTACCAAACGCCACTGTGATCATGATAGAAAATGCAGAACGGTTCGGGCTTGCACAGCTCCATCAGCTCCGGGGAAGAGTCGGGAGAGGAAAATATCAGTCCTATTGCATTTTTATGACAGGCTCAAAGTCGGACGAGACAAAGGAACGTCTGGACATCCTGAACCATTCCAACGACGGTTTCTTTATCGCGAGTGAGGATCTCAGGCTCAGGGGACCGGGAGACCTCTTTGGGATCCGCCAGAGCGGGATCATGGATTTTAAATTGGGCGATGTGTTCCAGGATTCTGTCATCTTAAAGCAGGCTGCAGAGGCGGCAGGTGAGATGCTTAAAGCTGATCCGGAACTGAAGAGTCCGGAATATGCGAGACTTTCCTCTGCACTGGAGCGGTACATCACAGACCAGAATCTGGAAGCGACATTGTGACAGCTGATGATTCAGGAAAAGAAATGATTTCCAGTTTAAAAGTGAAGATCCTCCATATACTAACAGCGTAACAGAAAGACAGACGGAAGCAGATGTATGGCAGACGGCTGCATCAGGCGGCAGACTACATACAGATGCAGCCGGAAGGATCTGTTACAGAACACAAGAATGTAACTGATACAGTTACTAAAATGCAGAAGGAGGAAACAAAAATGGCAAGTCGTTCATCTAACAGAGCAGCAGTGCCTGAAGCAAAGGGCGCTCTGGACAAATTCAAGTACGAGGTAGCTAACGAACTCGGAGTACCGTTATCTGACGGTTACAACGGAGACCTTACCTCCAAGCAGAACGGATCTGTAGGTGGATATATGGTCAAAAAAATGATCGAACAGCAGGAGAAACAGATGGCAGGAAAATAACATTTCCAGCCGGGAACTGTGCCGAACAGTGATCGAAGGCATGACAGTATGCCAAAGAGCAGACCCTGAAATGCCGGGATCATCAAAGTGAGGCGGAGAAAAGCACTCGGGATTGACCTGGGTGCTTTTTTCTGCTAAAATTCAGCATAGTTAAGTAAGAGAGGTGTCGAAATATGAGAGTGATCGCCGGAAGTGCGAAGCGGCTTCGGCTTAAGACCCTGGAAGGGCTGGATACAAGACCGACGACAGACCGGATCAAGGAGACCCTGTTCAATATGATCGGACCGTCCATGTATGACTGTGTGTTCCTGGATCTGTTCAGCGGGAGCGGCGGTATCGGGATCGAGGCGCTGAGCAGGGGCGCGAAGGAAGCTGTGTTTGTGGAGAACAATCCGAAAGCTATGGCATGTATCAAGGAAAACCTGAAGTTCACGCGGCTTGAGGCGAAAGCGCTCACGATGACGCGAGATGTGATGAACGCCCTGTATCAGCTGGAAGGGGAAAAGGTTTTTGATTTCGTCTTCATGGATCCTCCATATGACCGTGGGCTGGAGAAGATGGTGCTGGAGTATCTTTCGGATTCTGAACTGATATATGAGGATACGGTCATTATCGTGGAGGCTTCAAAGGAGACAGACTTTTCCTACGCAGAGCGGCTCGGATTTGAAGTCACGAGAGAGAAGGTCTATAAGACGAACAAACATGTGATTCTGGAAAAGTCAGGAAGGGAAGAAATATGTTAAGAGCAGTTTATCCGGGAAGCTTTGACCCGGTTACATACGGGCACTATGACATCATATTGAGATCGTGTAAGATCGTGGATGAATTAATTGTCGGAGTGCTGAACAATAAAGCGAAAATGCCGTTGTTTTCTGTGGAAGAACGTGTTAAAATGTTAGAGGAAGTGACGAAAGATCTGCCGAATGTCAGGATCCTTCCGTTTGACGGGCTTCTGGTAGACTTTGCAAAGAGAGTCGGAGCAGATGTCGTCATCAGAGGTCTGAGGGCGATCACAGATTTTGAGTATGAACTGCAGATGTCTCAGACAAATCATAAACTTGCTCCCGAAGTGGAGACTATGTTTTTGACTACAAGTATTGAATATTCCTATTTGAGTTCCACTACAGTGAGAGAGATCGCTGCTTTTGGGGGAGATCTGTCACAGTTTGTGCCGGAAGCAGTGGCTGAAGAACTTAGGAAAAAGATGAATACAAAAAGGAGAGTGTAACAATGAGCAGCCGTATTGAGCAGATTATTGAAGAGATCGAGGAATACATCGACAGAGATTGTAAATTCCAGCCTCTTTCCACGACAAAGATCATCGTGAACAAGGAACACCTGGATGAACTTCTCAGAGAACTGCGCATGAAGACGCCGGATGAGATCAAACGTTATCAGAAGATCATCGCCAACAGGGATGCGATCCTTGCTGATGCAAAGGCGAAGGCGGACGCCATGATCGAGGAGGCACAGGTTCAGACAACGGAACTTGTGAGCGAACATGAGATCATGCAGCAGGCGTATGCACAGGCAAACGAGATCGTGACTCAGGCGACCGCGCAGGCACAGGAGATCATAGATAATGCGACCCGGGATGCGAACACCATCCGCATCGGGGCGATCCAGTATACGGACGACCTTCTTGCCAATGCCGAGAGCATTATCGGACATACACTCGACAGCTACACAACGAAGTATGACGGTCTGATCAACTCCCTCCAGGAATGCTACGATACAGTCCGTTCCAACCGTGCTGAACTGGATATCCCGGAAGAGGAAGGATATGACTCTCAGGACGGGATCAGCTAGGATAGAGGAAAAGAACATACAGGATAGCCAACAGACTGGCTGCCAATGCGGCAGCCAGTTTTTCTATGATATAAGGAAAAAAAGGCAGTCCGGTGCCGTCCAGCATGCACTGGGTCTGTGCTGCCGCACACAGCCCGCCGAAGGAAGTCAGGGCGAGGACCGCAGGATAACATAGGAGAAAGTTATCGATCCGCTCTTTCAGGAGGAGTATCCCGTTTGTCATCTCAAGCGCCGGCGCTGTCATCAGGAAAAGGTCTTCCTGGATCGGCAGGATGCTCAGAAGGGAGAGGAGGACGGAAAAAATGATGATATATCCGCCTACTTTTACGATCGCCTCGAAACTGTCGTTCAGGCAGGCATCCAGATCCGAAAAATGAAACGATGATCCCGCTGTGCGCGGATCCTGCACAGGGTCTGTGAAATACTTCCGCCCATGCAGATAAAATCTGCGGAAGATAAAGCTTAAAAGCACCGGCGTGAGGATCAGTATGCAGAGTGTGGGAAAGAGCAGCCTTTCATCCCCGAATGTTTTCCAGACAATGTAATTTATGATAAAGATCGGGCTTGTATTATTGCAGAAAGAGAGGAGATACTGCGCTTCGTCTTTCGTGATCAGCTTTTTTCTGAGAAGATCGGCCGTTACTTTGGCGCCCATGGGATATCCGCACAGGAACCCTGAGAGCACGGCAAAAGCACCGTTTTGTGAGACACGGAACAGACACCGGAAGGGTTTTCCTAACACGCCTGCGATAAAACGGAGACCGCCTGAGGACATCAGGAGATTTGTGATCACAAGAAAGGGGAAGAGGGTCGGGAAGATGATCTGAAACCAGAGGAGCAGCCCTTCGCTCGCTCCGTTGAAGACTGCCTTCGGGAAAAAGAGCATGGCGGCAAATAGTGCGGTGACAGCGATCCCTGCCGGAAAATGTTTCATGGAAATACCAGCCTTGCGTGTCCGTTGTTATTTCAGATATATGATGCGGGAATGATTTTTATGAGCAGGTCATATGGTAAAAGAAAAAGGTGATTTTCTGAGAAAGGCGAAGTTGTCGGTACCAGCTTTCTCTCTCTTTCTTCTCGTCCTTTTTTCAGCTGTCTGGATCCCGCATCTCAAAGAGGTCAGCCAGGTGGGCAGGCTGACAGAGGAGATCCTTTTCTCCGCAGATCTCAGGAGGCAGCCGTCCAGTGAGGAGATGCTGGAACTGGCAGGAGAGTGGGAGTCTCCGGGAGAAGCTGTGGCACTGTACTGGCTGGAGAGCGATTTTTTAAGAGAGGAGACAGACCTTTCAGCAGAGAACCTGGCAGAAAAAAGAGAACGCTGGGCAGTCCGGCCGGAATGGAGTGGATATGTCTCGGCGTGCCGGGCGGTCTGGGATGATGTGGTATATTTTCCGGTGGCAGAGGTCTCAGGTCACAGGAAACTGACGGTGTCCTTTGAGGATTCCTGGCTGTTCGGGCGAAGCTATGGAGGAGAGCGGGGACATGAGGGGACGGATCTTATGCCGTCGGTCAATGAGAGAGGGCTCTACCCTGTAGTGAGCATGAGTGACGGGACTGTGGAGAGCAAAGGCTGGCTGGAGCTGGGAGGATACCGTCTGGGGATCCGTGCGCCGGGCGGAGCGTATTTTTACTATGCTCATCTGGACTCCTATGCGGATATCGAAGAAGGGGACCAGGTAAAAGCGGGCGACCTGCTGGGGTACATGGGAGATACGGGCTATAGTAAGGCAGAAGGTACGACAGGAAATTTCCCGGTACATCTGCACCTGGGGATCTATATTTATCCCGGCGGGAAGGAGATCAGCGTGAACCCGTATCCTGTACTGAAGCTTGTCGAGGATGCACAGATAAAGTGCCTCGGTCCGGCCATGCGGTGAATTGGATGGAAGAGCAGCGTATCCTGGCTGCATGACTGAATGGATGCGCTAAACTGAACGGATGCTATAAAGAGCAATTTTCCCGAGGAAGCTGGCTTACTGGATGAAATCATGTTATACTGTCCACTATGGAGGAAGAACAATGGATTTACCAAAAGCATTTGAAGAAGAGATGATCTCCCTTTTAGGAGCGGAAGATTATAAAAAATATACAGACTGTTTTGATGAGAGCAGACATTACGGGCTGCGGGTGAACACAGCGAAGATCTCTGTGGAGGAATTTCTGAAGATCGCTCCCTGGCCGTTAAGACCTGTACCCTGGATCCGCAACGGTTTCTATTATGATGGAGAGAAGTTCCAGCCCGCGAAGCATCCGTACTATTTTGCGGGACTCTATTACCTTCAGGAACCCAGTGCCATGACACCGGCGGACCGTCTGCCTGTGGAGCCGGGAGACCGGGTGCTGGACGTGTGCGCCGCGCCCGGAGGAAAGGCGACAGAGCTTGGGGCAAAGCTTCAGGGTACGGGGGTGCTGGCGGCAAATGACCTGAGCAGTTCCCGTGCAAAAGGACTTTTAAAGAACCTGGAACTCTTCGGTATCGGAAATGTGCTGGTATTGAGCGAGGAGCCGGGAAAACTGGTACCGTATTTCCGGGAGTATTTTGACAAGATACTGATCGATGCGCCCTGTTCCGGGGAGGGCATGTTCCGTAAAGACCGGAAGATGGTACGCGCCTGGGAGGAACACGGACCGGAGTTTTTCTCTAAGATCCAGCGCAGCATCGTGACCCAGGCTGCTCAGATGCTCCGGCCGGGCGGCATGCTGCTGTACTCGACCTGTACCTTCTCTCCGCTTGAGAATGAACAGACAGTGGAATATCTCCTGGAACAGTATCCGGAGTTTGATATCTGTGAGATGGAGGGATATGAAGGCTTCTCAGAGGGAATGCCGGAAGTGGCGGAAAATAGAGATGAGAACCTGAAAAAGACGGTGCGGATCTTCCCTCACCGTATGGAGGGCGAGGGGCATTTTATCGCGCTGTTAAGAAAAGGAGACGGCGTCCCGTCACACCAGGCTCCCGGAAAGGGAAAGACAGGGAAGATCCCGGAGGAACTGGGTGAGTTCATGAAACTGGTGGACAGGCCGTTCGATCTGTCCAGGATAGAGATCCGTGGCGAGAAAGTCTACTACATGCCGGAGGGCATCCCGGACCTGAAGGGAGTCCGCTTCCTCAGGACAGGCCTGCTCCTTGGAGAACTCAAAAAGAAACGGTTTGAGCCCAGCCAGGCGCTCGCGATGAACCTGAGGAAGGAAGAGTACCGGTATACACTGGATCTTCCCGCTTCCGACGAGCGTGTGATCCGTTATCTCAAAGGGGAGACTCTGGATGTAGAAGACCTTGCCGGTCCGAAGGAAAAGGGATGGTATCTCGTCTGTGTGGACGGATATCCGCTGGGGTTTGGAAAACTGGGGAATCAGACCCTGAAGAATAAATATCTCCCGGGATGGCGGTGGATGTCACTGTGAAGATCAGGCTGGACAAATATCTCGCTGACATGGGGTACGGGACCCGCAGCGAGGTAAAAAAAGAGATCACAAGAGGAAATGTGCAGATAAACGGTATCCCCGTACGGAGACCGGAGACAAAGCTCGATACGGAGAAAGATGAAGTGACCTGCCAGGGCCATCAGGCTGTCTATGAGGAATATGAGTACTATATGCTGAACAAGCCGGCAGGCGTTGTCTCTGCGACTTTCGACCGGAAAGACCGGACTGTCCTTGATCTGATCGGGGAGAGGCAGAGAAAGGACCTGTTCCCTGTGGGGCGTCTGGATAAGGATACAGAGGGACTCCTGCTGATCACAAATGACGGGGAACTGGCACACCGGCTGCTCTCGCCGAAGAAGCATGTGGACAAGGTGTACTATGTAAAAGTGCAGGGGAGGCTCACTTCAGAGGACGAAGAAAGGCTGGCGGAAGGGATCGATATCGGTGAGGCGAAGCCTGCACTCCCGGCAGGGCTTTCCATCCTGAAGAGCGGTAAGGTCTCCGAGGCGGAGATCACCATACAGGAGGGAAAGTTCCACCAGGTGAAGAGAATGTTCCACGCGCTTGGGAAAGAGGTCCTGTATCTAAAAAGGCTGCGCATGGGGACTCTGGTGCTGGACGAAGAACTGAGACCGGGGCAGTACAGAAGACTGACGGAGGCGGAAAAAGAAAGATTATGCTGACAGGAAAGAAAGCAGTGATATTTGACATGGACGGCTCTCTGGTGGATTCCATGTGGATCTGGCCGGAGGTGGACCGCATCTATATGGAGAAATACGGACTGGAGCAGCCGGCGGATTTTCACAAGGCGATCGAAGGAAAGAGCTACACTGAGACTGCGCAGTATTTTGTGGATACGTTCCATGATCTGCACCGGAGTGTGGAGCAGGTTAAGGAAGAGTGGAAAGAGATGACCATGGAACTGTACTCCACAAAGGTGCTCCCCAAACCGGGTGCGGTAGAGTTTTTAAAGGCGATGAAGGGGAGAGGCGTTCTTCTTGGGATCGCCACAAGCAATGACCGTGTCCTGGCGGAGGCGGCGCTGAAAGCACAGGGTATGTTCGGATACTTTGACTCTGTGCGGACCTCCTGTGAGGTGGCTGCGGGAAAACCGGCGCCGGATGTTTACCTGAAGGTGGCGGAGGACCTGCGTGTCAGCCCGTCAACCTGTCTTGTGTTTGAGGATGTACCAAACGGGATCCTTGCAGGGAAGAATGCCGGGATGGAAGTATGTGCTGTGGACGATGAGTTTTCCAGACCGGATGAGCAGGAAAAGAAACGGCTGGCTGACTATTTCATCCACGATTTTTATGAGATCAGAGACAATACCTATGAAAGGTGCGGACAGAATGGATAACAGATTCTTACCGGTATGCAGAAATGATATGGAAGAGCGTGGATGGGACAGGGTGGATTTTGCCTATGTGATCGGGGATGCCTATGTGGACCATCCTTCTTTCGGACATGCCATCATAAGCCGTCTTTTAGAGGCAAAGGGTTACCGGGTCGGGATCATCTCCCAGCCGGACTGGAAAGATCCGGAGAGCATCGCCATATATGGCGAACCCCGGCTTGCCTTTCTCGTCTCAGCGGGAAATATGGACTCCATGGTGAACCATTATTCTGTCTCTAAGAAACGGAGAAAGACGGATGCCTACACACCCGGCGGCGTGATGGGAAAACGTCCGGACCACGCCTGCACGGTCTATGGGAATCTGATCCGGCAGACTTTTAAGAAGACACCGGTGATCCTGGGCGGCATCGAGGCGAGCCTGCGGCGCCTGGCACATTACGATTACTGGTCTGACAGACTTAAGCGCTCTGTGCTTCTGGACTCCGGTGCAGATATCATTTCCTACGGAATGGGAGAGCGCTCCATCCTGGAGATCGCAGAGGCGCTGGAGGCGGGGATCCCTGTGGAAGAACTGACTTATATCGACGGCACTGCGGTAAAAGCGCGCTCTCTGGACAATGTGTATGATGCTGAACTGCTCCCCTCTTTTGACAGGCTCAGGGAAGATAAACGGGAGTATGCGAAGAGCTTTTATACGCAGTATCTGAACACGGATCCGTTTACGGCAAAACGCCTTGTCGAGCCTTACTCAGACCACTTATATGTGATACAGAATCCTCCTGCGAAACCGCTCTCAGAGGCGGAGATGGACGACGTCTACGGGCTTCCCTACATGCGGACTTATCATCCTTCCTATGAGGAGGCGGGAGGCGTCCCGGCGATCTCGGAGATCCGGTTCAGCCTGACCAGCAGCCGCGGATGTTTCGGCGGATGCAGCTTCTGCGCGCTGACCTTCCACCAGGGACGGATCGTCCAGGTGAGGAGCCACGATTCACTCCTGAAAGAAGCGGAGGCGATCACAGAAGAAAAGGATTTCAAGGGATATATCCATGACGTGGGCGGTCCCACGGCGAACTTCCGGCATCCGTCCTGTAAAAAACAGATGGAGCACGGTGTGTGCAGGAACCGGCAGTGCCTTTTCCCGGCACCCTGTCCGAACCTGGATGCAGATCACAGCGATTATGTGGAACTCCTGAAAAAGCTGCGGGAGATCCCGAAGGTGAAGAAAGTGTTCATACGGTCAGGGATCCGTTTTGACTATCTCCTTGCAGATAAGAAGAAGGAATTCCTGAGGGAACTGTGCGAGTATCATGTCAGCGGACAGCTGAAAGTGGCGCCGGAACATGTGGCGGCGCCTGTCCTGTCTCTGATGGGAAAGCCGGAACATAAGGTATACGAAGAGTTTACACGGCAGTTTGAAAAGATGAACCAGAAGATCGGCAAAAAGCAGTACCTGGTCCCCTATCTGATGTCATCCCATCCGGGATCCGGGCTGAAAGAAGCTGTAGAACTGGCTGAATACTGCAGAGATCTGGGGTATATGCCGGAGCAGGTGCAGGATTTTTATCCAACTCCGTCAACTTTGTCCACTTGTATGTATTATACCGGACTTGACCCGAGAAATATGAAACCGGTCTACGTGCCCAAAAATCCTCACGAGAAGGCAATGCAGAGAGCGCTGATCCAGTACAGGAATCCGGAACTTTACGATCTGGTATACGAGGCGCTCCAGAAAGCCGGGAGGCGGGATCTGATCGGATACGGTCCGAAATGTCTGATCCGTCCACGGCGGGATGATAATGTCCGGGGAAGAACGGATCTGGGAAACCGGGGGAAGAAAAAGGAGGACCGGTCCGGGAACGGCGGGACAAAGAGACCGAAAAAGAAGAAGACGATCCGGAACGTCCACAGAAAAAAGTGACGGAAAAGATAAAGGATGAACCAGTGCCGGATCAGAGAAAGGGGAGATGCCAGAAATGAAGATCGCAGTTGTGACCGGAGCTTCCTCCGGAATGGGGAGAGAATTTGTACAGCAGCTCGGGTACTTTTATAAAAATCTGGATGAGATCTGGGTGATCGCGAGGCGCCGGGAGCGGCTGGAGGAACTTGCAGAAAAGAGCAGGGTGCTTCTCAGGATCTTTGACGGGGATCTCCAGAAGAAAAAAGTGTATAAAAAGTTCTGTGAGGCGCTCAAAGAAGAGCGGCCGGATATCCGGATGCTGGTAAACAGTGCGGGATTCGGAAAATCCGGAGCAGTGACGGAGATCGCAGGGGAAGAATTCCGCACACAGCCGGACATGGTGGATCTGAACTGCCGTGCCCTCACAAGGATGACACTTCTGTGCCTTCCATATATGAAAAAGGGGAGCCGCATCGTGAACCTTGCGTCTGCGGCGGCTTTCTGTCCTCAGCCCTCTTTCGCGGTCTATGCGGCGACAAAAGCTTATGTGCTCAGTTTTTCCAGAGCGTTGGGAGCGGAGCTCGCTTCCAGAGGGATCCCGGTCACGGCAGTATGTCCGGGACCGGTCGACACAGAATTCTTCGATGTGAGCGGAAAGCTGGAGGATCCCCTGAAGAGACTGACACTGGCGCAGGCCCCCAAAGTTGTTCATCAGGCGCTGAAGGACAGCCGTGCAGGAAAGCCTGTTTCCATCTATGGCATTCCCATGAAAGCTGCATATCTGGGGGCAAAACTCGTCCCGCACGGGCTGATCCTCAGACTGGCATCCATGGGAAGATAAAACATGAACAATACATCAGAGGAAAGAAGATACGATGAAAAAGATAGAAAAAGGAGATCCGGGATATCTGGATCAGATAAAAAAGGGAGAGATCATCCGGACAACCGTGTGTTTTGTGATAGCGGCTGTCCTCCTGTGTGTGGGATATGACTGGGCGAATACGGTCCTGAACCTGCTGTCCGCCGCGGCAGTCCTTATGTGTATTCCGGCGATAATGTCATTGATGCACGTGATCGCGCACAGTTCCTGGTCTTCCATTGACCGTGAGAAGGCAGAGGAGATCAGAGCGAAAGCGGACCTTCTGACAGTCTGTTACGATGTTCTTGCAGATGATGGGCGGCAGAAAACCCCTGTGGACTGTATCGTGATCTCCGGACATAATGTTTTCGGATATACGCACTATGAAAAAGCGGATACAGAAGGATTATCCGTAAAGATAAGGACTGCCCTGGAAGAGAATGGATATACAGGGGTCACAGTAAAAGTCCTGGAGCGTTACAAGCCCTTTCTTGCCCGGGTGGAGGGCCTGAACAATATCGCTGCAGTGGAGAGAGAAGACACGAAAGAGAGAGAAGACGCGATCCGCAGGATCGTCCTTGAGATGTAGAGACCTGGGAAACTAAAAACAGGACGGGAGACGTAAGATGAGAGAGATCAGGATACGGGAAAATGAATCCGGCCAGCGGCTGGACAAATTCCTGGCAAAGTATATGGGACTTGCCCCCAAGAGCTTCTTCTACAAAATGATGCGGAAGAAGAACATCACGCTGAATGGAAAAAAGGCCCAGGGAAACGAACATCTGAAAAGCGGTGATGTGGTGAAACTCTTCCTTTCGGATGAGACGATCGAGAAGTTTACGGAAAGGCAGAGTGTTGTTAAGAGCGGAACGCTCAAGAAAGAAAAACTGGATATCCTGTATGAAGATGCCAATGTGCTGATCCTCAATAAACCGGCGGGAATGCTCTCTCAGAAGGCAAAGCCTTCCGACCTGTCCCTGGTGGAATATCTGACTGCATATATGCTGGACTCCGGTCAGATCACGGGGGAGGAACTTAAGACTTTCCGCCCTTCCATATGCAACCGTCTGGACCGGAATACGAGCGGTATCGTGGCGGCGGGCAAGACGCTGACGGCTCTGCAGGAGTTAAGCCGCATGTTCAGGGAACGCACGGTGCGGAAATACTATCTCTGCCTGGTACAGGGAACTGTGACCGGTGAGCGGCGGATCAGGGGGACCCTTACAAAAGACGAGAAGACGAACCGGGTGACGGTCAGAAGGGGAGAAACTGTGAAGGGACCCCTCTTCTCAGACAATTTGGAAGAAGAGATCTCCGCAGAAGGGACTGCCGTAGAAGGAAGCTTCATTGAGACGGAATACCGTGCCCTGCGGTCAGCGGGAGGGGTCACCCTTCTCGAGGTCCATCTGATCACTGGGAAAACCCATCAGATCCGTGCCCACCTGGCGTCAGAGGGGCATCCGATCATCGGTGACTATAAATATGGAGTCCGTGCAGTGAATGACAGATTCCAAAAGAAATACGGGCTGTCGTTCCAGCTTCTCCATTCGTACCGGCTCTGCTTTCCGGAGATTGACGGTGCACTGGCGTCCCTGTCCGGAAAAGAGATCAAAGCTCCGGTCCCGGAAATGTTCCGGAAGATCTGTAAGGACAGCGGGGTGATGTGAGATGGCGACATGGAATTCAAGAGGGCTGAGAGGCTCCACGCTGGAAGATCTGGTGAACCGCACCAATGAGCGGTATGGCGAGCTGGGGCTGGCGCTGATCCAGAAGATCCCTACCCCGATCACACCGGTGCGCATCGACAAGGAGCACAGACATATCACCCTCGCCTATTTTGACAAGATCAGTACCGTGGATTACATCGGAGCTGTACAGGGGATCCCGGTATGCTTTGACGCAAAGGAATGCAGCGCAGACACGTTCCCACTCCAGAATGTGCACGAGCATCAGATGGATTTTATGGAGAAGTTTGAGAAACAGGGCGGGATCTCTTTCCTGCTGATCTATTACAGCACGAGAAATGAACTGTACTATATGAGGTTCGAGCAGATCAAAAAGTTCTGGGACAGGGCTGCACAGGGAGGAAGGAAGAGTTTCCGCCTGGAGGAACTGGAGCCGGGATGGTTCATGGAACTGAAAAACGGATGTTTTGTTCCTTATCTTGACTGTATCCAGAAGGATTTGGACCTGAGGGATTGACAGACTGACACTAAATTCGATATAATAGCAAAAGGTTTTTAACGTGGTAGCACGTTAAAGTGAAAGGGGACTGTATATGGAACAAAAACTTCATACTCCTGAGGGAGTAAGGGATATTTACAACAGAGAATGCGAGACAAAACTTACATTACAGACAAAGCTGGGCAATGTGCTCCATCTGTACGGATATCAGGATATACAGACACCGACGTTTGAATATGACGATGTGTTCCGCAAAGAGATCGGCTCCACCTCAACGAAGGAACTGTACCGTTTCTTTGACAGAGAAGGAAACATCCTCGCGCTGCGCCCTGATATCACGCCTTCTGTCGCCAGGGCGGCGGCGACGCTGTTTGAGGGGGAGGACCTTCCGATCCGTCTGTGCTATGTAGGAAACACATTTATCAATCATTCCAGCTATCAGGGACGCCTGAAAGAGAATACTCAGATGGGAGCAGAGCTGATCGGTCTGGATTCCGTGGAGGCGGATGCGGAGATGCTCGCCATGGTGGTTGACGGACTGAAGAAGACCGGGCTTACGGAATTCCAGGTCAATATCGGACACGTCGACTTTATCCAGAGCCTTCTGGAATCTACCGGACTGGAAGAGGAAGAAAAAAATGAGATCCGTGAACTCATCGCGAACCGGAACTACTTTGGAGTGGAAGAGATCCTGGATAACCGCAGTGTCAAGGGAAGTGTAAAAGAGGCTTTCCGCGTCCTCCCGGAACTGGTCGGCGGACAGGAGATCCTGGAGCGGGCCGCGAGGATCGCGCCGACGGTCAATGCACGCCTTGCGCTCACGCGACTCCAGCAGATCTACCGGCTGCTCATGATCTACAAGGCGGAGGAGCATATCACCTTTGATCTGAGCATGAGCGGAAGCTACGGATACTATACCGGGATCATCTTCCGGGCCTATACATACGGGACAGGTGATGCGGTCGTCCGGGGAGGAAGATATGACCATCTGCTCGAAAAATTCGGGAAGAGCACTCCGTCTATCGGATTTGCGATCATAGTGGATGAATTGATGAACGCGCTGAACCGGCAGAAGATCACTGTGGAGACTTCTCACAGAAATCTTCTGGTCTATACAGAGGAGACACAGCGGTGGGCGATCTTCCTTGCGAGAGATTTCAGGGAAAAAGGGAAAAATATCGAGATGCTCAAAAGAGAGCAGGAAGACCGGCGGGAAAAATACGAGAAGTATGGAAAGCGTAACGGGATCATCAGCATGTTGTATCTCAGGGATGATTTTAAGATCGAGATGGTGAATCTCCGTACCGGCGAAGAAAAGATCATAGATGCAAAGAAGAAGCGGAGATAAAGGAGCAAAGATTTATGAGATATCTGACATTTGCCCTGACAAAGGGACGTCTCGCCAGCAAGACGCTTGACATGCTGGAACAGCTTGGGATCACCTGTGATGAGATGAAAGATAAGGATTCAAGAAAACTGATCTTTACAAATGAAGAACTTAAGCTTAAATTTTTCCTGGCAAAAGGTCCTGATGTACCGACTTACGTGGAGTACGGAGCCGCTGATATCGGTGTCGTGGGAAAGGATACGATCATCGAGGAGGGCAGGAAAGTCCATGAGGTGCTGGATCTTGGATTTGGAAAATGCAGGATGTGCGTGTGCGGGTACGAATCCGCTGCAGAGTGTCTGAAACATCACGAGCTGATCCGTGTGGCGACAAAGTATCCGAACATTGCAAAGGACTATTTCTATAATAAAAAGCATCAGACCGTGGAGATCATCAAAATGAACGGATCCATTGAACTGGCTCCCATAGTTGGGCTGTCGGAGGTGATCGTGGACATCGTCGAGACCGGGTCTACGCTGAAAGAGAACGGCCTTGTCGTCCTGGAGGAAGTGTGCCCGCTTTCCGCGCGCATGATCGTCAATCCGGTCAGCATGAGGATGGAGAACGACAGGATCCGTGAACTGATCAACAATCTGAGAAATCTGGTCAGGGAGGGCTAGTGACTATGCGAATCGAAAAACTGGACGAAAGTACGAAAAAAAATCTGCTTGAGGACCTGCTGAAGCGCAGTCCTAACAGTTACGGCAAATATGAGGAGAGTGTTCAGCAGATTCTTGCCGATGTAAAAGAAAAACGGGATGCAGCTGTTTTTGAATATACAAAGAAATTTGACGGCGTGGAGATCAATGCTTCGAATCTTGAGGTGACTGAAGCGGAGATCAATGAGGCTTATCAGGAAGTGGGAGAGGAACTTCTGGGGATCATCCGCAGAGCTCTGAAAAACATCGAATCCTACCACGCAAAACAGATGCAGTACAGCTGGTTTGACAGTAAACCGGACGGCACCATCCTGGGCCAGAAAGTGACTGCTCTTCAGAGAGTCGGCGTCTATGTTCCGGGAGGAAAAGCTGCGTATCCGTCATCCGTGCTCATGAACATCCTGCCGGCAAAAGTAGCGGGAGTGGATGAGATCATCATGGTGACTCCTCCCGGAAAAGACGGGAAAGTCACGCCCACCACGCTGGTAGCCGCGAAAGAGGCAGGAGCTGATAAAATCTACAAAGCAGGCGGGGCACAGGCGATCGGAGCGCTTGCCTATGGAACAGAGAGCATTCCAAAGGTAGACAAGATCGTGGGGCCGGGAAATATCTACGTGGCTCTGGCAAAAAAGGCGGTCTATGGACATGTGAGCATCGATTCCATCGCAGGGCCGAGCGAGATCCTTGTGCTTGCGGATGAGACTGCGAACCCGCGCTTCGTTGCGGCAGATCTTCTGTCCCAGGCAGAACACGACGAGATGGCGAGCGCGATCCTTGTCACCACCAGTATGGAACTGGCGGAAAAGGTATCCGCTCAGACGGATGAATTCATCAGAGAACTTTCCCGAGGAGAGATCATACAGAAATCTCTGGATAACTACGGACATATCCTTGTTGCAGAGACTCTGGAGGATGCCATTGATGCGGCAAACGAGATCGCTTCCGAGCATCTGGAGATCGTGACCGCGAATCCCTTTGAGGTGATGACAAAGATCCGCAATGCGGGCGCGATCTTTATCGGAGAATACTCCAGCGAGCCGCTGGGAGACTATTTTGCAGGACCGAACCATGTCCTTCCGACAAACGGTACGGCGAAATTTTTCTCGCCCCTTTCCGTGGATGATTTTATCAAGAAATCAAGCATCATTTCGTATTCCAGGGATGCGCTTGAAAAGATCCACACAGATATTGAGAGATTCGCGGAGGCAGAGCATCTGACAGCCCATGCCAATTCGATCCGCGTGCGGTTTGAGGAAACGAGATAAAACAGGACTTCGGAGGTAAGATGATATGAGAGAAAGGATCGGGCGGGTATCAAGGAAGACAAAAGAGACGGATATCACTCTGAGCATCAACCTTGACGGCCAGGGAAAGAACCAGATCGATACGGGAATCCCCTTTTTTGACCATATGCTGGACGGATTTGCGCGTCACGGGCTTTTTGACCTGGAAGTATCAGTGAAAGGTGACGTGGAGGTAGACAGCCATCACACCATTGAGGATACCGGGATCGTGCTGGGGCAGGCGGTCGCTGAAGCCCTGGGCGACAAGAAAGGGATCAGGAGGTACGGTTATTTTATACTCCCCATGGACGAGACACTGGCTCTGGGAGCTGTGGACCTCTCCGGAAGACCGTTCCTGAATTTTCAGGCAGAATTTACCGTTCCCAGACTGGGAGATATGGATACGGAGATGGTGCGCGAATTTTTCTATGCGGTCTCCTACAGCGCAGCCATGAACCTGCATCTCAAGATCCTGGATGCAGGGAACAACCATCATATGGCGGAAGCGCTCTTCAAGGCGTTCGGGAAGGCTTTGGACATGGCGGTATCAGAAGAACCCAGGATAAAGGACGTGTGGTCCACAAAAGGCAGTTTATAAAGGAGATTACGATACATGAGCTATAAAAGATTAACCCCGTCTATCTTCATCAGTCATGGGAAGGCGGTGAAATGGTTCGATGACAGTACGATCGTCTCGGAGGATGTCATCGGGCTTGCAAAACAATACTGCGAGAGGGGAGCGGATGAACTGATCGTGTTCGACCTTTCCAATTCGGACGAGGAACACGATGAATCCATTGATCTGCTCAAGAAGATCAGCCGGGTCATCAGCATCCCCATGATCGCAGGGGGAAATATACGCAGGATGGAGGACGTGAAAAAGATCCTTTATGCAGGGGCAAAGCGTGCTCTGCTCAATTTCTCGAAGAGGGTCTCCATCGACCTGATCGAGGAGGTGTCAAAACGTTTCGGAAAAGAACGGATCGCAGTGTCGCTGAATGATTTTGACGCCCTGTTCAAGCAGCAGCATCTGATCGAAGAGTACAGCACGGAGATCATCTTCATGCACCGTCTCGATCTGAATTCAGTCATGAACGTGACGGAGATCCCGTGTGTTGTCCTCACGGACACCATGGAGCAGAGTGAGATCCTGCGTATCTTAAAAAGCGACGGTGTAAAAGGCGTATCCGGTATGTTTATCAGCCGTCCGGAGATGGATTTCAGTGCGTTTAAAGAAATCTGTGCCAGGGAAGGGATCCAGATGACTTCCTTTGAAAGCCTGATGGACTTCTCTGAGTTCAAGCTGAATTCGGACGGGCTGATCCCGGTCATCGTCCAGGATTATAAGACAAACGAGGTCCTGATGATGGCATACATGAATGAGGAAGCCTTTGACAACACAGTCAAGACCGGCAGGATGACCTACTACAGCAGGAGCAGGCAGTGCCTGTGGTTAAAGGGAGAGACTTCCGGACATTTCCAGTATGTGAAAGGAATCTCTGTGGACTGCGATAAAGATACCCTTCTGGCAAAAGTGGATCAGGTCGGTGCGGCATGCCACACCGGAAACCGTTCCTGCTTCTATACACCGATCGTGGGGAATGATTATGATGCAAAGAATCCTCTTCAGGTATTTGAATCCGTCTACGCCACCATCCTGGACCGCAGGCAGAATCCGAAGGAAGGGTCTTATACCAACTATCTCTTTGAGAAAGGGATCGACAAGATCCTGAAAAAAGTCGGCGAGGAGGCGACAGAGATCGTCATCGCGGCAAAAAATCCGAATCCGGAAGAGATAAAATATGAGATCAGTGATTTCCTCTATCACGCGATGGTGCTCATGGTAGAGCGGGGCGTGACATGGGAAGATATCACGAATGAGCTGGCGGAAAGATAAAAAAGTTCTATCGTAAATATCAGGGACATAAGTTATTGTGATCAGAAACTTATGTCCCTTTATCGTGGAAGTGCTGTGGTAAGGATGCCTGCAGCGGGTTCCATTGCAGGGTCGGAAATGGATATTGATATGAATGATTCGGAAATGCGGCGGAGAGAACTGCTGAGGCAGACAAGGAAACTCTATGACGAAAGGCGGGAGGTCCCTGCCGTACATCCACGGTACGGCAGCGTCTACCACAGCCTGTATGACGATGAGGAGGAAGAGCGGACGTCACTGGCGGGAAGTTTCTACATAAGGCTTGTGATAGGGATCCTCTGCTTTGCAGGTTTTGTCTATATGGATCAGAGCAAGGTCAGTGTTTCCGAGGTGGACAGTACTGCGATCGTCAACCAGATCGAAAAGAATGTAGACGCGGATACGATCAAAGAAGTGTGGAAAAATCTGTAGACATAGTTCAGCTCTTTTATCATGGCGCATGGCTGAACTGTTCAAGCTGCAAGTATTTTCAGAAAAACATTGACAGAACGCTGCAGTCAGCCTATCATTTACTATGTATGGCGTTCAGGCGTATACATACATGCGTACATGAAAGTGATATGTCTGCACAAGGCAATGTACTTATATTTGACAGACAAAAAGAAAAAGTAAAGAGGATGAACGAATGAAATCAAAAGCAGAAAACACAAACAGCGCACGCAGCAAGATCCTGACGATCCCGAATATGCTGTCACTTTTCAGGCTCTGCCTGATCCCGGTCTTTATGTGGCTGTATTGTGTGGAAAAAGACTATATATGGACGGGGATCATACTGATCATATCCGGTATCACAGACACGGTGGACGGATTTGTCGCAAGGCATTTTAATATGGTCAGCGACCTCGGAAAGGTGCTGGATCCGATCGCAGACAAGATGACGCAGGCAGCCATGCTGTTCTGTCTTCTGACGCGTTTCCCGCTTATGATCCTGCCTCTTGGACTCATGGTCCTGAAAGAGTTCTTTATGGGAGTGACAGGATTCCTTGTCATACAGAAGACAGGGAAAGTGTTCGGAGCAGAATGGCACGGAAAGGCAGCCACTTGGCTTCTGTACATTATGATGATCCTGCATGTGTTCTGGTACAATATCCCGGATGCTGTGTCAAAGATCCTGATCGGTGCCTGTGTGGTCATGATGGCGATCTCACTGGTACTCTATGGAAGACATAATCTGAAGGCGCTGGCACAGGATGAGACAAAAGGAGTCTGAAACTGCAGACAGGCAAGGCAAAATATTTTAAAATTCTGCCTTGCCTGCTGATATCACATACTCAAGTATCATCAGACCATATCTTTTCACTCATCATCGACCTCGATCAGTTCATGTGCAGTTCCGTTTCCGTCGTGCAATTCCTGAATCGATTTTTGTACATAAGCCAGATTTCGCTCAGAGAAAAATGGGTCAGGAGACTGTTGGATCTCAAAGGGTATACGCCGTTCGCGAAGAACTGCTTTTACAAAAAGATTGATAGCTGTAGATGGATTTAGCCCTACATTTGCAAAAACAATACAATGTCTGTAATATATCTCCCTTTCGCCACCTCCGTCTTCATCGTGCCGGAGTATTTCCGGACGACCTCCTCAACATTTTTCATCCCGATGCCGTAATCTGCCACCGTGTCAGCTGCGCATGGATTGCTCATATGCAGGAACAGCGTGCCCTGCTGCCAGATGACAGATAAATCTACAGAAGATTTGTTCTCAGGCTGAGCAGGAAACTCTTTTTCCTGTATGTTCGCCGTCTGCCGGAACGCCCCTGTCTGAAGCTGCCGGGATACGGACGCATGAAGGGCATTGTCCAGAAGATTCCCCAGGATCGTCACAGCATCGGAAAAGGGCAGTCCCATATCTTTCGGAATGGAAAGGGTGGGAGAGCAGAGGAGGCCTTCTTCTTTCATTTCTCTTATTTTAATATTCAGTACCGCATCAAATGCAGGATTCCCTGTGGAAATAACCTGTTCTGTCTGTCCCAACGCCCCGGATGTCGTATGAAGATAATCCAGAAGATCGTCCGTAGAACCGTTCTGGCAGAGAAGGGCAATGGCGTTCAGATGATTTTTCATATCATGTCTCAGTTTTCCGATCTGTCCGTAGGACTCGATCAGCTGTTTATAGTCTGTTTCCTGATATCTGAGCTGCTGGCCAAGAAGCTGACGTTCCTTCTCCCTCTGATAATATCCTGTAAATCGCCG
>HHCFC02800__coassemble_1336_pt1 | contig 23724 bp, 25 predicted proteins | sample HHCFC02800__metabat2_high_PE_058 | metagenome-assembled genome bin HHCFC02800 | reverse complement strand
TTTTGCAAAATGGAATTTAGTCTTTCAAAGTGGAATTTACTTTTTCAATCGACCTTTTTTTCGTACAATCCTCATTCTTGACATTGCCGTGTTAAAGTGTTATAGTGTATATGATTTATAAAAGGTGACCAAAGGCGGTTTTTCTAGAGGAGAAGACCGCTTTTTTGCTTTTTATAGATCGGCATTTGCTACTGTACGGACATCGACGCCGGATGTTTCCCCAAGGCATCCCTGCAGAGGCGTCCCCTCCGGAAATGCACCCTCTTTGCAGGATATTCCCCAATTTGCATTTTCGAGATGCACAGCAGCAGAGAGAATCCTCTCAATTACATACCAGAGAGCAGAGGGAGAAGGACCGGTTCCTTCTCCCTCTGCTCTTCTCTATGCTTTAACTCCGTGCCTGATCTACGAGTTCCGCTCAAAGATTGCTTTTGATCTTCTCGATCATCTCCTGATATTCTCCATCTGAGAGATATACTTTTCCCGGGTTCATCTCGAACACGCCGCCCCACTCAAATCCGTCCTTATACTTCGGCACAAGATGCATATGGAGGTGACAGCCGGTATCACCATACGCCCCGTAATTCACCTTGTCCGGGTGGAAGGCAGCGTGGATGGCTCTGCTCCTTAAAGAGGATCAGGGAACTGACACTCAGATCGCAGATATAGATCCCGAATTGTTCGAGAAGCTCTCCCCTCATACAGTAACCACAGTTCTGATCTTTCATGTTACATTTCCCCCTTTATAATTTTCTTTATCTTAAGGGTTGTTTTCCAGCCCCTGAAGACATTCCTCCGCGCCTCTTCGGTCCGTCCTTCTTTATCCCAGGATCTTCGCGATCTCGGGGAACACCTGCACGCTCCGTTTCAGGATCCCCTGGGTATGTGCGATCAGTATCCCATAATTGGTCATCGGCACTCCCTGATCCCGGGCACAGGCAAGCCTGTATCTCATCTCGCGCTCGTTCAGCATGCACCCGCCGCAGTGCACCACCAGTTTATATTTTCCGAGTTCATCCGGGAACTCCGTCCCGGACGTCGTCTCAAAGCGGATCTCTTTCCCCGTATATTCCCTGATCCAGCGCGGAATCTTCACTGTCCCGATATCATCGCACTGTCTGTGGTGCGTACAGCCTTCACTGATCAGGATGGTATCGCCGTCCTGAAGGGTATCCAGCGCCGCCACACCCCGGACGGCTCCCTCCAGGTTTCCTTTATATCTCGCAAAAAGGATGGAAAATGAAGTGAGAAGGATATCTTCCGGAGTATCCTCTGCCACTTTCCGGAATGCCTGGCTGTCTGTTATGACAAGTTTCGGTTTCTCTCCCAGACGCTCCAGCGTTCCCCGCAGTTCATTTTCCTTCACTACCACCGACACCGCATCCGCCTCCAGGATATCCCGGATCGTCTGCTGCTGGGGAAGGATCAGGCGGCCCTTAGGAGCCGCTTTGTCGATGGGCACCACAAGGACCACAAGATCCGACGGTCCGATCAGGTCCCTGACGATATATCTCTCCGGCCCTTCCTCCTGCGCCAGACAGGCAAGCCTCTCTTTTAATTCATTTATCCCTGTTCCATCTGCAGCACTGACCGAGAGAAGCTGTTCTTCCGAAAGATCCAGCTGCGCTCTCACCCGGTCCTCCTGTTCTTCCACAGCCGGATCTGACAGCGCATCCTTCTTGTTCAGCACTATTATATAAGGAAGTTTCTTTCTTCGTATCCGCTCAAGGAGCGCAGCGTCCTCCCGAGATACTCCGGCTGTCCCGTCCAGCACGAGCACCGCTGCGTCTGTCCTGTTCAGCACCTGGTAACTCTTCTTTACGCGGAGAGCTCCCAGTTCCCCCTCGTCGTCGATCCCCGGCGTGTCCATCATCACGACCGGTCCCAGCGGAAGGAGTTCCATGGATTTATAGACAGGGTCTGTAGTCGTCCCTCTCACTTCCGACACGACAGCGATATCCTGTCCTGTTACAGCGTTCATAACACTGGATTTTCCCGCATTGCGCTTTCCAAAAAAGCCGATGTGCACCCGTTCCGACATCGGCGTCTGATTCATACTCATTTCAGTGTACCTCCTGACAGATCTCTTCTCTGGCGGGGACATGTGGGAATCGAACCCACCCGGGACGCCTCGCGCGCCCCACTCAGGTTTTGAAGACCCGGAAGCACACCAGTCACTTTTCTGCCCCCATAGAAGAAAACCGGCATACAGCGGAAATGTCCTTCCCTGCACACCGATTCCGTCTTCTTTATAATAGTAGCAGACTCCGCCTTTTATTTCAAGGATGGAGAATGCTGCCGCAGCAGTGTACTAGACCATACACTCATGCAGTTCTTCCTGTTCGATCCCTTTTTCAGACATGACCTCCAGCACCTGGCTCCTCGCTTCCGGCGGCGCACACCATGCAAGCCCGCATCCGGCGGAGATTGACCTCGGGACAGGGATCAGCCTTCCCGGGACCTGATGCTCCCCGCAGGCTTTTTCCATCGCCATGGCGTCAGCCGTTGTATGGAAAGTGACGACAAGCTTTAATTCTCTCTTTCTCATAGTACTCACTCGATCACGACAGCGAAGCCGTCTTCTGTCTCTGTGGACGTCGTCTTTCTCCCACGGTCCTTTGCGAACTTCTCCACATTCATTTTCTGATGAGGTTCTGTCACAAGCACCCTCACCGGTCCCTCTTCCTGTTTCAGCGCCTCTGCGGTCAGCATCAGAGGCTCCGGGCATGACAATCCTCTTGCGTCAACTTCTCTCATGTTTTTCCCTCTTTTCTATCTTCCTTCACTTCTCTTATCAGTAAATGCGATCACGAAACACACGATGATACACAGGATGACCGCTGCCTTTCCGTTTGCCGGGACTGCTCCCGCAATGATCTCCTGCGTCTCTGCGTCCAGCGCGGTCCCGCTGGCTGCCAGCCCGAAGTTATGAGCTGCAGCAGCTCCTGCGAACATCCCCAGGACCGTCACTGCGGAATCAGAGGATCCCTGTCCCGCAAGGATCAGCTGGCGCAGGGGGCATCCGCCCGCCAGCACTGCCGCGAATCCTACCGCATACATCCCCAGCACATTCCAGAGATGCTCAGAGTGAGCGATCACTCCAGGCGTGTCAAAGCCCAGTACAAATCTTCCCGTCGCAGCATTGAACACGAGCATGACCACAAAGAATCCTCCGATGATCGTGAGCAGGTCAAAGTTTCTCATGAGGATCACATCGCGGATGCTTCCGGCAAAGCACATTCTTGATTTCTGTGCTGCAGCGCCAAAGATCAGCCCTCCGATCAGAGACAGAAGGATCGGTGCATGCATGCTCCCCGGTCCGCTGGTGCTGCTCTTTAAAAGTGTGGTCCCCAGTGCAAGGACCAGCACTCCCAGCATAAGCACCGGCAGGACTCCGCCGCTGACTCTGTTCGTCAGGTGAGCCCTTCCCAGGCTGAATCCTTTCTTAAGCGCAAATACCCCGGTCCCTACACCGAGGATAAATCCGATCAGTGCGACCCACGCGTTCAGATCCCCGGCAGACATCCGGATGATCATACGCAGCGGGCAGCCCAAAAACACCAGAGATCCGATGGCGAGTATCATTCCCAGCACAAAGCGCACCATGGGCGACGAACCTGCGGTAGACCGGTATTCCTTTGTCGCCGCAGAGATAAGGAACGCTCCCAGCACCAGACCGATGATCTCCGGTCTCGCATACTGTACCGCCTCTGCGGAATGCATCCCCAGCGCACCCGCCGTGTCGCGGATGAAGCATGCGATGCAGAACGCCATGTTCGCCGGATTGCCGAAGTACGCAAGACATACTGCCACAACGCCGCAGATGACGCCCGCAAGAGCGAGTTTTTTCTTCGAATCAGATAAATTCATTATGTTTCCCTCCTACTCAGTCAGTTCCTTTATCGCCTTTATGGCAGAATCGACTTCTTCTTTTGTGTTGTAATGAGAGAAACTGAACCTGACCGCGCCCTGCCCTTCTGTCCCCAGCGCCCGGTGCATGAGCGGGGCGCAGTGCGCTCCCGGACGTGTCACGATCCCATAGGAGACATTCAGTTCATCGCTCACTTCCGAGGAATCATATTCCCCGATGTTCAAAGCCACAACCGGACATCTCTCCTCCGTGTCAAAATCCCCGTATATCTTTACCCCCGGAATCCGGTAAACGCCTTCATAAAAGCATCGCATCAGCGAGAGTTCCTTTTCACGGATCTTATCCACCCCGGTCTCCATGATATAACTGACCGCCGCCCTCAGCCCGGCTATCCCGTGACCATTCAGGGTTCCCGCTTCCAGAGCCGTCGGCATCACGGAAGGATGGAACGGGTCATAAGTGTCAACGCCGCTCCCGCCGGAGAGCAGGGGGCGGATCTTCACACCGCTCCTCACATACATCCCTCCGGTCCCCTGGGGTCCCAGAAGGCTCTTGTGTCCGGTAAAGCAAAGGACATCGATCCCCAGTTCCTGTACATCGATGGGATATATCCCCGCCGTCTGAGAGGCATCCACAACAAACAGGATCTTTCTTCTCCCGGCGATCTTTCCCACTCTTCTCAGGTCGATCATATTTCCTGTCAGATTGGACGCATGAGTACATACGACTGCCCTTGTATTCTCCTTTATCGCCGCCTCAAGTTCTTCATATGAGATGTTCCCTTTTTCATCGCAGCCGATGACCGTAAGCTCGCAGCCCCGCTCTCTGCACTCATACAGCGGGCGTAGCACAGAATTATGCTCCAGTACCGTTGTGACCACATGGTCTCCTTCCGAAAAGAGACCTTTCAGAGCGATGTTCAGGCTCTCTGTAGAATTCGCGGTAAACACGATACAGTTTGCGCTTTCCGCGTGAAAGAACTCTGCCAGAAGCTCCCTTGCCCCGTAGATCATCCGTGCGGCTCCAAGAGCCGGTTCTGAGGCGCCGCGTCCTGCATTTCCCAGGGTGTCGAACGCTTCCAGCACTGCCTTTTTTACCGCATCGGGTTTATGTAATGTTGTCGCCGCATTGTCCAAGTAGATCATCGGTTCTTTTTCTCCCTTTCCACAAGTACAAGTATATTCCTCTTCCAGATCTCCGTCTAATCGAAAACCCTGATACCATTTCCACACTTATCGATATCATCTATAACTGAAACAGTTCTTTGACCGTTTTGATAAACTTCTCCGCCTCCGGCGTGACCGGTCTCGTCCTGTCATACACCAGGTTGATGTTCCGTGTCCCGCCTTCTCTCCCGAGAGGAAAGACAAGGAGTTTCCCGCTTCTGATCTCATCCTCCGCTGCCAGCCGGGACAGGATCGCAACTCCCATGCCGCTCCTGACAGATCTTTTGATCGTCTCCTGGTTCTCCATGCTGGCAGCAATGTTCAGCCCGTCCATATCCACTCCCATCTTCCCGAGCAGTCTTTCCGCCTCTCTTCTGGTCCCCGAACCAACCTCCCGGAGTATGAGCGGTTCTTTCGTGATCCACTCTGTGACCTCCTGCCCCAGGCGGGAGCAGAATCTTTCATTCCCGGGTGCGATGACCACCAGCTCGTCCCGGTAAAAAGGCAGATAAGCGCACCGCTTCTCCTCCAGCTGTGTCCCGGTAAATCCCAGGTCCGCCCTGCGGGAAATGATATGTTCCACCACCCCCGCGCTGTCCGTCTCCATCACCTGGAGCTGTTCTCCCGGATATTTCTCCTGATAGCGGACCATGATCCGGGGCAGAAGATACTGGGAAGGGATCGTGGAGGCAGCGATCCGGAGCGTCCGCTTCTCCTTCTCTCTGAGTCCGAAATGTTCTTTTATCTTTCGCTCAATGCGGAGCATTTCCTCTGCATATCCATACAGTTCCCGTCCCGCGTCGGTAAGTTCGACCGCCTTTGTGTTCCGCCGGAGCAGGCAAACGTCCAGTTCCCTCTCCAACGCCGCCACATGGGCACTCACAGTCGGCTGTGTGAGATACAGCCGTCTTGCAGCCTCAGAGAAGTTTTTCGTCTCTGCCACCTTCACGAACGCTTCCAGCTGTTTCAAATTCATCTGTTCTTCACCCTCTCTGTCTCCGCTCCTTCCTTTTTCGTCAGCCCGGTCCGGTCCGTATACTCCAGGATCTGTTTGGCGCATTTCCGGCTCGTGCCAAACATGTCTCTCACCCGGACGATCGTGATCTTTCCTTCTGAGTCCAGGATCTTCCCGATCTCCCGCTCCGCTCTTTCCATATATACAGGCAGTGTGTAAACACCCGGAGAAACTTCCCGCGCGATCTCCTGTTCTGACAAAAGACGCAGGATCTCCGCCGCTTTTTCTGCCGCCATCCCCTCCGGGACGGCCTCTTCTCCGGATACGAAACGGTATCCGGCTTCCTCCGCCGTATACTGCAGTTTCTCCTTCACCGCGAGATAATCCCTGTCTTCTGCCGGGCGGTAGCCCGCCGGAGAGAAAAATCCTCCCCGCTTATCCAGCACGCCTTCCCGGACCAGCCATGCCGTATATTCTTCTGCGGCAGACTTCTTTCCGCATTTTAAAAGGATACTCTGGAAGCCTGCTGCCGGGATCCCCCGCCGATATGGATGCTTTGTCAGATAGTCTGTTATCACATCCAGTACTTCTTCTCTCACTTCTGCTTCCGCCTCTGTATACCACAGGAAGACATCCCCTTTCGTTTTGATCTCCATGATCCTGCCATCCTCCTTCAGTTCGCGGAGGCATTTCTCCAGTTCTTCTGCCTCCAGCCCCGTCTCCGCTCTTAGTTCCCCGGGGGATACCATCGCTTTCCCATGCTTCCGGAGCTGAAGTTCCACCAGACCGCTGGAGCCGCCCTCCTCTCTCTGCCTCAAACGTTCGATGACCTCCGGGCGGAACCTTCTCTCCCTGCGCGCATCCGTCTCCAGGATGATCCCCCCGCCGATGGTCTCCAGGGGCGAATAAAACCGTACGACAAAACGGTCCCCCGGGCAGAGCGCCGTGTCCGACTCCATCCGCAGCTGGACATAACCGCTCTCTCCAGGCGCCAGGGATTCCCGGTCAAGGAGGACCGCCCTGCACAAAAGTTCCGACGTTCCGCTGTAAAAGTGCAGGCGCATCTGGTTTTTGATCTCTCTGCCTGAATGGGGCAGTACGGACAGCCTTACATCGATATTGCGCCCGGAACGGGGAACGCCTGCCGGAGCGAGCACGCATCCCCTCCGCACTTCTTCCCGTTCAACGCCGGAGAGGTTCAGGGCAGCGCGCTGTCCTGCTTCACATACATCCGTCTGCCGGTTGTACACCTGGATCCCTCTCACTCTGCACGCTCTGCCCTCCGGATAAAGATACAGGCCGTCTCCTTTTCGGATCCTGCCGCCCAGCAGAGTCCCTGTCACCACCGTGCCGAATCCTGGCACAGAAAACACCCTGTCCACAGGCAGCCTTGCCGCTCCCCCCTGGTTCCTCCCCGGCAGCTTTTCCGCCATCTTTGCGATCTCCTGCTTCAGCGCCCCGATCCCCTGTCCGTCTGCTGCCGAGACACGGACCAGCGGAGCGTCCTGCAGCACGCTCCCTTTCATCTCCTCCCGGATCTCCTGTTCCACCATATCCTGCCACTCCGGATCCGCAAGATCGCATTTATTCAGGACGATGATAAAATGTTCGACGCCCAGGAGTGTCAGGATATCGATATGCTCCCTGGTCTGGGGCATGATTCCCTCATCTGCCGCAATGACGAGAAGCACCATATCCATGCCGGGTACTCCTGCCGCCATATTGTGGATAAACCGCTCATGTCCCGGCACGTCTACGATCCCGGCACGCCCGCCATCCGGAAGCTCAAACCAGGTAAATCCCAGATCGATGGTGATCCCTCTCCTTTTTTCCTCTTCCAGACGGTCTGTGTCTCTTCCGGTCAGTGCTTTGATCAATGCGGTTTTCCCGTGATCGATATGCCCCGCAGTCCCGATGGTCACATGCCTCACTGTTCCCTCTCCTTCCTCGGCATCTCATCTTTCTGCCGGATCTCATTTTTCTGAGGATACGTTTTTTTCTGAGGGGACATATCTCTTTGCAGGATCTTTCCATCCCGAAATACACTCTCCAGATATGCCATTTCTTCTTCCCGGATCGTCCTCATATCCAGGAGGAGCTTCTCCCCTGATATCCTGCCGATCACGGGGCGGTCCAGCTTCCGGAGCCTGGCAGCGAGTTCCCCTGCCGTGATCTCCGGCGCAGAGACCGCCACGGCATAACTCCCAATGTTTTCCTCCGGAAGGGAACCTCCTCCCGCCCGGGAGATGCATGCTTCCACCGTGACGCTCTCCTCTGTCCGGTCTGATGATGCACCGCCCGCACTTATCACCGCCGAAAGCCTCGCCGCCATCTTTTCAGCGTCTTTTCTCACCGTTTCCGCCGGGCGGGTCAGCATGCCAAGAGCAGGGATCCTTTCCACCGCCCTGTCCGGATCCAGATACTGCCGGAACACCGCCTCCAGAGCCGCAGCGGTAAACTTGTCGATCCGGAGCGCCCTTGCAAGAGGATGCCGCTTCATCTTATCAATATACTTTTTCCTGCCCACGATGATCCCAGCCTGCGGTCCTCCCAGGAGTTTATCCCCGCTGAACGCGACCACATCCGCTCCGCCTTTGACCGCCTCCTGCACCATAGGCTCATGGGTCAGTCCGTATTTTGCCAGGTCGATGAGCACGCCGCTCCCCAAATCCTGGATCACCGGAAGCCCGGTCTCTTCCCCCAGGGCAGCCAGTTTCTCCAGCGAAGTCTCCTGAGTATAGCCTATGATCCTGTAGTTGCTCGTATGGACTTTCAGGAGTGCCTTTGTCTCTTCGCCAATGGCCTTTCTGTAATCTTCGGGACGGGTCCGGTTCGTTGTCCCGACCTCACGAAGAAGGGCACCTCCGAGTTCCATGATCTCCGGAATGCGGAATCCGCCCCCGATCTCCACCAGTTCTCCCCTGGATACGATCACCTCTCCGCCGGAGGCAAGGGAACTCAGGATAAGCAGCATTGCCGCCGCATTATTATTGACAGCCAGCGCAGCCTCCGCTCCGGTGACACGGCACACTTTCTCCTCAAAATTCACGCAGCGTTCCCCTCGCTTTCCTGTCTCCAGGTCAAATTCCAGGTTCGAGTATCCGCCGGCGACTGCCGCAGCATGTCGGAGCACCTCTTCTCCAAGCGGCGCTCTGCCAAGCCCGGTGTGGAGGATGATCCCGGTGCCATTCACAACGGAAGTCAGGTTCATCCGCATTTCTTTCCGCAGATTTTCCCTGAGCCGCTCCATAGCACTCTTCCTGATCTGCTCCTTTGTTTCCTCCCGGATCTCATCCCGGATTTTCTCCCGGATCTCATCTTGAATTTCCTCCCGGGGCCCATTCCGGATCTCCTCGCGGAGTTCGTCCAGAGTCCGCCGCACGACACGGAGCATACAGTTATATCCATACTCCTGTATCATTTCTCTGATCTCTTTCTCTTCCATCAGGCTGTCCACCCGCGGGATCAGCCTGCAGATATTCCTTTTTCCGATCTTATCATTGCAGATTTCCTTCTGTTTCAAGCAGTTCTCTCCTTCTATCCTGTCATGAAAGGACAGCAGCAGGACGTGCTCTTTTTCTGCACGCCCTGCTGCCGCCGGACTTCATGATCTGTTTTTCCGCGCGGGATCCTCCCGCACTTATCTCAATCGGATGAGTTTTTCCTGCTTCTCAAGCACTCTGCCTATGACCGATACGTCTGTCTCGATCTTCTGAGCCCTGAGATCGTCCAGAAGTTCAGCCGCTTCAGATTCGGGTACACTGAACAGAAGTCCGCCTGATGTCTGCGGATCGCAGAGCAGATCCAGGTACACTTCTTCTACATTTCCGTCATCCAGATCAGGCTGGACAAATTCCCGGTTCCGGTAAGCTCCCGCCGGGACCAGCCCCATCCTGGCATGATCCATCGCGTCTTTCATATACGCAATATCTCTGACACTGATGTCCAGTGTCACATCGCCCGCTTTTGCCATCTCCGCGCAGTGTCCCAGAAGTCCAAACCCTGTCACGTCCGTACACGCGTGGATCGTGTGAGCCGCAGCAGCTTCCCCTGCCTTCCTGTTCAGCGACGCCATCACACGCGCCGACTCCAGGGCAGCTTCTTCGGAAGCCATCTGCGCCTTCACCGCGGTGTTCACCACCCCGCTCCCGATCTGCTTCGTGAGGATCAGGATGTCTCCCGGGCGGCATCCGCTGTTTTTGTATACTCTGTCAGGATGGACGAGACCGGTGACAGACAGACCGTATTTCGGTTCATCATCCTGCACGGAATGACCTCCCGCCAGGACCGCTCCCGCTTCTTTAACCTTGTCCGCCCCGCCACGCAGTATCTCTCCTAATATCTCCACGTCCAGGCAGTTAGGGAAGCACACGATATTGAGCGCCAGCTTCGGCACTCCTCCCATAGCATAAACATCGCTCAGCGCATTCGCGGCTGCGATCTGCCCGAACAGATACGGGTCGTCGACAACCGGCGTAAAGAAATCCAGTGTCTGAATCACAGCGATATCATCCGATATTTTATAGATCGCGGCATCATCCGATGTCTCGAGTCCGACGAGCAGACGCCCGTCCTCAAATTTTGGCAGCTTGCCCAGAACCTGAGCAAGGGTCTCCGGACCTATTTTGGCCGCTCACCCGGCTGTCTTTGTCATCTGGGTAAGATGGATCTCCTTATACATCTGTCCTCACCTCCTTTTCACTGATTTCTGCTCAGGGAACATCTCCACTTAAAGCTCCGTTCCCGGAAACATGTCTGTTTTCTCCGGCTGCTCTCTCTACGGGCGGATCACTCTGCCCGCCTGCTGCATCGTCTCCACAATGCTGTACATATTCGTTACGGTCCCCACAGCAAGTTTGTCTTTGATCCCGTAAAAATCAAGGCAGGTACCGCAGGTCATGATCTCCACGCCCTGCTCCTCCAGGCTTTTCAGATCTCCCAGCGCCGGGGAATCCTCTACCGTAAGTTTTGCCCCTCCATTATAGAATACCATCTTTTCCGGAAGTTCATCCAGCTGGGTCACCGCAAACAGAAAACTCTTCATCAGGATATGTCCCAGTTCATCGTCGCCGTCCCCCATCTTATCCGACGGGACTACAACGACCGTATGGCTATGGTCCGCTGTATCTGCTCCACATTCGCAACCCTTCTCCTCCGTGATCTGGCCCTTTCCTTCTTCCGGCCCGGCTCCGTCTTCCGTACCGGCTCCCACCGTGATGTTCACTCTGTACTTCCCTTCTCCAAGCTTTTCAGCGGCCACCGCAGCTCCGGAACTTTCTGCCATCTTGGTGACGTTGCGGACTGCGGTCTCATTGTCCACGAGTACCTCGATCTGTCCGGCCCCGCCCAGCTCCCCGATGGCTTTTCTTGTCTTTATCACCGGGATCGGGCATACATCTCCCATCGCATTTACTGTAATCATAATGTGTTCTCCTTTCTCTGTGCGCTCTTCTCATCTGCTTCTCTTGTCTCTTTTATGGCGTCTTTCACCGCTTTTTTGATAACGAAATATCCCACTGCAGCAACAACCGCCGCCACGATCGCAGTTTTAAGCAGAAAAAGCATCCCCATTACGATCACACTGACCAGTGACATTGCCATACCGGCACCTCCTTCTCATTTCCTGATCACAGCTGTTTCGACGGTTACAGTTCATACTGTAACCCGGTGGTAACTGTTCACACTCGGTGACGCCATTATAGCATACTTTCTTTCTGTTATATAGTCTGTTTGCCGAATCTGTGTTATAATCAGATGAACCTTCCGCCGGCATTGTTCACGGCGGATGAAAATATATCAACTCATATAAAAGAAAGGATTAGTCTGATGTGGATCGCAGATAAATGGAAAGATTACGAAATAATTGACTGCTCCAATGGTGAAAAACTGGAGCGATGGGGGAAATATCTCCTCGTGCGCCCGGATCCCCAGGTCATCTGGGACACCCCGAAACAGAACCGTGGCTGGAAGAAGATGAACGGTCACTATCACCGCAGCAAAAAAGGAGGCGGAGAATGGGAATTTTTTGACCTTCCCCAGCAGTGGCAGATCCATTACAAAGATCTGACCTTCAACCTGAAACCGTTCAGCTTTAAGCATACGGGACTTTTCCCCGAACAGGCGGCGAACTGGGACTGGTTTTCCGAAAAGATCAAAAATGCCGGCAGACCGGTGAAGGTCCTGAACCTGTTCGCATACACAGGCGGTGCCACACTCGCTGCAGCTGCGGCAGGAGCCCATGTCACTCATGTAGACGCTTCCAAAGGCATGGTCGGATGGGCAAAAGAGAACGCCGTTTCCTCCGGTCTGAAGGACGCGCCGATCCGCTGGCTGGTTGACGACTGCACCAAATTCGTGGAAAGGGAGATCCGCCGTGGGAATACCTACGACGCCATCATCATGGATCCGCCCTCCTACGGCAGAGGCCCCAAAGGTGAGATCTGGAAGATCGAGGACATGATCCATCCGCTGATCAAACTCTGCACAAAGATCCTGTCAAAAGATGCCATCTTTTTCCTGGTCAACTCCTACACTACCGGGCTGGCTCCCGCGGTGCTGACCTATATGATCGCCACCGAGTTAAAAGCCTGGAACGGGACAGTCGAATCCGAAGAGATCGGCCTTCCCGTCACAGAATCCGGTCTGGTGCTGCCCTGCGGCGCTTCCGGGAGATGGTCCCGGTAATGATCCGGATCCCTGCAGGTTACAAATGACAAATTAAATAGGGGGGATTACAAATGAATCAAAAACGTATCCGGGCTGTGTCTGAATACTTTATCTTCTTTATGCTGTACTCCATTATCGGATGGATTTACGAAGTGTTCCTTGAAGTTGTCGTCTACCGGTGGGGTTTTTCAAACCGGGGTGTATTTTTCGGACCTTACTGCGTCATTTATGGGTTCGGGGCATTGATCCTTATCTTTTCCCTGTCCAGTCTTCAGAAAAAACGCATCTATATCGGCAAACTCCTGATCACTCCGCTCCTGGTCTTCCTGGGGATCGTTGTGATCACTACCGTTGTGGAACTTGCAGGAAGCTATATCATGGAGTTCACCACCGGAAGCTGGCTCTGGGATTACAGAAGGTTTGCCTTTAACTTCGAAGGGCGGATCGCCCTGAATCCAAGCATCCGTTTCGGCATAGGCGGCATGATCTTCCTTTACATCCTGCAGCCCCTGTTTCGAAAGCTGTGCGGCAGGATGTCCGACAAGACAGTCCGCATCACAGCTTCCGTCCTCGCCGTCATATTCCTGGTCGATATCATCTTGACATATGCTTTTTAAGAAAAGAAAAGGTCCCCTGTTTTGCCGACAGGGGATCTTCGCTGTATTCGCTCTCTTTTGCTGTATCACGGCAGTCCATCACACCTCAATCTGCCCCAGGATCTCTCCTATCGGCGCGGAGATCGTAAGTTCCGCGCGCACGGCCCTGCCCGTCTCGGACTTATTGATAACGACAAGGTGTTTTCCCCGGAAATAATCAATAAATCCCGCTGCCGGATAGACCACCAGCGACGTGCCCCCGATGATCAGAGTATCCGCTTCCGAGATCGCCCGCACTGCGCCGCTGATCGTATTGCTGTCCAGACCTTCTTCATAAAGCACCACGTCCGGTTTTATGATCCCACCGCATTCACATCTGGGGATCCCTTCCGCTCCTTTTACATACTTGGCACTGTAAGATCTCCCGCAGTCCATACAGTAATTTCTGTGTATGCTCCCGTGAAGTTCATAGACGCGCCTGCTTCCCGCCGCCTGATGGAGCCCGTCGATGTTCTGGGTAACGACCGCGGTCAGCTTTCCTGCCTGTTCCAGTTCGGCAAGTTTCCTGTGAGCCGCATTCGGCTGCGCATCCAGGATCATCATCTTGTCTTTATAGAACTCATAAAACGCCTCTGTATGGCGCATGAAAAATGTATGGCTCACCACTTCTTCCGGCGAGTATCTGTAATGCTGATGATAGATGCCGTCCGCACTCCGGAAATCCGGGATGCCGCTCTCCGTGGACACTCCTGCTCCGCCAAAAAACACGATCCGTTCACTGTCATCAATGATCTTCTGAAGCTGTTCTGTCTCTTTCTCGTACATGCTGTGCCTCCTTCTTTCCTGCAGCGCTAATCTTCTAAAAGATTTCCACACTCCACATGTTTGTCAAAGATCTCCAGCATCTTCTCCCAGACGGTTTCGGATGTCTCCGGTATCCGCTCATTGCGCTTCATCGGCTGGGCTCTGTGGACGCCGTGCTCCTTCCAGCTCTTTCCGCCCGACGCGTCGTTCAAAAGAAGGGGCTGGAAATTGTCCAGGAGATGGGCAAATTTTGCCTCCGGCGTCTCGTACGCTTCAAATTCCTCCCACAGTTCGCGGAAATATGCTCCCTGGTCTTCCGGCAGAAGCCCGAAGATCCGATCTGCGGCTTTGACTTCCCTCTCCCGCTTTGTCCGGGCGCCTTTCTCATCATAAGCGTAAGTGTCTCCCGCATCGATCTCCACGAGGTCGTGGATCAGTACCATTGTCATCACTTTCGCCAGATCGGCTTTCTCTTTCATATGTTCCTGCAGAAGCACCGCCATCATGGCGAGATGCCACGAATGTTCCGCGTCATTTTCCTTTCGCTCTCCGTCCGCAAGATAGGTCTGGCGGAAAATATTTTTCACCTTATCTGCTTCCACGATAAAACGGATCTGTTTCTCCAGGCGTTCTTTTTCGGGCGTCAGGTTTTTCTCTTCCAACACGATCATCTCCATTTCTTTCTATCTGTTGTCTATTCTACCACACTCGGACAAAAACGACGTAAAAAAAATACCCTCTGCGCCGAAATCTTCCATTTCTTTACAAAGGGTATCTTTTTGCTATGTTCTATTTCTGAGCACGGCGTGAACCGTAATGTTCTTACAGATCGACTTCTCCGGTCGTATCTCCATTGATTACGTAATATGCCTTGGACTCTTCCGGCTTCAGATAGATCTTAACATCTTTCATGTCGCCGACTTTGTTCTTCAGGACTTTTGTCCAGATCTCTTTCACTTTCTGAAGGATCTCTTTGTCAGAATACTCTTTTCCGTAGAACTGAAGATACATCTCTGTCTTAAGTTCCGCTTTCTTCGCCGGTGCTTTCTTTGCTGTCGTCTTCTTTGCTGTTGTCTTCTTAGCCGATGCCTTCTTTGCAGTTGTCTTCTCTGCTGCCTTTTCCTCTGGTGTATCTACTAAAACTCCTGCTTTTGTCTCAAGCTTCTTTGTCGTGTCTTTCTTTGTCTCGATAGCTTTTGCTGCCGGTTTCTCAGCTTTCACTTCTGCTTTCTCTGTCTTAGCTGCAGCCGGCTTTACTGCTTCTTTCTTCTCAGCTGCCGCTTTTGCTGTAGATGCTTTTTTTACTGCCATACTTGTTCCCTCCTAAAATAATACACCCAAGTATTTCGATACTGACTTTTTATGTTATGCTGTTGTCAGCACCCTTTAGAAATTCACCTTTTACCTCGAAGTTCCAACGAGATTGTACCGCATTTTTACTGAAACGTCAAATTTTTTTGTTTCTCGTCTCATTCCCGTCTTTTTTCTGATACCCTCTGAAAAACTCCGACAGCCCGTTCAGCGTCTTCAAGAGTACCGGAATCTCGTCCTCGTCCAGTTTTTCGATCACCGCGCCGGTCATCTGCATATGATAATCCTTATGGTGATCGTATGCCTTCACGCCTTTCGGAGTCAGCCCGATAAACACGACTCTCCGGTCCTCGTCACTGCGTTTTCTGACCACATACTTTTTGTTCACCAGACTATTCACTGCCGTCGTCAGAGAACCTGCGGTGATACCCAGTTTCTTTGCGACCATCGACATGGTGCTTTTACCGGACAGACCGATCGCCTCGATGATATGCATATCATTGTTCGTGATATCACTGAACTCTTCGGTTATGATCGCCTCTTCTTCCAGTTTCCATATTTCATTGAACAGATTGACCAGAATATCATTTATGGTCTCATATGCATCCATCCGGGGTTCTCCTTTCTGTTTACACCATATGAGGGCAGCGGTTACGAGTTCCACTTGCACTCAGAAAGAGGGAAATGCCTCATACATGCCGGCATGACGCTGCATTTCCCTCTTTCTGAGGCGGTGCGGACTGTAACCTTTATCAGGCAAACAGTGCCTGGACTACGTCTTTTACTGTCTCGATCTTCTCTGCCCGGTAGGCTTTTGCCCCGCAGAAGAGCAGACCGTTTTCTATATTTCCTTTCACCGCATTGATCAGACCGTCTGTGATACAGTACGGGATATCTGCCGGATCACATTTCGCAAGACATCCGTGGCAGGGGGTATGGGGCACTTTTTCTCCTCCCATGACCCGCGCCATCAGCTGGTTCATGATCGCTCTTCCCGGCATCCCGACCGGACTCTTCACGATCTTTATATCTTCTTTCGACGCGTTGATATACGCCTCTTTATAGCGGATATCCGCGTCGCATTCCTCCGTTGTCACAAACCTTGTCGCCACCTGGACTCCATCTGCGCCAAGATCCATGACCCTCTTTACGTCCGCGCTGTCGTAGATCCCGCCTGCGACAGCCACCGGGATCTCCACCCCGTATTTCTCGCCGTAGGCTCTTACCGTGCTGATGATCTTTCTGATTTCTTCCGCATAGGACTCCTGGGAATAGTTCTCAACTTCTTCTTTTTTGAAACCCAGGTGTCCTCCTGCTTCCGGTCCCTCTATCACTACAAGGTCTGCCGTGCGCTTATACTTTCTGTCCCAGTATTTCAGGATCACGTTCGCTGACTTGTCTGTGGAGACAATGGGCGCGATCTTTGTCCCGCTCCCTTCGGTCAGAGCCGGGAGGTCCGTCGGAAGCCCGGCTCCCGATATGATGATATCAGCGCCCGCCTTCACCGCGGCTTTCACATGGGCCGCATGTTCACGCAGTGCAGTCATCACATTGTAACCGATGATCCCGTCCGGTGAGATCTCCCTTGCCTTTCTCATTTCTTTCTCGATGGCAGCCAGGTTCGCCGCTGCCGGGTTCCGGTCAAAATCAGGCTCCCTGTAGCCGATCTGGGCGGTAGAGATGATGCCGATCCCGCCTTCTTTCGCCACGGAGCCTGCCAGCCTCCCGAGGCTGATGCCAACCCCCATGCCTCCCTGGATCAGAGGGACTTTTGTCAGTTTCTCGCCTATTTTCAGATTCTTCATGTCTATCCTCTCACATCTTCCGAAATCTCTGATATCTCTTTTCAACCAGTTCTTCGGTCTCCAGCTTTGTATACGTTTCGATAAACTCCATGATCTGGGCTTCCAGTTCAGCACATACAGGCTCCATGTTTTCATCACTGAAATCTTTCGGCTCCGCGATCACCTGCTCAACGATTCCGAGACGCTTCAGGTCTGCCGCCGTCAGCTTCATGACCTCTGCCGCCTCACTTGCCCTCTTGCTGTCTTTCCAGAGGATGCTTGCAAATCCCTCCGGCGAGAGCACGGAATAAATAGCGTTCTCCAGCATCCATACCTCATCCGCAACAGCCATGGCAAGTGCTCCGCCGCTGCCGCCCTCGCCGATGACGACAGAGAGCACCGGGACTTTCAGCCCGGACAGTTCAAACAGGTTTCTGGCGATGGCCTCGCCCTGTCCTCTCTCCTCAGCTTCCAGTCCGCAGAACGCCCCCGGCGTATCCACGAAACAGATGACCGGACGCCCGAACTTCTCCGCCTGTTTCATGAGCCGCAGTGCCTTTCTGTATCCGTCCGGCGACGGCATGGAAAAGTTCCGGTCCAGATTTTCTTTTGTGGTCTTTCCTTTCGCCTGTGCGATGACTGTCACAGGCATGCCGTGGAACCGCGCGATGCCGCCGACGATCGCATGATCGTCCTTAAAATAGCGGTCGCCGTGGAATTCCATAAAATCAGTAAAAAGAGCATTGATATAATCCGTCCCTACCGGGCGGTCTTTCTTTCTGGAAAGCTGTACTCTGTCCCATGCGGTTAAAGTTTCATCCTGCTGTGCTTTCTCATAGGATCCGGATGCAGACCGAAGCTCGCGGTCTTTAAACTCTTTCTCAGAATGCATGGAAAGGATCTCTGTCAGGACGTCCTTCATCTCCTCACGCTCCACGATCCGGTCAACGAACCCGTGATCGAGCAGGAATTCGGAACGCTGGAATCCTTTCGGAAGCTTCTGTCCGATCGTCTGCTCGATAACCCTGGGTCCGGCAAAACCGATCAGCGCTTTCGGCTCGGCAAGGATGATGTCTCCGAGCATTGCAAAACTTGCTGTGACGCCTCCTGTTGTAGGGTCCGTAAAGACAGAGATATAGAGCTGTCCCGCGTCACTGTGGCGCTTCAGCGCAGCTGAAGTTTTCTCCATCTGCATCAGGGAGACGATCCCTTCCTGCATCCTTGCGCCTCCGGAACAGGCAAATATGATCACCGGAAGTTTCTCCGCCGTGGCGCGCTCCACCGCACGGGTGATCTTTTCCCCCACGATCCAGCCCATGCTCGCCATCATGAACCTTCCGTCGCATACCCCGATCACGACAGGATTTCCATTGATCGTGATCTTTCCGGTCACCACTGCCTCATTCAGGTTTGTGCGCTCTTTCAGCGCATTTACTTTATCCTCGTATCCCTTGAAATCAAGCGGATTGACAAAATCCATCTCCTTGTCCCACTCTTCAAAGGAACCTTCATCCGCAAGCATTTCGACTCTTCTGTACGCGTGCACGCGGAAGTACCCATGACATTTCGGACAGATATAGTACCCGTTCTTCACATCTTCCGCGATGATCGCAGCCCCGCACTTATTACATTTTCGTAAGAGTCCCTCCGGCACTTCCGGGCGGGAATTCCGAAGAGAAATGTAATGCGATCTCTTGCTGGTCTTCTTAAACATATTCTGCAATTTCATCTGAGACTACCTCCTGGGAGCCCGCCTCTTCCGCAAAAGGAAGTGCTCCCTCTGCAAAAGGATCCGGCTCTTTTACTCACCGTTTTCTAAATTTTCTGATATCTTTGCTATAAATTCGATATCGATATTACCTGATATGAAATCCGGATTGTTCAGGATCTCGTACTGATAATCCACATTGGTATCGATCCCCTCGATAATGACTTCGCCAAGCGCGCTGCGCATCTTGCGGATCGCCTCGCTCCTGTTTTTGGCATGTACGATCAGTTTCGCCAGCATGGAATCGTAATACGGCGGTACGGTATATCCGCTGTAGATCGCGGAATCGATACGCACGCCTTTTCCTCCCGGCAGATACATATCTGTGATCGTCCCGGGCGAGGGGCGGAAGTTTTTCTCCGGATTCTCAGCATTAATCCTGCACTCGATGGCATGTCCCGTGATATGCACATCTTCCTGCTTATAACTCAAAGTCCGGCCGTCTGCGATGCGGATCTGTTCCTTGACCAGGTCGATCCCTGTCACCCACTCGGTCACCGGATGCTCTACCTGGATCCGGGTATTCATCTCCATGAAGTAGAAGTTCCCGTTCTTTTCAAGAAGAAACTCAATGGTTCCCGCATTAGTATAATTCGCAGCCTTCGCAGCTTTTACCGCCGCCTCTCCCATCTTCTCCCGGAGTTCCGGAGTCAGGGCAACGGACGGGGATTCCTCGATCATCTTCTGGTGGTTCCTCTGGATGGAGCAGTCACGCTCTCCGAGATGGATCACATTGCCGTGTTTATCTGCCAGGATCTGGAACTCAATATGGCGGGGATGCTGGACAAAATGTTCGATGTACATCGTATTATCGCCAAACGCCATCTGTGCTTCCTTCTGCGCCGTCTTAAAGCTGTTCTCGAACTCCTCGGGAGTCTCCGCTACACGCATCCCTTTTCCGCCGCCGCCAAGGGCTGCCTTGACGATGACCGGATATCCGATCTGGGCTGCCACCTTTGCACCTTCCCCGGCATCATAGATCGGATCCTTGCTGCCCGGTATAACAGGCACACCGGCGTTTATCATGGTGTTCCTTGCCTCAGATTTATTTCCCAGTTTCCGGATCACATCAGAATCAGGTCCGATAAATGTGATATTACACTGTTCACACAGTTCCGCGAACCTGCTGTTCTCGGAGAGGAATCCGAATCCCGGATGGATGGCGTCTGCTCCGGAGATCAGTGTGGCGCTGATAATGTTCTGCATGTTCAGATAACTCTCGGAAGAGGGAGCCGGTCCGATACAGACTGCTTCGTCCGCAAGCTGTGTATGCAGGGCTTCCCGGTCCGCCTCAGAATATACAGCTACCGTCTCGATTCCCATCTCGCGGCACGCCCGGATGATCCTGACCGCGATCTCTCCTCGGTTTGCGATTAATACCTTTCCAATCATTTTTCTGCTACTCTCCTACCATAAAAGTCAGTTCTGCGCTGACTACTACTTTTCCATCCACGTAAGCCGTCGCCTGGCCCACTCCGACAGGTCCCTTGCTCTTGATGATCTTTGTCTCCAGTTTCAGCGTATCTCCCGGGAATACCATTCCCTTGAAACGGCATTTCTGGACACCGCCGAAAAATGCGATCTTGCCCTGGTTCTCCGGCATGCTCAATATCGCTACGGCTCCGGTCTGTGCCAGCGCCTCAAGGATCAGCACGCCCGGCATCACTGCCTTCTGCGGAAAATGTCCGCGGAAGAAGTCTTCTCTGTAAGTTACCGCCTTATATCCCACCGCGTACTGTCCCGGCTCATAATCCTCGATCCTGTCGAGAAGAAGGAACGGATGTCTGTGAGGGATGATCTCCTGGATCTGTTCTACATTCAAACTGTTCATATTTCCTGCACCTCTTTTTTATATGAGTACTATTACACCTGTGATACACGGATCGCTCAGTGCCGAAGCACTCCCGCGATCCTAAAACACTTCAGATCCGCTCATTTTATCACGAATAGCGGCTGACCGAACTCAACTGCCTCCCCGTTCTCTACGAGGATCTCTGCCACGGTCCCTGTGAAGTCACTCTCGATCTCGTTCATCAGCTTCATGGCTTCCACGATCGCCAGCACCTGGCCTTCTTTCACGCTGTCGCCTACTTTGACGAAAGGCTCTGCATCCTCCGCCGGTGCTGCGTAGAAAGTTCCCACGAGAGGGGACTTCACAACATTGCCTGACGGAAGCGCATCGGCTCCTGTCGCAGAGACTTCACCTGCCGCCGGTGCTTCCGCCGACGGAGCCGGTGCTGCCGAGGGAGTTCCCGGAGTCGTCCCCTGCGCTGCCGGAACTGCTCCCGGTGCAGCCGGGATCACAGCCGGAGCTGCCTGGACCAGTGCCGGAGCTGCCACCGGTGCCTGAACCTGTACGATCTTGCCTTCTGTCTTTTTCAGAGAAAGCTTTACACCGTCTTCCTCATATTTGAACTCTGTAAGTTCAGAATCTGAAACAGCCTGGATAAGCTGTAATACCTGATCAACTTTCATCTTACACACCTCTTACCCTTCATACTTCTTCAACAGCAGCGTTGCGTTGTGTCCGCCGAATCCCAGGGAGTTCGTCAGCACATAGTTGATGTCCTTCTCGACCGGTGCGCCCACCGCATAGTTCAGGTCGCACTCCGGATCCACATTCTCTGTTCCCATTGTCTGGTGGATAAAACCATCCTGGATGCTCTTGACGCAGACAACAAACTCAACTCCGCCTGCTGCCCCAAGGAGATGTCCGATCATGGACTTTGTGGAGTTGACCACCACGTCCTTTGCCGCATCTCCCAAAGCATACTTGATCGCTCTGGTCTCGAACAGGTCGTTGTGGTGCGTGCTCGTTCCATGTGCATTGATATAATCGATCTGCTCCGGTGTGACTCCCGCTTCCTTCATGGCAAGCTTCATCGCCATCCCGGCTCCTTCTCCGCTCTCTTCCGGAGATGTGATGTGGTAGGCGTCGCCTGTCGCGCCGTATCCCACAAGCTCTGCATAGATCTTTGCCCCTCGTGCTTTCGCGTGCTCCAGTTCCTCAAGAACGACTACGCCGGATCCCTCTCCCAGGACAAATCCGTCTCTGTCCCTGTCAAACGGGCGGGAAGCATGTTCCGGATCATTTGTCGTAGAAAGCGCGGTCAGCGCGGTAAAGCCGGCGATCCCTGTTGGGCATACAGAAGCCTCTGTACCGCCTGCGACCATCACGTCCGCGTCGCCGTACTGGATCGCACGGAGCGCGTCGCCAATGCAGTGCGTACCGGACGCGCATGCTGTGACAACGTTTGTACATTTTCCTTTCAGACCGAGCTGGATGGAAATGTTTCCTGCCGCCATGTTGGAAATCATCAGCGGTACCATCAGCGGGTTCACCTTGTTCGGTCCCTTTGTGGTGAGCTTCTCATAGTTTGTCTCCACGCACTGCAGGCTTCCGATCCCCGAGCCGACAATCACGCCGCACCGGAACGGATCTTCTTTTGACATATCGATCCCTGCATCCTCAAACGCCTCTTTCGCCGCTGCGACCGCATACTGAGAAAACGGCTCCATCCTCTTTGCAGCCTTGAAATCCATGCGCTCTTTCGCAACAAATCCTTTTACCTCAGCCGCGATCTGAACTTTAAATTCAGACGCGTCAAATTTTGTGATCGGTCCGATCCCGACCTTTCCTTCTCTGATCCCGTTCCAGAACTCTTCCACCGTATTCCCGATCGGCGTTACAGCCCCAAGTCCGGTCACTACAACTCTTCTCTTCATATATCGATCATTCCCTTTCCGGAGCCGGTCCCAGCCCGCTCCTTCCATTCCTGTTTCCTTCCTTCCAATGACAGCTCCCTTTTGCAGCTGCCCAGCCGGAATATTCTGTGTAAGGTCAGCCCTTTTTCGCAGTCCAGCAGGCGGCTGCCTGTGTCGTTACTAAGGACCGTTAAAAGAACGCCGGCACTTAGACCGCGTCCTTTGCGGTCTTAGTACCGCTGCGTTCTTTTCCGAGCGAAAGCGTATCCGCAGGAATGACACAGACAGCCGCCTGCGTCCCCCTGTGAAAAAACTGATTTTAGATTGCCATTCCGCCATCTACGTTGAGCACCTGCCCTGTGATATATCCCGCATTATCCGAAGCCAGGAACGCCACAGCGTTCGCGATATCTTCCGGCTCTCCGAATTTTCCGAGCGGGATCTGTGCCACAGCGCCCTCTTTCACCTTGTCGGAGAGTACCTCTGTCATTTCCGTATTGACAAATCCCGGAGCTACCGCATTTACCGTAACACCGCGGCTTGCAAGTTCTCTTGCCACAGATTTTGTCAGCCCGATCACGCCTGCCTTGGATGCAGAATAGTTCGCCTGTCCTGCATTTCCAAGGACACCGGAAACGGATGCCATGTTGATGATGCGTCCGCCTCTCTGCTTGATCATCTGCCTTGCCACGAAACGGATGCAGTTGAACGTTCCTTTCAAGTTCGTGTTCAGGACCGCATCGTAATCTTCCTCGGACATCTTCATCAGAAGCCCGTCTCTTGTGATCCCTGCGTTATTGACAAGGATGTCAACGCTTCCGAAGGTTGAGATGATCTCTTTGAACATCTCCTCGCACGCGCTGAAATCAGATACGTTGCACTGTCTGATCTCCGCCTTTCCTCCGGCTGCCTCGATCTCTTTTTTCACTTCCTCGGCGCGCTCTTTGGATCCGTTGTAATTGATGATGACTGTCGCGCCCTCTCCAGCCAGCTTCAGCGCCACCGCGCGTCCGATCCCGCGGGAAGCTCCTGTCACTACGGCAACTTTTCCATTTAACATAATTCACTTACCACCTTATCTACGTCTTCCCATGTGCC
>HHCFC02800__coassemble_1315_pt1 | contig 24596 bp, 25 predicted proteins | sample HHCFC02800__metabat2_high_PE_058 | metagenome-assembled genome bin HHCFC02800 | reverse complement strand
GGAAGATGAATCGGTGATTCGGAGTATGGTAGAAAAGATACAGAAAAAAGAGAAAGGAAAGATAGAAGATGAGCAGATATGATGTGATCATAATCGGAGCGGGTCCCGGAGGGATCTTCGCTGCGTATGAACTGATGAAGAAGGCGCCGGAGATGAAAGTGGCAGTGTTTGAGGCAGGGAATCCCCTCGAAAAAAGAAAATGTCCCATTGACGGGAAGAAGATCAAGAGCTGTATCAACTGCAAAACGTGTGCGATCATGAGCGGTTTCGGCGGGGCAGGCGCTTTTTCCGACGGAAAATATAACATTACCAATGACTTCGGCGGCACACTCTACGAGTATATCGGAAAAGAGGCGGCTACCGAACTGATGCACTATGTAGATGAGATCAATGTAGCTTACGGCGGAGAAGGCACGAAGATGTATTCCACAGCAGGGACGAAGTTCAAGAAGCTGTGTATGCAGAACAGGCTGAAGCTTCTGGACGCTTCTGTGCGCCACCTGGGGACGGACATCAACTATGTGGTGCTGGAGAATCTTTTCAAGGAATTGAAAGACAAAGTGGAGTTCCGCTTTAACTGTCATGTGGACAATCTTGAGATCGTGGACGGCGGCTACCGGGTAACTGCCGGAGAGCAGATAGCGGAGTGCGAAAAATGTATCGTGTCCGTGGGCCGCAGCGGGAGCAAATGGATGGAGAAGATCTGCGAAAGACTTGAAATCCCGACAAAATCCAACCGGGTGGATATCGGCGTCCGGGTGGAACTTCCTGCCGTCATTTTCTCGCACCTGACAGATGAACTCTACGAGAGCAAGATCGTGTACCGGACGGAGAAGTTCGAGGATAAGGTGAGGACATTCTGCATGAATCCGTATGGGATCGTGGTGAATGAGAATACAAACGGGATCGTGACTGTGAACGGACACAGCTATGAAGATCCGGAGAAGCAGACGGAGAATACCAACTTTGCGCTGCTTGTGGAGAAACATTTCTCAGAACCGTTCAAGGACAGTAACGGTTACGGCGAGAGTATCGCCCGTCTCTCCAATATGCTTGGAGGAGGAGTCCTGGTCCAGAGATTCGGAGACCTGATCCGGGGCAGGAGGAGTACGCCGGAGAGGATCGAGGAGGGATTTGTCCGTCCGACGCTGTCCGCGTCTCCGGGAGATTTGAGCCTTGTCCTTCCGAAACGGATCCTGGACGGTATCATTGAGATGGTCTATGCGCTTGATAAGATCGCGCCGGGCACAGCCAATGATGATACCCTTCTCTACGGGGTGGAGGTAAAATTCTATAACATGGAAGTGAAGTTAAACGAGCATCTTGAGACCATACACAAGGGGCTGTATGTGATCGGCGACGGCAGTGGAGTGACTCATTCTCTGTCACATGCATCCGCCAGCGGGGTTTATGTAGCGAGAGAGATCGCGGAAAAGAACTACGAAAAAAAGAACTGATCGTAAAAAAGAATTGTGAGAAAGCCGGACCGGCGCATCCATACCCGGATTCAGATATGGATGCGCCGGTCCGGCTGATTTGCAAAAAAAGCAGATAAAATATTATCTATTTCTTGATTAAATCTCTTGTTTCAGCTAAAATATTATCTATGAATGGATTTGATTTTAATAAGAAAACACCAAAAGAGATTGATAAACTTATCGCAGAGAGAATCCGTCAGATCCGCCGCCGGAGAAAAATATCACAGAAAAGACTGAGCGAGAAATCAGGAGTAAGCCTGGGGTCTGTGAAGCGGTTTGAGAACAGCGGCGAGATTTCTCTGATCTCACTGACGAAGATTGCTACGGCACTGGAACTGGAGGGAGAGCTGGAGCAACTGTTTGCTGAAGCCCCGTATCTTTCGATTGAGGAGATCATGAATGAAAATAACTGACAGGCTGAGAGTGACATATCATGGAAGAACAGTAGGGACGATGGCGCTGTATAAGGGGAGAATTGCCGCGTTCCAGTATGACAGGGAATGGCTTGCGGACGGGTTTTCCATCAGTCCCTTTTCCCTTCCCCTGGAGCAGAAAGTCTTTATGCCGAAAATGGAACCATTTGACGGGATCTTCGGCGTGTTTGCAGACAGTCTGCCTGATGGATGGGGGCGGCTGCTGGTGGACCGTCTGATGCTGAAAAACCACATGAACCCGCATGAAACAGGCAATATGGATCGGCTTGCTATCGTCGGACAGTCCGGGATGGGGGCACTTTGCTATGAACCTGAATATTATTTTGAGACAGAAGAAAGGACACTGGATCTGGATCAGATTGCGGAAGAGTGTCGTCGTATCCTGAGCACGGAACCTGCGGAGAATCTGGATGAACTGTTTCGTCTGGGCGGATCTTCCGGAGGTGCAAGACCGAAGATCCTGACACGGATCGACGGAGAGGACTGGATCATCAAGTTCCCGTCATCTTCAGATCACGATGATATTGGAAAACAGGAGTATGAATATTCGCTCTGTGCCAGAGAATGCGGAATCGAGATGGCAGAGACCCGGCTGTTTCCCTCAGAACGATGTGCAGGGTATTTCGGGACAAAACGATATGACAGAAGGAGAAAAGAAGACGGGACCACGGAGCGCGTCCATATGCTCTCAGCATCTGCTGTTCTGGAGACTTCACACAGAATCCCAAATCTGGATTATGAGATCCTGATGAAACTGACCCTTGAACTGACAAAAGATTTTTCGGAAACAGAGAAGCTGTTCAGGCTGATGTGCTTCAATGTATTTGCGCACAACAGGGATGACCACTCAAAGAATTTCACTTATCTATATGAAGAAAGTAAAGAAGGCTGGGTACTTTCTCCGGCATATGACCTTACTTACAGTTATTCGATCGGCGGAGAGCATGCAACTACGGTCCATGGGAACGGAAAAGATCCCGGAATGGAAGATATTCTTGCTGTTGCGGACAGTATCAGCATGGAGCGGAGGAAGGCAAGACGGATCGCAGAAGAGGTGAGGGAATGTGTGGAATTGCGTCTGCCAGAGTATCTCCGATGAAAATAAAAAGTCCCCCTTATTTTAGAGGCAGCGTCACGATAAAGATGCTGCCTTTTCCTGTCTGGCTTTTCACCGCAACTGTCCCGCGGTGAAGCGATACGATCCTGCGCACCAGGGAAAGGCCCAGCCCGTTCCCTTCTGTCGCGTGCGAGGTGTCCCCCTGGTAAAATTTGTCGAAGATCCGTTCACAGGTCCCGGCATCCATGCCGGGACCATGGTCTTTTATAGTAAACACAAAGTTTTCGCCGTTCTTATTTACACTGATGGAAACTGAAGAGCCTTCCGGTGAGAACTTGACCGCATTATCGATCAGGTTGACCCAGACCTGTCTGAGCAGAGAACGGTTCCCTGTAAGGATTACCTCCTCAATCTCCAGATCAAAGGAGATTTTTTTTTGATTCCATTTCTGTTCCAGCATCAGGATCGATTCCCGGACCTGCTCTCCTGCGTTGAACTCTTCCGTGTCTGTCAGAAGAGTAAGGCTTTCCACTTTTGAAAGGTTCAGCACATTGTCAGAAAGGTCTGAGAGTCTCCGGCATTCGGAGATGATGATATCAAGGTATTCTTTTTTTCGGTCTTCGCTCAGGTCCTCTTTTTTTAACAGTCCGGCAAAGCCCAGGATCGACATGATCGGAGTCCGGAATTCATGGGAGAAATTGTTGATAAAGTCGGAGCGGAGCATCTCGATCCCGGCAAGCTCATCTGTCATCTGATTGAACGACTCTGACAGGTCGCGAAATTCTTTCGGATGGCGCAGATCGATCTTTGTCTGGAAATTCCCGCCTGCCACATCATGGATCGCGCGGATGAGCTGATTGAGCGGGCGCAGAGGAAGATGGCCGAAGACAAGGGTGAGCACGGTTCCCGTACAGATACTGATGATCCCGCTCTGGATCAGGAACGGGAGGAGCGGGGAACCAGGGCGCCTTGCTGTGATGACTCCGAACCGGATGCCCAGCATGACCAGAGAATTACTGATCACCATGGTCAGGAGGAGAAGAATGAAGATCAGTCCGGTGCTTGCCAGCATGATGCGCAGCTCAGGGGTTACCCTGTGTTTTACAGGGATGCCTCCGTTTGCCGAAGATGTCCTTTCCCATTCTTTTTTGTTCTGCTTCATTGCTCTGCCCCCTTTAACTGCGCTTTATATCCGAGTCCTCTTATTGTTATGATCTCAAAATCCGGATTGTCTTCAAAGCGTTTTCTCAGCCGGTTGATATGGACGCTGACGGTAGCTTCCATGGAGTCGGAATCCGGTCCCCAGATATCTTCTAAAAGCTGGATCCGGGTAAAGATCTTATCCGGATAGGAAAGAAGTTTGTAGAGCAGACAGAACTCTTTCTGAGGGAGGGTCAAGGAATCATTTCCCTGACGGACGGTGAGAGTATCGTAGTCCAGTTTTGTATCTCCGATCGTGATAAGGTGGTCAGAAGCGATCTTCGCTCTGCGCAGCAGCGCGCGGATGCGAAGGAGCAGTTCCTCCTCATCCGCCGGTTTGGTCATATAGTCGTCTGTACCGGCTAGAAATCCGTGTTTGATATTGTCAGGACGCTGCTTTGCGGAGAGCATAAGGATCGGAAGATCACAGAGGCAGTCCCTGAGAAGGGATGTGAACTCGTATCCGTCCATACCGGGCATCATGACGTCCAGGACGACCAGATCTATATGGATGCTTTTCATCAATTCCAGCGCGTCTCCGGCGGATGAGGCTGTGTGAGGACGGTATCCGGCCCTGGAAAGTATCGCGCGCAGCCACCGTCGGGTATTCTTATCGTCATCTACGATCATGATCTGAAACATGGGGAACCTCCTGTAAAATTTTCATTTTATTCCGTTGAATCAAAGTATATCAGAGAAACGTGAACAAAATGTTTTCACAGTCTGATTTCACAGATATTTCAAAAAACTGCCGCTTCAGTTTAAATTCAGTTTACGTTTTCTGACTAGAATAAACCAAAAAAGCGATTATGGAACTGGAAAAAGTTCTTTGGATGGAGGCATCAGGAAACGATGAACAGGAAAGAGGCAAAAAGAAAGATCAATGAGACGATTGGGATGGTAAAAGAGAACAACTGCCGGGAAGCAGCGTTTCTTCTTGGTGCGGATACAGTCAGGCGTGCGGGATCAGAAGAAATCTCGCACCTGATCTTCGAATTGCTTCCTTTAAAGAGCAGACCTGCAAAAGAGATCATGTCCCGCCTTCTGGAATATGGCAGGCCGGAAGTTGCAGAGACCGACGCAAAAGGGAATACATTGCTCAAGAGGGTCATAAGGAGTGAGAGAACAGATGTGCTCAACGGGATCGTTTCAAAAGTGAGAAAAAGAGATATCCGGAAGAAGGGGATGGAGAAGGACTGGACAGTGACTCTCAGATACCTTCTGGACCATCAGCAGAAAAGATCAGCAGAACGGCTCTTGAAGCTTGGAATCCTGGGCATAACAGAGGAAGAGGCACGGGAGGAACTCTGCAGGAAGATACTGGGGTATAAAGACGAGAAGATGTTGGAAGCGGTCATCCGGTGTGAGGGGGAGCTTCCAACCTGTTCCCTCACGGTACCGGAGAGCGCTTCTGAGAAACAGTTTATGTGTGTGATCCTGACACGTTATCTGAAATATATCAATATCGAGGAAGACAGGGAGCGGCTGTGGGAGATCGCTGTTTCCTGTGATGCGGATGAGATCATGCGCAGGATGCTGAAGAAAAAAAAGGATTATCAGTACCTGTCCAGGCTTGCAGGCGGATCGGATACAGCGTTCCGGGTCCTGGACTGCGTGCGTCCGGCAGACGTGCTGGCGGAAGTTAGAAAAGAGACGCTGATCAGTGCATTTTTAAGCGAGTCCGGAAAGCAGAGATTTGAACATTTAAAAGAGAAAGGCTGGGCGAGAGGTGAGTCGCGGAAGGAGACGATCTCAATCCTCTGCGAGGTGCGTGAGGAACTTGAAAGAAAGCGATATGGAAAGAGCAGGCACGGGCAGCGGGAGCGTGCAGCGGACCGAAACCGTCTGAATTACCTGATCCGGTGCGAGGCTGAAGAAACCGGAAAGGCGGTATAGATGTGCTGGAGCTTAAGAAAGTGTATAAGTCATATGGGGAGCAGGAGGCAGACCAAAGCATTGTAGAGAACGTCAGCCTGACGTTTCGGGAACGGGAATTTGTGGCCATTCTGGGACCTGCCGGGGCAGGAAAGACAACTTTGCTCCGTCTGATCGGAGGTTTGGAATCTCCGGATCACGGGACGATCCGAATCGATGGGGAAGATGCCGGACAATATACGGAGAAGGACTGGGATGAGCAGAGGAAGAGCCAGATCAGCTATCTTGCTCAGGAGTGTACATTGATCAGGGAGGCGACAGTGATAGAAAATGTGGAACTTGCGCTGTCCATATCCGGGGAATCAGGGGAGGAGTGCAGAAAAAGGGCGGCAAAAAGTCTGGAAGCAGTCGGAATGTACAGGCAGAGGCACAGAAAGATATCCCAGCTTTCAGCAGGGCAGCGCAGGAAAGCCGAGGTCGCCAGGATGCTGGCAAAGGATTCCCGGATCCTGCTTGCGGATGAACCTGCCGGGACACTTGACAGCGAAAGCACATATCAGATCATGGAACTTCTGAAAGAAGCGTCAAAGACAAGACTGGTGATCGCGGTAATCCATCAAACGGAACTGGCGGAGGAGTATGCCTCCAGGATCATCCGTATGATATCCGGTTCTGTTCTGGATGACAGCCGGCCGTATTCCGGCAGGAGGGATAACAACAGCCGTCGTTCCTGCGCCTGGATGGAAAATGGAAACCGGGGAATCCGGAGTCTTGCGGAGGATATCCGGGCAGCAGGCGCATACATGTGGGGAAACAAACGGGAGATGATCCTGGATGCTGCGGCATGGTCGCTGATGATCGCGGGGGTATCATCGGCTGTTATGGCGGGAGGGATAAAAACTGCGGTGATCCTTTCGGCGATACTGACAGTACTGATCGGGATCCTTACTTATCTTTTGAGAATGAGGCGGGCGGGAACAAACGAGATCCTGAGAAGCATGGGGATGTCAAAAAGAAAACTGGCAGTGCTGGCAGGATGCGGGGCGCTGCTTACCGGTGGCGCGGCAGCCATAGGCGGCGCTGTGCTCAGTATTGCGGTGACGGGTACTCCGGGACAGATGTGGATCTGTGCCGTCGCCGGAGTCGGAGGGATCCTGCATGTGATCCTGAATCTGCTGCTTTATTTCTGCACAGGGAAGTGATTACGGGGCTGTTCTGTCCAGTAACCGGATGTGGACTGTATCAGCAGCCGTTTAGATTCAGTTTATGTTTATCGGCTAAAATCAGGACATTTGAATATTGTGGCGGAGGTGTATGATGAAAAAAAAGAAGATCATTATCCTGTGTGCGGCAGGACTGATCGCTCTGATCTGTATCAACTACTCCCTGGCGAGAATGTTCTTTTCCGGTTCAGAGGCGGAAGAGGTCTCTTATGACGAATTTTTAAGCCAGCTCGAGGATAAAATGTAGACCGGGTCCAGGTGGAAAGTTCTGTTATCTATTTTACGCTCCGGGAGGATGAACCTGGGGAAGAGTCAGAAGAATCCGAACAGATAAACGCGCCGGGAGTACAGGCATCGGGAGCTGCTGCCGGGATCTCGAATATTCTGGAGCAGCTCATGGGAGAACAGGAGAAATATTATTATACAGTCCGGATGTCTGATCTGAGACTGGTAGACCGGCTGTACGAATCAGGAGCGGCCTTTTCTCAGGTGGCGCAGGAGCGATCTGTGAAGCTCTTGTCTGAGAATATGGCAAAACTGCATAAACTGGCGGAATATCTCTTTAAAGAAGAGACGATCACCGGGGAGAAATTCATGAACTGATGCAGGAAGAGTGACTTTCGGAGAGGATGACCTAGATGAGAACTTTTATATACCAGATACAAAACACCCTGAAGAAAGTCAAAGGAGCTGCAGTAAGACTTGGCAGTTCCAGACTGACGGTCCTCCTGATCGTATTCAGCCTGACCTCGTCGATCCTGATCTGCCGCCTGTTTTATCTGCAGATCATAAGAGGGGAGGAATATGTGGAAGAATACGAACTTCAGATCAGGAAGACGGAAAAGACAGAAGCGGCGCGTGGGAATATCTATGACCGGAACGGAAACCTTCTGGCATATAACCGGCTGGTAAACACGGTCACGATCCAGGATATGACGGATTCCGATCTGTCGGTTTCCGAGAAAAATGAAGAGATCAACGGAATCCTGGAACAGGTCCTTGAGATCGTGGAGAAGAACGGAGATTCTGTGATCGATACCTTCGGGATCTCTCTGGATCCGGAAGGAAATTATCAGTTTGACCAGACCAGCGAGACACAGCGGCTGCGTTTTGTCGCCGATGTGTACGGCTGTGCGTCGGCGGACGACCTGACCGCGGAGCAAAAAAACCAGACGGCGGAGGAGATCATCCATTACTTGTGTACAGACGAAGCTTACGGATATGGATTGGATGAAGAGAACATCGAACCAGAGCACATCCTGAAGATGATCAATATGCGCTATGCCCTCCATCTGAACAGCTACCAGCAGTATGTGTCAACAGATATCGCCGTGGATGTGAGCGAGGAGACCGTCGCCGCGATCATGGAGAATTCCGATGTGCTCACAGGAGTGGATATCAAAGAGGATACGGCGCGCACATACACGGATGCAGAATATTTTTCATCCATACTGGGATATACAGGGCAGATCTCTCTGGAAGAATATGACGCGCTTGATGAAGAAGAACGGGAAGAATATTCCATGACGGACATCGTCGGAAAGACGGGGCTGGAAGAGGCATATGAGGACGTCCTCCGGGGCACAAAGGGAGAGACTACATTCTATGTGGATAACATGGGTAATGTGACTGAGACTGTCAGCACGACAGAGCCGGAGGCGGGAAACGACGTGTATCTGACTATTGACAGAGACATCCAGAAATATACCTATCAGCTCATCGAGGAGAAGCTGGCGGGGATCATCCTGTCAAAACTGGAAAATGTGCTTGATTACGATGCTTCGACGGCGGAGGACAGCAGCGAGATCATGATCCCGGTGGGAGATGCCTATTATTCCTTCATAGGAAACTACATTATCGATTACACGGAATTTGGAGACGACGATGCGGGAGATGCGGAAAAGGAGGTCCTTACGGTCTTTGAGAGCGGAAAAGAGACGGCGGTGAGCGGGATCATGGAGGAACTAGAAGATGAGGGCGCTTCTGCGTACAGTGAGCTGTCGGAGGAGATGCAGTCCTATATGGACTATATATCAGAAAATATCCTGTCGGGCGACGCCGGGATCATGGATAGTGACGCGGTCGATACGCAGGATGAAACATATCTCGCCTGGAATCAGGAGGGGAGCATCAGCCTCTCGGAATATCTGGATTATGCCATCTCGCAGAACTGGGTCGATACATCCGGACTGGAAGGAGAAAATTATTCTACATCCGGGGAGATTTATGAAGCGGTCTTGAATTACATTGAGGAGCAGATAAGTGGAGCCAGCGGCTTTGACAAGCTGGTCTATAAGAATCTGATCCGCTCCGGTGCGGTGACCGGCGCGCAGATCTGCGCGATCGCCTATGAGCAGGGAGCGCTGGAGATGGATGAGGATCTTTATAACGGGCTGCGTTCCGGAACGGTGAGCGCCTATTCCTGGCTCTGTGACCGGATTGAAAATCTGGATATCACGCCCGGTCAGCTCGCCCTGGAACCCTGTTCCGCCGGGGCGGTCGTCACGGACCCGGATACCGGGGAAGTGCTGGCCTGCGTATCCTATCCGGGCTACGACAGCAGCCGCCTTGCAGATGAGATGGATACGGAATATTATAACCAGTTTGTGAACGGGATGAACAATATCTTCTATAACAGGGCGACCCAGGAGAAGACCGCACCGGGTTCCACCTACAAGATGGTGTCCGCGGTCGCCGGGCTGACGGAAGGGGTGATCGAGGCAGGAAGCTGGATCAGCTGCAGCGGAAGCTTTACAAAGGTGACGCCGTCCCCAAACTGCTGGATCTATCCCGGAGCCCACGGATCCCTGAACGTGGTGGGTGCGCTGGAGGTGTCCTGCAACGACTTTTTCTATGAAGTGGGATACCGTCTGGGACAGGATTCGGAAGGAACGTATGACAGCGATCAGGGAATCGCGGTCCTTGCAGAATATGCGGAACTTTTCGGACTGGGTGAGAAATCCGGGGTGGAGATCCCGGAGGCAGAGCCGGAAATCTCAGATGAGTATGCGGTCCAGTCTGCCATCGGGCAGGGGACGAACAACTATACGGTCAGCCAGCTCGCACGTTATGTGTCCGCGGTGGCGAACAGAGGAAATGTAAATTCCCTTACTCTTGTGGACCGGATCACATATGCAGATGGCACCGTGATCAGCGAGAATGAGACGGAGACAGTCAGGACAATGGAAGAGGTGAGTGAAGATACATGGGATCTGGTGCAGGAGGGGATGGAACAGATGGTCTCGTCTTCCTCCACCTTTGAGGGGATCGATTTCTCCATGGCGGGAAAGACCGGGACGGCACAACAGAGCAGCCTCCATCCGGATCACGCTCTCTTCGTGGGATATGCACCTTCCGATTCCCCGGAGATCGCCGTCGCGGTGCGCATCGCTTATGGATACAGCTCGTCCTACGCGGCGGAGATCGGAAGGGATATCGCAAAGATATGGTTCGACCGGGATACGACCGGAGAGGTGATCACCGGGGAGGCGGCGGAACTGGGAGCGGCGATCTCCGGAGACTGAGCTTACTCAAACCAGAATCCGCTGTAATCATATTTAAATACTCTGTACCACCACGTATCCCCGGTTCCGGCAAGCGTCTGGACCGGGGTATTGTTTTCGTCCAGTTCGACGGCGGTGAAAGCGCTCCCGCTGTCGATCAGGAGATTATTCCCGGTCTGCTGGACCGAGCTGACATATCCTGAGTAGGTGACGGGGATCTGTTCTATAAGTTCAAACGTGCGCTCGTTCTCATCGACAAGGTATTTGTAATAGTAGGATTCTTCGCCCTCGGTGCCGCTGTATGTACCGGAGTAGGAATCATCGGATGAATAGTCATAGCCCCGTGTGTCGCAGACTGTGTTATTGTTATTATAGAAATAGAGATAATACTGTCCGTCTTCCAGCTCGTCGGACGTCTCATATTCTACGCAGTGCTGCCCTGCCTGCAGGGAAAAGTCCCCGACCTGTTCAAGGAGAAGGCTGTCGTATCCGCTCTCTTCCCAGAACTGCACGGAACCGATCATATAGTCGACAACGGGATCGCCGTAGATATCATCGATCTTGATGATCGTCGAGGTCTCTCTGGAGCTGATGATGATGCTGTCCACGCCGATCAGGCGGATAGAGTTGATGTGCATCCAGTCCAGAGGCTCATCCGATGACAGGCTGTCCAGGTAGTCGCCGAAAAGATCGGCAAGGTCGATCAGTTCTGTGACGGTCCCGTCGTCGAGATCCACACTGAGGATCCGGTCCTCCTCTGTTTCGGCGTTCTCCTGGGAAGCCAGGACGAGAAGATCGTTTTCCGAACCGAAGATATAGTCGTGGTGAAGCTGATAGTCCCCCATACTGTAGACGGTCAGGATCTGACCTGTGTTGTCCATCACGGCGATCTCGTCTGCAGAGGTGCTGTAATACATATGGGAATCGTCAAAAAGGATATTGCACGCCCGGTAGCTTTTGATCGGGATCTCGGATCGGAGTGTTCCGTTGTTATCATAGAGCAGGATATAGTCTGTCTGCTCGTTGTCTTCTTCTGTCCGGTTGCCGAGCATGGTGTACAGTCCGTCGGAAAGCTCCGCGCTGCTCTCCCCTTTTGTGACCTCAAGCTGGACGTTCTTCGTGCTGCCCAGGAGGGGAGAGGTGTGATATTCGATCTCCTTTGTACCGACTGTGTTTCCCTCGTCATCAACAGCGGTAAGCGTGATCGTATTTACGGTGTCGGGGATCATGCCGATCAGAAGGTATTCATGTTCAGTAGAGTATTCGCCGTACAGTTCTCTGCTGAAATCGCTGTATCCTTCTGCGGATACCGTATAGGATATCTTGACCGGAGTATCTGTTGTGAAATAGACGTACAGCCCGGTCGTATTCGTTCCGTACGGGTTTGCGACCATCAGAGGATCTTCCAGCGTATAGATATTGTTATCTTTATAATCCTGGAGAGTCAGAGCGATCTCGGTCTGATAGTCTGTGGTATAGACGACGTCCATATCCTGCTCTGTGTTCAGCGTGACAATGTTGTTGTCTGCATTTTCCTGAGCAACGGGATCGTCAGAAGTGTCTGCAGTGCAGCTCCCGAGCACGGTACTGCCGAAGAGAAAGAAAAGACACATTGCCAGAAGGGGCCCTTTCGCATCATCCATAGTCGTATCCTCCATATAATTTATTGGTAACATTTTGTGATATAAATGTGAAAATTCTGCAAAAGAAATTTAAAACCTGTATGTCTTTTCCGGAGGATAGCGGTGAAGTATGAACTGTAAGTGCGCCCGGAAAGAGAGGAGGAAGATTCTGGCGGAATTTGTGAAAGATTTATGAAGATATGGTGAATTTCCCCGAAATTTCAAAATCCCGTGTTATACTTTTCAGGAGTTGACCAGGGGTCCGGAGATGTGTTTTGTCAGCGAAAGCTGATCCGGATCCCGCGACAGGATTCGCGGGCGGGTCCTGATAGCATAAAAGATCAAAAGAAGGTGAAAAATGAGAACGAGCAGAAGACGAACAAGAAAGAAAAGTACATTAACAGCGGCGCTGCTGCTGGCCTGTATGGCAGTGACCACGGTCACGGCGGCTCCCTCGGAAGATGAACTTAAGAAGCAGAAGTCAGAAGCAGAAAGCGAGGCGGAGGATCTCCAGGCCCAGCTCACAGAACTGCTCAATAAAGTGGCTGAGATGGAGGAGGAACTGATCGCTACCGGAGAGAAGATCACACAGGCCCAGGCGGATCTGGAAGATGCGGAGGCAAAGGCAGAACAGCAGTACGAGGATATGAAGATCCGTATCAAGTATATGTATGAGGACGGACAGTCCGATGCCTGGGAATCCCTTCTGACGGCGGAAAATTTTACGGATTTTATCAATAAGGCGGAATACGCCAGCAGCATTCATTCTTATGACCGGCAGAAGCTGGAGGAACTGAAGGAAACGCAGCAGGAAATCGAAGACCTGAAGCAGACTCTGGAGACAGAGCAGGCGAATCTGGAAGAGCAGCAGGCAGAATACCAGGCAGAGGAAGAGAGCGTCAATGCAGAACTTGAGGCAAAGAGATCGGAAATAGAAAACTTTGACGAGCAGATCCAGGCGGCAGCAGAGGCAGCGGCACAGGAAGCGGCGCAGCGCGAGGCAGCAGAGGCGGCTGCGGATTCTGACAGCAGTTCAGATGGAACGTCCGCAGCGGAAGACGGTCAAAGTACAGCAGAAAGTTCGGGCGGCACATCATCCGGCGGAAGCGGATCTTCAGACAGCGGATCATCCGGCGGGAACAGTTCGTCCGGAGGCGGCTCATCCAATGACAGCAGCTCGTCAGATGACAGTTCCTCGGGCGGCTCATCTTCCGGGACATCCAGTGGAGATACTTCTGTGGCCCAGGCGATCGTAAATGCGGCGTACAGCCAGCTTGGAGTGCCTTACGTTTACGGCGGGACAACGCCGGGCGTGGGACTCGACTGTTCCGGTCTGGTACAGTATTGTCACGCAGTGGCAGGGATCTCACTTCCAAGAACCTCCGCGGCTCAGGGCGGAAGCGGCGTGGCGGTCAGCGATCCCCAGCCGGGCGATATCGTCTGCTACAGCGGACATGTCGGGATCTACATAGGAAACGGGCAGATGATCCACGCGCCTCAGACCGGGGACGTGGTGAAAATCGCGGATGTGTACGGATCGCCGTGGTACAGAAGATGCTGGTAATATAACAGACAGGAAAAAGACTTTCGGAAACCTGATCGGAGGTCTTTTTTTGTTTTACAGAAAAGTCTGCAGGGACAGGAAAATCCCTCTTGACAAAATATTCGCACAGCGCTAATATTTAATTATAAATATTTTAAAATTAAATTTATTTTGCGAGGCGAAAGATGAATTATTCACTGGATACGCTGCTGTACGGAATGCAGTTCAGGAGATTGATGGAGAAGGAGATGCAGCCCCTTGAGACCGAGTACGGTCTGTACAAGATCGATGTACAGATCCTGCTTTATCTGAAGCACGCAGGCGCTCACAACACGTCCAAGGATATCATGAGGCTGAACATGTTTACCAGAGGGCATATCTCGCAGTCGTTAAGCCGGCTTCAGAAGAAGGGCTATGTCAGGATGGAACAGGATCTGGAGGACAGAAGGTGTACGCACAATTATCTGACCGAGAATGCATCGGATGCCATTAGCAAGATTGAGAGAATCTCGAAAAAGATCAAGGAGATCGTTCTTGAGGGAGTGACAGAGGAGGAACAGCAGGTGCTCGCGACTGTCGCTCAGAAGATGATACGCAATATAGAGAAAGTTTTATAGAAGACTCTCTTTGAGACAGGTGCCACGGAGTGTGCTTCCGGGGCACCTGTATTTCCACATAAATCGTTTAAAAATAAAATATTTATAGATATAACAAAGAAAGGAGAAATCAGAATGGATCAGGACAGATTAAATTCATACGCACAGAAAAAGCAGGATCTCTGCGTCTCAAGCGACTGGATACCCAGGGAAATGTACGAAAAATACGGGGTGAACTGCGGTCTGCGCGATAAGAACGGAAAAGGAGTACTGACCGGGCTGACCCGGATCTCCAAGATCGTTTCCTTTAAGGAAAAGGATGGAAAGAAAGAACCCTGCGACGGAGAACTGTGGTATCGGGGATATAATATCCATACACTGATCCGTTCTATAAAAAGCGGAGAGTTCGGCTTTGAAAAGATCGCGTATCTGCTCCTGTTTGGCAAATATCCGGATGAAAAGGAAGCAGAGGAATTCTCTCGGATCCTGGGGGAGGCGCGGGAACTGCCTCAGAATTTTACAAGAGATGTGATCATGAAGGCGCCCACAAAGGACATCATGAACACCATGACAAGGAGCATCCTGACGCTTGCTTCCTATGATAAAAGGGCATCGTCCAATTCGCTGGAGGACAATATACGCCAGGCGGTCCAGCTCATCGCGGAGTTCCCTCTGCTCGCGGTATACGGCTATCATGCGTATAACCATTATGAGAATAACGGAAGCATGTATATCCACCGCCCGGATCCGGCGCTGTCCACGGCGGAGAATTTCCTGAAGCTGCTCCGTCCGGATGAGTCTTATACCGAACTGGAGGCGAAAGTGCTGGACGTCGCCCTGATCCTCCACATGGAACACGGCGGCGGGAATAACTCCACCTTTACGACACGTGTGGTGACTTCGTCCGGTTCGGATACCTATTCCGCCATTACGGCGGCAATGTCTTCTCTGAAAGGACCGAAACACGGCGGGGCGAACATCAAGGTAATGGAGATGATGCAGGATATCCGCGAAAATGTGTCCGACTGGGACGATATGGACGAACTGAAAAACTATCTTGGGAAGATCCTGGACAAAGAAGCCTTCGACCGGAAAGGACTGATCTACGGGATGGGGCATGCCGTCTATTCTGTATCAGACCCGAGGGAGAGAGTGCTGAAGTACTATGTGGAGAAACTGGCGGTGGCAAAGGGCAGAGAGAAGGATATGAGGCTATACGGGGCAATCGAGAAGCTGGCGCCCGAGATCATAGCGGAGAAACGTCACATATATAAAGGCGTCAGCCCGAATGTGGACTTCTACAGCGGGTTCGTCTATGACATGCTGGGAATCCCCCAGGAGCTTTATACTCCTCTGTTTGCCGTGGCAAGGATCGCGGGCTGGAGCGCACACCGCATCGAGGAACTGATCGATATGGATAAGATCATACGTCCGGCATATCTGAGCGTGATGGAAGAGAAGGAAGAACTGTAGTGCAGATCGAACAGGAGGCGTAATATTTTATGGAAAAACTGATCATTTTTTATGACGATACGAAGCCGAGCTGCTGCAGATGCATCAGCAGATTTGAAGAATACGAAAATGTGGAGTGCAGGAAAGCGTCCGATTATCTGGAGAAATCCCTGTTCTTTGCGACAAACGCAAGGATCGGACTTGTGTTTGAGAGTGACGACGGAAAGGTTCCGTACGTCATTTCCCATGTGATCTGGAGGATGAACGCGGATAAGACGAAAGACCACATGATCCTTGTGACCGGCGGCAGACGCGAGTTCAAGGCCATTGAGACTGCAAGAAATGATATGGAGACAGATCAGGTCAAAAGCGATGTGAAAGAAAAATATAAAGATATGTCCAGAAGAGAAGTGACAAAGCACCTGAGAAAAGAGTTCCGGCAGTACAGAAAATATCAGAAGGACCTCCACAGGAGCAGGAAGGGACGTCAGGGAGAATGAGCAGTGCTGATGATATGAGTGAAATATATTTGCGAAAAGCATGGATTTTGAGTATACTGTGAAAATGAACATGAAAGCCGCAGGCCGCCGGCATACATATCCGGAGAAAAGGCCTGATCTGCAGACAGATTTTACAGAGGAGAGAAGACACATGGACTTTCACAGTATATTTACGTCCCGCTGCCTGGTCACGGACGGGGCAATGGGAACCTACTACAGAGAACAATACGGCGAGGGAGCAGGCGTTCCCGAACTTGACAATCTGAAAGCTCCCGAAAGGATCCGTAGGATCCACATGGAATATATCGAAGCGGGGGCGGACATCATCCGGACCAATAGTTTTGCGTCCAACATACAGACACTTTGCAGAGATACCTCTGCCCGGACAAGGGAGGAGCAGCTTTCCGCTGTTTATGAAAATGTATCCTCGGCCTGCAGGATCGCCCGGTCTGCAGTGGAGGAGCAGGCACAGAAGCAGGGAAAAGATAGCGAGGGAGAAATCTATATCGCCGGGGACATCGGTCCGGTGCCGGAACAGGGAGGCAGCGGCGATAACGATGAGATGATCATTGAAGAGTATAAGACCATGGCAAAGGCGCATCTGGACGCCGGACTCCGCCTGATCTGGTTCGAGACCTTTTCGGACCTTGAGAGGATTCTGCCGGTGGCAGAGTGGATACGGTCCGTCAGCGACGCTTTTATCATGACCGGTTTCTCAGTAAACATGTTCGGATATACAAAGAATGGAGTGAGCATGGGCGAGCTGCTCCGGACGGCAAAGGAGAGCGGCCTGATCGACGGGGTCGGGTTCAACTGCGGAATCGGACCGTCCCATCTGAGCAGGCTGCTGAAGCGTCAGAATCTGGGAGATATGATCGTCTATGCCGCGCCCAACGCGGGATATGCGGACCGGATCGAGAACCGGATGGTCTACCGGGACAATTCTTCCTATTTCTGCAGAGCGATGGAAGAGATTGCTAATCTGGGAGTCACTATCATCGGCGGATGCTGCGGGACCAATCCTGCGTACATAGAAAAGCTTGCCAAAGCTGTCGGACACAGATCTCCCGCAAAGAGGCTTTCGGACAGCCCGGAACAGCGCGCAGAGTCGGAAATCCGCTATGACAACAACCTGTTCATCCGGAAACTCTATTCCGGTGAGAAAGTGTTCATCGCGGAACTGGATCCGCCCTTTGACGGAAATGACAGGAAGATGGCGGAGGCTGCGGCAGTCCTGAAAGACGCCGGTGTGGAGATGATCACATTTTCCGATTCGCCCATGGGAAAGATGCGTGCCTCTTCCGTGCTCTCGGCGGTGAAGATCTCGAACCAGCTTCAGATCGAGACCATGCCGCATATGGCGTGCCGGGACCGGAATGTGATCGGGATCGGATCAGAGATCCTGGGAGCGTATATGAATGGAATCCGGAATTTCCTGTTTGTGACCGGGGATCCGGTGCCGGCGGGAGATCGGGGAAATATCACTTCTGTCTACGATTATCATTCGGTCACACTGATGAACTATGTGCGTCAGATGAACCGGGAACATTTCGCGGAGGATCCCATCGCCTACGGAGGCGCGCTCAATTACGGACGGACGAACATTGACGCGGAGATCCGGAGGATGCAGAAAAAATGTGAGGCGGGCGCGGCCTTTTTCCTGACCCAGCCCATCTATTCCGATGAGGATATCGAGAGGATACGCTATATCAAGAGCCGGATCGACACGAAGATCATCTGCGGGATCATGCCTCTGGTCAGCTACCGGAACGCAGTGTTCATGAAAAATGAGATCACGGGGATCAATGTTCCGGACGAGATCATCGCGCAGTACGATAAGGACATGAGCCGTGAGGAGGCGCAGGCTGTGGGCGTGAGGATCGCGGCGGAGATCGCGGAAAAGCTGCAGGAGATCGCGGACGGATACTATTTTATGGTTCCCTTTAACCGGGCTGGGATGATCGCGGAGATCATGGAGAGGGCTTGCAGTCAATGATTTTTTATAGTATCCTTTAGATATGCAGACAGCGGCAATGCACAGACACTGCCGCCATATTCCTTTTTCGGGCTGCATTCGTGCAGCCCAGCAAAACCCATCTGATATTCGTGTCTGATTCGGACAGATATCCAATGAACAGGTAAGATTTTTGAAAATAAAACAAATAAAAAAGCAATCTGCTGTCTGCTGTGCTATTATAATGATATGGGGACAGTTCCTGTGCCGCTGGAAACGGAGGAAATATTGCAGGAAGACAACAGAAGAAGAGAAGGCTTGTCCCAGGCAGAAGATCTGGCACTTAAATCTGCAGCGTCATATTTTGGTGATGAGATGATGTGCTGGCTTGGGATACATGAAAAGGTAGTCCGCATCGCACCTACAGAGATCATAAGGCTGGAGAACCGGCATATGTATGAAGATTTTCTCTATGAGATGGATAATGGATGCTACTATCATTTTGAATTTGAGAGTGATTCTATTTCCGAGAGTGATCTGAGGAGATTTCGGGAATACGAAGCAGCTACAGTAAGAACTTACAATGCACCGGTTGTGACTTTCGTGATCTGTTCATCCAAAGTGAAAGTATTACGGGACAGGATAGTAGATGGGATCAATACATATCGGGTGCATCTGATCCGTCTGAAGGATGAGGATGCAGATAAAGTGTTGGACCGAATTCGAGAGAATGGCGCCGGATGTCTGAGCAGGGAAGATATCATCCCATTACTTTTTTCTCCTCTTATGGGAGGAAGATCAGAGCAGAAAGATAGGATCCTTCAAGGAATTCGGATACTGAAGAGCGGGGAGAGGATTTTTCCGGAAGAAGATGTAAGCAGGATGGAAGCGATACTTTATGCGTTTGCAGTTAAATTCCTGAATGAAAAGGAGATTGAGTTGATAAAGGAGGAGATGGCAATGACGATACTCGGACAGATGATATGGGATGATGCGATGGAGAAAGGTGTGGAGAAAGGAAGGGAAGAGGGCAGCAGGGAGGCTTCTGAGCGTTACAGCCGTCTGATCTTGATCCTCAGTAAAGAGAATAAAACAGATTTGCTCGTAAGGAGTGCATCCGATCCGGAATACCGGGAAGAACTTTTTAAAGAATATGGAATCTGATGTTTTGGGAATCGGATGCTGCGGAAAGCCGCAGGAAGTTTATTATTTCTGCGGTTTTTTCTTGACAAGTTTCTTTTTTGCAATATAATTATCATAGATAATTACTTAAAATAATTAAAAGGAGGAGACTTATGGATACAGCATTAGTAAAGCAGTTCCTGGATTCCTGCCACAACGCGAAACGGATCACAGAACTGATGCCGAAACTGCCGAAAGGGATGACCCCGCGGCATATCCATGTGATCGATGCTATCAGCGAGATCGGAAGGAACGAGGCGGTCGTCCGGGTCAGCGATATCAGTGAGTATTTCAATGTGACACGCCCCAGCATCACAAAGATGGTGAATGAACTGGAAGATATGGGAGCGGTCAGGAAGGTGCCGGATCCGAATGACAGAAGAGTTGTGAGGGTGAGCCTGACAGAACTGGGACGTCAGTATCATGACTTCTATATCACGAAATATCATTCCTGGGTGGCAGAACAGATGGATGGGATGGCCCCGGAGCATCTCCGCATTACGATCGATACCATCGATCAGGTCTACAGGATACTCAGTACAAGAAAAATGGAGGAAGATCAAAAATGAAGGAATCAGAGAAAAGAATTGACGGGAAGCTGGTGCTTTCCATCCTTGCGGCGGGGATCATGTCATTTTCCGGAGTGGTCGTGGAAACGGCGATGAATGTCACGTTTCCGACCCTGATGGAGGAGTTTGGGATCGGGACGTCCACAGTGCAGTGGATCACAACAGGCTACCTGCTCGTCCTTGCGGTCATCATCCCGGCTTCTTCCTACTTAAAGAAAAGGTTTACGACGAAAGCGCTGTTTGTGACCGCGGTCTGCCTGTTCATCATCGGCACGGTCATGGCTGCTGCGGCTCCGGCCTTCTCTGTCCTGCTGGCGGGAAGACTGATCCAGGGCGTGGGTATCGGGATCGCGCTGCCGATGATGTTCAATATCGTTCTGGAACAGGTGCCGGAGGACCGGCTGGGACTTATGATGGGGATCGCCTCTCTGATCACGGCGATGGCTCCGGCAGTGGGACCGTCCCTTGGCGGAGTGATCGTCAGCTGGTTCGGGTGGAGGATGATCTTTGTGGTCCTGCTGCCGCTTTTGGTCCTCTCCTTCATTTTTGGCGTTACATCCATCAGACAGGTGACGGAGACGAAGAAGATCTCATTCCAGGTCGTGGACTACCTGCTCATCGCAGTGGGATTTGCCTGCTTCATCTTTGCCACGAGCATGGCGTCAGAGGCGGGCTGGACCAGTATCAGAGTGATCCTGCTCTTCCTTGTGAGCATCCTTGCCATTGTGATATTCTACCGGCGCAGCATCCACTCTGATTTGCCCCTTATTGATGTGAAGGTGTTCCATCATCTTCCTTTCTCGCTCAGTGTCGTGACATTGCTGCTGATCCAGTTTATCTGTCTGGGACTGGGGTACCTGATCCCCAATTACTCACAGATCGTTTCCGGGGAAGAAGCGTTTGTGGCAGGGTGCCTGCTCCTTCCGGGCTGTATCCTGGGAGCGTGCATCGCTCCTGTGAGCGGAAGGATGCTGGACCGCTTTGGAGCGAAGAAGCCGATCCTGACCGGGATCACCGCGATCATCATTTCTCTGTGCAGCTTCAGTATCTTTGCCTCAGGCCTTACGACCGTGCTGTTCATCATCTTCTATCTGATCTTTGCCTTCGGACAGGGATTCTCCTCCGGCAACAGTATGACGAACGGACTCCGCCAGCTCCCTGCAGAGATGAACGCGGACGGAAATGCGGTATTTAACACACTGCAGCAGCTCGCCGGCGCGATCGGTACTTCTGTGATCACGACGATCGTAGCTTCGGCGCAGGCAGCGCGTCCGGACGATATGGCGCTGGCGACGATGGAAGGGAGCAGGAACTCCTTCTACCTCCTGGCAGTGCTGGCTGTGGCGGCACTGCTCTGTTCCTGCGGAGTGTTCTTTGCAAAGAAAAATGATGTCCGATAGCCTGATCTGTTCAGAATGAATGGATCCGGAGTATGCATTATGGACGAAAATGTCATAGAACAGCGGACAGAGAAGTACGGTAAAGAGATTCGGTCTGTGGAACAGTACAAGAAAGAACAGGAAAGGCTGCCTGAATCATATTGCTGTTTGGAAGAGGGGATGCCCTCTTCTTTTTTTGCCGTACAAAGTGTTCGGGTCCCCGATGTTTGCATAGGAGCCCTTGACTCGAATTAATATTTCGGAAACAAAACAGAAACGTTTTGACAAAATTCAAGGCTTATCCTTACAACATGAAAGGAAAACAAATGAATGGAGGTAACAAAATCATGGCAAGATCAAAACTTGTTAAAGCGAATGAGAAGATCGCAGAGAAAGTGGTCGGCGGTTATAAGAAGATTGAGGAAGGTGTAGTCGGAGGCTACAAAATGATCGAGGAAGGCGCGGTGAACGGATTCACAAAGATATCAGATTCCTTTGTGGATGAATTCCTTACAAAAGACGGCGAGACCGTTGAGGAAGCGAAGGCAAGACTGGAAGCGGAAAGAAAGGAAAGAGAGGCTGCAAGAGCAGAGAAAAAGGAGGAAATGAGATAATGAAGAAGAGTAATTTCGTTGCAATGATCCTGGGAACGATCGGAGCAGCCGTACTGCTGATCATGGTTCTGGTGTGGAGGAAGATGGAAAAGAAAACCCCGATCCGGGTGTCGGCGAAAACGATCGGGACCGTCCTGTGGGGGATCGTCGGAGCTCTGGTTCTCGGAGTCGGGATGTGCCTGACAATGGTATGGAGCAATATGGTGCCGGGCATTGCGGTCGGAATTGTGGGCATTGTGCTGCTTCTGTGCCTGATCCCGCTGACAAAAGGGCTGAAATAGGAAAAAATCAGGAACCGGAATTCAAAGAACTCTGCCGGCGTCCGTTTTTCGTGCGTATTGCGGGAAGCTGGCTGATGGTATATAATCAGGACTGTCAGAATCTTTCGGATTGTCTCCGTAGACGTCGAAGGACTAAGATACAGAGAAAAAGAGGTGATCCAGACAATGGCAAGATCAATGGACTTCACGACAGAGACGCCGGACTGCTGTGAGATCGGAGATATCCTTCAGGTGGAAGAACATAAGCTGCCCACATCTTACTGGTACATGCTGGAGCATGCTTATGGAGCCAGCGGCAACTTTAAAAACCGTGAACGCCTGAAGACCAGGTCCGGAAAGGTCGTAAAAAAGTGGAGCGATGAGCGTTTCAAGTATCTGACGCTGGAGTTTGATGAATAAGGACAGGGAACGCCGGAGTCGTTTTTAAAAGCGGCTCCGGCGTCTTCCATGAGTATGTGTCAGAAAGGGGGAGGCGGCACATGAAAAACCGCAGGAAAAGATGAAAAAGGGAATTATACATTTGATCGTTTACCTGAGTACGGCAGCAGCAGCGGCTCTTTCTGTTATACAGGCAGGGAAGCAGATCCTGCCATGGATCGCCGGGATCGTGGTTTATGCTCTGGCAGCTGCTCTGATGGCTGCATCGTGCGTGTTCCTCTACCAGGATCTGCGGAATAATGTTATTGGCAGGATGATCGTATCAATAAAGAAAAACCCGTTAGGAGAGCGTTTCCTGGACGACCATACATTTCGCATCATTTTGACGACACTGCCTGCATTTTTGATCAATGTGGCATATACGGTATATAATGGCGTGATCGGGATCATGAATCAGTCGGCCTGGTTCATCACAATGGCAGTGGTCAATATGATCAAGGTAAGAAAAACACAGTCTCCGATCCTGATCACGATCCGCAATATAGGAGTGGCGGATGCGCTGGTGTCTGTGCTTACTCTGCAGGCGACGATGCTTGCGTCATTCAAGGATAAAAGCAATCTGAACAGCAATCAGATGAACGCCATCACCGGACTGGCAGTGTGTATCCTTATATCAATACTGGGAATAAGCATGATCTGGTATGCTTCTGTGAAAAAGAAAGAATCCTGAACCCTTCAGGGTTCTTTTTTTGATGGATGAAAACCAGGAAGAAAACCCCAAATAAGGCTGGAGCGACTTTGAAAATAATATTTCAGAAACAAAATAGAAGTATTAGTCAAACAGTAGAGCGGTATATTACAGCCAGAAAATGATAAGGAGGTGAAGGAGAATGGAAAACAGACCGAATGGATTTACAGCTTATGATTATAAAGAAGTGGCGGTGGAAGCGGACCGTGCGTCAATGATCCTGGACGGATATGAAAATTTCGGATGGATGTCTGATGAGAATTTTCTGGAGATGGTGATCTCATCACAAAAGAGCAGGATGCTGGTCAGGATGAAGCGGGATCGGAAGATCATCAACAAAGCGGAACTCACACGGCTCCAGAGAAATTTTGAATCTTGTATCGAGCAGATCAAGGAACTGGAATATTCGAAAAAAACTATGGCCACAGCCATCGCCCTGGCGGTCGGCGTGGTCGGGACAGCATTTATCGCGGGAAGTGTCTTTGCGGTAACGGCACAGCAGCCATATATCATACTGAGTATCATACTTGCCGTACCGGGTTTTACAGGATGGATCCTCCCTTACTTTATCTATAGAGAGATGGTGAAGAAACAGGAAGAGAAAGTGGCTCCCTTCATTGAGGCAAAGCTGGATGAGATCTATGAAATTTGCGAAAAAGGTAATCGTCTCTTAAATTAATAAAACAGAATCATTGTGACCAACGGCAGGACGTATCAGAAAGAGATGCGTCCTTTTCTATGATCAAAAGGAAGGATATGACAAGAGATCGGAATATAGAATAAACCTTGAGGTATATACTGAAAAACTTTCTGGCTATTCTGGATACATTACTGATATTTTAAAATGATTTATGTAAAAAGGAGGGAGAACTCAATGGGAAACATCTGGCATGATATCACGAGAGATTTTTCTTCCGTTGGTATTACCGGCAAATTTGTGAGGAAGAAGGGATGCCTGTTTATAGCAGGGGCAGCCGCTGCTGTATTATGGTGTCGGCTGCGTGATAA
>HHCFC02800__coassemble_1306_pt1 | contig 25045 bp, 24 predicted proteins | sample HHCFC02800__metabat2_high_PE_058 | metagenome-assembled genome bin HHCFC02800 | reverse complement strand
TTTCCGTCTCTCTTTGCAACCTGATACATCTCCCGCAGCCCCTTTCTTTTTCCTGACTTTTCTAAAACGGAACGTCTGAACCCATTCTATCATCTGCGGACAATGCATGTCAACAGAAACACCAATATCTGGTATCTATCGTCCCCTCGCGTTCCAGATATTGGTGTTCCATATTTTCTCCTGTTCTCTATCCGATCCCTCGCAGCTGTGCGTTTGGGACATATTTTTTTACGATATCCAGCGCCTGTTCCATGATCTCGCGGGTGTATCCCCGAAGCCCCGGACGGATCAGATCCCCGGAATCCACGAATCCCTGGAGATAATAGTTCTCTGCCCCGCAGAGCCATTGCCCGATCGCTTCAAAGTCTTCCCGCTTATGGAACTCCCTGACCACGGTAGTGCGGAACTCATAGGGTATCCCGCCCTCCATCAGGTACTTGACGCTTTCTTTTATATTTTCCAGGTCGTACTCGTCAAACCCGATGGTCTGCGCGTACTTCGCCGGCGAATTCTTGATATCCATTGCTACGTAGTCGACGAGGCCTTTCTCCATAAGCGATCCCAGCCGACCGGCGCTGCTCCCGTTGGTATCCAGTTTGACCAGATATCCCATTGCCCTGACTTTCCTGATAAATGTCTCCAGTTCCGGAGAAAGCAGCGGTTCTCCGCCCGTGATGCACACACCGTCCAGCACGCCGGCGCGCTTCTCCAGAAACTCCAGCACCTCCTGCTCCGGGATATCATTTCCCGGGTCAACATGTGTCACCAGAGATGCATTGTGGCAGAACGGGCAGCGGAAATTGCAGCCCGCCAGAAAGACCGTACACGCCACCTTCCCCGGATAATCCAGAAGCGTCAGCTTCTGCAGTCCCTGAATGTTCATGGCTTCTCCTCTCAGAATATTCTGAAAACTCATCCCAAACGGTGCCGTGTACTTTTACAAAAGTACACGGCACCAGTTAAAAAAATAACGATCTTACAGATTCCTCGACACATCCGCGCAGGCTTTCATCGCCTCGATCACTGCGCTGCGGAACCCTTCCTTCTCAAGGACCCGGACCGCCTCGATGGTCGTCCCCGCCGGTGAGCATACCATGTCTTTGAGCTCTCCCGGATGTTTCCCTGTCTCAAGCACCATCTTTGCGCTGCCATATACCGCCTGGGCTGCGAACGCATATGCCTGCGTCCTGGGCATCCCTTCGGCGACCGCCGCGTCAGCCATCGCCTCGATCAGCATGAACACATATGCCGGAGAGCTTCCGCTGACCGCCACCACAGCGTCGATCATGCGCTCTGGCACGATCTCCACTTTGCCAAAGGATCCGAGGATCCGGAGTACATATTCTTTCTCCTCCTCTGTCACATACTGGTTCGGGCATGCCGCAGTCATCCCCTCTCCGACCAGGGCCGGTGTATTTGGCATAGTACGCACGATCTTCACGGGTTTCCCAAACTGCTCTTCAAGCCATGCAAGCGTCTTCCCCGGAGCCAGGGTGATGATGATCTGTTCCTCCCGGATGCAGTCCCTGATCCCGGCGATCGCCTCCTCATAAAACTGAGGTTTCACCGACAGCACCAGCACTTCTGCCTTTTCTGCAGCCTCCCTGTTGTCCGCCGTCACATGGATCCCGTGTTCCTTCTTCACACGCTCTCTTCCGGCTTCCGAGATATCCGCTCCGATGATCTCATCCGGACTGATCAGCCCTTCCCTTATGATGCCTCCCATGATGGCGCCCGCCATATTTCCTGTTCCGATAAATCCAAGTTTCATGATTTTCATCTCTCCTTTGTTTTTTAATCCTTCTGAGCTCCGCCGGCCTGATGTCACCGCACACGGAAGGAACTCTCTTCCTCCAGCGGAATCTCCTTTGTATCCACCCAGTCAATGGTGATAAAACGATTCTGGTTCAGTCCGACGAGCAGCTTATTGATACGCGCCTCTCTTCCCTGGACTTCCATGGTGACCGTCCCGTCATACTCGTTCCTGACCCATCCGGTCAGTTCAAGGGACTGGGCAAGATATTTCGCCGTATAGCGGAAGCCGACTCCCTGGACCCTGCCGTAGAATACGATATGTTTTCTGACATCTGACATTGATGATCCCTCCGCTTTTGTTTTCTTTTTATCTCTGTCCATTATTGTAACGTGAACTTCTGATAAAATCAACAAACCATTCCCTTCCGGATCGATTGTATATCGCTCCCGCGTATGCTATACTGGACAAGGAATCACGTTCTGACTGCAAAGGCTCCGCATTAGGACCACCTGAGCAAAAAGGCGCATAGAATATCGAAAAAGTTTAATAAAGAGAAACTGTTCCTCTTTCTTTTGGTATACCTGCGCTTTGAACGCGCAGGCTTTTTTATTCTGCAGGAAAGTCCTTTTGTCCCTCCTGCAAAATAAAAGACTATCGGCAGGCGCATTCCGAAAACAGACAGCTGTAAGGAGGAAATCTATGGAAACACGAATCGCCCTCATCGGCATCATTCTCGAGACACGGGAATCCGTTGCCGAACTGAACAACCTGCTCAGTGAATACGGGGATCATGTCATTGGCAGAATGGGGATCCCTTATCGGGAAAAGGGCATCCATGTCATCAGCGTCGCCATGGACGCCCCCAACAATATCATCAGTGCTCTGTCCGGCAAACTGGGGATGCTGCCCGGAGTGAGCACAAAGACCATCTACGGGAAAAATATATGATGAGCCAAAGCCACGTACGATCAGAATATCCTGTGGTATCTGAAGCAGAAGGAAAGGCTCTCATTGACCGTCTGGAGGAGGACCGCAGCCTGAGCCGCGGGGAATGGACGGATCTGATCCGGGGACGTACCCCTGCCCTGGCAGAGTATCTCTTCGAACGTGCCCGGAAGATCCGCATCCGGCATTACGGAAAGGAAGTCTATATCCGCGGACTCATCGAATTCACAAACTACTGCCGGAATGACTGCTATTACTGTGGCATCCGCAGGAGCAACCAAAACGCGGTCCGCTACCGGCTGACAAAGGAACAGATCCTGTCCTGCTGTGAAAAAGGATACCGGCTCGGCTTTCGGACCTTTGTCCTCCAGGGCGGGGAGGACGGCTGGTTTACCGAGGACCGCATGACAGAGATCATCTCTGAGATCCGGCGCCGTTTCCCGGACTGCGCCATCACCCTGTCCATCGGGGAACTTCCCCGCGAGAGTTACCGTCGCTTCTTCGAGGCGGGAGCGGACCGCTATCTGCTCCGCCATGAGACCTATGACGGTGCGCATTACGCCCGGCTCCATCCGGAAGCGCTGAGTGCATCTCACCGCCAGAAATGCCTCTGGGATCTGAAGGAGATCGGTTACCAGGTGGGAACCGGCTTCATGGTCGGGTCCCCGTACCAGACAGCGGAAAATCTCGCAGATGACATGCTGTTTTTAAAAGAACTGAATCCCCAGATGGTCGGGATCGGGCCGTTCATCCCGCACCACGATACCCCATTTGCCCATATGCCCGCCGGCACGCTGGAACTCACCGTCTTTATGCTGGGGCTGATCCGTCTCATGCTGCCCAGGGTCCTGCTGCCCGCCACCACGGCACTGGGCACCATCGCAGAGAACGGCAGGGAGAAGGGCGTCCTCGCCGGAGCAAATGTGGTCATGCCGAACCTCTCCCCCGGCGAGGTAAGGGAGAATTATCTGCTGTACGACAACAAACTCTGTACCGGGGACGAGGCGGCAGAAAGCCTCAAAAGCCTGGATCAGCGTTTCCGCGCCATCGGTTATCACATCGCCGTCTCCCGGGGCGACTCGCTGAACCGAGAAGCCCCTGACCAAGACTAAGCAGGCAGCGGACACACAGATCAGAAACAAAAAGCAGGAATCGGACGCCAAATCAGGAGTCCGGAAAACATATAAAAGGAGGAACCATTACCATGTATGACGTAAATTCAAAATGTGCAGATGATTTTATCGATCATGAGGAGATCCTTGAGACTCTCGCCTATGCAGATGAGAACAAAGAAAATGTGGAACTGATCGACGCCATCATCGAGAAAGCCAAAAAAAGGAAAGGTCTGACCCACAGGGAGGCCTCCGTTCTGCTCGCCTGTCCCATCGAGGAGAAGAACCAGGAGATCTACAAACTTGCCGAGCAGATCAAGAAGGATTTCTACGGAAACCGTATCGTCATGTTCGCGCCATTGTACCTGTCCAACTACTGCATCAACGGCTGCACCTACTGTCCTTATCACGCGAAGAACAAGCATATCCCAAGGAAGCAGCTCTCCCAGGATGAGATCCGCCGGGAAGTGATCGCCCTTCAGGATATGGGGCACAAACGCCTTGCCCTGGAAGCCGGGGAGGATCCCGTCCGCAATACCATGGACTACTACCTGGAATCCATCAAGACCATTTACAGCATCAAACATAAAAACGGGGCGATCCGCCGCGTCAACATCAACATCGCGGCGACCACAGTGGATAACTACCGCCTCCTGAAAGAAGCCGGCATCGGCACATACATCCTCTTCCAGGAGACCTACCACAAGGAGAGTTATCTGGAGCTCCATCCCACCGGTCCGAAGCACGACTATAACTATCACACAGAGGCGATGGACCGTGCCATGGAGGGCGGCATCGACGATGTAGGTCTGGGCGTTCTCTTCGGGCTTGACAAATATAGGTATGAATTCGCCGGTCTGCTCATGCACGCCGAACATCTGGAGGCGGCTTTCGGCGTCGGTCCCCACACGATCAGCGTCCCGAGGCTGAAACATGCGGATGATATCAACCCGGAGGAGTTCGATAACGGCATCGACGATGAGACTTTCCTGAAGATCATCGCCTGCATCCGCATCGCTGTCCCCTACACCGGCATGATCATCTCCACCCGGGAGAACAAGAGCTGCCGCGAACGTGCGCTGCACCTGGGCATCTCCCAGATCAGCGGCGGTTCCCGCACCAGCGTGGGCGGCTACTACGAACCGGAGCCGGAGGACGAGAGTTCCGAGCAGTTCGACGTCAGCGATAACCGCACCCTGGACGAAGTGGTCCGCTGGCTGATGGAGATGGACTATATCCCCAGCTTCTGCACCGCATGCTACCGGGAAGGACGCACCGGGGACCGGTTCATGTCCCTGTGCAAGAGCGGTCAGATCCAGAACTGCTGCCATCCCAATGCTCTCATGACACTGAAGGAGTATCTCATGGACTACGCGTCTCCGCAGACAAAGGCGATCGGGGATAAGCTGATCGACAAAGAGGTGCTCAATGTGCCAAATGAAAAGGTAAGAAATGTGGTCCTTGAAAATCTCCATCTCATTGAACAGGATAACAGGAGAGATTTCCGTTTCTGATCTCTGTTTCAGAAGCGCAAAAAATATCCCGCGGAGCAGTTCAGGCATCCTGTGTGCCTGGTCTTGCCCTGCGGGATCTCTTTTTTCTGTTTTCAGGTATCCTCCGGTCGTTTAGTTATTCACCTTATGCTGTGGTGCAAAGGAATCTGCGGTAAGTTCCCGGAATGTATATCCTCTGTTCCGGTAAGACTCAATGATCTTAGGCAGCGCCGCTACTGTCGTGTCCTTTGCGTCAGTGTCATGCATCAGGATATTGATCTGTTTCCCCTGCCCGGAAGAAGCGTTCTTCACCAGTGTCTCCACCGGCACATTATTGCCGGCTGCATCCGTAGAGTCACAGTTCCAGTCAAAATACCGGTATCCCTTTTCCCTTACTTTTTTCGTCAGACTGCTCATGATCCCCTTCGTATACTTTGCACTGACCAGATTGCTGGATCCTCCCGGGAAGCGAAGGAGTTTTGATCTCTCCCCCGTTGTCTTCTCCACCAGATCCGATATCTTCTGAAGATCGTCAAAAAAAGCTTTCTCGGAAGAATAGACTCTGCTGTAGTCGTGGGTATATGTATGAAGCCCGATGGCATGCCCTTCCTCCCTCGCCCGTTTCATCAGATAGTTGTATTTCGGATTATTTCCTGTAACAAAGAAGGTCGCTTTTACATTCTCTTTCTTCAGGATATCCAGGACTTTCTCCGTATTGGCAGAGGGTCCGTCATCAAAGGTGAGGTAAACCACCTTTTCCTCCTTTTTCTTTACCACGATCTTTCTCCGTACCTCCGTCTGATTTCCGGAACGATCCTTCGCCCGGTAGTCCACATAGTATGTACCTGGAACAGACAGATCCAGATTACTGTCATCCACCTCAAGGAGCGGCACCGGATCCATATCATCTTCCACACTGACTGCCTCCTTCGCATCAAACCTCTCTCCCGGAACAAGCGCCCGGTCTTCTGTCCCGCTGATCCTGGGTCCCTTCTCATCTTTTACCCTGATCAGTTCCGTCTCTTTCTCTGTCCGGTTTCCGCTCTCGTCTTCCGCCGTAATCCGGATCTTCCACGTACCTGCATTTTTCCGGATCTCAGGATCCGCAAAGCTCAGCGTCACTTTTGAGATATCTTCTGCCTTTTCTACAAACTGCTCCGGCTTTACTTCCTCCACCTCATCCGTTGTGTAAGAATGTACGGACAGCTCCGGAGGAGTCAGATCCCTTACCTGGAGCACTGCGCTCACCTGTCGTTTCCCATAAGTATAAAGGATGGGATAATCCCCCGGTTTCGTCAGATCTGCTTCCGTCTCAACTTTCACCTGTTCTGCGCTCCCCCCGAAAACAAACCGGATATTATCAAAGGCGTCAAACTGCTCTGTGATCTCTTTTACGACTACCCTGCTCTTCAAAAAGACCGGGAACAGGTTCAGATACAGGAGTGCGGCTCCTGCGGGAATGAGCAGCGCAAGGAGCATCAGGATGACCAGACGTCTCCTTCTTCTCCTTACCCGCTGCACTTTTCTGAAACTGCCGTTTTTTATGTTATGATCTCCTCTGCTGCTGTTGATTCTATCTCTGTTCATACTCCTGCCCTCTTCTGTGATCTCCCCTCGTGTATCATATGATCTGCCATCTCGCTGGTGAGAATAAGATAACATCCAGATACTGGAAGGGCAACAGAGTTCCAAAAATCATAACTATTATTAAAAACTCTTATCTTTAATTTTAAAAAAATATTAAGATATCAGGAAAATATCCTCTCATCCCAGCACAAAGATACGTGAATCAAAATCTCTTCCCTGATGCATCCCAGGCATTGCATCCCCGGCGCTGGTATCCGTTGTGACCATCCCCGCGTTCATCAGCTCGTCACCATAAAAGCTGCCGCAGTCTTTCCCCTGCGCTTCGCCTTCCTCGCGCACGGCATATTCCCGGTCAGGATCAAGCCCCCGAAGCTTCAGCCGCATATACGGCATGTTCACTCCATTAAGGATCTTATACCATCCCACGATGGCTTTCTTCCGGTCTTCGCTCACCACCATCCATGCTGTGATATTTCCATCCCCTTCAAACGGACTCTTCAGCCGGTAGAATGTCCCGAACTGGAGCAGTTCCCTGTATCTTTTCATAAACTCTACCTGGCGCTTCACTTCTTCCTGCTCCTCTGCGCTGAGCCGGTTCAGATCCAGTTCATAGCCGAATGTCCCAAAGCATGCGACGTTTGCTCTCGTAGAGAGCGGAGTATCCCTCATGACCTGGTGGTTCGGAGACGCGGACACATGGGCGCCTATGCTGCTGATGGGATAGCAGTAGGATGTACCGTACTGGATCTTAAGACGCTCCACTGCGTCTGTATCATCGCTCGTCCACCCCTGGGGCGCATAGTACAGAAGCCCGGGATCAAACCTGGCACCGCCGCTGGCACAGGACTCGAACAGCACCTCCGGGAAAGCGGAAGTCAAGCGCTCATACAGGTCATACACTCCCAGGATATACCGGTGGAAGACCTCGCCCTGACGGTCCGCCGGGAGCGCACCGGAATAACACTCGGTGATGCTCCGGTTCATATCCCATTTCACATAGGATACCTTCGCGTTTCCGAGGATCTCCGCCATGCTCTCATAGATATAGTCCACGACCTCTTTCCGGGAGAAATCCAGCACATGCTGGTATCTTCCCTGAGAATGGCTCCTTCCCGGCACAGCGAGGATCCAGTCGGGATGCTCCCTGTACAGGTCTGAATTTTTATTCACCATCTCCGGCTCAAACCAGAGTCCGAACTTCATCCCCATATCCTCGATCTTCTGTGCGATCCCTGTGATCCCGTCCGGGAGCAGTTCGGTGTTCGCCTTCCAGTCGCCCAGTCCGGCAGTATCGTCCCGGCGCGCTCCGAACCAGCCGTCGTCCAGCACGAACAGCTCGATCCCGCACTCCTTCGCCGTCTCTGCGATCCGCAGCAGTTTCTCTTCGTTGAAATCCATGTATGTGGCTTCCCAGTTGTTGATCAGGATCGGTCTCACCCGGTCTCTCCAGTATCCCCGCGCAAGCCGTTTCTGATAAAGCCGGTGGAAGACCTGGCTCATATCATTCATGCCCCGGTCCGTGTAGACCATGACCGCCTCCGGTGTCTGGAACTCTTCGCCCGGCTCCAGCTTCCAGTCAAAGCTCTCCGGATGGATCCCAAGGATCACCCTTGTCGTATCATGGGTATCCACCTCTGCCTGTGCAAGGAAGTTACCGCTGTAGACCAGGCCAAAGCCGATCGCTTCTCCCTGAAGATCGTCCGTCCTCGGGCGTTTCAATATGACAAACGGGTTATGCTCATGGGACGAATGTCCTCTCGTACTCCCGACAGACTGGATCCCCTTCTCCAGTCTCCGCACCTTCATATGCCTTTCTCTCGCCCAGGCGCCGGAGAACTGGACCCAGTCGTACTCACAGTCCGGCAGGTCCATGCACAGGCTCATCGCCTTCAAAAGATGCACTGCACTGCCGCCTCTGTTTATAAATCTGGCACTCCTTGCGATCACGCCGTCTCCGGCGAACAGAGTGTAGAGAAGCTGCAGCTCGATCCCTGTCACCTTATCCTCCAGGGTGAGGATCAGCGTCTGGGCCTCCTCATCCTTTTCTGTATACGTTGCCGGCAGTCCCGGAAGTTTCGGTTTGCCGTCTGTCACAGTATGGCTCTTATAGCAGAAATCCGAGATCCTGCTCCCGTTTTCCTGAAGGATCTCAACCGCCGGGAATCGGTAGTCCGACGATCCGTATACCCCGTATTCCTGTTTCACATGCTCAAGTGATAATGTTCTCTTCCCCTCAAACACATAGGACCCCATGGAGCGGGGTACCATCTCCAGCAGATACGTATAATCCTCCTTCTGATGGATCCTCTTTCCGAAATAGAGCTGCCCCATATGTCCGTTGGGGAGCACTCCCATGATATAGCTTATTTTAGAATTAAACAGATGAAATGTCTGACTTTTTTCATTGAATACGATGCTCATGACTGATCCTCCTTCTTTTTTCTGTATAGCTATTATAAAAAATGCGAAACAAAAAAACAGGTTTTCATGTTGGAGAGAACAGTCAAAATGTTAAAAAAGGACTGCGGTTTTCCCTACAGCCCTTTCATGCGTCCAAGCATCTCCTGCGCGTTCAGCCTGGTCTCTGTCTTCTTCAGATTCTCCTTCTGCTCTTCTTTCTCTTTTCTCCGGTACTGTGACGGCGTGATCCCGTTCTTCGCCTTAAATGCCTTCGAAAAGACAAGGGGATCGCTGTACCCGCAGGAGAGCGCCACACTCTCGATCGAAATGTCTGTTATGGCGAGCAGCTCCGCCGCCTGGGTCAGCCGGTAGTTTGTCAGGTATTCCTGGGGCGGCATACCCAGTTCTTTCTGAAACAGTGTGTACAGATAGCTTCGATTGATGCATACATAATCCGCCACATCCGTGATATGGATCGGGTTGCAGTAGTTGTTCTGGATAAACTCCACCGCTTTTCTTACATAGAGGCTCCCTGCATTCGCCTCCGAGGAGGAGACGATGTCCATATCCTCTGCCAGCACCCCGAAGAAGGCGTACAAAAGCCCTTCCAGAAGGAACTGATCCGACGCTGTATACGTGTTGTGCCGCAGCATATCCATCACAGTCCGCCTCAGCCGCTCTCCGTGGCTGCTGCGGTAGATGAGGCGGTTCTCGCCCAGCCCCATCCCCTTCAGATATTCCTCTGCCCGCGCTCCGTCGAATCCGACCCACAGGTAGCTCCAAGGGTCGCTCTCATCCGCCTGGTAAAAGGTCTGGACCCCGGGCTGGATCAAAAAACCCTGCCCCGCCTCCAGCTCATACCTGACACCGTCAACCGTGTAACTCCCTCTTCCCTCTGTGATATAGTGGATGATGTAGTTCGGGCGCACAGCCGGTCCGAAACTGTGCCCTGCGCTGCAGTCCGCATATCCGCAGAAACACAGATACAGGTCTGAAAACTGCCGTTCTTTTATCTGCAATACATATGAGTCTTCCATGATGTCCCCGCTTCACTGTCACGATTTCGGCGGCATGAATTTAAGGATCAGTTCCGCAACATTTGATACCGGCATAGTCTGGAGCCACACACGTCCCGGACCTGTCACGACGGTATTGAACAGCCCTTCGCCGCCGAAGACCATATTTTTCAGTCCCGGCACACTCTTGATCTCCAGGCTGCATGACGCGTCCATAGCTGCAAGATATCCCGTATCCACCACTATCTGCTGCCCCGGCTGCAGTTCATACTCTACCACATGACCGTCAAATTCCAGAAACGCCATGCCCTGACCGGACAGCCTCTGCATGATAAATCCTTCGCCTCCGAAGAATCCTGCGCCCAGCTTCTTCTGGAAAAACACAGAAAGTTCTACTCCGGATTCAGCTGCCAGAAAGCCAGATTTCTGCACGATGATCTCATTTCCCGGACTGATCTGCCGTGCCATGATCTGCCCCGGAAAACTGGATGCGAAAGCGATCAGCCCGTTGCCGCCCTCTGCGGTATATCTGTTCTGAAAGATCGCTTCTCCTGCAAACATCCTGCCCAGCGCCTTCCCGATCCCGCCGTTGGAAGTCGTCTCCATCTTCATGTTCGGCGACATCCAGCTCATTGATCCTCTCTCTGTGATCATCTGCTCTCCTCCGTCAAGATAACAGATCACTACCGGCAGAGTTTCTCCTTTGATCTCATATCTCATTTCCTCGTCCTCCTTCTCTTCTCCCCGTCTCTTTTCCTGTTGGGAAGATTTTTTTGCACGGGATATCCCGCCTGTCAAGACCGCTCCCTGTCCGTTCCTCATTTCACCCAGGCAGCCGCAGACAGCTGTCCCCGGACAGAAAAGCCCCTGCATATGACCATAGTATCATATGCAGGGACTGATTTCATCATATTCAGGTAAAATCTTATCCTTCCTGAACGCGTCAGCGCGGCAGGTGCGCATTCGGGCAGCGGTCAGCTGTGAACCGCAGCGCTTCCGCTCTCTTCCGGCTGCGGCGGGACGTTCTGAACCTCCGGCTCCTGCGCGGCTTCATCCGGCATCTCAAGCTTCGGGAGAATGATATCCGCCTTGAAAAGATCTGCTTCCGTCGTGATCTTCAGCGTACCGTGCTGGAGTTCTGCAAAACTCTTCGCGATCGCCAGTCCCAGACCGGACCCTTCCGTATTCCTGGAGGCATCACCTCTCACAAACCGGTCCGTGATCTCATCCACGTTAAAATCCAGTTCTGCTGAAGAAACATTTTTCATGGAAATGTGCACGCACTTTTCTTCTTCCGTCATCTCAATGTATGCCCGCGTATGCCCCATGGCATACTTCGTGATATTGACGATCAGGTTCTCGAAGATCCTGTAAGTCTTCTGGCTGTCCAGATACATCACGATCTTGTGGTCCGGCAGCTTCCAGCGAAATTCCAGGTTCGCCTCTTTTATCCTTCTGTCGTTCTCAAGCCCGACCTGTTTTAACAGATCCACGATGTCCACTTTCATATAATTCATCTTCACACTCTTGCTCGCAGCCTTGCTGATCTCGAACAGGTCCTCGATCAGCACCTTCAGCCTCAGAGACTTTTTCTCCAGTACTTCGATATACTCACTGCGCTTTTCTTCATCCTTCTCATTTTTCAGAAGGTCCGTGTAAGTGATGATCGCCGTCAGGGGAGTCCTCAGGTCATGGGAGACATTGGTCACGAGCTCGGTCTTCATGCGCTCGTTCTTGACTTCCTCCTCCACCGCCTTCTTAAATCCCTTCTGGATCTTCTTCAGTTCCTCCCGGATCGGATTGAAAAGTCCCATATCTCCCTCGATAGGAGTGTCCAGGTGTCCTTCCGCCAGCTCGTTGGTGGACTTCAGGAGCAGACCGTATTTTTCCTGCAGATCCCGGGTGAACCTGCGCAGGAACAGAAACAGCAGGACCGAATAAATGATCAGCGCGAACATCCCGTAGAACCAGAACAGGCACACGATGGCAAGGATGACAAAGTTGATCACCACAATCCTCAAGATCGTACGGTTCGTCTTATCCTTGAAATCCAGATGCAGGAGCGCGTCATACTGATCCGTAAAGAATCTTTTTACTTTTCTGAACAGGTTTCTGATACCGTCGCGCACTTTCTTTGCATTGCCATCCCCGTACCGGATCTGGCGGATCACTTTCGGAATCAGCATGCGCTCACGCCAGTATGCGCCTTTCATCCGGACGATCGCCCTCAGGGAAGTGAACGCCCAGAATATGACGCCGAAGATGCACATCCACATCGCAAAGTTGAAGATTACCTGTATGAATCCCTGGGCGCTGAGCGAGCCTTCCAGCGTGCTGTATACCACTCGCCCTGCCATCCAGAAAATGTCGCACGCCATCAGAAGGAACAGGACGATCACCGGGATCTCAAAAGGAACACGGAACGCCTTCATCTCACTGATATCCAGCCTCTTCACACAGGGGAGCAGGAGCGCCGCCGCGATCACCACAAGGATCATGATCTCAAAGAAATCGCGGAATGCCGCCGACGTGTACAGCGTATATATATCTGTCGCCTCAGGATATACCGTCTCCGCATAGGAAGCCAGACTGTCTGATGACATGCCATAGATGACCTTTACTCCGCTCGGTTCCGAGATTGAAGTGATCCCGCCTCCATACAGCACATTTTCTGCTTCCTGCAGATAGGTTGATTCCAGTTCATATGCCTTCTGGGCAGTCAGGCTTTTTCCCTCCACCTGGATGCCTACCAGTTCTCCTTCTTCCGAGAATTCATATTCCGCCCGGAAAGCATAGTACTGTTCTGACCTCTGAAGCCGGGTCGACTCCAGTTCTGTCGTCTCCTCCAGAAGGGACTTTCCTTCGCTGTCAAACACACCGTACTCCATGAATCTTCTGGTCAGGTCAAAATCTCGCTGCCCATACTCATAAAGGATATCGGAAAGCTCTGTCTCTCCGGAATATTCATTATACAGGATGTAACTTCCTTCCACCAGGTCATCCCCGATGGTAAGGAGTGTTTCCATCTGCCGGCTGCTCTGGTCTGTCTCTTCCTCAAGGATCTTACGGATAGTCCCGTAATTGTTCATCATCAGAATTGAGCAGAGCCCCAAAAATAAAACTGTAATGATCACGCCGAGTTTACGGCTGTTTTTCGATCTTGTATCCAACACCCCACACCACCTTTAAATATTTTGGATTTTTCGGATCCAGTTCTATCTTCTCTCTTATGTTCCTCACATGGACCATGATCGTGTCCGTGTTGATCGCTTTCTCCTGCCATACCCGCTCGTAGATCTCCTCAGATGAGAACACTCTCCCCGGGTTCTTTGCAAGGAGAAGGATGATCTTGTATTCGATCGGTGTCAGTTTCACCGGGACTCCGTCCACAGTCACTTCTACCGTGTCCTCATTGATCTCCAGCCCGCCGATCACATGTACATTCTCCTTTGGCGTCAGCTTCTCCAGGAACTTCCGGTATCTTCTCAGCTGGGAATTGACTCTCGCCATCAGTTCCATCGGTGTAAAAGGCTTTGTCACGTAGTCGTCGGCGCCGATATTTAACCCCGTGATCTTGTCAACCTCCTCCGACTTTGCCGACAGCATGATCACCGGAAAGTCGTATTTCTCCCGCAGCTTCATGGTCATCCGTATCCCGTCCATCCGCGGCATCATGATGTCCACGATAGCCAGATGGATCTCCTCCTTCTCCATGATCTCCAATCCTTCGATCCCATCCGCAGCCTGGAACACTTTATATCCCTGGCTCTGCAGATAGATCTGGACGCCCTCCCGGATCTCTTTATCATCTTCCACGATCAATATGTTGTTCGTCTCCATTTTCCCGTCTCTCTCCTTCTATGCTCGTTTATTTTTTAACGGGTACCGTGTACTTTTTCACAAGTACACGGTACCTGCTGCATTTGTATGATAAAATCTGGATATTCATTGATACAGCCTCCTTTAACTGTTTACAGGATACCCTGTAAATCTAAAGGAGGCTGTTATAAGATTCCTAAGAAATTCTAAAGATTTGTTGAACCGTTTTTCAGGGAATGACCCGTCCGCCGCTCTGCATCACTCCTGGGCACGGAAATCGATATGTCCTGTCTCCGCATCCATACCGTCCACAATGGCAAGGGACTCCAGCTGATACCCGAGATTCCTTATGATGCGACCGCCGGACTGGAAGCCTTTCTCTATCGCAATGCCGATCCCCTCCACAGTGGCGCCCGCCGACTGGACGATCTGGATCAGTCCCTGCAGCGCGCAGCCGTTTGCCAGAAAATCATCGATGATCAGGACATGGTCCTCCGGCCCCAAAAACTTCTGAGCCACGATCACATGATTGATACATTTATGAGTAAAAGACTCTACTTCCGCCACATACATCTCTCCGTCCAGATTGATGCTCTGGGATTTCTTCGCAAATACTACAGGTACATCAAAATGCTGTGCAGCCACACAGGCGATCCCGATCCCGGAAGCCTCGATGGTCAGGATCTTGTTGATAGGCTTGTCTGCAAACCTGCGTTTAAACTCCGCCCCCATCTGATCCAGCAGTTTGATATCCATCTGGTGGTTCAAGAAACTGTCCACCTTGAGTACATTTCCCTCTTTTACAACTCCGTCTTTTACGATCCTCTCTTCTAAAAAGTTCATCCTCTAACCTCTTCCTTAATCATTCATTCTGTTCTTTTCCTTCAAATACCGTGAACACTCTTCTCAGCAGCCAGGAATCGATCCATGCGATGAGAGATCCTCCGATCAGGAACCACAGCGGGATAGAAAACATCAGCGTCACCGTGTTCCACAGGGATCCCAGCACAGCCGCCACAAGGACCAGTATCATCAGAAATGTATACGGCAGTTTTGCGACAGTCAGGATCAATGCGTTCTTCAGCGTCGCGCCGATCGTATTGGCGTATCTCGCCGTCAGCGGGAATGCGTACGTCATCACTGACAGGAGAAGAAATCCCAGCAGCAGGAAGACTGCGCGTATCACAAAACTGAACTGTCCCGGAAGCGAGCCGGCGAAATTAAAGTCCAGCCACCACACGATCCAAAGCACGGCAAACAAAAGCCACATGATCGTACTCTGTTTAAAGTTCTCTTTAAATGCCTTGAAAAAGCCCCGGAAAATATAACCTTCCTCATTCTTCACCATTTTCAGCATGACAGAATACAGCGCCGTGGTGGACGCTCCGATCGTCACGATCGGGATGCAGCATACCAGCCAGAGGATATTCAGGCATACCATGTCACAGATCTTTGAAAGTGCACGGGTTACTGCGTTATCCGCAAGATTAAATCTCATTTTATCATCTCTCTTTTCACTGATTTTCATAACGGTCCGGCCATGCAGTGAAGGCTGAACTGTTAGTGATTATCTTACAGTATAGCACAGGGATATAGACAGATACAATCTAAAAAAGAAGAGATATGTCGAATAATGACAAAAGCCAGTACGATCCGCCAAAAAAGATCCTGAAAACAGTTTTTGCCGCCACCCCTTACGGAATGACGGCAAAAAAATAGAGCGGGTGATGAGAATCGAACTCACGTATCCAGCTTGGAAGGCTGGTGTTCTACCATTGAACTACACCCGCATCATCTCTGACACGAGTAGTATAATATCACAGTTTCAAAGCAGATGCAAGTATTTTTTGAATTTTTTTAAATATTTTTCCGGCTGCTTTTCAGGCCGACCATGCCGCCTGTTTCTCCTCTCCTTAACTTTGACTTCCGCCTCTCTTCGTTATATAATGTCCAAAGGGCATTTTCTCCAGAAAAGAGTTCTGCCCTGCACTATAAAGAAAAGGAGTTATCACTATGAGCAGAAGAACAGCGAAAAAAAGACTCAAAAAAATAAATCAGGTTCAGGAACCGGCTCTCCAGTCTCCGGTCTCCGGATCAGCTGCAGCGGCTCCGGCATCTGCAGCCCCCACCCCTGCGGCGGAGCCGAAAGCTCCTGCATACGAAATGTTCCTCCAGTACCAGAACTGTGAATTTGTGATCGAAGAGATCGGTCAGCGTATCCTGGACAAATGCGCTGCAGACGGTATGGACAGCAGCGCTCTCAAGATCTACGTAAAGCCGGAGGACCACAAAGCCTACTATTCCTGCGCAGGCGGAAACAGCTTTATCGAATTATGATCTCCACTTTATAAAATGTGGAACAAACTCAGAGCCAGCCTGGATCCGGGTACTCCCCGGTTCCGGCTGGCTCTTTCTCTGTCCTGTATCCTCCAAAAACAGCTTTCTCGATCATTTTTCTATTTTTCGTTGTATTAACAACATAAATTCTCTTCTTAATCTTGTAGAATACTCCCGTAACGCACAAAAAGCGATCAGCAAAAGAAAGGATTCAGACTATCATGATAAGAAAGATCATACACATCGACGAAGAAAAATGTAACGGCTGCGGTCTCTGCGCAACTGCCTGTCACGAGGGCGCTATCGGCATGGTAAACGGTAAAGCCAGACTGCTGCGCGACGACTACTGCGACGGTCTGGGCGACTGCCTCCCTGCCTGCCCTGCCGGCGCCATCTCCTTTGTAGAGAGAGAAGCGGCTGCATATGATGCCGAGGCGGTAAAAAAGCACATGGCCTCCAGGACTCCCTCTTCTCCGGCGCGCACCCGGCTTGGCCAGTGGCCGGTACAGATCAAGCTGGCCCCGGTCAGCGCCCCCTATTTTGAAGACGCTTCCCTTCTCGTGGCAGCTGACTGTACCGCTTACGCTTACGCGCGTTTTCATGAGGATTTCATGAAAGGCAAGGTCACACTGATCGGCTGTCCGAAGCTGGATGCCATCGACTACTCCGAAAAACTCACTGAGATCATCCGCCGAAACGAGATCAAAAGTGTGACCATCATCCGCATGGAGGTTCCCTGCTGCGGAGGGCTTGAACACGCTGTGAAGAAAGCTCTTCAGGACAGCGGCAAGTTCCTCCCCTGGCAAGTAGTAACGATCTCCATCGACGGAAACATACTGGACCGTTGACCTGTTATCCCATCACTTCTTTATAAGAAGCATGTTTCTCAAGGTCCTGCGTCAGCTTCGCCATCTGTGACAGATCCCCGATAAGGATCACGCCGCACAGCCTGTTGTTGAGGAAATAATATTTGTAATACTGCCCTTTCCCCATATCCTGGAATTCCACCGTCTTATAGAGAAGGTTCGGATTCTTCCCATTGTCTCCCGCTGCAAAAAGCGCGGTATTCATCCCATGGAAGGTGAGGGCAGCGGCCACAGGCTGGTATTCCAGCTCTTCTCCGGCGGCATTCGCCCCGGCTGTCTTACCCTGTTCCACCGCCTCCGGCCAGATCGCATAGTTCACGCCCTGATACTGAGCACAGTCACCGCAGGCATACACGCCCGGGACACTGGTCTCCATACGTGAATTGACCACAACACCGCGCTCTGTCTCTGCCCCGATGGTTCCCGCGAGCGCCGCGTTCGCCCGGACTCCCGCAGAGACGATGACCAGATCTGCCGGGAACGTCTCGCCCCCTGCGATCCTCACTCCGGTCACATGCTCCGTGCCCTCGATCGCCTCCACACTCACACCGGTGCGGATCTCCACTCCGTTTCGCATCGCAATGTTTTTCAAAAGTTCTGCCGATCCTGCATCAAGCTGCCGTCCCATGAGGACCGGAGCCACCTCCAGGACTTTCACATCCAGTCCGCCTTTTTTCAGCTCCCAGGCAGCCTCAAGCCCCAGCACTCCGCCGCCGATCACCACGGCGTTCTTCGCGCCTGACATCAGTTTCTCCACTTTCTCCACATCGGAAAGCCTGCGGATCGCCACGACCTCCGGAAGGTTGCTTCCGTCCATCGGCGGGATGAAGCATTCGCTTCCCAGAGCGTAGACCAGCTTTGTAAAGTGTACCTTTGATCCGTCATCCAAGATCACTTCTTTCGCCTTCATATCGATCTCTGATATATTCTTTCCGAGCATCTGATATACCTTGTTCTGCTCGTACCAATCCGGTCCCTCGATCGCGATCTGCTCCGCGCTCAATCCGGCAACGATCGATTTCGTCAGCATCGGACGGTTATATGCCGGATAGGGCTCGTTGGAGATCATGATGACCGCCCCGGTCTTGTCTCTTTCCCTGATCGCCTTTGCCGCATTGAATCCCGCAGCACCGTTTCCGAGGATCACGTAGTACTCTTCTGTGTTGTTGACAAAACCGCTCTCTTCTGCATCCACCGGGACAAAATTTTCTTTTCCCACGCCGCAGACCGGACAGATCTCCAGAGAGGAGTCAAAGATCTCGCCGCACACGAGACATTTCACCAGGCTCCTTGCGCCTTTCTTCTTCGGTTTCACAGGCTCTTTGTCAAGGACTCTGCACCCGAACTGATAACCGTACTCATATGCACTCACCAGATCTGCCTCGGAAGGTTTGAACCGGACGCGGAATCCCTCCGACACTTTCATCTTGAGCTGCTTTAATCTCTGTGTGATATTCGGAACTCCCTCGCCGCTCCAGCCGTAACTCCCGAATGCCCCTGCGTATTTCCCGCCATGGGTTGCCGGGAACATACCAAGTGTCAGGTCCCAGATCGGTTTCAGGGCCTCTCCCACGATCGTCGGGGTACCCAGAAGGATGCCGTCCGCAAACAGCAGTTCTTCATTCACCTTCGCCGCATCCGCTTCCACCATATCGTAAATACGCACGTCGATCTCTCCGCTGTCACGCACGCCTTCCGCGATCTTCTCGGCAAGCATCCCGGTGTATCCGTAAGCGCTCACATAAGGCATGATCACTGTCTTTCTCTGATTCGGGTTTACAAGGGTGGACCACTCTCTGTACTGCTTCATGACCGCTTTGATCCTGTCGCCCACTAAGACCGGACCATGTCCTGTGCAGATCATGCTGATATCCATATCTTCCACGCGGTCCAGAGCTTTGAGCATGAACGGCTTAAAGGGTCCGATGATACAGTCATAATAATACTTCAGTGCTTTCTGGTAATCCTCCTCATTTTTGATCTCCGTGGAGACCACTTCCGGCAGACAGTAGTGAGAGCCGAAAGAATCGCAGGTCACAAGGATCTGTTCCTCCTCAATAAAGGTGTACATAGTATCCGGCCAGTGCAGGTTCGGGACGAACAGGAAATGAAGCGTCCTCTCCCCGATCGTCATCTTCTGCCCGTCACGCACGGCAATGCTCACAAAATCCCGGTTTACGATCTCTTTGAGGAAACCGATAGCACATCCTGTCGCGAGGATCTTCATCTGGGGGCTGTAGTCCAGAAGGCGCTCCACACTTCCTGCGTGGTCCGGCTCTGTATGGCTGACCACCAGATAATCAATCTTTGTCACATCAATGACTTCTTTTAACTTTTCCAGATATTCATCGAAAAATTTTGCCTTTGCCGTCTCGAACAGTACAACCTTGTCTCCGGTCTTCATCACATAGGAATTATAGGTTGTCCCGAATTCCGTGTACATGATGATATCGAACACTCTGAGTTTGTCGTCGATGATTCCGGTCCAGTAAAAGTTTTCACGCAGCTTCACACTATTCATTTTGTTTTCCTCCATTTTCTGTTCTGTTCAATTCCCTTTTTCAGGGCAAAGAAACTGCCGCAGCAGCGAGGGCTCTTCTGCGAAAATCCCTGTTGCTGCGGCAGTTCCCGATACTGTCATACATTTTCCGATAATTTATATCATCTCGTCCTGCCTGCAAGACGGCTTTCTTCTTTTTTATCTCTGCGCTTGGTGCCAAACAGGAATGTGGTCCTGTTTGCCTCCTTCAGACTCTCCTGACGAAAATATCTCGCCTTGTCCATCACCTCGAAGAGCCTGTTCCGCCAGGCTGCAAATCTCGATGACATCCCTGGTCTGTTCAGCTCATCCTCCAGACTGTGGCTGTCCTCATAAATCTGAAATTCTGTAACAACCCAGCAGATGAGAAGAAATGTAACCGCCAATAAGATTGTTGCGATATAAACTTCTGTCATAGTATCCTCTCCTTTCTGCTATGCTTACCTAGATTTTAGAACTTTTCAGAGGGATAGTCAATATTTTCAGAAATTTTTATTATCTTTTTCTTTATTGTCGTTACATTTTCGTTCTATCTTTATACCCCGACCTTTTTACAGATATCCGCAAGGCAGCATTTATCGCAGTAAGGCTTTGTCCTCGCTGTGCAGACATCCCTTCCGTGGTATACCAGCCTGTGGCAGAAATCGCTCCCTTCCTCCGGAGGGATGATCTTCCAGAGCGCCATCTCCACCTTCTTCGGCTCTTTGATCCCGTCTACCAGCCCGATCCGGTTGACCAGTCGGATACAGTGGGTGTCAGTCACGATAGCCGGTTTTCCGAACACATCGCCCATGATCAGATTGGCGCTCTTCCTCCCAACCCCCGGCAGTTTCAGCAGGGCGTCAAAATCATCCGGCACCTTTCCGTCATACTCGTCCCGGATCATCTTCATGCAGGCGCTGATGTCTCTCGCCTTACTCTTCCCGAGTCCGCATGGGCGCACGATCTCTTCGATGTCATTCACATCCGCATCCGCCAGTGCATTAACGTCCGGATATTTCTCATACAGCCCTTCCACGACCACATTGACTCGGGCGTCCGTACACTGCGCCGCCAGCCTGACACTGACCAGGAGTTTCCACGCCTGGTCATAGTCCAGAGTGCATCCCGCGTCCGGATACTCCCGTTTCAGTCTCTCGATCACTTCAAGCGCACGTTGTTTCTTTGTCATCTGTTGTCATCCTCACTATCATCTCTGTTTTCATCATCCGTTTTACGTTCCGGGATCTGTTTTCCTTCTTCGGACATTCTCCTGAGTTCTTCTACCGCCTCCTTGAACCGATCCGAAACTGCCGTCGGATTTCTCCTCAAAAGGCTTACCGCATGCAGGTAATGTCTGTCTGTCCGCTCTCCCATCTTCTGGAATTCCCGGTAAATACTGTCGCGGATCTCAGAGAGTTCTTTCCTCCGTTCTTCCCCGATCAGTTCATCCACTTTTGACGGAAGTTCCTCCTTTAAAAGGAAATCAGCCCGGGCAGCCAGTTCCTCCAGCAGCTGTTTCTGTATCTCACGCCGCTCCTGTATCCCTGCGAGCAGCATCGACCGCTGTCCGGATACTGTCCGGCGCACCTCTTCCGAACGCTTTCTGTAATCCTCCGCGACTTCCTCCGCAGACACCTTCAGCCGTTCCTGCATCTGCCGGATCTGCCGTTTGCTTTCTTCCAGCCGGCCCAGGACATGCTTCATATCCATCGCCTCGTTGAAGGACTGGGTAAAATCAACCGCAGCCGCAATACTTAAGATCAGAGCGGCATACTCCATGATGTTCAGCGGGATATCCAGCACCAGCCGTTCCACCGGGGGATGGACCACCTCCGTCATCAGTACGGAAAAACATCCCCAGCACAGAGACGCTGCCGGACAGATGTGTCCGTTCAGGTTAAACCTCACATGGCTGTAATCCCAGTATCTGACGTGGAACAGCCGTTCCATCGCAGCCCCTGTAAAATATTCGAGTACCGTCGCCGCGGTCATCCCAAGCAGGAATACAAACACGATATTTCCCCGTACCAGTATGGTGGCGATCAGGATGACCACAGCCCCTGAACCATAGAGCGGCAGCATGGGACCGTGCATGAACCCCCGGTTCACCCAGCGCCGTTTCTTCGCAGATACATAGCAGCTCTCCCAGATCCATCCCACAAAACTGTATAGAAAGAAAAAAATGATCCACTGTGAAAGATAATATGACTGCATTATTTCTCTTCGATCTCCATGATCATGTCGACTCTGCGCTGATGACGTCCCCCTTCAAACTCCGTGTTCAGCCAGGTATCAACGATCATCTTCGCAAGTTCCGCGCCGACTACTCTCGCTCCAAACGCAAGGATATTGCAGTTGTTATGCGCTCTTGCCATCTTTGCCGTGAACGGCTCACTGCAGACGGCTGCCCGGATTCCCTTTACCTTGTTCGCTGCAAGGGATATCCCAAGACCGGTGCCGCAGATCAGGATCCCCTGATCTACTTCTCCTGCCGCAACAGCACGGGCAACTTTTTCTCCATATACAGGATAATCACAGCTCTCCGGTGAATTCGTGCCGTAATCTACAACTTCATGTCCTCTTTCTTTCAGAAATCCAACGATCTCCGCTTTCAGTTCCAAAGCGGAATGATCATTTCCTATCCCAATCTTCATGTGCTTTTCCGTCCTCTCTTCATATTGTTATGATAGAAAATCTTTATTTCCAGGTCATCTTTTCTGACCTTCTCTTATCATATCAAATTCCCTGTGCGATAGCAATTATAAAAGAGGCCGTTCCTGTTCTTCCCTCACTTCGTCACGCCGTTCTCGCCTTTCCTGCGCACGCCGCCTCGAATTCTTTCAGTTTCTGCTTTGCAGCCGGATCAAGATATCTGGGCACCTCGATCTGCACCGTCACATACTGGTCACCGTGTACAGACGGATCTTTCATGGAGACGATCCCTTTTCCCCTCAGACGGATCTTCGACCCGGACTGTGTCCCTTCTTTTATCTTGCACAGGACATTTCCATACAGCGTGCTCACCACAGCCTCTCCGCCGAATACCGCCGTGGTGAACGGAATGTTCACCGTCGTATACACATCCATTCCCTTCCGCTCATATCCGGATTTCCCGGAGACCCGGACGTTAAGGAACAGATCCCCGTTCTCTCCCCCGTTTGTTCCCGGCATTCCTTTTCCTCTGAGCCGGACACTCTTCCCCGAATCGATCCCGGCAGGGATATGCACCTTCAGCGACTGTACTGCCCCGCTTCCCGGATCCTGGATCCGGATGACCTTGTCGCATCCAAATGCCGCTTCATCAAATCCTACGGTCACTTCAGCATGCAGGTCAGAGCCTTTTGCCCGGAAGTCCTCTCCGCCGAATCCACTATGGAATCCGCTGTAGGCTCCGCCGCTAAAACCGCTGCTCTGGAAGCCCCCTTTGCCAAAGTCCTGTGTTCTCCCGTGTTTGAAGATATCTCCGAAAATATCGTTGAACATATCATCCATATTACTGCCTTCAAAATGATACTCCCGATATCCGCTGCCCGGACCTCCGTACGCCTGTCGGTATGTGCCTCCATACGGATCTCCATAGGCTCCGCCTCCCGCGCCCGTCTCATCGAACGCCGCGTGTCCGAACTGATCGTACAGTTTCTTCTTTTCCGGATCGCTCAGGATGTTGTATGCCTCCGTGACCTCTTTAAATTTCTTTTCTGCTTCCTCATTATCCGGATTCATGTCCGGATGATATTTCTTCGCGAGTTTCCTGTACGCTTTTTTGACCGCTGCCCCGTCTGCGCCTTTTGTCAGACCGAGCACTTCATAATAATCTCTTTTCACTGCCATATCCATCACCCTCTTGTCAGATCATTTCTGTCATCATTTTCCTGTAACTTTGGCTCATCACCGTCAGAAAAAGAAAGCCCCGGGAACATCCCGGGGTCAGAAACCTGTACTTTAATTTTTCCTGCTGTATCGTCAATCTTCCTTTCCGGAACGTCCATCGGCAGAACACTTCTCCTCATACAAAGTTCTTAGTGTTCTACATGTAATATAGCAGATATATTTTTTGCTGTCAAGCCAGACAACTGTCATTTTATCTTAAATCCTTCTCCGAACACTTCACTGGTCTCGGTAAACATAAGAAATGCTTCCTGATCCGCCTCTTCCACTGCACTCCTGATCAAATATGCCTCCGCCTTTGTGCATGCGCAGAGCAGCACATCTTTCTTCCTTCCTGTATATCCGCCTGCAGCCGGGATGGACGTGGTGCCCCGCCTCACCGTCTCACTGATCCGCTCCGAGATCTGTTTTCCCTTTCCAGTGACAATGACCGCAAGGGTTCCAGCCCCAAAGCCATACATGATCTTATCGATCACGACCGTACAGATGCCGGTCGATGCCACACCGTAGAGCACTGCATCCACATCACCGAACACCGGCCATCCCAGGAAGATCACTGCCAGGTCGATAAGAAGGGTGATCACCCCGATCGACAGATGGGGCTTCTTTTTCTTGATCGTCAGAGTGAGAAAGTCAATGCCTCCGGAAGACGACCCACGCACATAGAAGAGCGCCATGCCAGCTCCCAGACAGATACCGGAATAGACCGCCGCCATCATCCGGTCCCCCTCATACATCGGCGTGAACGGGAACACCACATCCAGGAACAGCGACGAGATCACCATTGTCTTCGCGCTCTTCATCAGAAGCTGCTTTCCCACAGTCTTATAGCTGATCACAATAAGCGGTATATTGAAAAAAAGAGTCATCGTCCCCACCGGGAATCCTGTCAGATAGTTTAAAAGCAGCGCAAGGCCGGACACACCTCCCGGAGCAAATCCGGCATTTCCCGCAAAGGTATAAATGCCGGCAGCATAGAGGATACTGCCGGCGATATCGTAAAAGATGTCTGCTCCTGCACTTTTCACATCAATCTTCTTTCTGGACCCTTCGTTTGTTCTCTCAGTTCTCATCGATCATCCACACCTGTTTTTTATCATCAACAGTATGTGCAGTATGGAAAAAACTATACTTTCAGAAATATCTGATCTCTTCGCATCTTTTTTCCTCCAGTATATGTATTTATAATAAAGATACTTCTAACATACAAAATCTCACCGCCGGTTTTAAAGCGGCAGTCATATCATACAAGCCTGCAAATAAAAAGTCAAGGCTAAATTAATGAACATTAAAAATTTTATACAG
>HHCFC02800__coassemble_1304_pt1 | contig 25120 bp, 22 predicted proteins | sample HHCFC02800__metabat2_high_PE_058 | metagenome-assembled genome bin HHCFC02800 | reverse complement strand
AAGCTGTGTATTTTCAATAGATTTAGTGCGAATTATTTTTACCTGTCAAAGCTGACCGCGGAGAACTGTTCCGCCTCTGCTGTGAGGACAGAAAGTTCTCTGCGGTCTTTTTGTACATATAGCCTGACACCGGGCAGTCCGGCATGAAGCCTATTCGGACTGATATACGCCCCACAGATAGAGGAGCGGAAGGACCAGACTTATGATATAGGTAACGGAAAATCCCGCGGTTACAGTCGCATAGATCAAGTCGGCAATGATCGCGATGATATAAATAACGGCTGTGATAAATACCGATTTTTTTGATTTATATACTACGCCGATGATACCTGCCGCAAGCTCGAAGCATGAGAGAACAAGTCCCCAGATATAATACGCTGTCGGGGGCGGCGTCATCCCAAGCATCTCATAGGACGCTTCCATCAGATCCCGCATCAGGACGGAAAAGATGCTGCTGATGACTGCGAGAGCGCCGAAGACGATGATGATAATGGATACAACATGTAACAGTTTGCTTTTTTTCTTCATAGGAAAAACCTCCTCATAAATGAAATATAGTGAAACTATGCCACTGAGCACAGTATATCACATTCGTCTTAATGCTTCAATCGGGCTTAGACGGGCAGCTTTCCTTGCGGGATAGATCCCGAAGATGATCCCTACTCCACAGGAGAACAATGTTGCGATTATCACTGCCGGAAGAGAGAGGGAAGCGTGGATTCCGCCGATTTCTAAAATGCTGATCAGGGCAGTCAGCCCTCCTCCCAGCAGGATGCCGATGATCCCGCCCATTCCGGAGATGATGGCAGATTCACAGAGAAACTGGGCGATGATGGAGCCGGTCTTTGCGCCCAGTGCCTTCCGGATCCCGATCTCCCGAGTGCGCTCTGTGACGGAGACCAGCATGATATTCATGACGCCGATCCCTCCGACGATCAGGGAGATCGCAGCGACCAGGGCGACAAAGGCTGTGACGCCGTCCATGATGGCTCCCATCATGTCAGAGATGTCGATGGGACGCTGCTGCATAAACGGCGTATCCCCGAGATCCTGGTGCCGTGAGTTCAGGACCTGAACCGCTGCAGAGGCGACCCGGGTCGTGTTTTCGCTGTCTGCTGCGGTCAGTGACACAGAATAAAATCCTTCGATCGGCTGTCCGAATGCCTCGGAAAGCGTGTATGGAACTTCGATGGAGATGGTCTCAGGCATGCCCATTGCCTGATAGGTCGCCTCCACCTCCAGCATGTCGGCGGAAGTCTCACGGATGCCAAGGATCGTCACTTCCTGGATCCCGCTGTCTATGGCAAGTTCAAAAGTCATTCCGACCACGTTGGTATTTCCAAAGAGATACCGGGCGGTGAGTTCATCGATCACGCAGACCGGTCTCCCGCTCTCCATGTCGTTTTCAGTGAAATAACTCCCTTTTACGAGAGGGGAAGAATACTGCGCGTTTTCATAGTCCGGGGTCGTCATCGTGACATAAGCGTCGAAGGTCCCTTTTCGGGTCGTGCACTTTCCGGACGTCGTCTGGGAGGCGGTGATATTTTCCACGGAACTTCCCAGAGTATCCCGGAGAAAAGCGATATCCTCTCCCGTGATGGCGTCTGTACTGGTCACTTCCTCGCTGTTTATCTGTACGGTCACGGTGTTGGTCTGCATGTTGGTGGCGTCCACCACGTCATTCCTCAATCCGTTTCCGATGGAAACGATGGTCACCACGGAGGTGATGCCGATGATGATGCCCAGCATGGTGAGGAATGACCTCCCTTTGTTGGCGCGGATGTTGTCCAGCGCCATTTTTACATATTCAAGAAACTGTCCCATATTTCCAACCCCTCTAATTTCCTGACTGATCGGATGCCGCTTCCTGAGGGATCGCGCGCATTCCCTCCTGGATGTCTACGCTCAGGTCGCTGACGACCTGCTCACCTTCTTCCAGCCCGCTGACGATCTCTGTCTCTGTGGCGGAGGAAGTCCCAAGTTCTACCGGGCGTTCTTTCACAACACCGTTCTCGATAACATAGACAAAATCTCCATCGGTGGAAGCATTGACCACTTCTGTCGGAACCAGGAGAACGTTTTTGGATTCAGCGACGGTCATGCGGATCTTTGCAGTTGCTCCGATACAGATGTTCTCATCCGGGTCATTGATGTGGATCTGGGCGCCGATGACCGGTGTCCCGCTCTCGTTCTCCACAGCGATATTGTCAACCGATGACAGCGTCCCTTCGTATGTATCCTCTCCTACCGTGATGGTGACGGCGGTCCCGGTCTTCATCTTTGAATAATCGTCCGGTGAGATCTCGATCCGGACTCTTACATTTTCCATGCTGGCGATAGAGAAGAGTGCCGAGCCCTGAGCCGCGCTGTTGGTCTGGAGCGGATCGACGGAAGCGATGACGCCGTCCATGTCTGCTTTCATGCCTTCCCGGCCTTTTTCCAGGAGTTCTTCGGGAGTGAGCGCCGTGAGCTCGGCAAGGTTGTCGCTGATGTCAAGGCTTTCGGATTCGGCAGCAGTCATGCCGGCATCTGCTGTTGGTGTGTTCGCCGCCTGATAAGCTGCCTGCCACTCGGCGTACTTGGCGTCGTACTGTGCCTTTAACTCCGTGTAGCCGGCGTCGTCCACATCCGGTGTGGATGAACTCAGTGTCTGGAGCTCGCTGTTGGCTGCATCGATAGCTGCCTGGGCTTCGTTGCGTGCGGTGACGGCCGCGTCGTATGCGTCAAAGACCGGCTGGAGATCTGCGATGGTCTTTTTCTGTTCCTCTGTCCGCTCGGCTTCCGGCACATTTAGTGCAGCATCAAGGTCTGCGCGTCTTCCGGCATATCCGGAATCGGTGGAGTCTATGATAGACTGGTTCGCGTTGACGATCTCCTGGTTCTGGGAGATCGTATTCTGGAGTTCTTCTGTTCTTGCCTGCGCGGAGGCGGCCTGTGATCCGGCGGCTTCCAGGTTTGCCTGATACTGGGCATATGCTGCGTCCACCTGCTCAGCCAGCGCATTGACCTCGTCAGCCAGTGCATTTGCCTGATCTGCTGCCTGGGCGGAAGCGGCGTTGGCAGCTTCTACAGCCTTTGCGTTCTGAGCCCTTGTCGCCTCAGAAGCTTTCAGGCTGGACTGGAGGGTGAGCTGAGCCTGCTGGTTATCCCTCTCCAGGTTTGTAGTGTCAAAGGTCACGAGAAGGTCCCCGGATTTGACGGTCTGCCCGACCACAGCGTTGAAATCCTTGATGGGCGCTGTGACAGGAGAGTAATAAGTCTTCGTGTTCTCGCTTTCGATCGTACCGCTGGAATTATAGACCTCCTGCACTGTTCCCCGGGTGACTTCGGTCACTTCGAGAACGGTACCTGTGTCAGCATTATTTCCGCTGCCTGTCAGTGCGGAAATACCGAATCCTCCGGCGACGACCACGCCGAGGATCGGCACGATGACCCACGCCGGGAGTTTTTTCTTCGGTTTCTGTCCGGCGTCTTCCGGTTCGTCCGGCAACTCATCTATAAGTTCATCCGGAAGAAGGCTCTCCTCTGTGAGTTCTGTATCTGTACTGTTCAAGATATCCTGTTCTTCCTGCTGTTTCTTTTTCCCTTTTTTAGAAAACATAGTTCATGCCTCTCTTTCCCCTGATAGTTTATTTCTGATATGGATCCTGTATTTCATCCGATTCGACCCGCCCGTCCATGATCCGGATCACGCGGTTTACCTGGCGGGCGATATCATCATCGTGAGTGATGACGATCACAGTCCGCCCGCTCCTGTGCAGTTCTTTCAATATATCCATGATCTCAACCGTAGACCGGCTGTCCAGATTTCCGGTGGGCTCATCCGCCAGGATGATGGGCGGCTGTGCGGCGATGGCTCTTGCGACAGCGACCCTCTGCTGCTGACCGCCGGAAAGTTCGTTCGGACGGTGGTTCAGCCTGGCGCCAAGCCCAACCTTTTTGAGCGCCTGGACTGCGATGCGCCGTCTCTTCTGCTTGCCGACCTTACGGTAGATCAGAGGCAGTTCCACATTGCCGACCGCATCCAGATTGGCGATCAGGTTAAAGCCCTGAAAGATAAAGCCGATCTTTTTGTTGCGTATATCTGAGAGCTGATTGTCTGAAAGGGTGGAGACATCCAGACCTTCCAGGTAATAGTGCCCGGAAGTCGGCGTGTCCAGACAGCCGAGCATGTTCATCAGTGTGGATTTTCCGGAGCCGGAATGTCCGACAATGGCGACAAACTCTCCCCGTTCGATCGTAAGGCTGACTCCGTCAAGCGCCCGGACTTCGTTTTCGCCGGGATTGTAGATCTTGCGGAGGTCGTCAACCCTGATAAGTGGTTCCATGTGTGATCTCCTTTTAGATAAATGCTATTGTATTAGTTAAGTAATACAATAAGACCGGGAAGGGAAAAAGTCAATACTTATTAATGTAAAATAAAAGAAAAACCATGCACATCAGGGGTGCATGGCTTCGTGTTCGCGCCGGATCTCCTCGAAACAGTCCGGTGCGGTCCATTTACTGTTAGTCGGTGTCAGGATCGCCTTGTAGGGAAACGGGCCTGCACCACATTTCCTCAGGGCGGCGAGCGCCTGGTTCAATCTGTTGTCGCTGAAGAAGCAGAAGACAAACAGCGTTCCGGGGAGTTCGTCTCCTTCATATCTCCCTTCAGCAGGAGAGATGTCCTTTACTCCTGCCAGCGCGCCAAGGGGCTGGTTATAGTCTTCCGGCCGGATGCGGCGGAGCCGCACATGGAGCGGGAACAGCGCCATCTCTACCTTCATCAGGTCCTCTTTTTCGGGTGGGTTAAAAAGTAATATGGTCTCTTTCATGGTTTTTTGATCTCCTTTTTGGATTTTAGGTCAGATTTAGTGGAAGGTTATCTTAGAATCCTCCAGTGGCCGTATCTTTTGCCGCCGACTCGTTCTATCAGACCGGCACTTTTTAATATATTTATATTTTTTTGAATGATCCGCCGGGTTGTTCCCAGATTCTTCGCTAAAGATTCCTGTGAAATCGTCGGTTCTTTTTGCAGTTCTTCAATGATCCGCAACAATAATTTATTTGTTAAAGGATCATTGGCTTTGGTGCTTTGGTGCTTTGGAATTTTCTATCAAAGCGCTTTGCAGTGCTGCAAAATGTACACGTATCCCGTTTCCCCGCAACTCATAGCGGGGAATATCAGCACCAAGCGCCTTGCAAGAATCACAGATTTTCTGAATGCCGCGTCCCCATGTCTCAATATAACCTGCTCGATAAAAGACACTGAACAAAAACAAGGGTTTCTTCAAGTATATATTTTCATCGCTGTAAAGTCAATGAATGTGATCCGGGCACAAAAATCAGGAGTCCGCATATACTGACAGCAAGGAAAGCCGCAGCACCGGGCGGGCAGGAGAGGGATAGTATGAGAATGTGCGAGATCCGGGAAAAAGAGGTCATCAATATCTGCACGGGAAGGCGGCTGGGGTGTATCGTGGATGTGGAGATCGACATCCGCTGCGGAGAGGTCGAGGCAGTCATCATTCCGGGACCGGGTAAGATCTGCGGATTCTTTGGGGCGGACTGCGAATATGTGATCCCTTTCTCCTGTATCCGAAAGATCGGACCGGATATCATACTTGTGGAGATCCAGGAAGAAAAGTTTTTGCAAAAGTTCTAGATGTTGTGTATAATGTAGGCAACTTGAGCGTAGTAGCAGCGAAGCGGATCGCGAGCGTCCGCTTTGCGGAAAGGCGGAAGATGTTATGAAATGCCCATATTGTGGAAATCCTGATACAAGAGTGATCGATTCCCGCCCGGCGGAGGATAAGAGTTCGATCCGCAGGCGGCGTTCCTGCGATGAGTGCGGCAGGCGTTTTACTACATATGAAAAGGTAGAAACGATACCGCTCATTGTCATCAAAAAGGACAATAACCGTGAACAGTATGAAAGATCGAAGATCGAGCACGGTGTCCTGAGTGCATGTTACAAAAGACCGGTCCCGGCGGAGAAGATCCAGAAGACCATCGATTCGATCGAGAGGGAGATATTCAACCGGGAGGAAAAAGAGATCCCCAGCAGCGAGATCGGGGAGATCGTGATGGACAAACTCAGAGACCTGGACCCGGTGGCGTATGTGAGGTTCGCATCTGTGTACAGAGAATTTAAAGATGCGGAGACCTTCATGGATGAACTGAAAAAGTTCCTTCAGTAAGAGGAATGCCGGGAGTCTGAGAAAGAGGAACAGCGAAAATCTGATAAAATGGAAGGATCCGGTCATACTTTTTATGATGAGTATGACCGGTTTTTTGCAACTGCGACGAGCCAAAGTCCGGGCTTGCCCGAGACCTTGGCGACCGCATACAATCCCGGAACGTGCCTTTTGGCACTTCCGGTGATTCTTCGGGAAAAACAGGGTGAGGAAAGATGAGGACATATAAACTGACGGTCGCTTATGACGGTACAGCGTACCAGGGCTGGCAGCGACAAGCAAATACGGACCGGACGATACAGGGGATCCTGGAGTCCTGCATTTCGGAGCAGACCGGATATCCGGTGGAAGTCAACGGCTCGGGCAGGACGGACGCAGGAGTCCATGCTGAGGGACAGACGGCCAGCGTGGTGCTGCGGGGCGCGGTGGAAGAGGGATTCTTTACGGGCAGGGTAAACGGGATCCTTCCGGAGGATATACGGATCCTGAAGGCGGAACTGGTGAAAAACGGTTTCCATGCGAGGAAGAGTGCGGTCGGGAAAACGTATGAATATCACATTGATACCGGAGAGAAGGCGGATGTGTTTACACGCAGATATTGTTTTCATTATCCCGGAGAACTGGACCTTGGAGCTATGAAAAGAGCGGCGGGGTATCTGACCGGGACTCATGAGTTTGCAGCGTATACTGATAAAAAAGACGAAAAGTCCACAAAGCGGACGATTTATGCTATAATAGTCACCGGACAAGGCAGCAGAGTGACGATCCGGTATGAAGGGACCGGATTCTTGTATCATATGGTGAGGATCCTCACAGGCACTCTGCTTGAAGTGGGAACAGGGCAGCGCAGCGTTCAGAGCGTGCAGGAAGCCCTGCGGTCACAGGAAAGACAACAGGCAGGCTTTCTGGCTCCGGCGCAGGGTCTGTTTTTAAAAGAGGTGAGGTACAGATAATGAAACTGATATCGTGGAATGTAAACGGGATCCGGGCGTGCGTACAGAAAGGATTCCTGGATTTCTTCAAAGAGGCGGATGCGGATATCTTCTGCATCCAGGAGACAAAGATGCAGGAAGGGCAGCTTACGCTGGAACTGGAAGGGTATCATCAGTACTGGAATTACGCAGTGCGCAAAGGATACTCCGGGACCGCGGTCTTTACAAAAAAAGAGCCCATATCTGTCACATACGGGATCGGGATCGAGGAGCATGACCAGGAGGGACGTGTGATCACATGTGAGTTTGAAGATTTTTATTTTGTTACAGTGTACACGCCCAATTCCCAGAACGAGCTGGCAAGGCTGGATTATCGGATGCAGTGGGAGGATGATTTCCGGGCTTATCTGAAAAAACTGGAAGAGACAAAACCAGTCATCGTCACGGGAGATATGAATGTGGCGCACACGGAGATCGACCTGAAGAATCCGAAGACCAACCGGAAGAACGCCGGGTTTACGGATGAGGAGCGGCAGAAGTTTACAGAACTGCTGGATGCCGGGTTCATCGATACATTCCGGTATTTCTATCCGGACCAGACAGGGATCTATTCATGGTGGTCCTACCGGTTCAGCGCGAGGGCAAAGAACGCGGGATGGCGTATTGACTATTTCTGTGTGTCAGAGTGTTTAAAGGACAGGCTGGAAGATGCGAAGATCCTGACAGATGTGATGGGATCGGACCACTGCCCGGTGGAACTGGACCTGAAGGAGTGACAGTCGGAACAACGGGAAATGGCCTGTTACAGGAACGTTTTACGATAAATCCTGTTACAGGATGATCTATAATAAGGAAAGAAGGACTAAAAATGACAAAGATCGATATTATCTCCGGCTTCTTAGGAGCCGGAAAGACGACACTGATCAAAAAACTGCTCTCAGAGGCATTTACAGGGGAGCAGGTGGTACTGATCGAGAATGAATTCGGAGAGATTGGTATCGACGGCGGATTCTTAAAGGAGTCCGGCATCGAGATCCGCGAGATGAACTCAGGATGCATCTGCTGCTCTCTTGTGGGGGATTTCGGAAAATCTCTGCGCGAGGTGGTTGATACGTATCATCCGGACCGCATCCTGATCGAACCGTCAGGCGTGGGCAAGCTGTCTGATGTGATCAAGGCTGTGCAGGACGTACAGGATGAGATCGATGCGGAACTCAACAGTTTTACCACTGTCGTCGATGTGACAAAATGCAGGATCTACCGCAAGAACTTCGGCGAGTTCTTCAGCAACCAGATCGAGTACGCCGGCGCGGTGATCTTGAGCCGTACGGACAAGGCGAAACCGGAGAAGGTGGAAGAAGCTGTGGCTCTGCTGCGTGAACTTAACGACAAGGCTCCGTTCATCACGACTCCCATCGCACAGCTTCCGGGCAAAAAGATCCTGGAGACAATGGAGTCCAGTAAATCCCTTGAGGAGGAACTTCTGGCGGAAGTGATCTGCCCGGAGTGCGGCGGACACCACGAACACGGCGAGTGCTGCGGGCATGACCATCACCACGACCATGAGCATGAGGGTCACGAGCACCATCACGACCACGAGCATGAAGGTCATGAGCACCACCACGATCATGATCACGAGGGGCATGACCACCATCACGATCACGAACATGAGGGACATGAGCACCATCATCATCACGATCACGACGGCTGCTGTGATCACGATCATCATCACCATGACCATGCGGGACATCATCATGCAGATGAGGTGTTCACAAGCTGGGGACGTGAGACGATCCATACTTATACAAAAGAGCAGATCGCGGATATCTTAAAACAGCTCGAGAGCGACAGCTCTTACGGAAATGTGCTCCGTGCCAAGGGAATGGTAGCGGGAGCTGACGGCGAGTGGATCTACTTTGACATGGTCCCGGAAGAGCATGAGGTAAGGACCGGAGCGCCGGAGTATACAGGACGGATCTGTGTGATCGGCGCAGAACTGAATGAGGATAAACTCGCAGAATTATTCGGAGTGGCTTAGGATCTGTAAAATGACGCCGGGATGGGGGACCAGCATAGTCCCCTGCATCCCGGTCTGACAGGAGAGATAGAATTATGAATGAATCGGATGTAATGGTATATCTGATGACCGGATTCCTTGACAGCGGCAAGACTCAGTTCCTGGATTTTACCCTGAAGCAGGATTATTTCCAGATCGACGGAAAGACTCTGCTGATCCTTTGTGAGGAGGGTGAGGAAGAGTATAACCCGATGGAACTTCTGAAATACGGTGTTGTCATCGAGAAGGTCGAGGATCAGGAAGAACTGACAGAAGAATGGCTGGAAGAGATGAACAAAAAGCATGAGCCGGAGCGTGTCGTCATCGAGTACAACGGCATGTGGAAGGTCAGCGACTTTGAGAGCATGAAACTGCCTTACGGGTGGGCGATAGAACAGAAGATCACCACCGTGGACGCCAGCACATTTCAGATGTACCTGACAAACTTAAAACCGCTGTTCGTGGAGATGGTCAGAGGAGCAGAACTGGTGCTCTTCAACCGGTGTGAGGACAAGAAGCCGCTTGCCGGGTACCGCAGGAGCGTCAAAGTGGTCAGCCCTCAGGCGGAAGTGATCTTCGAGGACGAAGACGGAGAGGTTGACAACATTTTCGAAGATGAGGTTCCCTATGACCTGAAGGCGCCTGTGATCGAGATCCGCAGAGAGGATTACGGGATCTGGTATGTGGATATGATGGAGAACCCGGACAGATACAAAGGAAAAGTCGTAGAGTTTACGGCGAAAGTTCTGAAACCGAAATCCTTCCCGTCCAAGGTGTTCCTTCCCGGGCGTATGGCGATGACATGCTGCGCAGACGATACATCCTTTCTGGGCTATGTGTGCAGGAGTTCATACGCGCCCAAACTGAAAGCCGGGCAGTGGGTAACAGTGCGGGCAAAAGTAAGATTTGCAAATCTGTCCGTATACCAGGGCGAAGGTCCGGTGCTGGAGGCAGAACATATAGAACTTGCAGAGCCCATAGAGGAACTGGTATACTTCAATTAAAATGATGCCAGGGTCAAAAGGTCCTGATATCGAAATGAACCCAACAGTAGGAGGTACTAAGAAATGGAAAAGAAATATGATGTGATTGCGCTTGGTGAGCTGCTAATCGATTTCCCGATGAACGGGAAGAGCGAGCAGGGGAACAATCTGTTTGAGGCGTGCCCGGGAGGAGCGCCCTGCAATGTCCTGGCGCTTTTAAATAAGATGGGAAAGAAGACTGCATTTCTCGGAAAAGTAGGGGAAGACCAGTTTGGTGCCCTGCTGCGGGATACGATCACGGAAGCCGGGATCGATGCGTCCCACCTGATGATGGACAAGGATGTGAACACGACGCTGGCGTTTGTGCATACTTTCCCGGACGGGGACAGGGAGTTCTCTTTCTACCGCAGCCCCGGAGCTGACATGATGCTGCGGGAAGATGAGGTGGATCCGGAATTTATCGCTCAGACAAGGCTTTTCCATTTCGGGACCCTCTCCATGACTCATGACGGAGTGAGAGCGGCGACGAAAAAGGCGCTGAAGGCGGCGAAAGAAAACGGATGCCTGATCTCCTTTGATCCGAACTTAAGACCTCCGCTCTGGAGTTCTCTGGATCTTGCGAAAGAGCAGATGGAGTACGGATTCGGATACTGCGATATCCTGAAAATTTCTGATAACGAGATCCAGTTTGTGTCCGGAAAAGAAGATTATGACGAGGGAATCGCTTACCTTCAGGAGAAATACAATATTCCGCTCATCCTTCTCACCATGGGCAAGGATGGAAGCCGTGCATACTATAAGGGAATGCGTGTAGAGAGGCCGGGATTTACGGTGAAGGCGATCGAGACCACAGGAGCAGGGGATACTTTCTGCGGAAGTGCTCTGAATTACATACTGGAGCATGATTTCGACAACCTGACGGAAGATCAGTTGGGAGAGATGCTTACATTTGCCAATGCGGCCGCGGCTCTTATCACGATGAAAAAAGGCGCGATCCGGGCAATGCCGGAACGGGAAGATGTGATGAAGCTGATCGGGGGATGAAGATAGAGTAAGAAAATTTGCGACGACAATCTTTATCCAGCAGGATTTTAAGAAAATGCCGGGTGACAGTGTAAATGACAGGGTAAATGACAGGGTAAATCGAGAACCGGGCGGGAGTACGACAGATGCTCCCGCCCGGATTTTTTCAGAAAAGTTTTATACAACAATTAATATCCCCCCCTCACCCGGTTCTTGTTTCTCCACTCCCTCGGAGATATCCCGTACACATTCTTGAACGCCCGGGAGAAGTGGAGCTGGTTCGGATACCCTACCGCGTTGGCGATATCGCCGATGGATAAATCAGTCAGCTTTAAAAGCTCCGCCGCCTTTACCATCCGGTAGTTCATAAGGAATTCCTGGGGGGATTTCCCGAGTGCTTCTTTAAAGATCCTCCCAAAGTAACTCCGGTTCAGGCCGCAGGAAGCGGCGATCCCCTCCACGGTGATATCATTCTGGAAGTTCTGCTCGATATAGGCGAGCGCTTCTTTGATATAAAAGTCCCTCACCCTGCCTTCCTGGGAAAGCCGCAGGGTGGCGGAGGAGCGGGACAGGTAGTCTATGAACAGGTACAGATGCCCGATCAGGTGGAAGGGGGACGCATTCCCATGTTCTGCGATGTAGAGCATCTCCCGTTTCATCTGGTCGCCGAGATCTTTGGCGTGGGCGCGGTATACGGGATTATCCACCGTCAGACCGGCGATCTCGATGATCTCTTTCGCGCGCAGCCCGTCAAACTCCAACCATACATACTCCCACGGCAGCTTCTGGTCTGCGATATAAGTGCAGATCTGGCGGGGGAAGAGCATGAATCCCTGCCCGCTCTTTATCTGATACTCCCGCGTGACGCCTTTTGAATCATCTGCAAAGAGCCTGCCCGTCCCGGACAGCACATAGTGGAACAGAAAATGGGTCCTGGCAGCAGGACCGAAAGAATGGGCGGGGGAACACTGTTCTTTCCCGGACTGGTACAGTCCCAGGTCTACAAAATTCTCATTTGGAAATACAGAAAAAATAAGGTCGCTCATATATAAAAAATCTCCTTCAGATTCCAGAATTTTTTGCTCTTGACAGATATAATATACCAAAATGCGACTATACTTTGCAATATATAAATAAAAACAGCATAAAGGTATAAAACATAGATTATAGCGGTATTTATGAGCGCATTTTGGAATGTTATAATCCAAGAAGAAACCAAAAGAAGCTAAAAGGAAGGAGCTGAAATTATTATGAAAAGGAAAAATGCGATAAGTGCTGTCCTTGCAGTGGCAATGCTGGCAGCCGCCATTCTTCCGGGGTGCGGTTCGGATGAAAATTCTGGAAAGACAGAGATTGAGATCCTCCAGTACAAGCCTGAAGCCGCAGCGTACTTTGATCAGGTGGAGGAGGAGTTCAACGCTTCCCACGACGACATCCATCTGACCATCAGTTCCCCGAACGATGCGAGTACGATCATGAGGACCCGCTTCGTCAGGGAAGATTATCCGGACATCATCGGCATAGGGGGGGATATCAACTACTCATATTATGTTGACGCGGATATCCTGGCTGACGTATCGGATTATCCGGGGATGGCGGACATCAAGCAGTCCTATGTCGACATCCTTGAAGCGCTGGAGATCACGCCGAAGGACGGGACGTACGGCGTGCCCTATATGGCAAACGCGGCGGGAATCCTCTATAACAAAGACATGTTTGAGGAACACGAATGGGAGATCCCAGAGTCCTGGGGAGAATTGATGGACCTCTGTGAAGAGATCAAATCAGAAGGGATCCTTCCGTTCTACTTTGGATTCCGTGATACGTGGACCTGCCTGGCGCCATGGAATTCCCTGGCGGTAGACCTTGCACCGGCGGATACCTGTAAGCAGGTAAATGCAGGGGAGACCACATTTACTGACGAATACAGGGAGACGGCGGAGAAGTGCCTGCAGCTGGTAAGCTACGGACCGGAAGACCCGGTGGCATACGGATACAATGACGCCTGTACGGCATTTGCCCGCGGGGAGTCGGCGATGTACCCGATCGGAAGCTATGCGGTTCCGCAGATCCTCCAGGTGAACCCGGAGATGAACATTGACTCCTTTGTGACGCCGGGAAATGACGATGCGTCAAAGAATACGCTGAATTCAGGCGTTGACCTGATGTTCGCGGTGACCGCGGCGTGCGAGAACAAAGAAGCTGCATACGAAGTGCTCGATTTCCTGCTTGAGGACGCGAACCTCCAGGCTTATATCGACGACCAGAACGCGGTTCCGTGCAAGGAAGGCGATTTTGAACTGGCGCCGATGCTGGACGGTATGAAATCATATATCGAGTCCGGCAATATGACGGACTATCAGGATCACTACTATCCGTCTGAGATGGCGGTGGACGCGCAGATCCAGACGCTCCTGATCAACCAGGATGTGGATGCATTCCTCGCGAAGTTCGATAAAGACTGGACAAGGTACAACAGGGATATCATCCGCGCGGTTCAGGAGTACAATGAAGAAAACGGGACTGCCGAGTAGGAAAGGAGCGGGAAAATATGAAAAAAGTAAATGACAGCAAGCGGACATATATGCTGATCACCATACCGATCCTGGCGCTGTTCGTCTGCTTTAACACCATACCGCTGATCCGCGGTGTGATCTACAGCTTTACAAACTTTAAAGGATTTGGAACTTATGACTTTGTCGGGTTCCGCAATTACATGGACCTGTTTACAGACCCCAGGATCGGAGGATCCTATCTGTTCACCATCAAGCTCGCTATCGTGGCGACCATCGTGACGAACGTGATCAGCCTTCTCCTTGCGCTGGGATTAAACAGCAAGATCAAAGGGAAGACATTCCTGCGCGCGGCGTATTTCGTGCCGAACGTACTCGGGGCGCTGGTTGTAGGATATATCTTCCAGTATTTCTTTACATATATCCTTCCAGGGCTGGGCGAAGCTCTCGGGATCAAGGCTCTTGAGGGGAGCATGCTCTCAAACAGCAGCACCGCGTGGATCGCGATCGTGATCGTCTGCGCATGGCAGTCCATTGCCATGAACACGATCATCTATATCTCCGGGCTCCAGACTGTTCCGGAGGATGTTTACGAGGCAGGCGACCTGGACGGAGCGACGGGCTGGAAGAAATTTAAATTACTGACCTTCCCGCTGATCATCCCGTTCTTTACCATCAACATGGTCCTCTGTGTGAAGAACTTCCTGATGGTATTCGACCAGATCATGGCTATGACAAAGGGCGGTCCGGAGCAGAGCACGGAGTCTATCTCCTACCTGATCTACAACAACGGTCTTTCAGGCGGAAGCTTCGGATACCAGAGCGCCAACGCGGTTGTGTTCTTTATCGTGATCGTGGCGATCTCTGTGGCCCAGATGTCCATATCAAGTAAGAAGGAGGAACAGTTATAATGTATGAAAAAATGAAAGCAAGAATAAACTGGCCCGTTACGATCCTTCTGTTTATCGGACTTATCACAGTGGCGTTCCCGCTGTATATGACGATCGTCATCGCGTTCAAACAGCCGACAGAGATGACCAACAGTATCTCGGGCATCCTGTCCCTGCCGGCACACTGGTCCCTGAGCAACTTCGCCCAGGCGATGGAACTGACAGATTTCTGGCGCTCCCTTGGGAACAGCCTTCTTGTAACGGTCACGACAGTAGTGCTTTGTCTCGTCCTTCACGGGCTGATGGGATATGCCGTGGGAAGAAATAAAGCGCACAGCAAGGTGTACAACCTGATATATCTCTTTATCGTAAGCGGTATGTTCGTCCCGTTCGCGATCCTGATGATGCCTCTGGCAAAACAGACCGCGGAGATGCATCTTGATAATTGGGCTGGCGTTATCCTTCTTTATGTGGTATTCTATATGCCGATGAACTTACTTCTATATACAGGGTACCTTGTAAACATCCCGATCGCGCTTGAGGAAGCGGCGAGAGTGGACGGCGCGAGCACATGGCGGACCTTCTGGAAGATCATTTTCCCGATCATGAAACCGATGCACGCGACCGTTGCGGTCATCACAGCCCTTGCTGTGTGGAACGACGTTATGACGCCCCTGATCATCATGTCAGGAAAAGGGCAGAATACGCTGCCGCTGGCACAGCTGACCTTCCAGACTCAGTTCGGTACGAACTATAACCTGGCGTTTGCGTCTTACCTGCTCGCGCTGATCCCGATCATCATCTTCTACGTGATCTGCCAGAAACAGATCATCAACGGTGTTGTGAACGGCGCAGTAAAATAAGATCGGGGATGCCCTGTCGGGAAAGTTTCAGCAGGAGGAAGAGATATGAGCATTATATATGACGACGCGCAGAGAACGATCACTCTCCATACAAAAAACACAACGTACCAGATGCAGATCGACAAGTTCGGCTTTTTGCTGCACCTGTACTACGGGAAACGTGCGGGAGGGTGCATGGATTATCTGCTGACCTATTACGACAGAGGATTTTCTGGAAACCCGTACGATGCGGGAACTGATAAAACTTATTCCATGGATTCACTGCCACAGGAGTTCCCGTCCCTGGGAACCGGGGACTACAGGACTCCGGCGTGTATCATCAAAAATCCGGACCGTACTTACTGCAGCGACTTCCGATATGAGAGCCACTGCATAAAGGAAGGAAAATATGCGCTGAAAGGCCTGCCGGCAGTCTATGCCGGCGACGATGAGGCGCAGACCCTGGAAGTCATGCTGGTTGACCGTGTATCCGGTGTGCGCGCAGTGCTCCTTTACGGCGTGCTGCCAGAGTATGATGTGATCACGAGAAGCGTGGAGATCATCAACGGGAGCGATGGGCGCATTTCGGTCAAGAAGCTTGCTCCTGCCTGCCTTGATATGGTAGGCGGAGAGTATGATTTCCTTACATTTTACGGGCGCCATGCCATGGAGAGGAATCTCCAGAGGATGCCGGTCGGGCACGGAGTGCAGAAGATCGGAAGCCTGAGAGGAACATCCAGCCATCAGTATAACCCGGCTGTTATCCTTGCGGAACATGAGACCACAGAGGACGCCGGAGGATGCTGGGCTATGTCGTTTGTATACAGCGGGGGATTCCAGAGTGAAGCGGGCAAAGACCAGTACTATCAGACAAGGCTGCTCATGGGATTCAGTGAGGAGCAGTTCGCCTATCCACTGCACCCTGGCGAAACGCTCCAGTCGCCGGAAGTCATCATGAGTTATTCTTCGGAAGGGCTGGCAAAACTCTCCCAGAACCTTCACCGCTGCATGCGCACACACCTGTGCAGGGGCAAGTACAAGGAAGTGGTCCGCCCGATCCTTCTCAACAGCTGGGAGGCTTCCTACTTTGACTTCACCGGCGAGTCTCTGCTGAAACTCGCCAAAGAGGCAGCTGATCTGGGGATCGAGATGTTCGTCATGGACGACGGCTGGTTCGGCAACAGAGACAGTGAGCTCCGAGGTCTGGGAGACTGGAAGGTCAATGAAGAAAAACTGGGCTGCACGCTCGGTGAACTGATCTCCAAGATCAATGAGATGGGGCTGAAATTCGGTATCTGGATCGAGCCGGAGATGGTAAATGAGGACAGCGAACTCTACCGCGAGCATCCGGACTGGGCATTTGTGATCCCGGGACGCCGTCCGAACCGTTCCAGACATCAGCTTGTCCTTGATTTTTCAAGAAAAGAGATCGTGGATTATATCTATGAGCAGATCTGCGGCGTCCTGGATCAGGGCAATGTGGAATACATCAAGTGGGACATGAACCGGAGCCTTGCGGATATCTATTCTGCGACGGCGGACAGCCAGGGAAGGGTCCTTCATGATTATGTCCTGGGGCTTTATGACTTCCTTGAGCGCCTGGTCAACCGCTACCCGGATATCCTGATCGAGGGATGCAGCGGCGGCGGCGGACGTTTCGACGCCGGCATGCTCTACTATACTCCGCAGATCTGGTGCAGCGACAACACGGATCCGATCGACAGGCTGAGGATCCAGTACGGAACATCCTTTATCTATCCCGCGTCTTCGATGGGGGCTCATGTCTCGGCATCGCCAAACCATCAGACGGGAAGGATCACCCCCATGAAGACGAGAGGGACGGTCGCAATGGCGGGGACGTTCGGTTACGAGCTGAACCTCAATGAGATCAGCCGGGAGGAGAAGGATGAGATCCGCCGCCAGATCGCCGAGTATAAGAAGTATGCGGCTCTGGTCCAGAGAGGGCTTTACTACCGGCTCACCAATCCGCAGACGGACAACCAGGGAGCCTGGGAATTTGTCTCAGAAGACCAGAAAGAAGCTCTGGTCCAGGTGGTCGGCATAAGAAAACATGCCAATATGACCGTGGATTACATCAAGGTCAGAGGACTGAAAGAAAACGCGATGTACCGCGAGACAGAAAGCGGAAGACTGTACAACAGCACCGCGCTTGCCGAGGCAGGACTGCCGAAACCGGTCCTGCACGGAGAATATCAGCCGTATCAGTGGCATTTTGTGCTGGAGGAGTAGACGACCGGTAATAGTCTAAGGGCGTTCCCGGTCTGTATATCACATCGCAAAACCGCTCCGCTTTACCTTACCCGTTCGAGTGTCTGTAACAGCATTCATCGGTTCGTTCAAAGGAACTCACAGATGAATGCTTAACAGCCAAAACGAACTGTGTGCGGAACGCTCACGCGGAATGTTTTGCTCATGCGATATACAGATCGGGAACTTATCTTATTCCAGCCGGTAAATAAAAGTATACAGATCAGAAGAACTATCCTGAAACTGTGTTGTAACGGTCAGGCATTTATAGAAATCTCATACAAGGAAGGGGACAGCAAAAATGGCTAAGAGGAGAACAACGGTCAGTGCGAAGGCAGAGGAGAAGAAGCCGGAAACGAAGACGGCGACAGTGAAGAGTACTGCGAAAAAGGCAGGGGCACCGGAGAAGAAGGTGGAGAAAACTGCCCAGCCCGATCAGAAGAAGACTGCGGCTGCACAGGCACAGAGAACGAAGAAGGCTCAGGCGGCGAGGGAAGAGTCTGACAGGATCTTTGCGGAGCGCCTGCAGAGGCACCACGACGAGCTGAGATGGCTGTACATGGAAATGTATGGAAACGACGATATGTTCGCGGAACTCTGTGATCAGATGAAGCAGTATTATGATCAGAGAAATGAAAAGCTGAAAAAGCTGGATGCTGACCGCGAGGCGGCGGGAGAATGGTACCGGAAGCGCGATATGCTGGGCATGATGATGTATATCGATAATTTTGCCGGCAATATCAAGGGCGTTCAGGAAAAACTGTCTTATCTGGAAGAGTGTAATGTAAACTACATCCATCTGATGCCCTTCCTGGATTCTCCGAAAGGAAGGTCGGACGGAGGATATGCGGTCGCGGATTTCCGGAAGGTAAAACCGGATCTGGGGACCATGGAAGACCTTGCTGAACTGGCGGAGGAGTGCCATGACAAAGGCATCAGCCTGTGCATGGACTTTGTCATGAACCATACGTCCGAGGACCATGAGTGGGCGAAGAGGGCGCGCCAGGGAGACGGCGAGTACATGAGCCGCTACTTCTTCTACGCAGACCCTTCCATCCCGCAGGAATATGAGAAGACGGTCCCGCAGGTGTTCCCGACCACAGCGCCGGGGAACTTTACCTATCTGCCGGAGCTGGGGCATTATGTGATGACCACGTTCTATCCCTATCAGTGGGACCTGAACTACCGCAACCCGAGGGTGTTCAATGAGATGATGTACAACTTCCTCTATCTAGCAAACCAGGGAATGGACATCATCCGGATCGACGCCGTGCCCTATATCTGGAAAGAACTCGGGACGAACTGCCGGAACCTGCCCCAGGTACACACGATCGTGCGTATGATGCGCATGATCGGCGAGATCGTATGCCCGGGCATCGTTCTCCTGGGCGAGGTTGTCATGGAGCCGGACAAGGTGGCTCCTTACTTCGGAACTGTAGAGAAGCCGGAGTGCCATATGCTCTACAATGTGACGACCATGGCGACTACATGGCATACTGTGGCGACGAGGGACATCCGCCTGCTGAGAAAACAGATGGATATCGTCTGCGCCCTTCCGAGAGAATATACATTCCTCAACTATCTGCGGTGCCACGACGACATCGGCTGGGGGCTTGATTATGATACCCTGAAAGGCTGGGGAATGGAGGAAGTACCTCATAAAAAATACCTCAATGATTATTTCCAGGGCAAGACCGAGGGAAGTGTCAGCCGGGGTGAACTCTACAACGAGGACCTTGTGACCGGAGACGCGAGATTCTGTGCCACGACTGCATCCATGTGCGGTGTGGAGAGTGCGGGATTTGAGCAGGATGAGGAAAAGATGGACTGGGCGATCCGGAAGGATCTGATGCTCCATGCGTACATGTTCACACAGTCAGGCATCCCCATGCTCTACAGCGGAGACGAGGTCGGCCAGGTCAATGACTATACCTACAAGGAGGATCCCGACAAGGCTCCGGATTCCAGATATATCCACAGAGGGAAGTTTGACTGGGAGCTGGTTGAGAACATCAAAGATGAAAAGAGCGTTCAGGGACGGATCTTTGACGGGCTTGAACTGCTCGAGAAGATCAGAAGGACTGAGGCGGTCTTTAATACGGACGCGGAAGTGTACACGAAGGACTATGATGATACTTCCATCCTCTGGATCGTGAGAAAGGCAGAAGGAGAAGAACTCCACGCTGTATTTAATTTCAGCGATGAAGGCAAGACCATCTGGATGCCGGAGAAGGCGGAATACACCGATCTGGTCACAGGAAAGAGAGAAGTGACGGAAACGGTGGGACTGTCCGGATGGGATTTTGTGTGGATGAAACGGTGAAAGATCAGGGATTCTGATCAGACAATGCTTCAAAGTACCGGACTAAAAACTGTTTAAAAGATCTAGCAAGACCGGTCTGATAACGGCTGGGATCTGAAGCGAGATAAACGACTCGCTCCAGACCCCAGCCGTTTAGTTTTTTCAGGACAAGAGAGCGGTTCCCGTGGATATAGTTCCAGCTTACGGCAGGGACGAGAGAGATCCCGAGCCCTTTTTCCACGAACTCGCACTGGAGATAGGAATTGTTCACGGTCGTAGAGCGCTCCGGTACTGCCAGACCTGCGGACTCAAAAAAGCGGGAGAGCATCATGCCAAGACTGCTTGAGAGTGACGGCAGGACATAGGGATGATCCAGTGTATCCTCAAAAGAGACGGCCTCGCAGGAGGCGAGAGGATGGCCTTCGGGCAGTGCAAGGAGGATGTCTTCGCGCAGAAGGAGCTGTTCGTCTGCAGAAAAGGAAGTCTTCTCTGCTGCAGATTCTGCCTTTATCAGAAGATCAAACTGCTCCTTTTTAAGATCGAGCGGATACGCGTGCAGGATCTGTATCTCGGCATGGGGATGCTCCGCCTGGAAAAGCTGGAGGATGGAGGGGAGGAGCTGGGAGCAGGCCTCTACGCCGATGGAGAGGTGCGGATCAGGAGTGCGGTTGGACTCGTCCAGTTCTCGTCCCATGTCGTGCCACTCTGCCAGGATCTGCCGGGCATGATCTATAAAAATGGTCCCGTTCTGGTTCAGAACGATCCTTTTCCCGTACCGGTCAAATAAAGGATACCCCAGCTCTTTTTCGGCGTCTGCGATCAGGCGGCTGAGTGCCGGCTGCGCGATGAAAAGTTCACGGGCGGAGCGGGAGATATTTTCTGTCTGTGCGACGTGGAGGAGATACTGTATATTTTTCAGGTTCATGGCGGCTCCTTTCGGATCAAGATCATAGAAAAGATGCTTATGCTATTTTTGTTATATGATAATTGAATTATATATTGGTAAGGAGATAAAGACAAGTATATAATGAAAGCAGTGTTGGATATGGAGTTATTTTGAGGTGAGATCAAATGGAAAAAGTAGTAGTGGAGACAAAGCAGGGAAGGGTATCAGGGCAGCGTTCCGGGCGCTTTGTCGAGTTTAAGGGGATCCCGTATGGAAAGGCAGAAAGATTTTGCGAAGCTGTGATGTATCAGTGGGAAGGCGTGCTGGACTGCACAGAGTTCGGAAAGAAAGCGCTTCAGCTCCCGGTGCCGTTCCCGCCGATGCCGGAGCCTGAACCGGAGGAACATTTCGGAGAGGACTGCCTGAACCTGAACATTTATACGCCGGATATCAGCAGGAGACTTCCGGTATTGGTCGATATCCACGGAGGAGCATTTCAGAACGGGAGCAACCGGGATCACACTCCGGATAAAATGACAGAGGATAAAGATATCGTGTATGTGAACCTGAATTACCGTCTTGGGATATTCGGATACCTGTATCTCGGACAGATCCTGGGAGAAAAGTACCGGACGAGCGGGAATAACGGGCTTACAGATCAGCTTCTCGCCCTGCGCTGGGTCCATGAAAATATCAGTGCTTTCGGAGGTGATCCGCAGCGGGTCACCGTGATGGGAGCGTCTGCAGGTGCAAAATCGATCGCGGCTCTTATGATGTTTCCCGAGAGCAGGACATATTTTTCACAGGCGCTGCTCTCCAGTGGAGCATATCAGTGCATCCGGGATGAAAGAACGGCAGAAAAAGTGGCAGAGCGATATCTGGAGATCCTCGAGATCCGGGATCCTTCAGAGATCCTGACGATGGATGCGGAAAGCCTTCTTCAGGCACAGAAAGAGCTGTGTTCTGCAGGAGAGAGCACCTGCGTTTTCGGACCTGTGGCGGACGGGATAAAGATCCCATATGACTGGGAAGAACGTCTGCACTCGGAGCAGTACTGGACCGGACGCGCGATCGTGGGAAGCTGCAGAAATGAATTAGGCTTTTATAAGCTTATGGATCCGGAGTTCCTCGATCATGCGCCCTCTGTCGCGGACGGTCTGTTCGGGATCAACGCGGAGACAGCAAAAAAAGACTACGAGAAACTCTGCAGGGATGTTATCTGTGAAAAAGGGACTTGTGATGAAGAGAAAAAGAAAGAAATCTGGATAAAGATCTTTTCCGACTATATGTACCGCACATACAGCGAACGGATGGCAAAGATCCTGATGCGAAACGGGAGCACGGTGTACAAATATTCGATGGAATACGCACCGGCCCTTCACTGCCAGGACCAGTCCTTTGCCTTTGAGACCAAAGACGGGGGAGAGATGTACAGGGACGGATCGACCCTTGAAGAGAGAAATCGCCTGGGGCGTACGATATTTGAGGCATATACGAACTTTATCCGGACGGGCGACCCGAACGGCGCGGGAGTCCCGCACTGGAGCGAGTACAGGGAAGGGGGATCCCTGCAGATGAACTGGGATGCAGTATCAGGAGAAGCGCCGGAGGAAGCGGATGACACACTGAAGAGATTCCCGGAACAGGTGTACCGGCTGAGATAAATGTGAGGCTGAGGCCGCCCGGAGACCAGGTCCGGTCCCTCTGATGATAAAGATAAAACAGTCAGGAGAGAAAAATGGAACTGTCGCTTATTATTTTAAAACAGATCATACTTATGTTCATCTATATGATGATCGGATTTCTTCTGTACAAAAAGAAGTTTGTTACAGAGCAGGGGAGTAAAGAACTGGGGAAGATCCTGCTCTATGTGATCCTGCCGGTGGTGATCGTGAAAGCATATCTTGTCACATTCTCTGTGGAACTGCTGAAGGGACTGGTACTGTCCTTTATGGCGTCGCTGCTGGCACTTCTGCTGTCCATGATCCTGTCAAGAGTGGTGTTTGGGAGCAGATATCCGATCGAACAGTTCAGCAGTGCATTTTCCAACGCAGGTTTTATCGGGATCCCGCTGGTGGAGATGACGTTCAACGATTCCATGGCGGTGTTTTACGTCTCGTCATTTGTTGCGCTTTTGAACATCCTGCAGTGGACGTACGGCATCGTGGTCATGACGGGAAAGAAGGACAGTATCGCATTAAAGAAGATAACCACCAACCCGATCATCATTAGTTTCCTGCTGGGGATCCTCTTTTTCTTCCTTCCGGTTGAACTGCCGGAAGTGCTGGACAGTGCAGTCGCTGCGATCGCGTCCATGAACGCACCGGTGGCGATGATCATCCTGGGAATCTATCTGGCGCAGATGAAACTGAGAGACCTCTTTACAGACAGGGCCGTATATCTGTGCGCTTTGATGCGCCTGATCGTGATCCCGCTGGCAACGGCGGCGGTCCTGGCGCTGATCCCGGGGAATGAGATGCTGAAGATGTCGGTCCTGATCGTTGCGGCGACGCCGGTGGGGTCAAATGTTGCGATATTTGCCCAGATGGAGGGGCTGGATCATACGCAGGCGGTGAAGGATATCTGTCTGAGCACGGTGCTCTGTATCGCGACGATACCGGTGGTGGTGACGGCTGCAGGGGTGATATTGTAAAGAAATAATTTGACATTCGCAGACTGAGCAACTATAATAAGGACGAAACAAGGGCGTTTCCTCTAGGAGGAGAACGCCCTTTTGTGTTATATTGAGAGCGTATTCGAAAAGAATACTGCACGGGCGGAGCGGATGAGTCCGGCAGGGGATGAAAAGGAGGTTTTGATCTATGCAGGAATATACGAAAGAAGATATCCTCAGGATCGTAGAGGAGGAAGATGTAGAATTTATACGTCTCCAGTTTACGGATATCTTCGGAACGATGAAAAATATGGCTGTAACTGTGAGCCAGCTTGAGAAGGCGATGGATAACAGATGTATGTTTGATGTTTCTTCGCTGGAAGGGCTTTCGGGGGAGGAAGACTCGGATATGTATCTTTACCCGGACCTGAGCACATTTGAGATCTTTCCGTGGAGACCCCAGCAGGGAAAGGTTGCAAGGTTTATCTGTGATGTATACCGGGAAGACGGGACACCGTATGAGGTGGATCCGCGGCATGTCCTGAAGAAAGAGATCGCCAGCGCGGAAAAAATGGGATACACCATGTATGTGGGACCGGAATGTGAATTTTTCCTTTTTCATACGGACGAAGACGGGATGCCCACAACGCTGACCCATGAGCAGGGCGGATATTTTGATGTAGGTCCTCTTGACCTGGGAGAAAACGCCAGGAGAGATATGATCCTGACGCTGGAAGATATGGGATTTGAGATCATTTCCTCCCATCACGAGATCGCCCCCGCTCAGCATGAGATCGATTTCCGGTATGACGAAGCACTTGTGACGGCGGATAATCTGATGACTTTTAAGATGGTGGTCAAAACGATCGCCAAACGGCACGGGCTGCACGCGACATTTATGCCAAAGCCGAAGATGGAGACATACGGTTCGGGAATGCATATCAACATATCACTCAGCAGAGAGGATGGGAGCAATGCATTCCGGGATAAAAATGACAGGAACGGGCTGAGCCTCGAGGGATACTATTTTATCGGAGGTCTGATGAAGCATATGAAAGCGATCACCTGCATCACAAATCCGACGGTCAATTCTTATAAGCGCTTTATTCCCGGGTATGAAGCGCCGGTCTATATGGGATGGTCGGCAAAGACAAGAGGCCCCCTTATCCGAGTGACCACCGGCAGCGGGGATAATACAAGGATCGAGCTGCGCAGCCCCGATGCCACGGCGAATCCGTATCTGGCGCTCGCAGTCATCCTGAGAGCAGGGATGGACGGCATAAAGAATAAGACCATGCCTCCGGAGAATATTGATGAGAATATCCAGAAGATGACCCAGGAACAGAGAGACGCCCTCCATATCGAAGAACTCCCGAGATCCCTCAAGGCCGCGGTGGCTGAACTGGAAAAAGATGAACTGATCCGCGACGTACTTGGAGAAAAACTGGCAAACAAGATCATAGCAGCACACAGAAAAGAATACCGTGATTACTATATGCAGGTAACAGACTGGGAGATCGCAAATTATCTTTACAAGGTGTGACACCAGTCTGAGCATGCGCCCTGGGAAGTGGATACCCTCGGAGGCATGCTCGCATGTCTCCGAGGGTATCCACTTCCCAGGGCATATGGCGG
>HHCFC02800__coassemble_1303_pt1 | contig 25227 bp, 18 predicted proteins | sample HHCFC02800__metabat2_high_PE_058 | metagenome-assembled genome bin HHCFC02800 | reverse complement strand
CTTTGTAGAGCGGATCTCTGTAGCGGTCGAATACGCTTGCGTCAACCTCGCCTTCTTCACAGCTCACACCAGTGATGTCAGCCGGCAGGCAGTGCAGGTAGAGTGCTTTGCCGTCTTTTGTGGTAGCCATCAGTTCCTCTGTACATGCCCAGTCTTTATGCTGTGCGTTCTGAGCCAGGAGTTCTTTCTCCAGCTCTTTGATCCCCTCGAAGTCTCCATTTCCGTACAGTTCCGTACGTTTTTCCATTGCAGCGAACGGAGCCCAGCTCTTCGGGTATACGATGTCAGCGTCTTTGAACGCCTCTGCCATATCGTTTGTCTTTGTGAAGGAACCGCCGGATTTTTTCGCGTTCTCTGCTGCGACAGCTTCAACTTCCGGGAATACCTCGTATCCTTCCGGATGTGCCAGGACAACGTCCATTCCGAAACGTGTCATCAGTCCGATCACACCCTGGGGAACGGAGAGCGGTTTTCCGTAGGACGGTGAGTATGCCCATGACATTGCGATCTTTTTGCCCTTCAGATTCTCAACGCCGCCGAACTCGTGGATGATGTGGAGCATATCTGCCATCGCCTGTGTCGGGTGGTCGATGTCGCACTGCAGGTTTACGAGAGTCGGTTTCTGCTCCAGGATGCCGTCCTTATTTCCCTGTGTCACAGCGTCAACAACTTCGTGCATATAAGCGTTTCCTTTTCCGATGTACATGTCGTCACGGATTCCGATCACGTCAGCCATGAAGGAGATCATGTTTGCTGTCTCGCGGACTGTCTCGCCGTGTGCCACCTGGGATTTGCCTTCGTCCAGATCCTGGACCTCAAGACCTAACATGTTGCAGGCGGAAGCGAAAGAGAAACGGGTACGTGTGGAGTTGTCACGGAAAAGAGAGATTCCCAGACCGCTCTCAAATACCTTTGTGGAGATGTTGTGCTCGCGCATATAGCGGAGAGCGTCTGCCACTGTGAAGACAGCCTCGAGTTCCTCATCTGTCTTCTCCCATGTCAGGAAGAAATCCCCGTTGTACATGTCTTTGAAGTTGAGCGAGTTCAGCTTGTCGATATAATCCTGTAAAGTTTTCATTTTGATTTATCCTCCTTGATTTTGGAAATATTATTTTGATCCGCTGTTCATATGAAAATCTGTTTCTGTGTCGTCTGATCCGGGCTGCGCTCTGCTTCAGATCATTCGCAGTAGCATCCCGGCAGTGCTGCATATACAGCCGCGCATGTCACAAGGTCCTGTTTCCAGGTCTTCTCGTTCGGAGCGTGTGCCTGAGCCTCTGCCCCGGGTCCGAATCCGATGCAGGGGATCCCGTTCCTTCCCATGATGGAAACTCCGTTTGTGGAGAAGGTCCATTTGTCTGTCAGCGGGCGGCTCTGGCGCATCTCCAGAGTTTCCTCTGCGCCGATCCTCTTGTCGCCGTAAAGGGAAGTGTAAGCTTTCTCCAGGGCTTTTGTGACCTTGTGATCTTTCGGGATCGCCCAGGTCGGGAAGTAACACTCGATCTCGTAAACGCATCCGGTATAGGACGGACGGTCGTAATTGTACATGGAGACTACAACGTCATCTCCGTATTTCTTTACGCTCGGGAGCGCACGGATCTCATCCAGGCAGCTTTCCCATGTCTCGCCGAATGTCATGCGGCGGTCAAGTGAGACTGCACAGGAGTCAGCTACCGCGCAGCGGCTCGGTGAGGTGTAGAAGATCTGGGAAACAGTGACTGTTCCGCGTCCCAGGAAGCGGGCTTCCTCCCAGTCCGGATTGTATTTCGGGTTCAGCATCTTGACAAGACCTTTGATCTCTGTCTCGTCTGCGTCGTCGTTTTCATTGAGAGAACGGACGTCCTGAAGGATGTCTGCCATCTTGTAGATCGCGTTATCTCCACGCTCCGGAGCGGAACCGTGGCAGGAAACGCCTTTCACGTCAATACGGATCTCCATACGTCCTCTCTGTCCGCGGTAGATGCCGCCGTCTGTCGGCTCTGTGGATACAACGAATTCCGGACGGATCTTGTCCTCGTTGATGATGTACTGCCAGCAGAGACCGTCGCAGTCCTCTTCCTGGACCGTTCCGACGACCATGATCTTGCATCCTTCCGGGATCAGGTCAAGGTCTTTCATGATCCTCGCGCCGTAAACTGCGGATACCAGTCCGCCGCACTGGTCGGATACACCGCGTCCGCCGATCTCTGTATCTGTCTCGTATCCCTCATAGGGATCGAAGGTCCAGTTGTCGATGTTTCCGATACCTACTGTGTCGATGTGTGCATCGTATGCGATGATCTTATCGCCGGTCCCCATATATCCGATCACATTTCCCTGGGGATCGATCACGACTTCGTCGAAATCCAGTTTCTTCATCTCGGCAGCGATCGTTTCGATGTGTGCCTTCTCGTCGCAGCTCTCTCCGGGATCCTTAACGATCGCGCGGAGGAAAGCGGTCATATCTTTCTCATAATTCTGTGCAGCTTCTTTGATCTTGTTTAAATCCATCTTCTATCTCTCCTTTACAGTAAAGTGTGGCGCCTGTGCTGTGTCCGTATCCCCAAAACACTGTACGCAGCAACGGGCAGGGTGGGGTGGTTCTCTATGGCAGGGAAACGAAAGCTATCTGTCGTTTCCATCCCAGACGATTGATTCGTACCGCTGGGGATCCGTATCTCCCTCTGTGGAGAAGAGCAGTACTCTGGAATTTTCATCCAGTCCCAGATGCTCTCTCAGCGGTCTGTATTCTTCCATGGTCATGATACATGCCAGGGTCCCGAACGGTGCGGCTCCGGATTCGCCGGAAGTCACCGGCTGATCTCCTTTGATCGGAGCGGCGAGCATGCGCATTCCTTTCGCTGCTGCCCAGTCCGGTGTGGAGATAAAGGTGTCAACGTGGTTCTTCAGGATATCCCAGGAGATCGTGTTGGGCTCGCCGCAGGCAAGTCCGGCCATGATGGTCACCATGTCGCCGTCCACGATCTGGATCCCGCCGTCGCCGGCGCATGCGCCCTTGTACAGGCATGCGGCAGCAGACGCTTCTACCACAACGACTTTCGGAGGATTCTCCGGATAACGGTTTGCGAAGTATCCCTGGATGGCTCCGGCGAGGGAGCCGACGCCTGCCTGGATAAATACATGGGTTGGACGGTCGCAGCCGTATTCGTGGAGCTGCTCGTCTGCCTCCATCGCCATGGTCCCGTATCCCTGCATGATCCAGGCCGGGATCTCTTCATAGCCGTCCCATGCTGTGTCCTGTACCATGACCCCGTTTTCGGTCTTTTCAGCCATGGCATTTGCCATGCGGACACATTCGTCATAATTATATTCTTCGATCGTAGCCTGAGCGCCCTCTGCAAGGATGTTGTTCAGTCTTGTCTGGGTGCTTCCCTTCGGCATGAGGACGACCGCTTTCTGTCCCAGCTTGTTTGCCGCCCACGCGACGCCGCGTCCGTGGTTGCCGTCCGTGGCGGTGAAGAAGGTTGCCTGTCCGAACTCTTTTTTGAGTTCTTCGGATGTAAGTACATTATAAGGAAGTTCGGAGACGTCCTTTCCGGTCTGTTTCGCTATGTAACGCGCCATGGCGAAAGATCCGCCCAGCACTTTGAACGCGTTCAGTCCGAAACGGTAGGACTCGTCCTTGACGTAAACTTCATTCAGACCGAGGCGTGCTGCCATATGGTCCAGTTTTGCCAGAGGAGTGACTGAATACTGAGGGAAGCTTTCGTGAAATGTCCTTGCTTTGCGGACCTCGTCAAGCCCCATGACCTTCAGATTTGCATCCTCGGTTTTAGGCATGTGGTTTACTGCCCATTTGATTGTTTCCATTGTGAAACCTCCTTGTATATATTTATTGATTTGTGACCATTGATCGAGCTGATCCTGCGCCAGCCTGATTCCGCCTCCGGCTGCATCAGGCTGAGGGCGGCCGCCCTATGCCGTCTCCGTCATCTCCATCCATCTGCAAACCCGTTTGCGATGGCTGGAACTGCCGTATCCGGCGCAGAGAAGTTGATCGAGCTGATCCTGCGCCAGCCTGACTCCGCCTCCGGCTGCATCAGGCTGAGGGCGGCCGCCCTATGCCGTCTCCGTCATCTCCACCCATCCGCAAACCCGTTTGCGATGGCTGGAACTGCCGTATCCGGCGCAGGATCAGCCTTTGTCCATATAGCTGTACAATGTGAATTTTGATATTCCCAGGAGGGAGGATATCTTGTCGCCGGATTTTGTGATGAGGAAGGCTCCTGCATTGTTCAGATACTGGACGACGGAAACTTTGTCATCCTTGTTCATAAGCGCTACCGGCTTGCCGACCCGGGCGATCGCCTGTTCGATAAGCTCGTCCAGCAGTTCTGTGACATTGTGCGTGATCTTCTGAGGCGCATCCGGCTCTCTGGCTGCGGAACTGCTCTCGGGTTCTGTCTGGATCAGAGAGTGTACCACATTTTCCAGTGCAAGAAGGGAAGTGATGTCATAATTTATGGAAAAGATATAAGCGACCCTCCCTTTGTCATCCCGGATGTAGAGCGTGCTGGATTTCAGGATCCTGCCGTCGTCTGTCTTGGTAAGATAGGCGAGTTTGTCTTTCAGCTTCGCCGGATCACTCCGAAGAGTTTCGAGCACGATGCCGGAAGGACCGTCCCCTGTATGCCGGTTGGACACCTGCCCGTTTTCGATGTAGACGATCGACCGGTCGAGATCCTTCCGGGTCAGGTCATGGATGACGACCTCGCAGGAACTGCCGAACTGAACGGCAAGACCGTGGGCAAGCTGTTTAAGAAAATCAAGCTGTCTGGACATGTTCTCACCTGCCTTTTCGTGTCGAGATATTCTGCCGGATCAGACCCTCCTGAAACAGCAGATCCATCTGTGTCTCTAAACCCATCATAGCATAAAAAAAGTAAGAGTCAATACTTTTTCTAAAAAATTTTTAGGTAATCTAAAAAATAGTTAGAAAGCATGTTGCATTTATACAATTTTAATGGTATTCTATAGGAAATGAGTAGCATTAGTGTGCGAAATGCACAGAAAAACAGGGGGGTTCAGGCGGATAAAGACCAGCCGGGAAATACCTCAATATTTCAAAAAAGGAGAAGACAAGATGCTGATTTTAGGAAATGGAAGAGTCGTCACACGGGATGCGGACCGGCCGTTTATAGAGAATGGCGCGGTCGCGATCGACGGCACCGAGATCTGCAGGGTGGGAGGAAATGACGAGCTTAAGGCGGCGTACCCGGATGCGGAGTACATTGACGCAAAGGGCGGACTGATCATGCCGGCGTTCATCAACGTACATGAACATATCTACAGTTCATTTGCCAGAGGGCTTTCGATCAAAGGATATGACCCGAAAGGATTTCTCGACATCCTGGACGGACAATGGTGGACGATCGACAGGAACCTTACGCTTCACGACACTTATCTGAGCGCCATGTCAACTTACATAGACAGTATCCGCAACGGCGTGACCACAGTGTTCGATCATCATGCAAGTTTCGGGGCGGTCAGAGGCTCCCTTTTCGAGATCGAGAAGGCGGCGAAGGAGACAGGAGTGCGGTCCTGCCTGTGCTATGAGGTCTCTGACAGGGACGGGATGGACAAGGCGAGAGAGTCCGTGCTGGAAAATGCAGAGTTTATCCGCCACGCGCTTGCAGATGATACGGGGATGATCGCGGGGATGATGGGAATGCACGCCCAGTTTACGATCTCAGACGAGACAATGGAGTTTGCGGCGCAGAATAAACCGGATGAAGTCGGATACCATATCCATGTGGCAGAGGGCATCGAGGACCTCCACCACTGCCTGAAACACTATGGAAAACGGATCGTGGACCGGCTGATGGACCACGGGATACTGGGAGAGAAGACGCTGCTTGGCCACTGCATCTATATCAATCCTCATGAGATGGATCTTATTAAGGAAACCGACACCATGGTGGTGCACAATCCGGAGTCCAATATGGGCAATGCCTGCGGATGTCCTCCGACCATGGAACTGGTGCACAGAGGAATCCTGACAGGGCTGGGGACCGACGGATATACCCATGATATGATGGAGTCTTATAAGGTGGCAAATGTCCTTCACAAACATCATCTCTGTGATCCGAACGCGGCGTGGGGAGAAGTTCCGAAGATGCTCTTTGAGAACAATGCCAAGATCGCGGGCAGATATTTCAAACAGGAACTGGGAGTCCTCAGAGAAGGTGCGGCGGCGGATGTGATCATCCTGGATTACGACCCGCTGACTCCGATGAACGAGGATAACATCAACGGACATCTTCTGTTCGGCGTGACCGGACGGGATGTGGTGACTACGGTGGCAAACGGAAAAGTCCTTATGAAAGACCGCAGGCTGACACAGATCGACGAGGAAAAGGTGATGGCAGACTGCAGACAGGCAGCGGGCGAGCTCGCAGAGCGGATCAACAGCCGTTAGAGACAGGCTTGCAGAGAGACGAGATGACAGCGCTCTGAGAAAGGAATAAGTGAAAATGAACGACAAAAAAACAGCGAAAGACAATTCAGAACTTTTTAAATGGAACGGGAACCCGCCGATGAGCCAGGTCCTGCCTCTGGCAGCGCAGCATGTTCTGGCAGCGGTCGTGGGGTGCGTCACCCCGGCGATCCTGGTGGCAAATGCAGCGAACAATGCGGGCGGCAATGTGAACATGGGGCTGCTGATCCAGGTATCTCTCGTATTTGCGGCTCTGTCCACGCTGCTCCAATTGTACGGAAGCAAAGTGAAGCTGGGATCCGGGCTTCCGGTCATCATCGGAGTGAGTTTTGCCTATGTGCCGACGATGACAGCGATCGCGGCCCAGGCGAAAGACGTGAACACTATTTTCGGCGCAATGGTCATCGGCGGCGTGGTGGCGATCATCGTAGGGCTTACGATCCGGCAGATCCGGAAAGTGTTCCCGCCTCTTGTCATCGGAACAGTCATCCTTGCCATCGGCCTGTCCCTTTACAGTACGGCGGTAAACTATATGGCAGGAAACTCTTCCAATACCTATGAAGTGGTCGTGGAGCAGCAGGGGAAGACGGAAGCGCTTGTTTATGGTTCCTGGCAGAACTGGTTTGTGGCATTTGTCACACTGATCATCGTTGTACTGCTGAACCATTACGGAAAAGGACTGTTCAAACTTGCATCCATCCTGATCGGACTGGTCTGCGGTTATGTGGTGGCGCTCTGCTTTGGAATGGTAGATTTTTCAGCGCTGTCAAGCGCAGGCTGGTTCCAGATACCGATGCCGCTCGCTTTCGGCATGAAATTTGACATCTCCGCGATCCTGCCCCTGGCGATCCTGTTCCTCGTCAATTCTATCCAGGCGATGGGAGATTTCTCCGCGACGACCAGCGGCGGTATGGACCGTCTCCCTACGGACGATGAGCTCAACGGAGGTATCATCGGATACGGCGTGAGCAATATCATCAGCTCGTTCTTCGGATGTCCTCCGACGGCAACTTACAGCCAGAACGTGGGTATCGTGGGCTCCACAAGAGTGGTATCGAGGAAGGTATTCTCCATGGCGGCTGTGATCCTGCTGATCGCAGGCCTCATCCCGAAGTTCTCCGCGCTTCTGAGAACGATCCCTCAGTGTGTGCTGGGAGGCGCGGTGGCATCAGTGTTCGCCTCCATCGCCATGACCGGGATCAAGCTTCTTGTGACAGAGAAACTGACGTACAGAAATACCACGGTGGCAGGACTTGCCATCGCGATCGGAATGGGTGTTTCCTTAAGCGACGGCTGTCTGAACCAGATGTCCGCAAGCATCCACAGCGCGCTGAACATGAGCATGAGCCTGGAGAGCTTCCAGTCCATCATCAACAATACATTTGCTTCATCACCGGTCGTACTGGCAACGATCTTTGCGGTGATCCTGAATCTGATACTGCCAAAGGACAAACCGGACGCACAGTAGGCGGGCCGGACCAAATGACAGGAGGAAATGATTATGAGTGATATTATGAGACCTATGGCATTTGAACAGCTTCTGAACTGGATACTGACAGAAAAGAAGCAGAGCGGGACGGTGTTCGGGGAACGTCATCCGTATCATGCCGATGCGAAATATAACCGTACGATCTTTGAGCGTACATTGGAGACGCCGGTAGGACCTGCGGCGGGACCCCATACTCAGCTGGCGCAGAATATCGCTGCTGCATATTACACGGGGAGTCGGTTCTTTGAACTGAAGACAGTGCAGATCATGGACGGGGCGGAACTGTCCGCCTGTGTGAACAAGCCCTGCATCAAGGCGGACGACGAGTGCTATAACTGTGAGTGGTCCACAGAACTTTATGTCCCCCAGGCGATGGAGGAGTACATCAAGGCATGGTTTTTGTGCAAGGTGATGGCGAAAGAGTTCGGGCTGGGGAGCATGGACGGCTTCCAGTTCAATATCAGTGTGGGGTATGACCTTGCCGGGATCAAGTCTGAGAAGATCGATAATTTCTTAAATACCATGAAACAGGCACAGGATTCCGAGGTGTTCAGAGCGTGCAGGACATATCTGCTGGAGCATGCGGATCTGTTTGAGAATGTGACAAGAGAAGATATCGAAAGCATTTCCGGGGAAATCTGCAATTCCGTGACGATCTCGACCCTTCACGGATGCCCGCCCCAGGAGATCGAGCGGATCGCGATGCACCTGATCACGGAAAAGGGATTCCACACATTTATCAAGTGCAATCCGACCCTGCTGGGATATGAGTATGCGAGAAAGACCATGGACGACATGGGATATGATTATATCGCTTTCGGGGATTTCCATTTTAAAGATGACCTGCAGTATGAGGATGCGGTCCCCATGCTGACCAGGCTGATGAAAGTCTGTCAGGAGAGAAACCTGGAATTCGGTGTGAAGATCACGAATACGTTCCCGGTGGACGTAAAGCAGAATGAACTTCCAAGCGAAGAGATGTATATGTCCGGAAAATCCCTCTACCCGCTGTCCATCTCCCTTTCAGCGAAGCTGGCGGAAGAGTTTGACGGGAAACTTCGCATCTCCTACTCGGGCGGAGCGGATTTCCATAATATCAAAGGGATCGTTGACGCGGGGATCTGGCCGGTGACTGTGGCTACAACTCTTTTAAAGCCGGGCGGATATGACAGGATGACCCAGATGGCAGGTCTTCTGGAAGAAGAGAACGCGGTCTTTACCGGAGTGGATCCGGAGAAGGCGGCGAAGCTGGCGGCGGACGCGAAGGTCAGCCCGTACCATGTGAAGGCGGTGAAGCCGCTCCCGTCCAGAAAACTGAAGAAACAGGTGCCACTCTTAGACTGCTTCACTGCGCCCTGTAAAGAAGGGTGCCCGATCCATCAGGACATCACGGCGTATCTGCAGCTTGTGAATGAGGGAAGATACGAGGAAGCGTTCGATGTGATCACAGAGAAGAACCCGCTTCCGTTTATCACAGGAACGATCTGCTCTCATGTATGTATGAGCAAATGTACGAGAAACTTCTATGAGGAGCCGGTCCATATCCGTGCCATGAAGCTGATCGCGGCGCAGAACGGATACGACGCGTTCATGAAGAAGCTTGAGGCGCCGAAGATCACAAAGAGCGGGAAAGCAGCCGTTATCGGCGGCGGTCCGGCGGGAATGGCGGCAGCATATTTCCTTCGCCGCGCCGGGATGGAAGTGACCCTGTTTGAGAAGGGCGATGCCCTCGGCGGCGTGGTGCGCCATGTGATCCCGGAATTCAGGATCGCGTCCGATTCTATTGACAAAGATGCGGCGATCCTTGAGAAGATGGGCGTGAACATCTGCCTCAATACGGAGATCAAAGAGATCGACATGCTGAAGAACGCAGGATATACTGCAGTGATCCTTGCGGTGGGAGCGTCCGAACCGGGCGTGCTCCGCCTGGAAAAAGGCGAGCCGGTGAATGCCCTGAAGTTCCTTGCCGACTTCAAAGCAAAGGGTGGAGATCTGGATATCGGAAAGAATGTAGTCATCATCGGCGGAGGAAATACCGCCATGGATACGGCAAGGGCAGCGAAGCGCACAAAAGGTGTGGAGCACGCTTACCTTGTATACAGAAGGACAAAGAGATATATGCCGGCCGATGAGGAAGAACTGGTCATGGCAGTGGACGACGGCGTGGAGTTCATGGAACTTCTGGCGCCGGTGAAGCTGGAAGACGGAAAGCTCCTCTGCAGAGTCATGAAGCTGGGCGATTTCGACGCATCCGGAAGAAGGGGCGTTGTGGAGACCGTCGAGGAGAGAGAGATCCCGGCGGATACTGTGATTGCAGCAGTGGGAGAGCGGGTGCCGACAGCATTCTATGAGGCAAACGGCATCAACGTGAACGAAAGAGGGCGTGCCCTTGTAAACGAAGAGACCTGTGAGACAAACCTTGCCGGCGTCTATGTGGCCGGCGACGGACTGGGCGGTCCGGCCACTGTAGTGGAAGGGATCCGCGACGGGCTCAAGGCAGCAGAGGCGGTCATCGGGGAAAAACTGGTCCGCGATCTTGCTCCGGAGATCAGCGAAGAGACGATCTACAGCAGGAGAGGCGAACTTGCCGATCTGTGTGAGGACAAAGAAGAGAGCGGCAGATGCCTTACCTGCGGCAAGGTCTGCGAGAACTGTGTGGAAGTCTGTCCAAACAGGGCAAACATTTCCATCCGGGTTCCGGGCATGGAGAAACATCAGATCATCCACGTGGACTATATGTGCAACGAATGCGGTAACTGCAGGAGTTTCTGTCCTTATGACAGCGCGCCGTATCTTGACAAGTTTACATTATTTGCAGACGAGAAGGATATGGACGACAGCAAAAACCAGGGCTTCACAGTGCTCGACAGAGAGCAGATGAAGTTCCGTGTGCGCTTCTTCGGTGAGACGTACGTATGGACAAAAGGCGAGGAGACAAGGATCCCGGAAGGACTGCAGAAGCTGATGGAGACAGTCTGTGCAGAGTATTCCTATCTGCTCAGATAGAGTTTTAGAAGAAAAAGCGGAGAACAGGGAAGAGGATCTGAAACGCCTGTTCTCCGAAAACAGGATAGCCGGAGCGGTCTGCAGACAACAGCACTGCTCCGGCAAAATTAAAGGCGGATACACCGATGCAGGAACAGAGTGGATCGATCTGTATCAGTGAGAAAAGGCAGCGACGGACCCTGCTGCCGGAACAGGGGGCGGAGTGCAGGATATGCAGATCTTTGACTACCGGAACGGACAGCTTCAGAAAAAACAGAGCCTTCTGGAAGCCATAGGACTCCCGGAAGCTGGGCATCCGGTGATCTCTGTGGTCGGGGCAGGAGGAAAAACGAGTACGATCCGCCGGCTGGCACAGGAGTATGTAAAAAAAGGAAGAAAGGTGATCGTTACGACCACGACCCACATGGCGGTGGAGAATGCCCCATGGTTCCTTACCGATCCTGCGACGGAGAGAATGGAAGAATGTATTGACAGATACGGTCAGGTATGGGCTGGACTGCCCGCCGAAGGAGAAAAGATACAGCGGGTGGGAGACCGGCTCCTTTCTTATATATTGGGAAGGGGACTTCCGGTCCTGATCGAGGCGGACGGCGCCAGGAGGCTTCCGCTGAAAGTCCCGGCTGAACATGAACCTGTGATCCTGCCGGAGACGACCCATGTCCTGTCCGTGTACGGGCTGGATTCTGTCGGGGAAAGACTGGGAGAAGTCTGTTTCCGCCCGGAACTGGCAGAACGCCTGCTGGGAAAACAGGGAAATGAGAGGATCAGCGGGAAAGATATCGCACTCCTTGCAGCATCAGAACAGGCAGGGAGGAAGGGATGCCCGGAATATGCGGAGTATTCGGTCGTCCTGAATAAAGCAGACAGCATGGAACGAATGGAAAAGGCGATTGAGATCTGCCGGCTCCTGGAGAGATACGGGATCTGCAGAACAGTGGTCTCCTCCCATGCGGAAGAAAAGGAAGAAAAAGAGACATGAAGATTTTGATCAAAGGAGCAGGGGATCTTGCCACCGGGATCGCATCCCGGCTTTATGGGGCAGGGCACCGGATCCTGATGACGGAGATCCGGGAGCCGCTCACTGTGCGGCGTACTGTGGCACTCTCAAGGGCTGTGTACGATGGCAGGGCGCAGGTGGAAGAGATGACAGGGATCCTTGCGGAAGGCCGGAAGGAGGCAGAGAAGATCCTGGACGAGGGGGACATTGCCGTGATGGTGGACCCGGAAGCGGTCTGCAGGGAATGGTTCTCCCCTGATGTGATCGTGGATGCGATCATCGCAAAACGGAACACGGGCACCCGGATCACAGATGCGCCTTTTGTCATAGGAGTCGGTCCGGGCTTTACCTCCGGAGCAGACTGCAACTGCGTGGTGGAGACGAGACGTGGACACACATTGGGAAATATCATCTGGAAGGGGAGTGCCATCCCGAATACAGGCGTCCCCGGCAATGTGGGAGGCTATACGATCGAGAGGCTGATCCGAGCTTCTGCAGACGGAAGGATCCTGCCCAAAGTACAGATCGGGGAATCTGTGGAGAAGGGGCAGGTCGTGGCAGTTACAGGCGGAGAACCTGTGTATGCGCAGATGTCCGGCATTGTACGCGGCATGCTCCAGGAAGGCGCGGCGGTACGGAAGGATTTGAAGATCGGGGACATCGATGCCAGGACCCAGGTAGCGCACTGCTATACTATCTCTGATAAGGCAAGGGCGATCGGAGGAGGAGTTCTGGAGGCTGTGACAGGATATGAGCGGATGAAGGGAAAGTTCGCCATCGTTATCCTGGCGGCGGGAGCAGGGACCAGGTTCGGCGGAGATAAGCTGAGGGCTCCCGTGCGGAACAGACCATTATATCTGCACACACTGGAGCGGATGCTCTCTTTTGGATTCCCTGTATATATCGTGACGGGAAATGAGGAGATCGCAAAGAGCGCACAGTGCATGGGCGTAAAGACAGTGTGGAACAGAGAACCGGAGAAAGGGATCTCGCGTTCCCTGATCCTCGGGCTGGACAAAGTACTGGAAGATGGTCCGGATACGGAGGGAGTGCTCTTCTCTGTATGTGACCAGCCCTGTATGGAAACATCTACGGTCCAGCGGATCTTTCGTACCGCTGCCCGGCATCCCGGCAGTATCGTCTGTGCGGGAAGCGGGACAAGGACCGGGAATCCTGTCTGCTGGGATAAGCGGTTCTTTGGAGAACTGCTGGCGCTCACCGGAGATGAGGGCGGAAGACAGGTGATAAAAAGGCACAGGGATAAACTGCGGATCGTACAGGCTGATCCGGAAGAACTGAAAGATATCGACAGGAGGGAAGACCTGTCGTGACGGACAGACCGAGACTGCTGCCGTGACGGCTGTGGCTGCATAAGTCCGCCGCCCGGCAGGGAGAGGAGATGAAAAGAATGGCGCAGAGGCGTAAAAAGAAAGTCGCCGTCGTACAGTGTTACGGAGGATGTACAACAAAAGAGAAAGCCCCGTTGAAAGAGCGCAGAGGGAACTGTGAACAGATCCTGGCATTTTCTCCCGAGGAAGTATCAGACACACCGGAATGCCGCTGGGGCTGCCTTGGAGGAGGAAGCTGTGTGGAAGCCTGCCGCCTGGGAGCGGTCCGGATCAACAGCCGGGGAATCGCGGAGATAGACCGGGAAAAATGTGTGGGGTGCGGGCTGTGCGTGAAGGCCTGTCCCAGAAAGCTTATCCGGCTTACTTATCCGGAATTCAATATCTATCCGGCGTGTGTGAATGAGGATCCCGGCGCGCAGACAAGAAAAGAATGTGAAACAGGGTGTATCGCCTGCGGGATCTGTGTGAAAAACTGTCCTGCAGACGCAGTCAGCATACAGGATGACCATGCGGTGATCGACGAGGAAAAATGCATTTCCTGCGGTATGTGCGCGGTAAAATGCCCGCGGGGAACGATCAGAGACTATAATGGGATTTTCACAGTCCGGGAAGAGCAGGAGTGAGGATATGAAAGAAAATTATTGTTTTATGGTAAACGGCATTGTGCGCAGTACAGAGGTGGACAAACCTCTGCTTCGTTATCTGCGGGATGACCTTCATCTGCATTCGGTCAAGGACGGATGCAGCGAGGGAGCCTGCGGCACATGTACGATCATCGTGGACGGGAAAGCTGTAAAATCCTGTGTTCTGACCACAAAGCTCGCTGCGGGCCGCAGCATTATCACAACGGAGGGACTGAGCGAGGAAGAGAAAGAAGCATTTGTCTATGCGTTCGGCTCCAAAGGCTCCGTGCAGTGCGGGTTCTGTATCCCCGGGATGGTGATGGCGGGAAAGGCGCTGATCGACAGAGTGCCGGATCCGACAGAAGAAGAGATCAAGACGGCCCTGAAAGGAAATATATGCCGGTGCACCGGATATAAAAAGATCATCGAAGGGATCCAGCTTGCCGCGGCGATCCTGCGCGGTGACGAGAAGATCGTGGCGGAACTGGAAAAAGGCGATGAGTACGGAGTAGGGAAGAAGGCGTTCCGGCTGGACGTGCGCGAGAAAGTGCTGGGATACGGAGAATACCCGGATGATGTGGAACTGGAGAACATGGTCTACGCATCGGCGGTCCGCTCAAAGTATCCGCGGGCGAAAGTGCTGGATATCCATTTTGAAAAAGCCCTGGAGCTTCCGGGCGTACTCGCCGTGCTCACTGCAGAGGATGTGCCGAACAATAAAGTAGGGCATCTCCAGCAGGACTGGGATGTGATGATCGAGAAGGGAAGCGTGACCCGGTGCGTGGGAGACGCCATCTGTCTTGTGGTCGCAGAGACCCGGGAGATCCTGGAAAAGGCAAAGAAGCTTGTCAGGATCGATTACGAGGAACTGAGACCGGTCACATCGATCTGGGAGGCTAGGGCGGAGGATGCCCCGAAAGTACACTCGAAAGGAAATCTCTGTCAGAGCCGCCATGTCACGCGGGGGGACGCGAAGAAAGCGATCAGAGAATCAAAATATGTAGTCACCCAGGAATACAGCACGCCGTTTACGGAGCATGCATTTCTGGAACCGGAGTGCGCGGTGGCGTTTCCATATAAGGATGGCGTTAAGGTGTATTCCACGGACCAGGGCGTCTATGATACCCGCCATGAGATCTCGATCATGCTGGGATGGGATCCGGAGCGGGTTGTTGTGGAAAACAAGCTGGTAGGCGGAGGATTCGGGGGAAAAGAAGACGTTTCCACCCAGCACATTGCGGCGCTTGCTGCTCTGAAAGTGAACCGTCCCGTGAAAGTCGTGTTCTCAAGACAGGAGTCTATCAATTTCCATCCGAAGCGCCACGCCATGGAGGGAACTTTTACACTTGCGTGCGACGAGAACGGGATCTTTACCGGCCTGGACTGCGAGATCTACTTTGACACCGGCGCCTATGCATCGCTGTGCGGACCGGTGCTTGAGCGGGCATGCACCCATTCTGTGGGTCCCTACTGCTATCAGAATACAGATATCAGAGGGTATGGATATTATACGAACAATCCGCCGGCAGGTGCCTTCCGGGGATTCGGTGTCTGCCAGAGTGAGTTTGCCCTGGAGTCGAACATCAATCTCCTGGCAGAGAAGGTAGGGATATCTCCGTGGGAGATCCGCTACCGCAACGCCATCGAGCCGGGAAAAGTCCTGCCCAACGGGCAGATCGCGGACTGTTCCACTGCACTCAAGGAGACGCTGCTCGCCGTGAAGGATGCCTATGACAGCAACCCTGGAAGGGCGGGGATCGCCTGCGCCATGAAGAATGCAGGGGTCGGCGTCGGGCTGCCGGATAAAGGAAGGGCGAAACTGATCGTGCATGACGGAAAGGTGGAACTGTACAGTGCGGCGTCCGACATCGGACAGGGATGCGCTACCGTATTTGTCCAGATGGTGGCGGAGACGACCGGACTGGGACGCGATAAGATCCGGAATATGGGAGCAAATTCGGAGGTGGCTCCGGACTCCGGGACCACATCAGGATCACGCCAGACACTGATCACAGGTGAGGCTGTGAGGATGGCGGCGGCAGACCTGGACCGCGACCTGAAGGAAGCCGGCGGAGATCTGGAGAAACTGGAAGGAAAAGAATACTTTGCCGAGTTTTTCGATCCTACGGACAAGCTCGGGGCGGATGTGCCGAATCCGAAGAGCCATGTTGCATATGGATTTGCCACTCATGTGGTCATCCTGGACGACGACGGAAGGGTGAAGGAAGTCTATGCGGCGCATGACTCCGGAAAAGTGGTGAATCCCATCGCGATCCAGGGGCAGATCGAGGGCGGCGTCCTGATGGGACTGGGATATGCCCTGACAGAAGACTTCCCGCTCAAGAACGGCGTGCCCCAGGCAAAATATGGAACTCTCGGTCTGATGCGTTCGACCCAGATCCCGGATATCCATGCCATCTATGTGGAGAAAGAAGAACTTCTGCCGTTCGCCTACGGCGCGAAAGGGATCGGGGAGATCGCTACGATCCCCACGGCACCGGCGGTGCAGGGGGCTTACTATGCCATGGATAAGATACTGAGGACCAGGCTCCCCATGGAAAATACGTATTACTCAAAGAAACAGAAAGCGGTGAGATGACCTTATGAGGATCGGTGCAGTGATCGCTGCCGCGGGGACGCCGGGAGGATTCCGCGCGTATGACAAACTGGAAAATATAGACGGGACTGCCATGGTCGGCAGGATGATCGAGAACTTCCGGCTCGCCGGCGTGGAAGACATCGTAGTCGTTACCGGATACCGGGCGAGAGAGACGGAGAAAAGCCTGGCAAAACGGGGAGTGGTGTTCCTGCGGAGAGAGGACTATGAGACTGCCGAGATGCTGGATTTCGTAAAAGACGGTCTGGCTTATCTTGAGAAGAACTGTGACAGGATCTTTTTCTGCCCGGCCGACGTGCCGCTCTTTACGGAAGAGACACTGAAAAAAATGGCTGAACAGAAGGCGGACGTCGTGGTACCGCTGTACGAGGGGAGGAAAGGGCATCCGATCCTCTTCGACACCTCCCTGGCGGATGTGATCATGGCTTACCATGGGGAGAGAGGGCTGAAAGGTGCGGTCGACGGATCCGGTGCCGAGGTCAGCCTTGTGCCTGTGGAGGATGACGGAGTCCTGCTCCGGGCGCGGAGCGAGGACAGGTTTGAGGAGATCGTGAAGGAGGAACGTCCTTCTCAGATCCGTGCAAAAGTAAAAGTACAGCTTGCAGGAGAAGAGCCGTTTTTCGGACCGGGGCTCATGGTACTCTTAAAGCAGATCGATATCCTCGGAAATGTGAGGGAAGCGTGTGAAAAGACCGGTATGTCCTACAGCAAGGGGTGGTCCCTGATCCGCACGGCGGAGAGGGAACTGAGATGTCCGATCGTTGACAGGAGCCCCGGAGGAAAAAACGGGGGAAATGCCCGTGTCAGCGGGGAAGGACACCGGCTCATGAGGTGCTATGAACAGCTGGAGCGGGAGACAGCGGAATTTGCACGAAAAAGATACCGGGAGATCTTCGGTCAATAAGCGTGATATTGAAACAGCCGGAGCAGGATGGCACAGTTCTGGCTGTTTCTTTCAACAAACCGATTGTTTTTAAAAAAATAATCGGTTATACTGAAAGGGATCGGGCTAATAAGAAGTATAGAGGCGGTCCGCCAGAAGAAACAAATGAGGATATGATCATGAAAAAGAGAGTTTTAGCTGTCCTGCTGGCAGCAGGGATGGTGTTATCAATGGCAGGATGTTCCGGCGGGAGCGATGACAGCCAGTCCGCGGACGCTGCGGACAGCCAGGAGAGCAGCACAGACGCAGAAGATCCAGAAAGTGCTGAGGAGACGGAGATCCAGGTGTTTATCGCAGCGAGCCTGAACACAGTGATGACGGACCTGGCAGAGAGATATAACGAGGAACATCCGGAAGTGAAGATCACCTTTAACGCGGACAGTTCCGGGACGCTGCTGACACAGATCCAGGAAGGATATGAGTGTGATATCTTCTTCTCGGCAGCTCAGAAACAGATGGATGACCTTGAGGCAGACGGACTCATGGTCGAAGGCACGAGAGCCAATGTGGTAAACAATCAGGTGGTCGTGGTGACATTAAAGGACAGCGGTACAAGCGTGACAGGGCTTGAGAATATCGGAGAGGCAGAGAGCATCGCGCTGGCAGGAGGCAGCGTGCCGGTAGGAAGATATACGAGACAGGCGCTGATCAATCTGGGCGTACTTCCGGAGACGGACGATCCGGCGTCCATCACAACAGAACAGGTCTCCGAGGCACTCGGAGGAGTGGAGATCAGCGAGCAGGATAACGTGAGCAAGGTACTCACCGCGGTCGTAGAGGGATCCTGTGAGGTGGGGACCACCTACTATTCCGATACATACGGATATGAAGATGACCTTGACATCCTTGAGACAGTGAGCTACGATCTGACAGGGAACGTTATTTATCCGATCGCGAGGGTTGTCAACGAGGAAGCAGATGAAGTGCAGACAGCGGCAGCGGAAGATTTCCTCGCTTACGTGCTCTCGGACGAGGCGAAAGAAGTATTTGAGTCATACTATTTTGACACAAATGTAGAGTAAATATGAAATGAAGACGCAGAGCAGGATCTGCGAACAGATAACCGATAAAAACATATGCAGCGGAGAGGGAGCGCCACACCTGAGAAGCATGGTGCGGCGCTCCCTTTTCGGCGGAAACAGCCGGCTGCGCAGTGAGGAGGAAGACAGATGGAAGAGATCAGGGGAATACTGGAAGAACTGGACTGGAGCCCGTTGTTCATCTCTCTGAAGACGGGAGTGGTGGCGACGTTTATTTCTTTTTTTCTTGGCATCTTTGCGGCAAGGAAAGTGGTGAAGGCATCGCCGGGGAAGAAGGCGGTCATCGACGGGATCCTGACGCTGCCCATGGTGCTGCCTCCGACCGTGGCAGGTTTCTTCCTCCTTCTTCTTTTCAGCAGGCGCAGGCCTCTGGGAGAATTTCTGTTTGAGGAGTTTAATTTCAAGGTGGTGCAGACCTGGCTGGGATGTGTGATCGCGGCGACAGTCATCGCGTTTCCGCTTATGTACCGGAACGCCAGGGCGGCGATGGAGCAGATCGATGCAAATCTGGTATATGCCGGAAGGACGCTGGGAATGTCGGATGTAAAGATCTTCTGGAAAGTCATCGTGCCGACGGCAGGGCCGGGGATCGCTTCCGGGACGATCCTCACATTTGCAAGGGCGCTGGGTGAGTACGGAGCGACTTCCATGCTGGCGGGGAATATCCCGGGAAAGACAGGGACTATCTCACAGAAGATCGCCATGGTCATCCAGGACGGAGACTACCTCACCGCAGGCATCTGGGTCGCGATCGTGATGGTGATCGCCTTCCTTGTCATTTTCCTGATGAACCTGATCTCAGGCAAAAAGATGAAAAACGTCGGGAGGTGGTAAAACATGGCGGTCTCAGTGGAAATACACAGAAAACTGAACAGTTTTGCGCTGGACATCAGTTTTCAGAGCGGATTCCGGCGGATCGGCATACTGGGGGCGTCGGGCTGCGGGAAGAGCATGACCTTAAAGAGCATTGCAGGGATCGAGACGCCCGATGAAGGCAGGATCACTGTGGAGGACCGGGTGCTTTTTGACAGCGGGGAAAAGGTGAATCTGAAGCCGCAGAAGAGAAATGTCGGATATCTGTTCCAGAATTATGCACTTTTCCCGACCATGACAGTGGAGAAGAACATCGCGGCGGGGCTGAAAGGCAGCCGGAAGGAGAAGGAAGAGCGGGTTCGGGAAATGATAAAAAAATTCCGGCTGGAAGGGCTGGAGAGACAGCTTCCGGGGCAGCTCTCCGGGGGACAGCAGCAGAGAGTCGCGCTGGCGCGGATCATGGCATATGAGCCGGATGTGATCCTCCTCGATGAGCCGTTTTCGGCGCTGGATATGTTCCTGAAAGACCAGCTCCAGAGGGAGATGGTGGAACTGCTGGCAGATTACGCAGGGACAGTCGTCCTTGTATCCCATGACAGAGATGAAGTCTACCGGTTCAGCGATGAGCTCCTTATCATGGACCAGGGGAGGGTCGTTGCGGCAGGCCCGACGAAGGAGATCTTCCACAGCCCGGGAAATAAGGCGGCTGCGCGGCTGACCGGCTGTAAGAACTTTTCACGGGCGAGAAAGCTGGACCTCCATACGCTGGAGGCAGTGGACTGGGGGATCACACTCAAAATGAAACAGGAGATCAGAGACGATGTCGCCCACATAGGATACCGCGCCCACGACTTTATCCCGGTCTGGGGAGAACGGGGGGAGAACATGATCCGGTTTGATCTGGAGAGCAGCGCGGTGCTCCCGTTTGAGAGAAACTATTACATAAGGTCGGAAAGCACAGCGGAAGAGGTGTCCAAAGAAGTCCTCTGCTGGTTTGTCCAGCGTGAGGAGATCGCTGTCCTGGAAGAGCGCGGCATGCCGGATCACCTTGCGTTTGATGAAGAGAAGATATTACTTTTGAAGTGAATGGAAAAACCATATCTGCCCGGAGAGGTCCCAGGGAAAGGGAAGGCCTCTCCGGGATTTTTGCGCAATAAAAAAATCCCACCGGAACATCCGTGGAATACAATGAAAAGATATTTTTTAGGCGAAGTCCAATGGCCATACATACAAGGCTGTATGTACAGCCATTGTCTTCTTTGTCGATGATCTTATGATAACAGTGAAATGTGAATCGCCTGTGACAAGAATTGAAAGAAATTTTGAAGATTATAAAATATAAATGAAATTTTATAAAAGAGTTTTCCGGGCGGAATATCCGGATGGCAGGATGCATACTATGACGCGCTGTTCACGGTATGCATCGTTTCTTTTGAAGCGTTGATCCATCGGGAGCGCTCCGCCTCAAACCGTTCGTGGAGCCATGCGATCGCCTGGTCCATTCCCTCGTCAGAGAGCGGGAAAGAGGCACTCTCTTTCTCCTCGTCGGGAGTATCCTCGAAGCACCACGGCTCCGGGTAGATAAATACAGTGAAAGTTGTACTGTTTTTTCCATCATCTCCGCGGAAATAATACCGCATGCCGTGATGGCTTCCGGAGAAGGGTTCTTTTTTCAGTCCCCCGTAGGGGATCAGTCTTTTATCTATCATCTCTACCTTCCTTTCTGCGGCATTCTGAAAAACAGAGCTGCAGTTTACGCTGTACTCAGGAACAGGAAAATGCAGTGCCATGCCCGCAAATAAGAGCCGGTGCGGGGAAAGACATCCGTTCCCTGCGCTGGCTCTATTATAGTAAAAAAATCACAGATATGCCAGAAAAATCGAAAAGATATTTAGAGGTTTTTAGAGGTCACCGGTTACCGGCCGCGATCACACTGTGACGGTCACTGGGCGGCCTTGGCCGCAAATGTGGTCGTGACGAGATCCTCGTAGGGCGCTCTCTCATCCAGTTCTCCCGCACTTTCAAGAATGTCCTGGAGGAGGTCAAAGCTGCTCTGCTCGAAGATCAGATTGCTCTTCCACGTATCCTGGTCATAGTACCGTGTCACGATGGTCGTGATCGTATCCAGGTCCGTTTCGGGGAAGTGAGGCTCAATGATCTGAGCGATCTCTTCCGGTGTGTGTGTCTGGACGTAATTCGTGCCCTTCTGGAGTGCGTTGGTGAATCCCTGTATAATGTCAGGGTTTTCATCGATATAACTCTTTTTCGCACTGAACGCAGTGTAGGGGACATAGCCGCTGTCTTCGCCTAAAGAGGCGACAACATAACCTTTCCCTTCTGATTCCAGGGAAGTGGCTCCCGGCTCAAACTCCACGGTGAAGTCTCCCTGCCCCTCTGCGAATGCGGCGGCAGTGGAGCCAAAATCGATGTTCTGGTTGATCTCCAGGTCTGTTTCCGGATCGATGCCGTTCTCTTTCAGGATATACTCAAAGACCATCTCGGGCATCCCGCCTTTCCTGCCGCCGAGGACGAGACTGCCTTTTAAGTCCTCCCAGGTGAAGTCAGGCATCTCTTCCCGCGCTACCAGGAAATTTCCTGCCCGCTGTGTGAGCTGGGCGAAGTTTACCACATAGTCTGTCGCGCCTTCATTATAAGTGTAGATCGACGCCTCCGATCCCATAAATCCGATGTCCGCCTCGCCGGAGATGACAGCGGTCATTGTTTTGTCTGCGCCAAACGGGGTTAGCAATTTAGGCAAAGACAATCTAGATAAAGTCAACGTGATCAACAGTATAATCCGCTTTGAGATGGATCTGCCGGATGGTATTTTTCCAGAAAGATCGTTTGTTCTCTGGGGTCAGGGATGAGTAAATCCCGCGGAAGTCCTTCTGCAGAAGTGACTCAATGAATGAGCAATCCTGCTCCGGTTCGATGATCACTTTCTTTAGATCAGCTCTCTCTTTTTCCAGGGAATCGTATTCTTTGCTGTAATAATCCCAGGATACCCGTCCCTTCTGAAACAGGATATTCAGACGCTCCATTTCTTTCTCGATCTGGTCCTCCGTACGGACCGGTGGCTTGTTCTTTTTTCGCTGTTGTATGTCTTCGACACGGATCTTGTATGCTTCAAACTCGGTTTCCAGATTATCCAGCAGATAGCTCTCAATCAGGTTCTGGCTAACCTTATGCGTGTTGGTGCAGATCCGGTCAATCATTGCCCGGTTGCAGCGATAGTAACAGTAATCCCGCTTCTCACCTGTTTTTCGATTGATGATTGATCTGGAGCCGGTACCGCACAGAATCTGGCCGCAGACAGGGCAGCGGATCGTTCCGGAAAAATAATAGATCCGTCCGGATGGAGCATGCTTGACATTCTTTTTGCTAATCTGCTGGATTCGTGCCCACCGTTCCTCAGAAACGTAAGCGGGGCAGTATGGGATCCCGCGGTAGGTACCCTTGTAAAATTCACTGGATAGCATGGTCCGGAGAACTCCATAAGAAAACGTTGGATCATAATTCCGCTGCATATATCGGAGGGTACCCTGCTTGCTCTGGTGCTTCTCAAAGTAATCGTAAAAAGCATTTACCATCTCTTCCTGTTCCGGATCCTTCACCATGCGTTTCTTCCCATCTACAATCCCCACTTTATATCCGCGGGGCATGTTGCCGTCTCCGAAGATTGCCTTTCCCTGTCGGATGGATGCTTCATTTACAAACTTGATACGCTCAGATGTGGTGTCTACTTCATTCTGACCGATCGACAGCACGACATTGAGCTGCAGCCTTCCATCCCGGGTTTCCATGTTTATCCCAGGCTCTGAAGCAGAAATCCAGTATACACCATATTCATCGAGAATATCCTGAACCTTATAGAAGTCCGACATATTACGGAACCATCGGTCCAGCCGCCAGAAGAGAATCACATCAATTTTTCCGGCCTTGACATCCTCCAGGAGAGCATGGATAGCTTTGCGCTTCTTTAACTCCTTTCGCGCAGTCTTTCCCTCATCGGCATAGACTCCGACCGGGATCATACCGTGATCTTTTGCATAGCATGCTAGATATTCACGCTGGGCTTCCAGGGATTTACCATGCATCATCTGTTCGGAAGTCGAGACGCGGATATAGATTGCGCAGCGTTTGATTTTTTCTGACATGATATCATCTCCCCTTTTGTAATTGTATGAAAAATAGGTACAAAAATAACAGCCAGCGAAGAACATGAGTTCCGCTTGCGTGGCTGCCCCGAAGATGATACAATATTTTTGCAGTTATATGCATCTCTTCGGAGATATTTCCGTCTCGGTGTTGGCGCACCGGGGCGGTTTTTATATTAATAACATTTTTTACATGGCTCATATCCCCTGCTCTGGGCTTCCGATATGGTTACTTGCGTAGGATTATTCATCCCACTGCAAGATGAATTGCTATGGTATTTGCTGCCAGACTGTGGAATCCAAACCATCTGTTCTTGTGGTTCCTGCTGAGCTTCTTCCTGTGCCGCAATAGCAGCTTGCTCAGCAGCTTTCTGTTCGGCTGCCGCCTGCTCTGCAGCAGCTTTCTCTGCGGCTTCTTGTTCCGCTAGTGCCTTAGCCTCTTCTTCCGCTTTTCTGGCGGCAGCTTCTTCGGCTTCCTTTTGCGCCTGTTCGGCAGCCTGATCAGTTACTGTAATAGTTGTTGTATTACTGTCAATATCGTCATTTGCCGTGAAAAATACAGATGCTTCACCAGCTTCTTTAAAAGTGATCACGGCTTTTCCATCTGAATAATCTAATTCGGCAACATCATTTTCGGAGATTTCAAGGGAAGTAATGTCTGCATTGGATGGCATAGGAGTTATTTTCACTTCTGTAGTTTCCGATACATCATATGTAGTTTTTCCCCATTCAGCAGTAATTCCGGTTAAGGATTCCTCAGAAGATGATAATCCTAGGAAAACAATGAACGATGTGACCAATACAGCAATAGAAATTCCTATATTTCGTCGTTTCGTTCCGTTATAATCTTTTTTGACGGCAAAATAAATAATGCATCCTATGGCAGGAATCCATGCTAAGGCATATAGACCAATAGCAAAACATACAGCAAAAAGTGCCAGTAAGTAGAATAAACATCCTCTCTTTTTACGTCCGTCATTATTTGGTGGATTTGCGTTATTATTTTGGATAGGCGGTCGCGGCGGAGGGGTAGAATTATTTTGTTTTCCTCCTCCGGTAGTTTCCGTATAATATAGACCACTTCCAGGAATCCCCGCGGTCTTAGTTTTTTTACCGTTTGAATTAACCGTATAATGGAATCCCTTTCCTCCAAAAGTAACGCTTGTGCTTTTCTTATTGAGATTCAGTTTAACCCCTGGAGCTATTTTAAAACTTTTTCTAAATCTCCATCCCATCCTTTGTTCCTCTCTTTCCCCAAGGAAACACCACAATAAATATATGTTATCACATAAGTGCAATAACTAAAAATCATACAACCATTTCAGATGCTGTCGTTGAAGAATTCTTTCATTATCATCATAGTACACATCGGCATAGCTACGTTTTGGCGGATCTGGCGGAAGTGTGCAGATTTTGCAGTGCCTTTCCGCTGAATTATAAAGAACCCGACCGCAGAAGCTGCAGGTCTGTTTACTCCAGACAAAGCATTTCTGATCTGTATTATAAAAATGCTGATACATTATTTTATCAATCGGACTCATTTTATACATAACAACATTCCGATGCCATCTCCGGTAATCTATAAAAGCGTTGTCAGCAGCCTCAAAAGACATGTCAAAAATCTTCGCTACATCATTTGCATTCTTGCACTTAGAATAGTGGATTGCCATTCGTGGAGCCAGAATGTAACTGGCAAAAGCATTAGCCTCTTTCTCATTCTGATCAGAAGTTCCAGTGTGCCTCAAAACATGATGCCC
>HHCFC02800__coassemble_1292_pt1 | contig 25597 bp, 21 predicted proteins | sample HHCFC02800__metabat2_high_PE_058 | metagenome-assembled genome bin HHCFC02800 | reverse complement strand
AAACATTTTATAACACAGTGAGGATACACAGCCATTGTGGATATCTTTCGCCAGAACAATATGAAGAGGAATATTATGCAGCATTAGATGAAAAAGCGGAAGCTTTAGCAGGGTAACTCAATACTAAAAGGGCATATTTAATTTGTACTTTTTCTTGACATAGGACCAGTGCGGCGGGCATACAGAAAATTAGATTGTATTTTTTACTCTGTTACGCTATAATAGAAAAGGATTTAATAACCAGACAAATCCCGTCTGCCGCTATACTTTCCGGCAGCAGCGGGAGGGAGAATTGGAGGAGAAGAAAAATGTTAGTATCAGCAACAGAAATGCTTCAGAAAGCAAAAGCAGGTCACTACGCAGTAGGCCAGTTCAACATCAACAACCTTGAGTGGACAAAAGCGATCCTTTTAACGGCGCAGGAGTGCAATTCACCGGTTATCCTCGGTGTGTCTGAGGGAGCTGGAAAATATATGGCAGGATATAAGACTGTTGTAGGAATGGTCAATGGAATGCTGGAAGAACTCAACATCACAGTTCCGGTAGCTCTTCACCTGGACCACGGCAGCTATGACGGATGCCTGAAATGCGTAGAGGCAGGATTCTCCTCTATCATGTTCGACGGATCACACTATCCGATCGATGAGAACGTGGCTAAGACAAAAGAGCTCGTTAAGATCGCTCATGATCACGGCATGTCTCTCGAGGCAGAGGTCGGCGCGATCGGCGGCGAGGAAGACGGCGTTGTAGGAAAAGGCGAGTGCGCTGATCCGGATGAGTGCAAGATGATCGCGGATCTGGGTATCGACTTCCTGGCAGCAGGTATCGGAAACATCCACGGCGTATATCCGGACAACTGGGAAGGATTGAGCTTCGAGACACTGGATGCGATCCAGCAGAAGACAGGCGATATGCCGCTCGTACTTCACGGCGGTACGGGTATCCCGGATGATATGATCAAGAAAGCGATCGATCTTGGCGTAGCTAAGATCAACGTTAATACAGAGTGCCAGATCGTATTCGCAGAGGCAACACGCGAGTACATCGAGGCTGGAAAAGACAAACAGGGCAAAGGCTTTGATCCGCGTAAACTCCTGAAACCGGGCGCAGAGGCGATCATGGCAAAAGTCAAAGAGAAGATGGAATTATTCGGATCTGTAGGAAAAGCCTGAAAAATTTTGAGATGATATTACAAAATTTTTGCTTGCCTTTTTCGGATGATTGAGGTATACTGTCACACGTAAAGAAGAACAAGGGCGTTCCAACATAGCTTGGAGTGCCCTTTTTTCGTAGGAAACGAAGAAGGAAGGGATTGCATATGAGTACAGAACTGATCAATGTAGCCGAGATCTTTGGAGAAAACGTATTTAATGATACGGTGATGCAGGAACGTCTGCCAAAGAAGGTCTATAAAAATCTGAAGAAGACGATCGAGGAAGGAAAAGAACTCGATCTGGAGACTGCGGATGTTATTGCCCATGAAATGAAAGAGTGGGCGATCGAAAAAGGGGCGACCCACTATACCCACTGGTTCCTGCCGCTGACAGGAGTTACGGCGGAGAAACATGATTCTTTCATTTCCGCGCCGCAGCCCAGCGGAAAAGTCCTGATGAGCTTTTCCGGAAAAGAGCTGATCAAAGGAGAGCCGGATGCATCCTCATTTCCGTCGGGCGGATTGAGGGCGACATTCGAGGCGAGAGGATATACCGCATGGGACTGTACGTCTCCGGCGTTCGTGAGACAGGATGCGGCGGGTGCGACACTGTGTATCCCGACAGCCTTCTGCTCTTATACAGGAGAGGCGCTTGACCAGAAGACGCCGCTGCTCCGCTCCATGGAGGCGATCAACAAGCAGGCGCTGAGAATGCTCAGATTATTTGGAAATACAACTTCCAAAAAGGTGACACCGTCCGTTGGACCGGAGCAGGAATATTTCCTGGTAGATGCAGAGAAATTTGAGCAGAGGAAGGACCTGATCTATACAGGACGTACACTCTTTGGTGCGATGCCTCCGAAGGGACAGGAACTTGACGATCACTATTTCGGGACGATCCGCCAGAGGATCGCGGCATTCATGAAGGATGTCAATGAACAGCTTTGGAAAGTCGGAGTCACGGCAAAGACGCAGCACAACGAAGTGGCTCCTGCACAGCATGAACTGGCTCCGATCTATGCGGAGGCAAATATCGCAGTGGACCACAACCAGATCGTGATGCAGACCTTAAAGCGAGTGGCATGTCAGCACGGCCTGAAGTGCCTGCTCCATGAAAAACCGTTCGCAGGCGTGAATGGTTCCGGTAAGCATAATAACTGGTCTATCACGACGGACGACGGCATCAACATGCTGGATCCCGGCAAGACACCTCATGAGAATACCCAGTTCCTTCTGGTGCTCACATGTATCCTGAGAGCAGTGAACATGCATGCGGATCTTTTAAGAGAGTCTGCAGCAGATCCGGGGAACGACCACAGACTCGGAGCAAACGAAGCGCCGCCGGCGATCATCTCCGTTTTCCTTGGAGAGCAGCTTGAGGACGTTCTGGAACAGCTGATCAGCACAGGAGAGGCGACACACAGCCTCAAAGGAGGCAAACTGGAGACAGGAGTGCGCACGCTTCCGGAACTGGCGAAAGATGCTACAGACCGGAACAGGACTTCACCGTTTGCATTTACGGGGAACAAGTTTGAGTTCCGTATGGTAGGATCCCGCGATTCGATCGCTTCACCGAATATTGTCCTGAACACGATCGTTGCCGAGGCGTTCGCGGATGCATGCGATGTGCTGGAAAAGGCGGACGATTTTGATAAAGCGGTACATGACCTGATCAAACAGTACGCGACAGAGAACCAGAGGATCGTCTTTAACGGCGACGGGTATTCTGAGGCGTGGGTGGAAGAGGCAGAGAGAAGAGGGCTCCCGAATATCAAGTCCATGGTAGAAGCGATCCCGGCGATGGTGACGGATTCAGCTGTGAGCCTGTTTGAGAGATTCGGCGTGTTCACAAGAGCAGAGCTGGAATCCCGTGCTGAGATCCAGTATGAGACTTATGCGAAAGCCATCAACATTGAGGCGCGCACCATGATCGATATGGCGAGCAAACAGTTCCTTCCGGCGTTCATCAAATATACAAAGACACTTGCAGATACAGTGAATTCCGTGAAAGCAGCCGGTGCGGACGCATCCGTTCAGATGGAATGTCTGAATGAAGTGACTGAACTTATGGGAGAGACGAAGAGAGCTCTCGACGAACTTGTGAAAGTTACGGAAGAAGCGGCGAAGAAAGAAGAGGGGGCAGAACAGGCGAACTTCTACCACTCCGATGTATTCCCGGCTATGGAGGCTCTCCGTGCTCCGGTTGACAAACTGGAGATGATCGTGGACAAAGAGGCATGGCCGATGCCTTCTTACGGTGATCTGATCTTTGAGGTATAGTCGGAAGAGAGTACTTCCTGATGATTAAATACATATACATATGAAAGACGCTGCGGAGCATCTGACGGGATGCTGCCGCGGCGTTTTTCTGCCAGGGGAAAAGTTGTGAACGCGGCAGAGATGTATACATAGAGGGAACCTTCCAAGAGGAGATTGACACCGGAAGGCGGATGGGGCATACTTAATTCAGAGTGAAACAGGAGAGTGTATGCCATGTCGGAAAGAGACGGAAACAGCAGAAAAATAACGATCAACGAAGTGGCAGAGGCACTGGGAGTCTCTGCCACTACGGTTTCACGTGCCCTGTCAGGAAAAGGACGGATCAGCGAGGAGACCAGACAGAGAGTCCTGGAATATGCAAAGGACCAGGGGTATCAGCCTAATACCGAGCGGAGGGGGAAAAAGGGGGTTCCGGGCGCGGGGACGATAGCCATCGTGCTGCCCGAGGCGAAGGAACTTGTGGACCAGCCTTTCTTTTACACCTGTATGTCTGGGGTGAATGAGATGGCACAGGCAAATGGTTTTGATATGCTGGTCATCATGGCGGGGGTGCAGGATCTTTCCCAGCTGAGGAGAGTGGTCGGCGCCGGAAAAGTGGATGGAGTGATATTGGCACAGACATACAGGAGAGATCCGTTTGCAGCATATCTGAAAGAGCAGAAAGTCCCGTTCGTGGCGATCGGATCCCTTGATGACGACAGTGCGGTTCAGGTAGACTATGACAACCGAGGCGGATGCCGGGACCTGACAGCGGTCCTGCTCGCCAGAGGGATGAGGCGGATCGCCTATCTGGGGAGTTCCGATGGGAAAGTGGTCAATGAGGAACGGTACGCGGGATATGTGCAGGCGCATGAAGATGCAGGGATCAGTGTTGACGGCGGGATCGTGAGCAGGGACCGGCTTACGGTATCGGAGATGGAGAGAAAAGTGGAGCAGTTTCTCCAGCGGGATGCGGACTGTATCCTCTGCCAGGATGATTCGGTGTGCAGCACTGTGCTGAAAACGCTCCGGGGCCGTGGAAAGAAAGTGCCCGAAGCTGTAAAGGTGGCTTCCTGCTACAACAGCAAGATGCTGGAGAATCATCCGCTGTCGGTCACGACGCTGGATTTTGACGTGATAGAAAGCGGGCGGACAGCGTGCAGGCTTCTGCTCGATCTGATCGGAGACAGGGAGGTCCCGCGGAAAACCATCCTGGACCATGAGGTGCTGCTGAAGGATTCGACAAAATGAGCAGTGTGGATAAAAAGCGGCATCGGAAGTGAAAACGCGGCGGGGCGGGACAGGGCAGAGGCGGCTCTTTGTGGAAATCAAGATATGCGCAAATTTGCGCTGATTGCTTCTAAAGTGTCCGAGTGTACAAAAAATATAAGGGCAAATTGGCGAAGATATCTATTGAAAAGGAAAAAAACGGGTGTTATAATTTCAAAAGAAGAAAGAACATAGCGCAAAAACAGAAAAATTGCGCAAATGAAATCTGGTCTTACAGCGAAAACAGTATCACATCAGACAGGAGGTATATCTATTATGCTTGGAGGACACATTTTACACGGAGGAGACTACAATCCGGATCAGTGGCTGGACTGCCCGGAGGTCCTGGAGGAAGATATCAGGCTGATGAAGGAGGCGAATGTCAACTGCATGAGCCTGGGGATCTTTTCCTGGTCACGTCTGGAGCCGGAAGAAGGAAAGTATGATCTTGACTGGCTTGAACAGATCATAGACCGTCTCGGCAGGGAAGGGATACAGGTGGTCCTGGCAACTCCGTCCGGAGCCATGCCCCACTGGCTGACGCAGAAGTATCCGGAAACGATGCAGGTGCAGGCGGACGGGAAGAGGAACCTTCCCGGAAAGAGACATAACTTCTGTTATACATCCCCTGTGATGAGGAGGAAGATCTATGAGATCGACAGTGCGCTGTCAGAACGGTTTGGAAAGAAAGAAAATGTGATCCTCTGGCATCTCTCCAATGAGCTGGGAGGAAACTTTGCCGATTCTTCCTGCCACTGTGAGCTGTGCCAGGAGGCGTTCAGAAACTGGCTGAAGGAGAAATACGGCACACTGGAGGAGCTAAACCGTGCATACTGGAACTCATTCTGGAGCCATACCTATTCGGACTGGAGCCAGATCCACAGCCCGGCTCCTCACGGGGAGACGACGACAACGGCGCTGACGGTTGACTGGAAACGTTTTGTGACGCGCCAGATGAGAGATTTTACCAGGTGTGAGACCGCGGCTGTGCATGAGCATTCCGACCTTCCTGCGACTACGAATTTCATGTACTTTTTTAAAGGGCTTGATTACGGAAAGATGAGGGATGACCTGGATATCATTTCCTGGGATAATTATCCGTTCTGGCATAAGACGAAGGACGAGGTCCAGGCTGCGGTCCGCGCGGCGGCGAACCATAACATCATGCGGTCTCTGAAAAAGCAGCCGTTCCTTCTGATGGAGAGCACGCCGTCGGCTGTGAGCTGGCGGGGATTTAACCCGGTAAAACGGCCGGGGATGCATATGCTCTCATCCATGCAGGCGATCGCCCACGGATCTGATTCGGTACAATATTTCCAGTGGCGTAAGGGGCGCGGTGCGTTCGAGCAGTTCCATGGGGCTGTGGTAGGACACAAGAATGGAAGCGATACGCGGACATTCCGCCAGGTGGCAGAACTTGGAGAGCGGCTGGAGGCTGTATCGGGACTGATCGACGGGACAGTGAACAGACCGAAGGCGGCAATGGTCTTTGACTGGGAGAACTGGTGGACCCTGGAGGATGTCTCGGGACCGAGGCAGGACATCAGCTATATCGACTGCATTCTGGATCACTATCAGGCGTTCTGGGAGGCGGGGATCGATATGGATTTTGTGACCATGGACGACAGCCTGGAGGGCTACTCCCTTGTGGCAGCCCCCCTGAATTATATGTATAAGCAGGGATACGCGGAAAAGGTCAGGGAGTTTGTGGAGAAGGGCGGAACCTATGTGACCACATACTTCAGCGGGATTGCGGATGAGACGGATCTGTGCTTTACCGGTCATCACCCGCTCGCGGATGTGCTGGGGATCGAGCAGGAGGAGATCGACGCGCCGTCCGATGAATTTACAAATTCATTCTGCTATGGCGGAAAGGAATATGCGGCGGGGAACCTGCGGGAACTGATCCATGCAGGAGATGAGACGGAAGTGCTGTCTGTCTATTCAGAAGACTATGTGAAAGGTGAGCCGGTGGTGACAGCCCACTCTTTTGGAAAAGGGAAAGCCTGGTATCTTGCCGCGGCGGCTGGGGAAGAGTTCCTCAGAGCGTTTTATGCGGACCGGCTGAAAGAAGCAGGGATCGGGAATGCGCTGGGAACTGAACTGCCTTACGGAGTCACGGTGACGGAACGTATCGGAAACACTGGGAAACGGATCCTCTTTGTGATGAACTTCCGGAATGAACCGGTCACGGTCCGGGGGACCGGAAGCTGGACAGATGCGGAGAGGGGAAAGAAATATGAAGGTGAACTGCAGTTAGGTGCATTTGAATGTATCATGCTGCAGTGAGAAAAGGATAAAAGAGGTCAGGCACGGATGTGGACTGTATTCAGGATTTCCTGAAAAAGGTGTTCATCCGGACCTGGCCTTTCTGTATCCGGACAGGTTCTTATGAAAAGTGAATCGGACTCTTACAAGGACTGTTCCGTTTACGGTTGTGTTCGCTTTACCATTCGTATATCTTGTGATAAGATAAAACAGACATCCGGTATGTTAAGACAGGAAAACAAAACAGGAGAGACGGAACATGAAAGAGAAGACAAAGAGCCCGAGAAAAGTCAGGCTCAGCACAATGCAGATCATCGCGCTGGGATTCTTTGGCGTGATCTTTCTGGGAGGGCTTATACTCTGGCTCCCGGTATGCAATCAGAAGCCGATCGCATTTATAGATGCACTTTTCACCTCCGTGACTTCGGTGTGCGTGACCGGGCTTGTGACGGTTGTGCCGGCGGAGCAGTTTACACTGCTGGGCAAGATCGTGGTGCTGATACTGATCCAGATCGGCGGACTGGGAGTGATCGCGTGCACGGCGGCTTTTTTTCTCCTGCTGAGGAAGCGCATCACAATGAAGGGAAGGATCATGATCCAGCAGGCTTATGGTCTGGATACGCTGTCCGGGATGGTGCGGTTTGTGATCCGGATCCTGAAAGGGACATTCTTTGTAGAGGGGATCGGAGCCGTCCTGTTTGCGATAAAATTTGTGCCGGAATTCGGTGCGGCGCGGGGAATATGGTACGGAGTGTTCCATTCGGTGTCGGCGTTCTGCAACGCCGGGATCGATATTATCGGAAACGATAGTTTTATCAGATATGTTGATTCGCCGTTGGTGAATTTTACGACCATGTTTCTTATTGTGATGGGAGGACTGGGATTTCCGGTCTGGTACGATGTGATCACGACAGTAAGGCAGGAAGGAGCAAAAAAGGTGCCAAGACGAAGGTTCCTGACGAGGCTGGGACTCCAGAGCAAGATCGTACTGACCATGACGGCGTTTCTGATCCTTGCGGGAGCGCTGGGGTTTTTTGCTCTGGAATTCAATAACCCGGATACGATAGGAAGCTTAAGCGTGCCGGAGAAGGCGATGGCATCGGCGTTTCAGTCAGTGACGACCCGTACGGCGGGATACGCCTCTGTGCCACAGTCCGGGCTGACGGACAGTTCGAAGATGCTGGGGTGCATCCTCATGTTCATCGGCGGCTCTCCGGCGGGAACCGCAGGAGGGATCAAGACTACTACGGCGGCAATGCTGCTGCTGACAGCAGCGTCTGTCCTGAGGGGCAGGAGGGACACGGAATGTTTCGGCAGGAAGCTTGAGAACGGTGTGGTAAGATCGGGGATCACGATCATGCTGCTCACGTTTCTGTTCTGGCTTGCAGGAGTTACAGCGCTTTCAGTGTTTGAGCCTGGGAAAGATTTTATCGATCTTATGTATGAGGCATCGTCGGCGATCGGGACGGTGGGGCTTACTGCGGATCTTACGCCGCAGCTTACCACGGCCAGTCATGTGGTGTTGATGAGCATGATGTATGTGGGAAGGATCGGACCGGTGACGATGGCCCTTGTGTTTGCAGGGAAGGCGGATAAGAGCGCGCAGTTCAGGGAACTGCCGGAAAAGAAGATCATGCTTGGATAAGGAGAGGTAAGAATGAATAAACAGTTTGCGGTGCTGGGGCTTGGAAGTTTCGGATGGAGCGTGGCCATGACCCTGGAGAAAATGGGATGCGATGTTCTGGTGGTGGACGATTCTTTTGAAAAGATCCAGGAGATCTCAGAGCAGGTATCTTATGCGGTGAAGGCGGATATCTCGGATCCGGAGGCGCTGCAGGCTCTGGGAGGGAGAAACCTGGACGGAGTTGTTGTGGCGGTGTCCGAGAATTTCGAGGCGAGCATCCTTGCGACGATGCTATGTAAGGAGATGGGGATCCCGAAAGTCCTGGCAAAGGCGAAGGACACCCTGCAGGGGACGATCCTGAAGAAAGTGGGCGCGGACGCGGTGGTCTATCCCGAGATCGAGATGGGGAGCCGCGTGGCGAAGAATCTGGTGGCAAGGGAATTTACGGACTGGATCGAGCTGTCGGATGACTACAGTCTTGTGGAGGCTGCAGTGCCGCAGAACTGGATCGGAAGATGCCTGGCAGAACTGAAAGTGAGGGAGCGGTTCGGAATCAATGTGGTCGGGATCATACTGGACGGCGAGGTGGATGTGACTTTTGATCCTCAGAAACCTCTCCCAGCGGACGGGATCCTGATCCTGATCGGTGCCAATGACGTCCTAGAGAAGTTTGACGAGAAAGGGAATAAATAATGATCACAAGTACAGGGAATGCCCAGGTAAAGGAACTGGCGCGTCTGATGAAAAAGAGCCGGGCCAGGGAAGAGGCGGGAGTGTTTCTCGTGGAAGGACCAAGGATGACGGGGGAACTGGTCGCGGATGAAACGTGGAAAAGTCATACGGAAAAAGTGTATTTGTCGGACAGCCGTGCAAAGAGATATATGGAAGAGATCCCGGGCTTGAGAGGGTGCAGGACAGAAATCCTCTCAGATACCGTGTTCTCTTATGTTTCAGATACGAAGACGCCGCAGGGGATCCTTGCTGTGGTCAGAAGGCGTGAATACGGTATGCAGGATATCCTCGGAAATAATCCGGAAACGGCTCTGGTGGCTGTCCTGGATAACCTTCAGGATCCGGGAAATATGGGCACCATTTTCCGGACCGCGGAGGCAGCGGGAGCGACCGGGATCCTGATGAGCAGCGACTGCGTGGATATCTATAATCCAAAGGTGGTGCGGTCCACGATGGGGGCGCTGCTGCGGATGCCCTTCCTCTGTGCAGAGGACCTGACTGCAGCGATAAAAGAGCTGAAAAGCGCGGGGATCCGCACATATGCGGCGCATCTGGCGGGGGAGAAGTTTTACGATCAGGAAAATTATGTTGGAGGCACGGCGTTTCTGATCGGAAATGAAGGGAACGGTCTCCGTGAGTCTGTGGCAGAATGTGCAGACTGCCGGATCAAGATCCCGATGGCGGGAAAAGCAGAGTCGCTGAACGCGGCGGTCGCAGCGTCCATCCTGATGTATGAAGTATCGAGACAGAAAAGAAATTAATATTTATGCATAACTATTGCATTTTTATGCAAATGTGTAGTATACTAACAGAGTCAGACAGCGGCGTGCCCAAAGGGGCTCTGCCTGTCCGTGATAATGGAAACAATGCAAGCGGGTCTTGAACAGCAGATACAGAAAGGAAGATAGCCATGGATTTAAAAGGAAGGAATTTTTTGACGCTGAAGGATTTTGCACCGGAGGAGATCACTTATCTCATCGACCTCTCGGCAGAGGTGAAGGAAAAGAAGAAAAAGGGGATCCCGGTGGATCATTACAAGGGGAAGAATGTCGCTCTGATCTTTGAGAAGGACAGCACCCGGACGCGCTGCGCATTTGAGGTGGCAGCCCATGATATGGGAATGGGGACGACCTATCTCGGGCCGACAGGATCTCAGATGGGAAAGAAAGAGAGTATCGAGGACACCGCCCGGGTTCTGGGACTGATGTATGACGGGATCGAGTACCGCGGGTTTGGTCAGGACATCGTGGTAGAACTGGCGAAGTATGCGGGCGTACCGGTCTGGAACGGGCTGACGAATGAGTATCATCCCACCCAGATGCTGGCGGATATGCTGACGATCCGGGAGAATTTTGGGACGCTCAAAGGGTTGAAACTGGTATACATGGGAGACGCCCGTTACAATATGGGAAATTCTCTGATGGTCGCATGTTCCAAGCTGGGACTGGATTTTGTGGCGTGCACAACGAAAGAATATTTTCCGAATGAAGAGCTTGTGGAGACCTGCCGGGGATATGCGGCACAGTCCGGCGCCACGATCACTCTGACAGAGGATGTGAAAGAGGGCACAAAAGACGCGGACGTCATTTACACCGATGTGTGGGTTTCCATGGGAGAACCGGACGAGGTCTGGGAGAAGCGGATCAAGGAACTCTCATCTTATAAAGTGACAAAAGAAGTCATGGCAAATGCGAAGGAGACCGCGATCTTCCTGCACTGCCTGCCGGCGTTCCACGACCTGAAGACGAAGATCGGAAAAGAGATGGGCGAGCGGTTTGGGATCACAGATATGGAGGTTACGGATGAGGTGTTCGAGTCTGCGCAGTCCAAAGTCTTTGATGAGGCGGAGAACAGGATGCATACGATCAAAGCGGTGATGATGGCAACATTAGAGGAATCCTGAATATTCTGAAAATTTATTATAAAAGGTGCCAGGTACTTTTTCAAAAGTACACGGCACCTTTTAGGGTGAATTATCAGATATTTGTTTGGAGGGAGATGTGAAGACAGAAATCTTAAAACTGCTCAGAGAAGCGGAAGACTATGTTTCAGGGCAGCAGATATGCGAACAGTTTGATGTATCACGGACTGCGGTGTGGAAAGTGATAAAGCAGCTACAGGACGAGGGGTATCAGATCGAGGCGGTCAGGAACAGGGGCTACCGGATCGTGGATGTTCCGGATGTGATGATGAAAGAAGAATTAGAGAGCCGGATGCGGACAAAGTGGGCCGGGAGAAATGTATTTTATTATCCGGAGACAGATTCCACAAACCTGCGGATCAGGCAGCTTGGCGACGAGGGGGCGCCCCATGGGACTCTCGCCGTGGCGGACATGCAGACTGCCGGCAGGGGCCGGCGGGGACGTATCTGGGAGTCACCGGCAGGATCAAGTATCTATATGTCGCTCCTCCTGCGGCCTGATCTTATGCCCGGGGCTGCCCCCGGACTGACGCTTGTGATGGCGTGCAGTGTGGCGGAAGGGATCATGGACTGTGAGGATGTGAGAGTCCAGATCAAATGGCCGAACGATGTGATCATAAACGGAAAGAAGCTGGCCGGGATCCTGACTGAGATGAGCAGTCAGATCGATTATATCGATCATGTAGTCATCGGTGTCGGCATCAACGTAAATATGACGGGATTTCCTGAAAATATCCGGGAGACCGCCACTTCACTACGGCTCGAGACGGGACACAAAGTAAAACGCGCTCCTCTGATCGCGGCGGTCATGAGGCGGTTTGAGGAAAACTATGAGATATTCCTCAAGACCGGGGATATGTCCGGGCTGGCTGAAAAATACAGCAGGATGCTGGTAAACATAGGCAGAGAGGTGCTGGTGATCGGGGCAAAGGAGCAGTATAAGGCATATGCCCTGGGGATTGACAGGGACGGAGAACTGCTTGTCCGCCGTGAAGACGGTGCGGAAGAAAAAGTGTATGCAGGGGAAGTATCTGTCCGCGGTGTATATGGATATGTCTGAATTTTCAGAAAATGGCATATAAAAGGTGCCAGGCACTTTTTCAAAAGTACACGGCACCGATTGAGGTAAATAATCTGACAGAAAGGAAAAATGTATGGACAATGAGATCGTATTGTGTGCGGCCAATGCATACGAACAGAAATTTTATCTGAACCCGGAGTTTGATTCTCTTCCGGAGAGCATAAAGGAAGAACTGCAGATCATGTGCGTGCTGTATACGGAGGACGTGGGAGGCGTACTGATGCTGGTGTTCGATGAGGAAGGGAATCTGGAACTTAAAGTAGATCATGAGGAAAGTGATTTCTTTTTTGACGAGATCGGAAGCGTGCTGAAGATCAGGGAGCTGCAGAAGACAAAGCAGGAATTGTTTGAGTCTCTGGAACTGTTCTTCCGGGTGTTCTATCTCGGGGAAGAGATCGGTGACGGCGAGTAGGTTACAGTCCGCACTGTGTGTGATGCGGGCAGACAGAATGATTGACGTAAAAAGGCTGCTGGGTTATCTCAGCAGCCTTTTCAGTACATCTGTTACTTTTTTGACCGGTACGATCTCCAGCTTTTCTTTTACTTCTTCCGCTACGTCTTCCAGGTCTTCGACGTTGTCCGCCGGGATAAATACTTTTGTGATCCCGGCGCGCTGTGCAGCCATCAGCTTTTCCGGAAGTCCTCCGATGGGCATGACGCCGCCCCGCAGAGAAACCTCTCCGGTCATGGCGAGATCCGTGTCTACTGCCTTCCCGGTGATGAGAGAGGCGAGAGCCGTGGTCAGGGTGATCCCCGCGGAGGGACCGTCTTTTGGCACGGCGCCTTCCGGTACATGGATATGAAGGTCATGGTCCTCAAAGACTCTGCTCTCTTTCGGGTAGAGGGATTTGACCAGAGTCAGCGCGATCTGAACGGACTCTTTCATGACGTCCCCCAGCTGCCCGGTGATCAGGAGTTCCCCTTTGCCCTGGGTCAGTTTGCTCTCGATATACAGGATCTCGCCGCCGGCACGGGTCCAGGCAAGGCCGGTCACTACGCCGGGAGTCCTGGAAGTGAGCTTCCTGTCATGATGCATGGTTTTGTGACCCAGGTATTCCGTCAGGTTCGATTTTGTCACGGACAGGGAATCGGATTCCTTTCGGACAAGTTTTACGGCTGCGCTCCGGCACAGCGTGTCGATCAGCTTTTTCAGATCCCGGACTCCGGATTCCATGGTGTATTCGTCGATCATTTTCCGCAGGGCGCTGTCGGTGAGCCGGAGTTTCTTCGGATCGATCCCCATGGCTGCTTCTGCTTTCGGCAGGAGATGCTTCTTTGCGATATGATATTTCTCAAGGGCAGTATAGCCCGGGAAAGAGATTACTTCCATACGGTTCAGGAGCGGCTCGGGGATGGTGTCCGTTGAGTTTGCGGTGCAGACAAAGAGCACGTTGGACAGATCGTAGGGCACATTCATGTAATGGTCCGTAAATGTATTGTTCTGTTCCGGATCCAGGACTTCCAGAAGCGCGCTTGCCGGGTCTCCGCCGTAATCCTTCGCCAGTTTGTCGACCTCATCCAGTACCATGACCGGGTTGGAGACACCGCTTCGCTTCATGCCTTCCATGATGCGGCCGGGCATGGCGCCGATGTAGGTGCGGCGGTGCCCGCGGATCTCCGCCTCATCCCGGATGCCGCCAAGGCTGATCCGCACATATTCTCTCCCGAGCGCGCGGGCGATGCTCTGGCCGATGCTGGTCTTGCCGGTGCCGGGAGCCCCCACGAAGAGGAGGATGGAGCCGTACTGTTTCCGGTTGAGCGCCATGACAGCGAGCTGCTGGATGATGCGCTCCTTTACCTTTTTGAGTCCGTAGTGATCCTCGTCAAGGATGGCTTCCGCCCGGTCCAGGTCGATGGGGGTCGCTTCCGGAGCTTTCCAGGAAAGGCTGGTCACAAAGTCGAGGTAGTCATAGAGAAGACCATATTCATGGCTGTCCTTTCCCTCCTGGCGCATCCGGTTCAGGACCTTCTCTGCCTCGCGGCGCGCCTCGGTATTCATGCCGGATTCCTGGATCTTTTTCTCAAATCTGCGCACATCGGAGATATTCTCCGGGTGCATCTCGTCCAGCTCTCTCTGCAGGTAGTCGATCTGTTTCTTGATCGCTGCTTCCCGGTAGAGCTGCTCCTGGTTGTCTTTCTGTGCGTTCTGCGCCTCCTCGGAAACCTTCGCGATCTCCATAAACTCGCTGATCGCTGCGGCGATCATGGCATACCGCGCTTTTCGGGAATCCGCTGCAAGGATATTGTATTTCTCTTCCGCGTTCAGGTTCAGATAATCGGCGAGAGCGCAGGCAAGATCGTGGATATTCTTTCTCTGAAGGATGAAGCTGCGCGCCCACAGCCCCCACTGATATCCCTGGACGAAACGAAGGAGCGAGGATCTCAGCTGGGAAAACTGCTGTTTTGCTTCCTCCTCTGTCAGGTCGTCAGCTTCCGGGCGGAGGGAAACGGAGGCGGTCAGCCTGCCGTCCTCATTTGTCAGTTCTATTATGTTTACACGATTGAGCGTGCGCACGGCAACGGAATCCTCCTCGCCGAATCCGTCAACACGTGCCGAGATCCCTATGGGATAAAAGTCTTCTGCGGTATATTCCCCGCTCTCCTTTTCCTCCTTCAGAAAAATGAAGAGGATATCAGAACCGTTTTCCAGTTCTCCTGCGCCGAAGTCCGTAAAGAAATCACGTTTAAAATAGTAAGACACATCCGGCAGGAGAAGAAGATTGTAAATCGGTCTTATGATCATGATCGTATGCCTCCTTTTTCAGGTTTTTCTGAAAATCTGTACAGGATAAGTTTCAGAAAGAAAACTCTGTCAGCACTCTTAAATGATGAGTGCTAAAACATCTGTAAAAACATAGCGAATAAATTATCTTATTCGCTATAAAACCATATTATTAAGTTACATTTTATAGAAGAAAATTAGCACAAAAGCAGAGTCCTGTCAATAGCGGGACCCTAACTCATCAGAAAATTCAGCGATCCGGGCGGGTTTTCCGTTCCCTTTTCCAGTAGTGAGACAAGGCCGCTGATGGTGCGCTCGATTTCTTCTTTGGAAGAGGGGACAAGAGTGTTGTCCATTTTAACGGTGAGCACGATCAGGACGATATCGGCCAGCGCTTCTGCATCATCAAAACGGATATCGCCTGCGGCAATGCCCTGATGTATGATCTCGGCAAGGACAGGTTTAAGTTCTGTTATGATATGGTTTACATATTTCTGATGAAGGAATGCTTTTTCCTGTGCGCCTGCGCCTTCGCTCTCTCCGGATCTGACGAACTCGGAGGAGGAGTTGCGGCATGCCTGAAAGATCATCGCCATTCTTGTGAACGGCGAGATCTCCGTCTGGGAGGAGAGTGCTTTTGCCGTGCGCAGGGGCTTTTCATAGCTGCGCTCTACCAGAGCCTCCAGGATGGCGTCCTTGGAAGGGAAATAATAGTAGATGCTGCCTTTTCCGATCCCTGCGGTCTGCGCGATCTCGCTGACGGAGATGGACTGGAGTTTCCGGTTTTCCAGGAGCTCCTGAAGGGCATCCAGGATCCGGTCATATTTCAATTGGTTTGCCATGATACATCATCCTTTTGCAAAATAATGCCGGCAGCCCTGCCGGAACAAATATCAGGTCTGGAAATGCCTGATAAAATAAGAAGAATCATTTCACAGTATATCACAGGACGGCGAAGGGTACCAATAAGAAAACTTCACAAAAAGAAAAAAGATTTCCGGGCTTATTTTGACAGGAACACCAGTTGACCGTCAGTCGAAAAGGTGTTAATCTAACAGGAGAAAAGACATGACCGCTGGTCGAAAAAACGAAAAACAGCGGTCGAAAAGGAGGATATTATGACCTACGCAGACATGTTTTCAAAAGTAAAGGGCATGCTGATGGATGCAGATGTGAGCGACATTCACGAGCATCTTGCCTATCAGTTCAACATCACGGGTGAAGCTGAAGGAATCTTCTATGCGGAAGTGAAAGAAGGGATGCTCTATATTGAGCCTTATGAGTACTTTGACCGCGACGCGATGTTTACCTGCTCCGCGGAGACACTGTTCAAGATCGCGGACGGAAAGACAGACCCGATCCTCGCAGTGACGCTTGGAAAACTGAAAGTGGAAGGAAATATTGATAAGGCTTTAAAACTGAAGGAACTCATTAACAGCAAGAAGAAAAAATAAGGATTCAGAAAAAGCAGGTGAAGAAAAATGGGTAGATTACTGAAAGGCGCGGCAGCGCTCCTTGGTATCGCGGCAGCGGCGGAAGCCGGCGGCACCGCGTATTTCTACAGAAGGACCATGAAGCGCTACAATGCGAAGACAGAGAGGACGATAAAGATGTCCGGCGTGGACTGGGAAAAGTATTTCCCGCTGATGCATGAGAGGCGCGACTGGATGATGGAGCAGCCCCACGAGGATGTCTGGATCACATCCCACGACGGCCTGAAGCTTCACGGTACATATTTCAAAGGTGATGAAGGAAAGAAGGCAGTCATCTGCTTTCACGGATACACCAGTCAGGGGACCAATGATTATGGCAGCCTTTCCTATTATTATCTGAACCATGGATTCAGGATGCTCCTGATCGATGAACGTGCCCACGGCGAGAGCGAAGGGACTTATATCGGATTCGGGACCATGGACCGGCTGGACGGCATGGAGTGGGTGAAATGGATGACTGAGAAGATCGGAGATGACGCACAGATCCTTCTCCACGGAAACTCCATGGGCGGCGCTACCGTCTGTATGATGGGAGGGCTGAAACTTCCGTCCCAGGTAAAAGGGATCGTCTCTGACTGTGCATTTACATCAGCAAAAGACGTGTTTACCCATGTGCTCCACAGCATGTACCACCTTCCTGCATTTCCGATGATCCAGATCGCAGATAAACTGAACAAGAAAAACGCGGGATATGGTCTGGATGAGTGCAATGCCGCGAGGGAAGTGAGAAAGGCAAAAGTGCCGTTCCTGTTTATCCACGGGGAGAAAGATGTCTTTGTCCCGTGCCGGATGTGCGAGGAAATCTACAAAAACTGCGCTGCGCCGAAGACGAAACTGATCGTAAAAGATGCGGGCCACGGTGAGAGTTATTATAAAGACACCGAAGCTTATGAGGGGGCCCTTGATTCATTTATCGGAGGAATAATAAAATGATGAGAACAAGAAAAGGACATAAAGTGTATCCGCTGACTGTTGCACAGAAATTTCACCTGTACTATCTTCCCCACTGTCCCAGCGCGGCAGTGCTGAACATCGGGACGAGCCTGACCATCGAGGTGGAGATCGACTGGGAAGTCCTTGGCAGAGCGATCAATAAAGCCTATGAGAGATGCGAGGCAATGCGCGTCCGTCTGGCAAAGGACAAAGAAGGAAACTGGTATCAGTATATCGTGGATCACGAGGACCAGGAGATCGAGTTCAGGGATTTCACGGGCATGACCATGGAAGAAGCGGAAGCTGAGATGCAGAAATGGACCACCGTGCCGTTTAAGATGGAGGATTCCCCTCTGACCCGCATTGTCATGATCAAGATGCCGGACGGTTTCAGCGGGGTATACTTCCTCGCCCAGCATATGATCGTGGACGCCCAGTCCCTGATCGCATTCCTGAAAGATATCATCGAACTTTACTGTAATGAAAAATATGAGGGAGTGCCCTATCCGAAGGACATGGCATCCTATATCGAGCAGATCCAGAAGGACCTTGCATATGAGGCGGGAAGCAAAGCGCAGCAGAGGGATATCGACTTCTTCCAGAAAGAGATCGCTGAGAACGGCGAGCCGATCTTTAACGGGATCAATGGAACAGACAAGCTGGAAGCTGCCAGGGAAATGTTCAAGAACCCCGAACTGCGTACAGCGTTCAGCGCGTCGGGGAACACCGCATCTGCTCTGGATATCTTCCATCTGGAGGAAGAACCGACGAAGCGCCTGATGGACTTCTGCGAGAAATACCATGTGTCCCTTGCATGCCTGCTCCTTATGGGACTTCGGACTTATTTCCAGAAGATGAACGGACACGACGACGTGTCCATCAATAACGCGATCGCAAGGCGTGCAACGCTGAAAGAGAAAAAATCCGGCGGAACAAGGATACACTCCTTCCCGGTAAGGACGGTCTTCCCGGAGAGCATGAAGTTCATCGACGGTGTGTTTGCGATCCGCGATAAGCAGAATGAGTTCTTCCGCCATGCGAATTACGATCCGACCGCGTATTTTGCATACAGATCCAAGCTGTATCCCCAGCCCCATGCAGGACTTACCTATGAGCCCATGTCGCTGACTTACCAGCCTCTGACTCTGAAGGAAAAAGGGCTGGACCAGCTGGGGGATATCCGCTATAAGACGAAATGGTATCCCAACGGGACATGCCCCCAGGGAATGTATCTGACTGTGATGCACCGCCCGGAGGACAACGGACTGGACTTCAACTTCGAGCATCAGATCCAGGCTGTGTCAAGGGATGAACTGGAGTACCTGTACTACTACCTGTGCAAGATCATGTTCAAAGGCGCAGAAAACCCGGACCTGACCATCGGCGAGATCATAAAGCTTGTCTAAGTCTGAGCTGGCGCATGCGGAAGCGTAGAACGAAAGCTCCGGGAAGCGCGGAGCACTGTGGATTATTAATTAAAAAAGGAGAACGATCATGTTTGAGAAATTAGTAAATATCATCTGTAACTATGTGGAAGTAGAGCCGGAGAACATTCATCCGGAATCCCGTTTTATGGAAGATCTGGGATTTACATCGTTTGATTTTATGAGCATGCTGGGCGAGATCGAGGATGAGTTTGACGTGGAAGTTGAGCAGACAGAGGCGGCAGATATCCGCACTGTACAGGAAGCAGTTGATTATCTTGAAAAGCTGACAGCCGAGTCATAAGCAGAGAAGGCGGAGGCCGGCTGAGAAGGCGGGTCTCCTGACGTCCGTATGAGGAACGGAGAAAGGATTGGGGAAAATATGCTTTGCAGCACTGTTCGTGAGATTCTTGTCAATACAGAGAAAAAGTACGGCGCAGAGGATGCGGTCCGCTATAAAATAAGTAAGAATGAAATTGAATCAAAGACATATACTCAGTTAAAAGAAGACAGCGAGAGTTTTTCCTGTCTGCTCCGCGATCTGGGAGAGCAGGGGAAACATATCTCTGTGATCGGGATGACTTCCTATGCATGGCTTGTGACCTATTTTGGAACGGTCAACAGCGGGAGCGTCATCGTGCCGCTGGATGTGAACCTGCCGGCAGAGGACGTGTGCGACCTGATCGACCGGTCGGATTCTACTGTGCTTGTCTACGATGAAGTCAGAAAGGATGTTGCGGCGATCGCGAAAGAGCGCTGTCCGCAGCTTAAGACCATGATCTCCATGCAGCAGGAAGAGCATGACGATCATGCATATGCCTTCTGGAAGCTGCTTGGAGAACACAGAGGAAGTTTTGAACTGGCTCCGGATCCGGATCAGCTCTGCACGATCATGTTTACATCAGGAACGACGGGGAAGAGCAAGGGGGTCATGCTGACACACAGAAATGTGGCGGAGAATGCAACCTGTCTGGAAATGAAGATCCCGGAACGGACGGTCCTCCTTTCGGTCCTTCCGATCCACCATGCATACTGCCTGAGCATGGATATCCTGAAAGGAGTTTCTCTGGGGGCTGTGATCTGCATCAATGATTCACTGATGCGGGTTGCAAAGAATATTAAGCTTTTTAAACCGGAGATGATCCTGATGGTCCCGCTGATGATCGAGACCATGGCGAAGAAACTGGAAGAAGCAGCTCTCCTGCCGGCAAAGATCGTAAAGAGCCAGGTGTTTGGAAAACAGCTCCACACGATCTGCAGCGGCGGAGCCTATCTTGATCCGGCATACATCGATCTGTTCAACAAATATGATATCACCATTCTCCAGGGGTACGGAATGACAGAGTGTGCGCCGGTCATCAGTACGACAGTGAGCTGGAACATCCGGAAAGAAGCTGTGGGACAGCTGATCCCCAACTGTGAGGCAAAGACTGTGGACGGCGAGCTCTGGGTAAAAGGCAGCAGTGTCATGCAGGGATACTATAAGATGCCGGAAGAGACCGCGGAGACCCTGGAGGACGGCTGGCTTAAGACAGGAGACCTGGGATATGTGGACGAGGATGGCTTCGTTTACCTGACAGGGCGAAAGAAAAACCTGATCATCACAAAGAACGGTGAGAATGTCTCTCCGGAGGAACTGGAAAATACTCTGAGCACGAACCGTCTTGTGGGAGAGGTGCTCGTCCGGGAGAATAAGGGCGTGATCGAGGCGGAGATTTATCCGGATCAGGATTACGTGAAGAAGAAACGGATCAAGGTCGTAAGAGAGAAACTGCAGGAGGTCATCGATGAGTACAACCGCACTGCAGCACCTCAGAAGAAGATCTACAGCCTGATCGTCCGGGATACGGAGTTCGAGAAGACGACCACCAGGAAGATCAAGCGGTTCTGAGAATAAACCTGAAATAAAAACGGGATATCCTTCAAGCTGGAACAGGACTTGCAGGATATCCTTTTTATTCTGTCAGAGAGGCTTTTCGGAGCCTCTTTTGCAGAATAAAGATCAATAAAAAGCCTCCGGGCGGAATGTGGGGCAGAGAGGCCCGGCGGGATGTACCGGCGGGCTCTCTCCTGATGCCGGCGGATGCCTGTGTATGGCAGAACGAACTTGACGAAGGCGAGGCAGACTTGATAATATAAGAAAAAATGCAGGAGGGGAAAAGATGCTTCTAACGATCGATATAGGAAACACGAATATCACGATGGGCGTGTTCGAGGGAGAGGTTCTGCACGGAATGTTCCGCATGACGACGAAAAGACAGAGAACGTCCGATGAATACGGATTCACGATCTGCGGGATACTGGAACACCGGGGGATCGATCCGAAGGAGATCCGCGCGGTCATCATTGCATCTGTTGTGCCGGACATTATGCATTCTTTTACGAGCAGTATCATAAAATATCTGGACACGACGCCTGTTATCGTGTCTGCGGAGACAGACACCGGCATAAAAGTCATCTCAGATAATCCCTCCCGCACGGGCCCGGACCGGATCGTCAATGCGGTGGCGGGCTACGCCATCGCAAAAGGACCGGCGGTGGTCATCGATTTTGGGACAGCCACTACTTATGACCTGATCGGTCCGGACAGCACGCTGGAAGCCTGCATCATCGCACCGGGGATCGAGACAGCCGGGCGTTCCCTCTGGGGCGGTGCGGCAATGCTTCCTTCGATCCAGATCAAAAAACCCGATTCCATCCTTGCACACGACACGGTCACCGGGATGCAGGGCGGTCTTGTGTTTGGAGCGGTCGGACAGACGGAGTATATCGTAAAGAGGATGAAGGAAGAGTCGGGATATACAGATGCCTATGTCATCGCGACGGGAGGCCTGGGGAAGATCATTGCGAAGGAAACAGACTGCATCGATCTGTATGACCCGCAGCTTACCCTGAACGGGCTGAGGCTGATCTATGAGAGGATGAAGAAAAACTGAAAGAGTAGAAACAATGAAGAGATTAAAGATAGGAAATGTTGAACTTGAAAACCGTTATATCTTAGGACCCATGGCAGGCGTCACTGACCTGCCATTTCGTCTGCTCTGCCGGGAGCAGGGAGCGGGGCTTCTGTGCATGGAGATGGTGAGCGCCAAGGCGATCCTCTACAATAACCGGAATACGGAACAGCTTCTGACGATCCACCCGGAGGAGAAGCCGGTTTCGCTGCAGCTTTTCGGTTCGGATCCGAAGATCATGAGCGAGATGGCAAAAAGGATCGAGGAGCGCCCATTTGCGATCCTTGACATCAATATGGGATGCCCGGTCCCAAAGGTGGTAAAAAACGGCGAGGGCTCAGCTCTGATGAAGGAGCCGAAACTGGTCTATGAGATCGTCAGCGCCGTGGTGAAAGCAATCGAAAAGCCGGTCACGGTGAAGATCCGAAAGGGATTTGACGATGACCATGTCAATGCGGTGGAGATCGCGAAGATCATCGAGGAGGCAGGCGCAGCTGCAGTGGCGGTCCACGGCAGGACAAGAGAGCAGTATTACAGTGGAACGGCAGACTGGGATATCATACGCCAGGTGAAAGAGGCAGTATCCATTCCGGTCATAGGAAACGGAGATGTGACATCGCCTCAGAGGGCGGAAGAACTGATAAGACAGACCGGATGCGACGGCGTGATGATCGCGAGAGGGGCGCAGGGGAATCCGTGGATCTTCTCGGAGATGATCACCTATGAGCAGACCGGTGAGGTCCCGGCGAGACCGGACAAGGACGCGGTACGGAAGATGATGCTCAGACATGCCCGTCTGCAGCTGGAATACAAGGGGGATTATCTGGGGATCCGGGAGATGAGAAAGCACGTTGCATGGTACACAAAAGGCATCCCAAAAGCGGCGCGGTTACGGGAAAAGATCAATGCCGTGGAGTCCTACGAAGAGCTGGAAAATCTCTTGACATCATTATAGCTTTTGGTTATAATATTGAAATTGCGAAATAGACTTTAAGAAAGCAGACAAGACCCAGGATCTTGTGACGATAGAAAGAAAATATAAGAAACAGAAAGGGAGCGGAAGCAACAATGGCAGAGGCAAAGAAAAGATTACTTACTTATGCCGGATTAAAGGCACTTGAGGATGAACTTGAGAATCTCAAAGTTGTCAAGAGGAAAGAAGTGGCAGCCAAGATCAAAGAGGCGAGAGAACAGGGAGACCTTTCCGAGAATGCGGAGTACGATGCTGCGAAGGACGAGCAGAGAGACATCGAAGCCCGTATCGAAGAGCTGGAAGGCATCCTGAAAAACGCAGAGGTTGTTGTAGAGGACGAAGTTGACTTTGACAAGATCAATGTAGGATGTACAGTCAAGGTATTTGACATCACATTTGACGAAGAGATGGAGTTTAAGATCGTGGGCTCCACAGAGGCAAACAGCCTCGAAGGAAAGATCTCAAACGAATCTCCGGTAGGCCAGGCACTGATGGGAAGGAAAGTTGATGACGTGGTCGATGTGGAGACACAGGCAGGCGTGATCCAGTACAAGGTGCTTGAGATCAGCCGCTCAAAGTAAACAAAGGATTTCAGACAGACCTCTTATTGCAAGAGGTCTGAATTCGCTTATAAAGGAAGGAGAAAAAGAAAGTGGCTCAGCAGCAGAAAAATGGACAGGAACCGGATATAAACCAGTTGAGAAAGGTGCGCCGCGAGAAACTTGCGGAACTGCAGCAGAACGGGAAAGACCCGTTTGTGATCACAAAATATGACCAGACACATCACAGCCAGGAGATCAAGGATAACTATGATGAGCTGGAAGGCAGCCAGGTATCCATCGCGGGACGTATGATGTCCAAGCGTGTCATGGGAAAGGCGTCCTTCTGCAACGTGCAGGATCTGAAAGGAAATATCCAGTCTTATGTGGCGCGTGACAGCGTCGGAGAGGAGAACTACAAAGAGTTCAAAAAGCTGGATGTAGGCGATGTGATCGGCATTACAGGTGAAGTGTTCCGGACGAAGACCGGCGAGATCTCCATCCACGCATCCAAAGTGGAGCTGCTCTCCAAGAGCCTTCAGATCCTTCCGGAGAAATTCCACGGACTGACCAATACGGATACCCGTTACCGCCAGAGATATGTGGATCTAATCATGAATCCGGAGGTAAAAGATACATTTATCAAACGTTCCAAGATCATCAGCTCGATCAGAAGATATCTGGACGGACAGGGCTTCATGGAGGTTGAGACACCGATGCTTGTCAGCAATGCGGGTGGAGCTGCTGCGAGACCGTTCGAGACACACTTCAATGCGCTGAACGAGGACCTGAAACTCCGTATTTCCCTGGAGCTTTACCTGAAGAGACTGATCGTGGGTGGGCTAGAGAGAGTCTACGAGATCGGCCGTGTTTTCCGAAATGAAGGGCTTGACACAAGACACAATCCGGAGTTCACGCTGATGGAGCTGTACCAGGCATATACAGACTACAACGGGATGATGGATCTGACAGAGAACCTGTACCGCCATGTGGCGCAGGATGTCCTGGGAACGACAAAGATCGTGTATAACGGGATCGAGATGGATCTGGGAAAACCGTTTGAGCGGATCACCATGGTCGACGCGGTGAAGAAGTATGCCGGAGTTGACTGGAATGAAGTGGAGAATCTGGAGCAGGCAAGAGAGCTTGCGAAAGAGCATAACATTGAATTTGAAGAGAGACATAAGAAGGGTGACATCCTGAACCTGTTCTTTGAGGAGTATGTAGAGGAACATCTTGTGCAGCCGACATTTGTCATGGATCACCCGATCGAGATCTCTCCGCTGACGAAAAAGAAACCGGAGAATCCGGATTATGTGGAGCGTTTCGAGTTCTTCATGAACGGATGGGAGATGGCCAACGCGTACTCCGAGCTGAACGACCCGATCGATCAGAGAGAGCGCTTCAAGGCGCAGGAAGAACAGCTTGCTCAGGGCGATGAGGAAGCAAACACAACAGACGAAGACTTCCTGAACGCACTGGAGATCGGTATGCCTCCGACAGGCGGTATCGGATTCGGTATCGACAGGATGTGTATGCTGCTGACAGACAGCGCTGCCATCAGAGACGTGCTTCTGTTCCCGACGATGAAGTCACTGGACGCTAAGAAGGGCGAGGCGAAGGCAGAAAAAGCTGTTGCCGCAGCGGTGAAGACAGAGGAAAAACCGGCTGAGGAAGTGAAGGAAGTTATCGATTTCTCCAAGGTAGAGATTGAGCCTCTGTTCAAAGATGAGGTTGATTTTGAGACGTTCAGCAAATCTGATTTCAGGGCAGTTAAAGTAAAAGAGTGTGTTGCCGTGCCGAAGTCCAAGAAACTCCTGCAGTTTACTCTGGACGACGGAACCGGCGAGGACCGCACGATCTTAAGCGGGATCCATGCTTACTATGAGCCGGAAGAGCTGATCGGAAAGACGCTGATCGCGATCACAAACCTGCCGCCGAGAAAGATGATGGGCATTGATTCCTGCGGTATGATCATCTCTGCAGTACACAATGAAGAGGGAGAGGAAAGACTTCATGTGCTGATGGTGGACGACCATATCCCGGCGGGAGCGAAACTGTACTAATATAGTGGATCTTAAAAGGATATCTTTCTAAACAAAATTTAGAGAGGTATCCTTTTTTGTTTGGGTAATTTGGTGAGGATTTAAAAATTTGAAAAAATTAGCACTCATCCATTTACATTGCTAATAATACGTGCTATATTACAACTAGAACAAAGGAAGAGGAACAAAAGGGAAACTAAAAATGAG
>HHCFC02800__coassemble_1270_pt1 | contig 26843 bp, 27 predicted proteins | sample HHCFC02800__metabat2_high_PE_058 | metagenome-assembled genome bin HHCFC02800 | reverse complement strand
AAGGATCAGGCAGGAAACACGGGAAAACACGGAAACAGAAGAAGAGGAAGGAGCAGTCGGATGAAAAACTTCATGGCATTTTTGACGGCGGTTTATAATAATCTGCCGCTGATCCTGACGATCATCGCGATCCTGTTCGGGATCGGGGTGAAGGTCAGAAATTTCCTCATGCAGTCATCAGAGGAAAAGAAAGCGCAGCTGAAGGAGCAGGCGGACAAAGTTGTGGAACTTGTGAAAGAGGGGCTTCTGTCGCTTGTATCAAAAGCAGAAAAGGAATGGGGAAGCGGAACGGGAGTCATAAAAAAAGCGTGGGTGTGGGGGCAGTTACAAGCACAGTATGACAAACTGACGGACTACATCACTTCAGGACTGATCGATCAGAAGGTCATTGATGACCTGATCGAAACGGCGGTCGATGAACTGAATGAACTTCTGAAGAAGAACGACAAAGTCGTGAAAGCGGTGGAAGCAGTCCCGACAGTAGTCGTCGAAGCTGCACCGAAAGAAGAATAAGGAGGGACAGGGATGCAGACATACATTGAATTATACGCTATATGCTTCATGGTCACGGTTATACAGTTGATGCTGATTGTGACGCTTGGTTCGATCACAGACAATGAAGAGGGGATCGCACAGGACGACAGTCATCCGATCCGACAGTGGATCGGGTACATACTGAAGTCATGCGGGATCGCGTTCATTGTATCGTTCGCAGCCCCTGTCGTACTGGCACTATATTTCATTTTCTGGATCATTATTGTGATCGCAATTTTAACAGGTGAGAGATAAGAAAGGAGAAAAGAACATGGCTACATTATGCGGATGGGCGAGTATTGACGAGAGAGGAAGCGCACGCGGAGGATCAGCAGGAGATCAGAACGGAAGAGAGGTCAAGACCGGGAACTGGTACGACTTCGGTCAGAAGATCGTTCTGCGCTTCAAAGACAGATCGAAAGCGAAAAAGGCAGCGCAGACAATGAAAACGCTCTGTAATGGGAACTATGTCGGATATGACCAGAACCAGAGGACGACGCTCTACACGGAGATGCAGAAAGTCGGATGGGACGCGTCGAAGCTGAAGACGAAGTGCGAGACAGACTGTTCTGCGATGATGTCCCCGGTGCTGCGGTCAGCCGGGATCAGCGTGTCAAAAGACATCTACACCGGGAACATGGTCGCCGCGATTATGGGGACAGGGCAGTTCACGAAACTGACCGCGTCGAAGTACACAGACAGCGGCGACTATCTCCTGACGGGCGACATCATGGTGAATGAGGGATCACACACGATCATGGCACTGGAAGACGGAGCGAAAGCGGGCGGCGAGTCTTCGGGATCGTCTTCGTCTGGATCATCCTCTTCCGGGGCTTCATCCGGCGGCGCGCTGAATAAAACACCGAAGTGGACAGGAAAGGTCACAGCTGACGTTCTGAATGTCAGGACATGGGCGGGAGAAGAAAACGCGAAGCTGACATCATATCCGCAGATCAAGAACGGAGCAGAAGTCGGAGTGTGCGCGGAAGTGAAAGACGGTGACGGAGATATCTGGTATTACATCCAGATTAACGGAAGCAAGGGGCAGAAGTACGGCTTCGTACATTCGGCATATATCGCGAAGACATCCGGCGGATCAGCGGCTTCATCCGGCGGATCGCATGAGAAAGGCGACACAGTACAGTTCACAGGATCACGCCACTATGTGAGCAGCGATGACACAGGAGCAGGATCAAAGGCGACACCTTGCACGGCAAAGATCACGAACAAGAAGGACGGCGCACTTCATCCGTATCACTTGCAGGGATCGGGCGTGTATGGATGGGTAAACGCAGCAGACATCAAATAGGGAGGAAAAAGCGATGATGTACTACATGGGACAGGAATTTGACAAAGAGAAATGCAAAGAGTACAAGACACTGAACGCGGCGGAGAAGGCGGCGGAGAAGCAGAAAGCAGCCGTGTTCGATGAAGACGGGGGAATGGTCGCGGACTTCCGTCCGGCAGCGACGATGACGAATGATGTGCCGGATGGTGCACTGGAAGAGAATGAGGACGGAAGTGTAAAGGCATATGATGAGGACGGCAAAGAAGTCGGCACAGCGACGGCAGAAGAAGTCAAAGCGGCAGAAGAAGCAGTGACGGAAGAGTTCGACGGAGTCCAGGCAGTAAGGGTCAAAGGGAAGATCAAAAGACTCTTCAAGGGCGCAATCCGCGTCAGAAATAAACCGTCATGGAGTCCGCATGTTGTACGCGCGGCAGCAGCATTCGACACGAAGGATGTTACACATGTGCTGAATGTGGACGGAAAACCGATGTACAGAACGAAGGACGGATATTTCATCACAGGAGAGCCGGAACTTGTGGAATACATCGAAGAGAAATAAAAAAAGAAAAGAAGGTCAGCGGAGCGATCCGCTGACCTTTTGTGATAATGCACAAACAGAGGGCACGTCATGGGGCGCGATCCGCACCGAGGTCAGCTCGATCTGTTGTGTAACATGCACAAAAATCTGTTTGTACTAACTACGAAGTACCGACCGGCAATCTGGATTCTTCCACCAGTATGGAGGTGATCGGACTTTTGAAGTCCTGCGCGGAGCGGTTCCACCAGACGGTGTTGATGGTGACCCATCAGGAGGAAGCAGCACAGATGGCAGACCGGGTGATCCGGATCGAGGATGGAAAGGTCTGCATGCCGGACGGCGGACTGGGCAGGAAACAGGATAAAGAACAGCGCAGGATGGGATCCGGAGAGGAGCAGGCTTTATGAGAGACAGAAAGTTTACTCCAAACGACAATGGCTCCGTGATCCGGATGCTTTCGGGCAGATACGCAAAATGCAACCGGGGCAGGAATCGGATCCTCCTTGGCGCGGTGATCTTGGGTATCGTGACACTGACCATGGTCTTCGGGATCTCTTTTGGCAGGATCCGGGCGGAGGCCCTAAGGGCGGCGAGAGAAGCCGGCACTGCAGCATCCGGGCAGATCGAGAAGGCAGACCGTTCTCAGTATGCCGCAGTGCGGTCCCTTGGCTATATCAGTCAGGCGGGCAGAAGTGTGACCGTGGGAGAGGCAGAAGCTGTGAAGGCACAGCACGAAGAAAAACGAGCGGAAGAAGAACGATCGGAAGGAAAACGATCCGAAGAAGAAACATCCGAAGAAGCGGTCCCTTCTGTCTGCCTGATCCGCTGGATGGACGGAGATGCCTGGGAGGGACTGACAGTGCCGGCTTATACAGATATCCACGGCACTTATCCGGAGAATGCTCAGGAGATCATGCTCTCTTTGAAAGCGCTGGAAAAGCTGGGAATCCGTGAGCCGCAGGAGGGAATGAAGATCAGCCTGAAAATATCTGTCGGGATATTTCGCAGTGAAACGGAAGAATTTGAACTCTGCGGCTGGTTCACAGAGTATGCGGATGAGTCGGAGGGACTCACGCCGGGGTACATTTCCCGGGCGAAGCTAGAGGAATGGGGCTTTGATGTGGATTCAGAGGCGGACATCCTGTTTCGCCAGACGGACGGGATGGACTGGAGGGAGACGGAAGAACGGCTGTATGAGGATATACAGATGAAAGATGCTTCCCAGAACATCTCAGTATCTGATACATATGCGTATGGCGCGGTGAATGAGCTGACAGGAGGATATGAAATGGCGGCGATCGGCGCTCTCGCTGTCCTGAGCGGTATGTTCTTCCTGATCCACAACGTGATGCAGATCTCTGTGGCAGGAGACGTCCGTCAGATGGGGCTCCTCAATGTGATCGGAACCACGGAGAGACAGATCCGTAAGATCTATTACGGGCAGATCCTTCGGGTGCTGATTCCGGGCGTTCTGATCGGAGGCGGACTTTCCGGGATACTCCTGCTCCTGGTCATCCCTGAGATGCTGGGAGATCAGTACCTGAGCAGGTACGGAGGTGCAGGCAGTCTTCAGATCTTCCATCCGGGGATCATGGCGGCATCGACAGCCTTTGCGGTGATCCTTGTCTTTGCCGCATCAGCGGGGGTGATCCGGCGCGCGGCGGGCGAGTCCTGCGCAGAGACTGTGCAGTATACCGGTCTGAAGAGGCAGAGAAAGGGCAGACGAAAAGAGACGCAGGAAAAAGGAAAAGGGGCGAGCGTACAGAAGGAGAGAGCGAAAAGGATCTCGGAAAGGAGATACAGACGGCGGAGCGCCGGTATGGAGATCCTGTTTATGGCATGGCAGAATCTGACCCGGTACCGGAGGCGGTTTATCCTGACCGTGCTCTCCCTGTTTCTGGGCGCAGAGGCATTTCTTGGAGTGGCAGTCATCACTGCAGGGAGCGATCATTCCCATGTGATAGAGAGGAGACCGGATTTTATGATCGCAGGACAGTTCGGAGAGACCGGGCAGGAACTGGGGTATGGAAACGAGTACAGATCCAGGGATGCCGGGGAAGATCCTCTGGTCACACAGGGAGACCCTCTGTTTCTTCTGTATGACAATGATTACGATGAATTTTCTCCGATCTCTGCGGAAGTGAGGGAAGAACTCCTGAACCTGGAAGGTGTGGACAGAGAAGATTCGTATGTTATGGAAGGGGCGTTTATGGTCCCTGTATTTTCCAGAAAAGCGATCCGTCCGCTGGCAGAATCCGAAGAGACTGCGATCAGAGAAGATGAAGTCAGAGAGGGTAGCGTGAGCTTTAACTATTCGGAGGGAACGGAATGGATCGAGGACTTCGGTCCGGCGGTGATCCAGATCATCTCTGAGAAAGAAATCAGCAAACTGAAAACATATGTAGAACAGAGCGGTCTCTTGGCAGATATGGATTCGGTGGAAAACGGGACAGGGGTTCTGATCCTTCACGACCACATCCTTTCCAGAGAGCAGGAGAAGATGGCGGAGGAGAGCGTGGGAGAGCCTGTGTATTTTACCGGCCTTCTTCCCAAAGAAGATCTGGAGACCTGGAACCGGATGAGTGAGGAAGAACAGCGGGAGAACGAGGGATCATTTTCAGGAAAGAGATCAGAAACGTTTACTCTGGGAGGTTACCTCGACAACCAGGGGGAAGGGTTCCCTGAGATAAGGCAGACCTGGCACGGTCCGGAAAGCGGAATCTATTTCCTCATCAGTGAAGCCGGCTTCGAGAAACTTCCTACCGGGAAGAAGACCCTTTATATGGAACTGGAAGTGGAGGAAGAAATGGAACCCCGGATCAAAAACCAGATCCGGGAGATCATTGCGGAAGAGAACCGGAACCGTGAGGATATGACCGGGGCCAGCATAGACGGAGATAACGGCGAGGCGGGAATCTTCTGTATCAGCAAGTCCGACCTGATGGCAGAGGCGGCGGACCAGATCCGGGGAAGCCGGCTGATCCTGGGAAGTATCAGCGCAGTGCTCCTTTGCGCCGGAATCACGAATTATCTTAATGTTATGATCACAGGGATCCTGTCGCGCAGGAGAGAACTGGCGGTGATGGAGAGCATCGGCATGACCGGGAGGCAGAAGCGGCGTATGCTGATGGCAGAGGGCGGATTTTACTGCCTGATCACGGCAGCGCTCATCCTGACGGCAGGAAGCGGGCTTCTGGCACTGATCCGGGGATATATGGAGGCAAAGCTGTCGTATTTTGTATGGCAGTATCCAATTGGCTGGACTATGCTTCTTCTGGCAGGGATGGCAGGGATCTGTCTGATGGTGCCTGTGGCTATGGTGCACAGAGAGTCAGAGTCTGACTCCAAACATCGTCCGCATGCGCACTTGTTTTGAATCTGTGATCTATTTCCGGTACAGGTCTGGAGACAGTTCTGTACCGGAACTTTTTATGTATCGGTTGATTCGATGGGGGAATTGCGGTAAGATGGGCTGAGAAGATCTTCGAGAGGTCATGCAGAACGGGACAGTAAAAAAGGTGCCTGAACTGAAAAAGGAAAGAGGAAATAGAAATGCTGAAAGTCGCTTTTATCTGCGTGCACAATTCCTGCCGCAGCCAGATGGCGGAAGCGCTTGGGAAAAAGTTTGCTTCGGATGTGTTTGAAAGTTATTCGGCGGGGACCGAGACAAAGCCGCAGATCAATCAGGATGCGGTCCGCATCATGAAAGAAATATATGGGATCGACATGGAGAAGGAGCAGTATCCAAAGCTTCTTGCTGAACTGCCCGGGATCGACATTGTCATCACCATGGGATGCAATGTGCAGTGTCCAGCTCTGCCGTGCAGATACAGGGAGGACTGGGGACTGGAAGACCCTTCAGGAAAAGAGGATGAAGAGTTCATCGCAGTGGCAAAGAAGATCGAGGAACATATAAAAGAACTTGCCGCGAGGATAAAAAATAAAGAGATTGGAAAGGAGCGCGCCGATGAAGGAAGAGTGTCTGATCTGTAAGGCTCCTCTGGAATATCTGGAAGAGGGCGTGCTGATGGAGTGCGCCCTCTGCCATAAGAAAGAGATGAGCCGGACAAGGTGTATAAAAGGACATTATGTCTGCAACGAGTGCCATACAAAAGGAATCGATACGGTGATCGGGTTCTGCACGGAACAGGATTCCAGGGATCCTCATGAGATCCTGGAGGGGCTGATGACTCTTCCCTTCTGTCATATGCACGGACCGGAGCATCACATCCTGGTCGGTTCTAGCCTGCTTACTGCGTATAAAAATGCGGGAGGAGAGATCGATCTTCCCTCTGCCCTTCTGGAAATGCAGTCCAGGGGAAAGGAAGTCCCGGGAGGTGCATGCGGTTTCTGGGGCGCCTGTGGAGCAGCGATAAGCACCGGGATGTTCGTGTCAATAGTCACAGGATCGACCCCGCTTGCGAAGGAAGCGTGGGGGCTGTCGAACCTTATGACCTCCTGTGCTCTGAAAAGGATCGGAGAGATCGGCGGTCCGAGATGCTGTAAGAGAAATTCCTATGCCGCGGTCACAGAAGCAGTGCATTTTGCGGAAGAACATCTCGGAGTCCGGATGGAACTGAAAGAGATCTTATGCAGTCACTCCGGCAGTAATAATCAGTGTATCGGAAAGCGGTGTCCATATAACAAAGGGAGGAAATGAACATGAGCAGTATGAAAGAAAAGTTACACACAGGAGAACTCTATCTTCCGGGCGACGACGAGATCGTAGAGGATCAGACAAAACGTCTGGACCGTCTCTACGACTATAATATGACGCGTCCCACAGAAGGGAAAAAGAGAGAAGAGATGTTAAAGGAAATGTTTGCAGAGATCGGGGAAGGGTGTTACATCGAACCTCCGCTCCATGCGAACATGGGCGGGGCATCCGATCCTGCCGGAACTCAGAGAGAAGTTCTATCAGTACAATATGCCGGTCCATATTGGAAGATGCTGCTGGATCGGTGCCGGTGCGATCATCCTTCCCGGGGTCACGATCGGAGATAATACGGTCATCGGCGCGGGAAGTGTTGTGACGAAGGATATCCCGGCAAATGTGGTGGCGGTGGGAAATCCCTGCCGGGTCTTAAGGGCGATCAGTGACCACGACAGAGAATATTACTTTAAGGACAGGAAGATAGATCATGATATCATTTGAAAACGACTACATACAGGGGGCGCATCCCGAGGTACTGAAGCGGCTGGCAGAGACGAACCTGGAACCGCTCTCCGGCTATGGGAGCGACCCATACTGCGAGAGCGCCAGAGAGAAGATCAGAAGGGCCTGCAGCTGTGAGAATGCGGAAGTTCATTTCCTTGTGGGCGGGACGCAGACCAACGCGGTGGTGATCGACTCCATGCTGAACGGCTATGAAGGTGTGATCGCTGCGGACAGCGGACATATTGCCGTGCATGAGGCCGGCGCGGTGGAGTTTACCGGGCACAAAGTGCTCACGGTCCCGGGACACACAGGAAAGATCGATCCGGGAGAACTGGAGCAGTATCTGGAAGGATTTTACCGGGATGAAAATCATGATCATATGGTATTCCCGGGGATGGTGTATCTCTCGCATCCCACAGAGTTCGGGACACTGTATACAAAAGAGGAACTGAAACAGATCTCAGAGATCTGCAGACGATATGAGATCCCGCTGTACCTGGACGGAGCCCGTCTGGGATACGGGCTGATGAGCAGGGATACAGATGTGACACTGCCTGATGTGGCAGCATTCTGCGACGCCTTCTACATCGGAGGGACAAAGGTAGGAACCCTCTGCGGGGAGGCGGTGGTGTTTCCGAAAAAGGCGCCGCGCCATTTCCTGACGTCCGTGAAACAGCACGGCGCGCTTCTGGCAAAGGGGCGTCTTCTGGGGATCCAGTTTGACACCCTCTTTACAGATGATCTGTATTTTAAGATCAGCCGGCATGCTGCCGGGATGGCGGAAAAGCTGAAGGAAGTCCTGAGAGAGAAAGGGCTTCCCTTTGCCTGGGAATCTCCCACAAACCAGCAGTTTGTGGTCATGGAAGACAGCAGGATGGAGCAGTTAAAGGAGAAGGTGGCATTCAGCTTCTGGGAGAAAGCGGATGCGGAACATACTGTGGTGAGATTCGCTACAAGCTGGGGAACAACAGAGGAAGAGATCGAGGAACTGAGAAGGTTTCTGTGAGAAAGGGAAAATGAAAACTGCAGGAGGTCACTTCTCCTGCAGCATGATGAGGTCCTCATACCATTTTTCTGTCTGTGTATCTGAAGAACTGTTGAGAAACACTGTCTGGTCCCGGAGTTTGATCCGGATCAGCGGTGTTTCTTCTTTTAGAAGGAACATCATCGTGTCCCCTGTTTTATCTCCTTCGAAATATCCTACAAGGACTGTGTCTGTATCTCCACCGTTCTCACGGTCAAAATCATCTTCCGGAAGTTCCGGGATGAGCTCGACGGACCGGACCTCGTCAGCGGAGAAACTGCAGTCGTAAAAGGAATAAGAGATCGTTACCTGATCTTCTCTTATAGTCATTTCCGGGGAAGAGCGGTCCAGACTTCCCAGTATCACTGCAAGGACAAGGCAGAGCGCCACTGCGGCGATACAGATAAAAACCGTTGCGGCAACCCACCATTTTGCGGCAGGGTGGGCAAAGTTGAGGGCGTAGCTGGAACTGTTCAGCCGGTCTTCGGTAAAAAGGTGACGGTCATATGGATTGGAATACCATCCGTTTTTCCAGTACTCGTCATCGTCAGTGAGAAGGGGCTGGGAATCACTGTTTAAAATGTCGCGGCGGCGCTGTTTTATCAGGAGGACGCTGGTGATCACAGCGGCGGCTCCTACCATGTCAACGATAAAATAGACACCGTAATCCCAGAGACTCAGCTCTTTGCCGAAGACGATCCGAAGACAAAGGTAGATCAGTCCGGTCATGCCTGCGTAGTCGGCGGTGAGCATGGCTGCGGACCAGGTGCGCTTTGTCAGGCGGTTCAGTTTCTCGTTTACAGTGCTGTCCTGGCTGTACACTTCATTTCTTCGTCCGGTAAAGAAGAGATGAAGGCTGAGAAAGAGCAGTGGCAGAAAGACTGCAAGTGCGGGAAAGATCCAGCCGCCGGAAAGTTTTGTAAAGGAACTGCGCAGGGCAGGGGAGATCCATAATCCGATGCCTGCGGCGAGAGCTGGAAGATGCCACTGCCAGGGGATCGGAAAGCGGTCGGACATGGCGCTCACCCGGGTGTCCACTGCCACATGAGGCGGCTGGTCTTCACGGATCCAGTGCCGTTTCTTTTTGAGCGCATACATCTTCCGGATGCTCCTCATAGACCGGAAGGGGAAGGCAAGGCAGTATATCAGAAGCCACAGTGTCCAGAACAGGATCCCAATCCCTGTATTCAGAAAAGAAAGAGCAGGGACCAGGATCCCGAGGACAAGGTTCAGACGCTGGAAACGGCGGAAACCGCTGCGGTATGCTTCCGTGAGCGTTCTGACTTCTTCATCCTCCACGGCTTCCGGAGGGACATGGATGCCCAGGATCTTTCCCTCACTGTAGTTTTCCTTGCCCGAGCAGCAGAGTCCGCATATACCGACCATCCCTGCGTCAAACAGGGCAAAAAAGACAAAGATGAGCAGATTGGACATATCTCACACCTCCCCGGTCTGTTCTGGATGCATCTGTCCGAAGATCCGGTCGCATGTTTTAAGAAATTCCTGCCGGTCCATGCCGTTTAGAGACGCCTCGGCAGAGAGAAGTTCCAGTTCGCCTTCCAGTTTTTCCCGGTATTTCTCGGAAAAAGAGCTGACCGGACAGACTGTGGCTCCTTTTCTCCGGTCGATCTCAATGAAGCCTTCGGATTTCAGGAGCTGATAGGCTTTATTGACCGTCATGGTGTTCACTCCGATGTCCGATGCCATCTGCCGGACCGTGGGGAGGCTTTCCCCGGCTTTCAGCTCTCCGCGCCCGATCCCGGTGACGATCTGGTTGCGGAGCTGTACATAGATAGGAGTGCTGCTCTTCATATCCAGTGAGAAGATCATATGATACACCTGCTTTCTAAATGTTATATTTGCATTATATATAATAATACAAACAATACATGGGGTCAATAGTACCATTGACAGAAAGAACGCAGGCGACATCTTGATGCGGCAGGACTCATCCGCTATAATGAATGCATTACGGTCACTGCGGCAGCCAAAGTCTGGGAGAGAGCAGTGAGCAGTGATCAGGGAAGGAGACAGCTATGAACAAGGTGATCATCATCGGGAGCCCCGGCTCCGGGAAGAGTACATTTGCCCGGAGATTAAGAGAAAAGACCGGGCTTCCGCTTTATTATCTGGATATGATCTGGCACAGGACGGACCGGACGAATATCACCACGGAAGAGTTTGACAGCAGGCTGCAAAAGATCCTTGAGAAGGAGCGGTGGATCATCGACGGGAATTATCTTCGCACTCTTGAAATGAGGCTGCAGGCATGTGATACGGTCTTTCTTCTCGATCATCCGGTGGAGGTCTGCCTGCAGGGGGCGAAAGAGCGGATCGGCACCAAAAGAGAGGACCTTCCCTGGGTGGAAACGGAATTTGATGAAGAGTTCCGGCAGTGGATCCTGGATTTTCCGAATGACCAGCTCCCGCGGATCAATGAACTGCTCGAACAGTACAGAGACGGAAAGGAAATCCACATCTTCCGGTCGCGGGAGGAAACGGATGATTTTTTTGGATAGTTGATTCGATGTGTGAATTGCGGTAAGATGGGAGGAGATTGTCTATATCGACAGACTTTGCATAGGCGGACTTCTCTGCAATGGAGACTCTCAGAGAAAAGGAAGGTGAGGAAAAATGCTGCGCTATACATTAAAAAGGATACTGACAGGGATACTGGCGCTTTTTGTTCTGGCGTGCGTGACATTTTTTCTTGTCCGTCTCATGCCGGGCAGCCCTTTTCAGACAGGGAGCGTGTCGGAACAGGTAGTGGAGGCGGTGGAGCGGGAATACGGACTGGATCGTCCTCTGCCTGAGCAGTTTATGACATATATGGGAAATCTTCTCCGGGGAGACCTGGGGGTCTCCTATGAGGATCCAGGGGTGAAGGTGACGGATATCATAGGGAGGACCTGGCGGATCACAGCCTCCTTGGGAGTGCCGGCGCTGATCGCCGCGATCCTTATAGGAACGGCTTTTGGCATCCTGAGGGCAGTGAGCGGGAGGCGGATCGTGAGAGAGGCTATTTCCGCTGTGGGAATGGTCCTTGCGGGGATCCCGGGATTTGCGGTGGCGATCCTTCTTCTGCTCCTTTTCAGCGTGCAGCTTGGACTGCTCCCGGCATCCGGGCTTCTGACTCCCGCTCACTATATCCTCCCGGTCACGTCCCTGGCTGTCTATCCGACGGCGGTGATCACCCGCCTGACAGGAAATGCGCTGGAGTCAGAGATGGAGAAAGAGTATGTACTTTTCGCCAGGGCAAAGGGGCTTGGCAGGAAGCGGATCATCTTTACCCATGCCCTGAAAAATGCGTGGAGACCGGTCCTCAACTATATCGGACCAGCATCTGCTTTTCTGCTGACGGGAGGCTTTGTTGTGGAGAGTATCTTTACGATCCCGGGGATCGGGAGAGAATTCGTAAATTCGATCACAAACAGGGATTATACACTGATCATGGGGCTGACTGTGTTCATGGGAGCTGTGGTCATCGGGGTGAACCTGGTCACGGATCTTTTGGGCGCATGGCTTGATCCTGCGGTGAGGCGGGCATACCAGGAGGAGGCAGGATAAGATGGAAGGACAGAAGATAAGACTTGCGGGTGAAAAAACTGCCCGTGGGAAAAATGGATTCCGGCGGTATTTTGTTAGCGACCGCCGGGCGGCGGCAGGATGGATCCTCCTCGGGATCTGGATCCTGCTGGCAGTCTTTGTCCCTCTCTTTTCCCCCTGGTCCTACTCGGAACAGAACGCATCCATCCAGAACAGCCTTCCCTCCCTGACACACTGGTTCGGCACGGACAAGTTCGGGCGGGATCTCTTCGCGAGAGTCTGGTACGGCGCAGGACTGAGCCTTCTGGTAGGGCTGGTCAGCGTGGGACTGAACGGCTTCATCGGTGTGCTTTACGGGGCAGTGTCGGGATATGCCGGGAAAAAGGCTGACATGATCCTGATGCGGATCGCGGATGTGGTATCGGCGATCCCGTCCATGCTTTATGTGATCCTGATCACACTGGTGATGGGCGCTGGGGCGGCAAGCATTATCCTCGGGCTGTGTATCGCAGGCTGGATCGATATGGCGAGGATCGTACGGGGAGAGATCCTGCGGCTGAAAGGGATGGACTTTGCCCGTGCGGCGCAGATGGAAGGGATCTCCCCGCTGCGGATACTGGTCAGGCATCTTCTTCCCAACGCGGCGGGACCGATCACGGTAAATTTCATTTTCCTTATTCCTCAGGCGATCTTTACGGAAGCGTTCTTAAGCTTCCTGGGGATCGGGATCGCGGCTCCGGCGGCGAGCCTGGGCACGATCATCCAGGAAGCGCGGAGCCAGATGATGCTGTATCCTTATCAGATGATATTTCCTCTGCTGGTACTCTGCGTGATGATGCTGGCGCTGAATATGATCGGAACATCGATGGAGCAGAGGGACAGAAGAAGGACGGAAGTATGAGAGCACTTGACATTAAGAAACTGAGCGTACAATATCATACAGAACAGGGCGTGTACAGGGCTCTCAGAGATATGGACCTCTATGTGGAAGAAGGAGAGATCACAGGGATCGTCGGTGAGTCCGGTTCTGGAAAAAGCACAGCGATGCTGGCTGTCATGGGGCTTCTGAAGAAAAATGCGGCAGTGCAGTCAGAGAAGATCACGGTGTGCGGGGAGGCTCCGGTTCCCGGTGTGAACGTAGCCATGGTGTTCCAGGATCCTCAGAGCTGTCTGAACCCGACGGTAAAGATAGGGCGGCAGATCACGGAGACGGTCCTGGCGAGAAGACACTGCGGAAGGCGGGAAGCGCGGGAACGGGCAGTGGAACTTCTGGACATGGTGGGGATCAGTAACGGGAAAAAGCGGATGCGCCAGTATCCCTTTGAACTTTCCGGAGGGATGCGCCAGAGGGTGGTCATCGCCATCGCCCTTGCCTGCGAGCCAAAGCTGATCATTGCCGACGAGCCCACTACAGCGCTTGATGCAGCGGTACAGGCACAGATCCTCCGGCTGCTGAAGCGGATCGCGGAAGAGACCGGCACGTCGCTTCTTCTGGTGAGCCATGATCTTGGCGTGACCGCATCACTGTGTCAGCGGGTTTACGTGATGCACGAGGGAGAGATCGTGGAGTCCGGCAGAGTGGAGGACGTTTTTTATGATCCTCAGGAGGAATATACAAAACAGCTCCTGAGCAGTGCGAAACAGAAACGGAAGAACGGCGTGACCCCGGAGGACCAGGTGATCCTCCGGATGGAGCATGTGACGAAAGAGTATAACACCAGGGATGGGATCAGGGATATCAGCCTGGATCTTCGCCGGGGAGAGGTGTTTGCCCTTGCCGGCGAGAGCGGCAGCGGGAAGACCACGCTCGCAAGGGTGCTGACCGGGATCCTCAAGGAAGACGGAGGAGTCCTGTATCAAAATGGGCAGCCGCTGGGACAGAAACGAAGAGACAGGGGACGGAACAGGGTGCAGATGGTGTTTCAGGATCCGTATGCTTCCCTGAATCCGTGCCTTACGGCGGGACAGGCGCTGGAGGAGGCGCTCCGGGCTTCGGATATCCGGGATGGATCGCAGCGCCGGAGGATGGGGACAGTGCCTGCCAGGGACAATGCGGCAGAGAAGCAGTTCTGCTCTGCGCGGCGACGGGACCGGAAAGCAGAGAGGGCGGCGCGGCGGAAGACCATCTGTGATATGCTGGAGCGGGTCGGGCTGACAGAAGAATACATGGATAAGTATCCCTCTGAGCTCTCCGGCGGGCAGAGACAGCGGATCGGGATCGCCCGTGCCCTGATCGTCCGGCCTGAGCTTCTGATCTGTGATGAAGCATTGTCCTCTCTTGACGCAGTGACACAGGAACAGATCCTGGATCTGCTTTTGGGCATTCAGCGGGAGCAGGGGATCGCCTGCCTGTTTATCTCCCATGATATGCATGTCATCCGGCGGATCAGCAGCAGGATGGGGGTCATGTATGGAGGCAGGCTGGTAGAGTCAGGGAAGACCAAGGAAATCTGTTTGGATCCCTGGCATCCCTATACGAAACAGCTCCTGGAGGCGGTTCCGGAAGCGGACCCGCTGAGGGCGCGAAGGATCCGGAGTCTTCCTCTTGGAAAGCGGACTGCAGATAAGGCGCTGTCCGGGAAGGGGTGTCCGTTTGCGGGAGAATGTGGTTATGTGATGGGATGCTGTATGGAGCAGGTACCGGAGGCGTACAGATTCGGAGAACGGACGGTGTCCTGTTTCCTCTACTCCGCGGAACACAGCGGAAGGCGGGGAAGAGACTATATCATGACTTCACAGATCTGAGGAAAGAGAAAATAAAACTTCTCTTCATCAGCACAGAGGAAAAACAGATAGAATGCGGGACGGCATGACAGAAAGGAAAGGCAGAATCAGAATGAGAATATTGGAAAAAGTATCCGGAAACAGAACAGCGGCGCTCATCCTGTCAGGGGTGATGCTCTGCACGGCAGCCCTGACAGGATGTTCCGGTGCAGGGAGCGGAGGAAGCGCAGGGGCAGAGGGTGGAGAAAAGGCGATTACGGTGGCGATCAACAGCGAGACAGGGACCATGGATCCTGCCGGGTCCATTGCACTTACCTATCTCGCCTACTCGGTGAGCGCCCTGGACGAACTCCTCACTTTTGACGAGAACGGGGAGATCGAGTACAGGGCAGCGGAGTCTTACGAAGTGAACGAGGATTCCACGGTGTGGACTTTTCACCTGAGGGAAGACGCCCTCTGGTCGGACGGGACGCCGGTGACCTCCGCAGACTTCCTGAACACGATCACACGCGCCCTGGATCCTGCGTCCGGCAGCGGATATGCAAATTATCTGTTCCCCATCGAGAACGCAGAGGCGATCTACAACGGAGAGGCAGAGATGGACACGCTGGGGGTGGAGACTCCGGACGACTACACGCTGACCTTCCGCCTCGCGGAGCCCTGCGTATATTTCCTGGACCTTCTGCGGCTTCCGGTGTATACGCCTTCCTGTGAGAGATATGCGGATTCCCCGGACAGCGGGTGGGATACAGATCCGGAGACGAGCCTTGCGAACGGTCCGTTCTGTCTGACAGAATATGTGCCGGATCAGTATTTTGTCCTGGAGAAAAATGAAAACTACTGGGATAAGGACCGGATCCATCTGAATCGTATCACCTACCGGTTCTTTGATGACACCCAGTCCATGGCAAACGCATATCAGGCGGGAGAGGTTGATGTGGCGACTTCACTGCCGTCCACGGTCATGGAACTTTATGACGGGCAGGACGACCTTCTTGTCACGGATCTGATCGCCACAAGATATATCTACTTCAATCTGAACGTGGAGCCTCTGGACGACGTCCGGGTCCGCGAGGCGATCAACCTGGCGATAAACAGGGAAGAGCTATGCCAGATCGTCGGGACGGACACAGAGCCGACCTACAATCTGATCGCAAAATATATGAAAGACAAAGAGACAGGGGAGTATTTTGTGGACGGGGCAGAGCAGCCCTTTGAGGAAAATGTGGAGCGTGCTCAGGAACTCCTTGCCGAAGCTGGATACCCGAACGGGGAAGGATTCCCCACTTTGATCTACAGTTATCCTACTCTGGAGATGGATTCGGATACGGCGCAGGTGATCCAGGAGCAGCTGAAAGAAAATCTGAATATCAACATCGAGTTGAACGCGCAGGAGCTGCAGTCCAACTACAGCAGCCGTTATGCAGGGGATTTTGACATGATACGTATGAACTGGACCGCTGATTTTGCGGACCCGTATACTTACCTGTCCATGCTTTTGTCAAACAGTACGTACAACTGCAGCGGGATCCAGGATGCGGAGTATGACGCCCTGGTAGAGCAGTCAAACTCCGAATCGGACCCGGCGAAGCGGGCAGAGCTGATGCACCAGGCAGAGCAGCTCGCTGTGGGAGAACAGTTCTATATCATGCCTCTCTACGCCATGAAGAGTGTGAACCTGGTCGATCCAAACATCACAGGGATCCGCCAGATCCCGGCGAGCGGGGCGCTGGAATACCGCTATGCGGATATCGGATAGAGACTCAGCATCCTCCGCAGAGACTGCACGCGGTGGGCGTTGCAGCGCACCCGCCCCGGGCAGTCTCACGGAGCTCCATTGGGAGACGTTTTCCCACTGTGTACATGGCATCCAGCATCTCATCGAAGGGGATGGGCTGGCGCACACCGCTTAAGGACAGTTCTGCGGCGATAAGAGCGTTGGCGGCTCCGGCGGCATTGCGCCCCTGACAGGGAGATTCCACCAGTCCGCCGATGGGATCACAGACCAGCCCGAGCATGTTCATCAGGACCGTAGAGGCTGCGCTCAGGCACTGGCACGGCGTCCCGCCCATCAGTTCTACGGCAGCAGAGGCAGCCATGGCGGATGCGACTCCGACCTCTGCCTGACAGCCGCCTACCGCACCGGCGACGGTGGCGTTTCTCATGGCAAGATAGCCGATGGCTCCGGCATTGAAGAGCACGCGGATGACCTCTTCATCGGAGAGACTATGTTCTTCCTGCAATGCAAGGAGGACGCCGGGGACGACGCCGGAGGAACCTGCCGTGGGGGCGGCCACGATCAGTCCCATGGAGGTGTTCACTTCCAGCACTGCCATCGCGTAAGTGATGCTGCGGCTGATGACATCACCGCAGACGCTCTTTCCCTCGTTACGGTGACGGGCGAGAAGCTGCGCCTCTCCTCCGATCAGACCGCCCATGGATTTTTTCGGGGCATGGATCGGAGAGCGCGCCGATTCTTTCATGATCTCCCAGGCATATCCCATCCGCGCGAGAACGTCTTTGCGGGAGACTTCGGTGAAACCGCATTCCCGTCTCAGCATGATCTCCGAGATCGGAAGCCCGTGGCTGCGGCACAGGCCGGAGAGCTCTTCTGCATTTCTGAAATTGATCTTTCTCTTACATCCATCCATTTCCTATGCCTCCTTTTGTGACTGCACCAGCATCACGTCGCGGACATACTGGTTTTCCCGGATCCTGCGGACTGCTTCTTCGGGAAGGAAGTCGTCGGACTCGACGATGCTGTAGGCAGTGGAGCCTTTCTCCTCCCTGTAGAGTTTCATATATGCGATATTGACATTCTTTTCGCTCAGACACCGGGTGATGTGGGCGACCACGCCCGGCTTATCCTGCTGCACCACGATGAGAGTACTGTACTCACCGGAGAAGTCTACTTCCACCTGGTCGATCCGTGTGATGCGCACCTTTCCGCCTCCGATGGATTCGCCCCGGACTGTGAGGACGTGCCCCTCGATATCTTCCATCCGGATGTCGACGGTGTTGGGATGGATCTCGGTCTCCCGGTCATTGACGGTAAAAGAATAGGAGAGTCCACGTTCTTCTGCGATGGAAAAAGAATCCGGGATGCGGCGGTCATCGGTAGAAAAGCCCATGATCCCGCCCAGAAGAGCCCGGTCTGTCCCGTGTCCCCGGTAAGTCTGTGCGAAAGAGCCGTACAGGGTGAAATCTGCCCTGACAAGTTCCCGGTTCATCATCTTGCGGGCGAGGAGAGCGATCGCCGCCGCCCCTGCTGTGTGGGAGCTGGAAGGTCCGATCATGTTCGGACCGAGTACATCGAATACACTGATAAAAGACATGCTGTTCCTCCTGACTTTTTGTACTGTTGACCTTTTAGCATCTGTAGTATATCATGACAGTATACATGAATCAAATTCATAGATTTTATAGAATAATTGAAAATAATTCATGATACGGAGATGAGAAGATGGAATTACGACAGCTTCAGACATTTATGGCGATCACCCAGACCGGAAGTTTTTCAAAAGCGGCGCAGTCCCTTGGGTACTCTCAGTCTGCGGTGACAGTGCAGATCCGGCTTCTGGAACAGGAACTGGACGCCCGGCTGTTCGACCGGATGGGAAAGAGTGTGGCGCTGACGTCCCAGGGGAGGGAGTTCCAGCGGTATGCGGCGGATATCATACAGGAGATGAACCGGGCGAAAAATTTTAACCGGAAGCGGGATGAACTGAGCGGTCCTCTGAGTATCGGAACGCTAGAGTCTCTCTGCTTTTCCAAGCTCCCGCCGATCCTGAACCACTTCCGGCAGGAGCATCCCAGGGTATCGATCCGGATCATCACCGGCTCTCCGAAAGAGCTGATCGGCCAGATGGAAGCGAACCGTCTGGATCTGATCTATATTCTGGACAGGCTGCGATATAATGAGAACTGGAATAAAGTCATGGAAGTGGAGGAACCGATCGTCTTTGTATCCTCCGCATCCTCCCCGCTGGCAGGGAGAAAGGGGATGGAAGCGGAGGAACTGCTGGAGCATCCGTTCTTCCTGACAGAAAAAGACGAGAACTACCGGAGGGAGCTGGACAGCTTTCTCGAGACAAAGGGAAGGATGCTCACACCGGCTCTGGAGATCAGCAATACAGAATTCATCATCCGGATGGTCCGGGAGAACAGAGGGATATCTTATCTTCCTTTGTTTGCGGTCCGTGAGTGGGTGGAGCAGGGAGAACTCGCCATACTTGACGTGCCGGAACTTAAGAGGACTCTTTACCGGCAGATCTTCTATCACAGGAATAAATGGCTGTCTCCGGAGATGGAGGAGTTTATAAAAGCTGCAGAGTCTGATATTGTATTAAATGGGGCAGGAGTGGTATATTAGACAGGTATGGTGAGAAAAGAAGTCGGGGAAAAAAGAATGGATGATAAATCAACGGCAAATATGGCAGTTCTGGCAGGAGAGATCATGCTGAAGAGCGGCGCGGAGACTTACCGCGTGGAAGATACGATCAAACATATCCTTGATACCGCGGGAACAGCGGAGACGGAGGCTCTTGTGATGCTGACCGGGATCATCGTCACGATAGACCGTCCCGGGGAGGAGGCGGTCACTGTGATGCGCCGGGTCCATGACAGGGGGACAAACATGCACCGCATCGTGGAGGTGAACAAGATCTCAAGGAAGTACTGTGCCGGGGAACTGTCAGCGGAAGAGACCTGGGAAAAGCTGAAAAGCATAAAGGGAAAACAATATAGTGTCTGGATGTATAACCTTGCTACCGTGCTGGTGCCGGCGGGATTCGCTCCGCTGTTCGGGGGCGGGATTCGGGAGATCCTGGCTGCGGCGGGGATAGGGATCGTTCTGGCAGTCCTTATGACGATCGGGAAACGGGTACGGATCGGCAGGTTCATCCTGAACATGATCTGTGCGGCAGGCGCTGCCGTGGCTGCGGTCCTCCTGCAGCTCTGGAACCCGCTCCTGAACATGGACACGGTCATTATCAGCGGTATCATGCCCCTTGTACCCGGAGTGGCGATCACCAACGCCATACGGGATACTCTCCGTGGCGACTATATCTCAGGCGGGGCAAGAGCCCTGGAGGCGTTCGTGACCGCGGCGGCAGTTGCCATCGGAGTCGGTGTGGGCATCGGACTGACAACTGTTTTCTGGCAGGGAGGTGGTCTGCTGTGATGGAACTGGTTTTAGTGACGGTGGGATGCTTTCTGGCTGTTGCGGGGTTTGCAGTCCTCGTGGAGACTCCGCGGAAATACATCCTGCAGGCTGGATTTGCCGGAGCGTTCGGCGGCTGGGTCTACTTTTACAGTATGCAGCGCGGCCTTGACACTGTGCCGGCATGTTTTCTCTCAGCGTTGGTGATCTCCCTGGTGGCACATATCTTTGCGAGGATATTCAAGGCGCCGGTCACGGTGTTCCTGATCGCAGGCATACTGCCTACTGTACCCGGGGCAGGAATGTACAGGGCGGTCTACTATATCATTGCGGATGACCGGGCCCGGTCGTCCTATTATCTGCTCCAGACACTGGAGATCGCGGGAGTGATCGCTCTGGCGATATTTATCGTGGATACTGTGTTCAGGATCCGGATAAAGAGAAAAAAATGAGAATGATCTTAAGTCAGGAGAAGCGCGGACATGATGGAACTGGTCACGGGCGGGAGCGGCAGCGGCAAATCCGCATATGCGGAAAATGCAGTCTGTCAAAGCCGCAGACGTTTACAGGAAAAAGAAAAAAGGGAGATACCCCTCTATTATATTGCAGACATGTTCCCTTATGGCAGGGAGACAGAGGAAAAGATCGAAAATCACAGACAGATGCGTGCGGGAAAGGGATTTCATACGCTGGAGTGGTACCAGGATCTGGCGGGGAAACTGACTGGAGAGGATGCGCCTGAACTGAGTGGAGCCTGTGTCCTGCTTGAGTGTGTGTCAAACCTCACTGCAAATGAGATGTACATGGAAGGCGGAGCAGGAGAAAATACCGTGGAAGCGGCAGTGAGCGGGATACGTCTCCTGAAGGAAAGATGCAGACATCTTGTGGTGGTGACGAACGAGGTGTTCGCGGAATCCGAGCCGGATTCTCCGGAGATGGCGGTCTATAAGAAAAATCTGGCGCAGATCAACCGGGCGCTGGCAGAGATGTCGGACCGGGTGAGCGAAGTGGTATACGGGCGCCGGATCCCTGTGAAGGGAGATCCTAGACAGACGGACGGACAGAACCTGCAGGAGCAGGCAGCGGAAGAAAGGGGCAGGACAGGCATGAAACTGGTGACAGGTGGCGCATATCAGGGGAAACTTGGCTATGCGAAAGAGTTGTATCCGGATGTAGTGTGGAAAGACGGGGCAGAGTGCGGACTGCAGGACATCGAGACTTGTGAGGCGCTGGACCGTTTCCATCTCTTTGTGAGAAGATGGCTGGAAGCAGGCAGGACAAAAGAAGAACTGATCGATACGGTACTTAAAAAGAACAGCGGGATCCTTATCGTATGTGATGAGGTCGGATGCGGGCTTGTCCCGGTGGACGCCTTTGAGCGGGAGTACAGGGAAGCGGTAGGGCGTATCTGCACAGCGTTTGCTGACAGAGCAGACCGGGTGGACCGGGTCGTCTGCGGGATCGGGATGAGGATCAAATAAAATGTTACAGTTTACACTGCAACAATAGGATTAAGGACAGAAGAAGGAGAAGTTGGATCATGATGACAGAACTGGAGCAGGTGCGTCCTGCTGATATTGAGAAAAGAAGCTTTGAGATCATAACAGAAGAACTGGGGAACAGGGCGCTCATCCCGGGAACGGAGCCCATTGTCAAACGATGCATCCACACCAGCGCGGACTTTGATTATGCGGATAATCTTGTCTTTTCGGAACATGCCGTGGAGAGAGCACTTGATGCGATCCGCAGCGGAGCCTCTATCGTGACGGATACCCAGATGGGACGGTCGGGGATCAATAAAAAAAGGCTTGCCCGGTACGGAGGAGAAGTGTATTGCTTTATGTCGGATGAAGACGTGGCAGAAGCGGCGAAGCGGGACGGTACGACCAGGGCAGCAGCGAGCATGGACAAAGCGGCGGCGATGTACAGAGCAGCACAGGAACAAAAGACAGCGATATGCACCGACCGGCTGATCTTTGCCATCGGAAACGCTCCCACCGCCCTTGTGCGCCTTTATGAACTGATAAAGGAAGGGGCTCTGAAACCGGAGCTGATCATCGGGGTGCCGGTGGGATTCGTTAATGTGGTACAGTCAAAAGAGCTGATCCTGGGACTGGAAGATACGCCTTACATCGTTGCGCGGGGACGCAAAGGCGGGAGCAACATCGCAGCGTGCATCTGTAACGCGCTGCTGTATATGCTGGATGACTGAAGGGAGAAAAAATGGAAAGACCCTATTTTCCTATGTTTGTAAATCTGACGGAAAAGCGTGTCCTGATCGCGGGCGGCGGTAAGATCGCCCTGCGGCGTGCCCGGACACTCATTCGCTTCGGCGCGTCCGTCCATGTGACGGCGCCCAAACTGTGCGGGGAGCTTGAAGAGATGGAAGGAGAGGGACTGATCACAACAGAGCACAGACCATATCAGGCAGGGGATGTGGAAGGATATGACCTGGTCCTCGCTGCGACGGATGACAGGGCGGTCAACCGGAAGATATGGGAAGAGTGCCGGGAGAGGAAGATCATGGTCAATGTGTCTGACGATAAGGCTCTCTGCGATTTTTATTTTCCTTCCGTGGTGATGACGGAAGATGCTGTGATCGGCATCAATTCAGGAGGAGAGGATCCGGCAGGGACGAAGGCGCTGAGAGCGAAGATCGAGGAACTGTGCGATGCAGAACATGATTCCCTTTATCACTGAGCGGGGCGTGAACCGTAGCTTGCTGAAACACAAATAGAAACAAAACATTGCCAAAAGTTTATATTTTGTTTATAATCATTTCTATGCTGTGTCACAGTACACATAAAAAGTGCCGGTCTGTACCGGCGCGCAACATAGAAAGGAAAATATGGAATGGGAGACACATTACAGATACTGATCGCCATGGTCATCTATATGGCGGCAGTCATCATTTTGGGTGTTACTTTTGCAAAAAAAGCAAATGCGAGTTCAGACGCATACTTTCTCGGGGGCAGGAGCCTTGGCCCCTGGGTGACGGCGATGAGCGCGGAGGCGTCAGATATGTCGGGCTGGCTGCTCATGGGGCTGCCGGGAGTGGCATACTGGAGCGGTATCGCGGATGCAGCTTGGACAGCGATCGGGCTGGCGGCCGGTACATATATCAACTGGCTGATCGTCTCAAAAAGGCTCCGCCGTTACAGTGAGAAAGCGGGCAATGCGATCACACTGCCGGAATATTTTTCCAACCGTTTTCACGAGAAGCGGAAAGTGATCATGACGATCGCGGCGGTATTTATCCTGATCTTTTTCACGGTCTATGCGGCAAGCTGCCTTGTGACCTGCGGGAAGCTTTTCTCCACGCTGTTTGATCTGCCTTATATCCCCATGATGATCGTGGGCGCACTGTTCGTCCTTATCTATACGATCATCGGAGGATTCCTTGCGGAGAGTGCTTCAGACTTCATGCAGGCGGTGGTGATGATCATCGCTCTTGGCGTGATCGTTGTCGTAGGGACTGTCTCGGCGGGCGGCCTTGGAGCTGTCATCGAGAATGCACAGTCAATCCCGGGCTTCCTTGATTTCTTCGGTATCGCGACGCCGGAGACAGCAGACGGAGTACAGCAGGCCGCGAACGGGGTGCCGCTGTTCGGGGAGGCGGCAGAGTATGGATTCCTGCCGATCGCATCTGCGCTTGCATGGGGACTGGGATATTTCGGAGTTCCGCAGGTGCTCCTGCGGTTCATGGCGATCCGACACGAAGATGAACTGACACGCTCCCGACGGATCGCGACAGTGTGGGTGGTCATCTCCCTGACGATCGCTGTATTTATCGGGCTTGTGGGAAGAGCGCTCTACCCGACAGCGCTGACAACATCATCGGATGCGGAAAATGTATTCATTCTTCTCGCTACGAATCTGCTCCCGCCGCTGATAGCGGGATTTGTAATGGCAGGGATCCTGGCAGCAACGATCAGTTCTTCAGATTCTTATCTGCTGATCGCGGCTTCCGCCTTCGCAAAGAACATCTATCAGGGACTGTTCCGCAAGAAAGCCTCTGACAGGGAAGTGCTGAATGTCTCAAGACTGACACTGCTCCTGATCGCTGTGGTGGCGATCGTCATCGCTTTGGATGAGAACAGCGTCATATTCACGATCGTAAGCTTTGCCTGGGCAGGATTCGGCGCTACGTTCGGACCGCTGATGCTTTTCAGCCTGTTCTGGAAAAGGACTACGCGTGCAGGCGCGATCGCCGGCATGGTCAGCGGAGCCGGTATGGTATTTGTGTGGAACCTGCTCGTCCGTCCGCTGGGAGGACTGTGGGATATCTATGAGCTCCTGCCTGCGTTCATCTTCTCCAGTATCTGCATCGTCGTAGTGTCGCTCCTGACACCGGAGCCTTCGGCACAGATCCAGAGAGAGTTTGATGAAGTGGCGGGAATGTAAAAACGGAGACCGACAAAGATCTTTATTCAGAGAATAAAAAGTTTGAAACGGCTGGATCTTAATAATGATCCATGAACAAAAAGGGCGATAGTGATGTGAAGAATCCATTATCGTCCTTTTTTGCTGCAGAGAAAAAATGGCTGTCGGGAAACAGCGCGAAGGGTATATAATATATCTGAATATAAAATGATCGGAGGAGAATGAAAGATGGAGATATTTAATTACGATGATGTGCCGGTGCTGGAAACAACAGGCGGAAAGCTGAAAGGTTACTTTTATAAAGGTGAATATATCTTCAAGGGGGTTCCCTATGCTTATGCGGATCGGTTTCAGATGCCGGAAAAAATGACATGGGAAGGAGTGAAAGACGCGACTTCTTACGGGTTCGTATGTCCGCTCATGGCGCAGGATACGCCCAGCGCGGAACTTATGGTCCCCCATCGTTACTGGCCCCAGGATGAACATTGTCAGAACTTAAATATCTGGACAAAGACTCTGGACAGTGATGGGAAACTTCCGGTGATCGTGTGGCTGCACGGCGGAGGATATTTTGCAGGTTCTTCCATTGAGCAGGTCGCGTATGACGGATACAACATGTGCATGGAAGGGGATGTGGTAGCCGTATCGGTCAACCACAGACTGAACATCCTGGGCTATCTTGATCTGTCTCCGTATGGAAAGAAGTATAAAAATTCGGGAAACGCAGGACATGCGGACCTGGTCGCAGCGCTGCAGTGGATACATGACAATATTGAGCTTTTCGGCGGTGATCCGGATAATGTGACGATCTTCGGGCAGTCCGGCGGAGGGATGAAAGTGGCAGATCTGATGCAGATCGAGGCAGCGGACGGACTGTTCCACAAAGCGCTGATCATGAGTGGGGTGAGCAATGCGTCGCTCATGCCTTCCTGCACCGGGAACGGGCGAAAGATCGTGGAAGCTCTTCTCAAGGAACTCGGCCTTTCCGGGGACGAGGTGGAAAAGCTGGAGACCATTCCCTACTATGAACTGGTCAATGCCTATGCGAAGGTAAGCCCGGCGGTCGCAATGCAGGGCGGCTATATCGGAGGCGGCCCGCTCGTCAATGAGTTCTATAAAGGAAATCCTCTTGACTACGGTTTCAGGGAACATGCCTTTGAGATCCCGCTTATGGTGGGCAGCGTATTTGGAGAGTTTTCTTTTGCTCCGGCAGAGTATGATAAGACACAGCTCACAGAGGAACAGATCAAGGCGATCGTGAGCGCCATATACGGGGAGCATACCGATGAGATGATCCGGGTGTTTAAAGAGACTTACCCGGGCAAAAATGCCACTGACCTGCTGTCGGTAGACCGTGTGATGAGACAGCCCTCCAAGGAGATCGCAAAACTCCATGCGGCAGGGAAGAAGGCTGGCACTTATCTGTATGATTTTACATTGGAGTTCCCGATCCACCATAATAAGATCGCATGGCACTGCTCCGATATCCCCTTCTTCTTCCACAATACAGAGCTGGTGGAAGTGTGCCAGATCCCGGAGGTGGGAGAACGGCTGGAGAGTCAGATGTTTGAAGCGTTCATGACATTTGCAAAAAGCGGGCGCCCCCAGAGCGATAAGCTGCCGGTGTGGGATGCCGTGACAGAGGATAGGGAGCCGACCATGATCTTTGACAGGGAATGTGAACTCCGGTACAATTTCGACGATGAACTTTATAAAAAGATCGACAGCATCCTGCCACCGTTCAATCTGATGGCGATGATGAGCGGAGATAATACGATCCAGCATTGAAAAAGGAGGGGGCTGTGATATACTTAATTATCAGAGATATCAGAAAGGGGACTGAACTATGCAGAGAAGGATCGCCATTGGTATTCAGGACTTTACAAAAATAAAAGAGCGAAATGCATTTTATGTTGATAAAACATTATTCATTAAAGAATGGTGGGAATCCGGAGATGATGTGACGATGATCACGCGCCCCAGAAGGTTTGGGAAGACTCTGACAATGCGTATGGTGGAACAGTTCTTTTCCTCAGCCTATAAAGAACGGGCGGATCTCTTTGAAAACACGAAGATATGGAAAGAGAAAGAAATCCGCCGGCTGCAGGGGACATATCCGGTCATATCCCTGACTTTTTCTGATATTAAAGAAACATGTTATTCGTCTGCATGGAAGAAGATCCGGGCAGTGATAGCAGACCAGTATAACAAAAACTACTTTTTGACAAAAGGTGAGCTGCTCAATGAAAATGAGAAAAAATATTTTGAACTGATCACTTCAGATGCGGAAGAATATGAGGTCGCACTAAGCCTCAGAAGATTATCGGAATTCCTGTACAGGCGTTATGGAAAAAAAGTGCTCCTCCTCCTGGATGAGTATGACACTCCAATGCAGGAAGCTTATTTGGAAGGATACTGGGATGAAATGACGGCTTTTGTGAGAAGTCTGTTTAATGCATCTTTTAAAAGTAATCCCTATCTTGAGAA
>HHCFC02800__coassemble_1240_pt1 | contig 28276 bp, 28 predicted proteins | sample HHCFC02800__metabat2_high_PE_058 | metagenome-assembled genome bin HHCFC02800 | reverse complement strand
TTTTTCCTCTTCTCCGAGGGCGTCATATTCCTCCTGTGAGATTTGCCCGGTATAGCCGATAAGAGAAGAAAAATATTCTCCGTCCGTGTATCTGCGCAGGGAATCTTCTTCAATGTCCACTCCGGTAAGAGTATCTTTATTTTCCATGATCGCTGCCGCAGTTTCGTCGCTTACATCCGAAGCAAGCACCGTAGAAACATACTGCTGATAACTGTTCAGGTTCATGGCATAACGCATGTTTATCATCTTCAGGATATATGCGGGCTCCAGTGTTTCATTATCCAGTCCGTATCCGTAAGAAGGATCTGTACACAGATAATCAATGATCTCTGAGGCTGTCTGGGAACGCTGATCATTGGAAAGCATATCGATCGTAGCAAATCCATAGACATCAGCAACGAAACGAAGCCGCTGTGTCTCACTGGATTGAGTAAACTGATAGTTTCCGGCTGAATCAAGAATGATCCCGAAGCTGTCGATCACAGAATCACCATGTGATTCCACGATCTCAAGGACCCGGGCAAGTATCTCGTTCAGTGCCTCATTTCTTTCCGATGTGCTCATGTGTCTTCGATCGTAACGGAATAAGCAAGCTCATTATATGCCAGGAGTTCGCCGTTCCGGTCATAGATATTTCCCCTTGTCCCCGGAATCTCCTCTGTTTTTCTGATCTGGAGCTCATAGTTTGCCAGGTAGTCCTCGCCCCTTACAATCTGAAGATAGAAAAGACGCCCGATCATTATGGATGAGGTAAGGCAGAATATTACAATAAGTGTGACCAGACGTGAACGCAGGATATACTCTCCTGCTTCTTTCAGCCGGTCCAGGATATCTCTAAACAAATTTACTTGCACTCCTTTTTTCTTCTGCTTCTAGTTTATGGTTGATAAATAGGATCAGTGGATAAAGTATGAGTGTGATGCCGATCGTATAGATCAGCTCCGGTATGATGATCTTGTTGAGATAAAAAAGAAAATCAAAATCGCTCCTCAACAGGAACATGAGGAAGTAGATAATCACCCCATACAGGAATTCGCTGACCCCGATCAGGAGAATGGGCAGCTTGATATCATCGTCGAAATAAAGCCGCTCAAACAAGCCGTTCACATAACCCGCAACAAGGTAGATCAATGCATAAAGACCGATGATATCTCCAAACTGTATATCCATCAGCAGTCCACAGGCAACCCCGACGATCATCCCTTCTCTCGAACCACGCATAAATCCGAAAGCCGCTGTCACGATGATCAGCAGATTTGGCTTGATCCCTGCCAGTTCCAGATGAGGAAAGACCGTACACTGCAGCAGGTAGGCGATGATCACGATCACAGCTGTGACCAGGACACGTTTCAATTTCAGAACTTTCATCCCAGGACCACCTCCCTATTCGCTCTCATTCTCGCCGGTGAGCTCGGCTTTCGTTGTTGTGATGACAAGGACTTCCTGTATATTTTTGAAATCCACCGCCGGCGTGATATAGCCGGAACGGGTCAGATTGTTGGAGTCCACGGTCACTTCACTTACGTATCCGATCAGGATACCCTGAAGGTATTTATCACTGATATATGAAGTCACGATCTGATTTCCCACGGCAACCTCATTCTCATTGTTCTCCATCTGTTCAAAACGGATCTGTCCGTCACTCATAAGAGCAAGATCTCCGCTCACGATACAGCGGTCTGACGTGGAGAGCACCATACCGCTCACATTGCTGGAATCATCAATGATCGAGCGCACTTTCGCCCAGGTCGGACCGACCTCCACAACGATCCCGACAAGCCCGCTTCCCGCCATGACGTTCATATCCACTTCGATCCCGTCCCGGCTCCCTTTATCGATCGTAAAGGTATTGAACCAGTTTCCGGAATCGCTGCCGATGACGTGTGCTGCCGTCTTTTCATATTCTGCATAGTTGGAGTCAAGCTGATAGAGCTCCTGCAGACGTTCCAGTTCGTATCTCTCCTCCTGAAGATAATTATTCTCCGTCATAAGAGAGTCGACCTGTTCCTGAAGCTTTTCGTTTTCAGAGCGGAGCTGCTGCATCGTCTCGAAATTGTCCGTCATATCTCCCAGCCATCCGCCGACATAATTGAAGCCCTGCTGGAGCGGGATCACGGTCACATTGGCAAGTGCCTTAAAAGGTCCCGACGCCTTGTCCGAAAAGGACGAGAGCAGCATCATTATGATACAGAAAATAGAAAGTCCCAAAAGCAGATATCTATTAACGGCCGAAGCCTGATTTTTCTTTTTCATTATCTCAACCACCTGTAATCTTCATCTAACATGGAATAAGTGAGCCTTCTGTAAAGTTTCTTGTCCAGAATGATCTTCTGGAGCCCTTTTACCGCACAGAGTTCCGGATCCGGCACCGTCATGACCGGAAGACCGACAGACTCTTCAAGATATGTAGAGAGCCCTCTGAGATTGGCGATACCTCCTGTCAGGTAGATCCCGTCGGCTTCGATCGCCCTTCTCACATCGGGAGGCGTCCTGTCGATCATAGAGCGGATCGCGCGGACACATTCCTCCAAAGGCTCCTTCATAGCGGCGCGGACAAGACTGATCGGGATGTCCGTCTGGGAGGGGACACCGGAGATCAGGTCCCTTCCTGACACCGTCAGGGTGCTTCCTGTATCCTGATCAAAAACACCGAATTCTTTCCTGAGGCGTTCCGATGTCATACGACCTATGAGGAAATCCCTGCTGTGCCGTACCAGATTGCCGATCGCCGTGTCAAAATGCTCGCCGCCTGTCTTTACAAGCCGGTTCAGCACCATACCTCCGGACGAGAGGACAGAGAGTTCTGTCGTCCCTCCTCCAAAATTGGCGATAAAAACGCCTTTTTCATTCATGATATCGATGCCGAATCCGATGGCATCAGCAAGCCCGCGCTCTACGATGCGCACAGATTTTGCTTTTGCTTCCGAGTGAAAGACAAGGTCATAAAATGCCTTTTTCTCAACTTCGGTCACATCAGTCGGCACGGCAATCACATATTCCGCGCCACGCACGAACTGACGGTCTGTTCCCAGGAGATTCCCCAGCAGATACTGCATGTCGTCAAAATGCGCGATCACGCCGTTCTTCATCGGAAACACGACCTGGATATTTTCCGGGGCCTTCTCATACATATCATATGCTTCGTCCCCCACGGAAAAAATATACTTTTTATCTTTCATGGCGATCACATTCTTTTCACGCCATATCCTGTCCTTTTTTTTGTCGAACACCTTGATCTCATATGTCCCCAGATCAAGTCCATAAACATTTCTCGCCATACTCAGCTCAATCCCCTTATCATCCCCGGGCCTCAGTCGAAAAAGCCCTTATCCCTTAAACTAACAAAACAGTTGTCCCCTATGATAATGTGATCCAAAAGATCGATGCCAATGAGCATTCCGGCTTCCAGTACACGTTTTGTGATCATGATATCCTCCTTGCTCGGAGTAGGATCTCCGCTGGGATGATTGTGCAGGAGGATGACAGAAACCGCATTTTTCTTCAGCGCCTCCACGAAGATCTCACGAGGTGAGACCAGTGTCGTGTTCACAGTTCCCACGGAAATGTCATTCTCACCCAGAAATCTTGATCTGGTATTCAGAAAGAGAAGTTTCATGATCTCTCTGGTCCTGTGCCGCATATCCTCCATATAATACTGTGCGATCGTCTCCGGCGCAGAAAAATCAAGCCGTTTCCGCGCTTCTGCTTTGGAAAGCCTCTTCGACAGTTCTGAGAGGCAGAGGATCTGTATCGCCTTGACTCTTCCGATCCCTTTCAGCCCGGTAAGCTGCTCCAGTGTCCACTGGTGGATGCTCAGGATCCCGTCCTGGATAAAATCAGGATGAAGGATCTTCTGCGCAAGCTGGAGCGAATTCTCCCCTTTTGTACCGGTACGCAGCAGGACAGCCAGAAGCTCCGCATCCGTCAGATTCTCTGCTCCGTATTGCTCACACTTCTCATAAGGCCGCTCATCGCGGTGCATTTCTTTGATCGTATTGCTCTTATTCATACTCTATGATACCACTGCTATGGCACAATACAACGATTTATTTTAGCACAGTTTCAAAATCGTGTATAGAGATGGAATATAAACTTTTTGTGAAAACTAAGCCATGCAGTGAAATGTTACGGGGAGCTCGCTTCCCGTAACATGCTTCGTAATATTTCGATATACGGCGCAGCCGTACAGCGAGATGAAGCGAAGCGGAATCGAGCTGCTGCATGGCTGGACCGGGAAAACTCATCTTACTTTTCATTATACGGCGCGTACTTCCGTATGACTGCTTCCGCCACCTTCATCCCGTCCATTGCAGCCGATGTGATGCCGCCTGCATATCCCGCGCCTTCGCCGCACGGATAGATCCAGGAGAAGCTTGATGTGAATTCCTCGTTACGGACAATGCGGACCGGAGAGGATGTTCTGCTCTCCACGCCGGAGAGCAGGGCGTCGTCATCTGCGAATCCCCGGATCCGGCGGTCCATAGCGCGGATCCCCTTCTCGATAGAATCTGAGATCTCTTCGGGAAAGATGTTCCTTAAGTTCCCCCGTGAAAATGAGCCTTTTATGTTCGGACGAACGGTTCCGAAGCCTTCACTGACCCTGCCGGCGCAGAAATCTGCAAACCGCTGGACGGGAACTCTTCCCTGCCCCTCCTCCCAGGCTTTCCGTTCGAGTTCCCTCTGAAAGGCAACTCCGGCGAGAGGACCGTCTCCGCCGTAATCTGCCGGAGATACTGTGACGATCACCGCACTGTTTGCATTTTCTCCCGCCCGGTCATGATAACTCATCCCATTGACAGCGAGAAGCCCTTCCTCCGAAGAAGCATTGACTACATATCCTCCCGGACACATGCAGAAGGTGTATACCCCTCTTCCGTTCTCCAGTTTCTCTGTCAGCTTATACGCCGCTGCAGGAAGTTCTCCTCTCTCTTCTCTCCCATACTGGGACGCGTCGATCATCTTCTGCAGGTGCTCCACACGCACTCCGACTGCGAACGATTTTGCCTCCATGGGGACTTCCCGGAGGTGGAGCATCTCAAAAGTATCCCTGGCGCTGTGACCGATCGCAAGGATAAGGGGACCGGTCCGGAGCTGTTCCTTCCCGTTTACCATGACGGTTCGCTCCTCCGTCAGGATGTCTGTCACTTTGGCATGGAACCGGAACTCTCCTCCCAGTTCGATGATCCGGCTGCGCATGGACTCCACCACACGGATCAGGATGTCCGTCCCGATATGCGGTTTCTGCTGATACAGGATCTCCGAAGGAGCTCCGAATCCCACGAAAGCTTCCAGGACAAAACGGTTCCTTCCCGCCGAGTCCTTCACAAGTGTATTTAACTTTCCATCCGAAAACGTTCCGGCACCGCCCTCTCCGAACTGTACATTTGAATCCGGATCCAGAATGCCGTCCCTCCAAAACCGGTCTACGTCCTTTTTTCGCTCCTGCACCGGGCCGCCCCGTTCCAGCACAAGCGGGCGCATTCCGGAGAGAGCCAGCAGATAGGCGCAGAACAGTCCCGCCGGACCACTGCCGACCACGACAGGGCGGTGTTCGAGTGATGTCTCTCCGTGCTCAGGGATACGGTAAGGTTTTTCTTCGATCTTCTGAACCTTGTTTTTCATCCTCCGCAGCAGCGCTTTCTCATTTTTCACCCGAAAATCCACCATATACACGTAAAAAAGCTCCGGCTTTTTCCTTGCGTCAAGGGACTGCCTTCGCACCTGATATCCCAGGAGTTCCTCTTCCCGGATCTTTAATGTCTTTATGAGTTTTGAACGAATCTGATCCGGAGTGTGTTCCACCGGAAGTTTCAGCTGGCTGATCCTAAGCATAATAACGCTGTCTCCTTTTCTTATCACAGTTTTAGTCCAGGGCTGCATGCTCCCCTGCTATCCGCCCGCTCGCCCATGCCCACTGCAGGTTATAGCCTCCGCATATGCCGTCCACATCCAGGATCTCCCCGGCAAAATAAAGCCCGGGTATATACAGAGACTCCAGTGTCTCCTGATCTACTTCTGAAGTGTCGATCCCCCCGCAGCAGACCTGCGCCTGATCGTAGGAATTGGTCCCTGTCACAGTAACTCGAAACTCCTTGATCATGCTGCACAGAGCGGCGAGTTCCGCTTCAGTCAGATCTCCCGCTCTCTTTTCACGGTGGATCCCGGTCAGCCGGATCCAGAGATCGGACAGCTTTTTATGGAACAGTCCGATCAGGAATTCCTCCGCTGTCTTATCCGGGCGCACAGAAGCCCTTGCTTTCAGGAAAGCATTCATCTGTCCTTCTGAAAAATCCGGCATAAAATCAAGTACAGCTTCAACCTGTTTTCCCTCATAAAGCGCGCAGGATGCATACCGACTGACCTGAAAGACCGGGATCCCTGAGATCCCGTAATTAGTCAGCTGGATCTCCCCTGTGTCCTTTGCGAGGAAGACTCCGTCTCCAAAGAGGGAGACCGTGCCGTTTACTCTCACCCCGGCGATCTGCTTGAAAAAGCTGCCATCGCATTTCAGCTGTACAAGAGCAGGGAGCACCGGCAGGATCCGGTGTCCCAGCTTCTTTGCCAGATCGTACCCGGAACCGTCTGACCCTGTGGACGGAGCAGCTTTTGAACCCGCACAGAGGACGACGCTGTCGGCACGGTAACTTTCTGCCACAGAAGACGGACGAGACTTGCCGGATGGTGAGGTCTCTCTCTCCTCATCTGTCAGGATACGGAATCCCTTTTTCCCCGGCAGGATCTCGCGGCAGTGCACCCCGGTCCTTACATTCACTCCCAGGCGCCTCAGCTCCATCCGAAATGCATCCAGGACCGCGGATGCCTGATCCGAATTCGGATAGATGTAGCCGTTCCTGTTTTTTGAATAGACCCCCAGCTGGAGAAAAAAAGAGATCGCGTCCCGGGCGGTGAACCGTTCGATGATCCTCCAGGGGAACAGCGGATCGTCCGAGTGATAAAAGATCGGTTCCTGATTTATATTGGTAAAATTGCACCTTCCATTGCCGGTGGACAGGATCTTCTTTCCCACCCGGTCTTTGTGTTCGAGCAGGGTCACTTCCGCACCGGCAGATGCCGCCGCGACCGCTGCCATCATGCCGGACGCACCGGCTCCGATCACTGTAACTTTTTTCATGGGAGACCTCCTTTTCGTTCCAGTGTGTTTCTTTACGACATTTTTCAATCTTTGAAGAGAAAAGGGAAAATATATCCTACAGCAATTTCTCCACTTCGCTCATGGCGATGACGCCGGCATCGATCATGCTCTGCAGTGACTTCAGGATCCCCAGTTTCGCGTGATACCAGGTCAGACCGCCCTGAAAATAGACTGCATACGGCGACTTGATCGGACCGTCGGCTGAAAGTTCGATCGAGGAGCCCTGGACAAAGGCACCCGCAGCCATGATCACATCGCTGTCATATCCCGGCATCGCCCATGGTTCCGGAGTGACATAGCTGTCCACCGGAGCCGCCGCCTGGATCCCCTGGCAGAATGCGATGACCCCTTCCGGAGTCCCAAGGGTCACTGCCTGGATGATATCGTGCCGGGATTCGGAGCCGTTCGGGACCACCGAAAACCCAAGCTGCTCATAGATATTTGCAGCGAATACCGCTCCTTTCAGGGCGCCGCAGACTACGGTGGGCGCCAGGAAGAAGCCCTGATAGAAGGACTGCATGACACCCAGGGAGGCGCCGACTTCTTTCCCCAGTCCCGGTGAGGTCAGCCGATATGCGCAGTTCTCGATCAGGTCTGCTCTCCCTGCGATATATCCGCCGATGGGGGCAAGCCCGCCTCCCGGGTTCTTGATCAGGGAGCCCACGACCATGTCAGCCCCCACATCGCTGGGTTCGATCGTCTCAACAAATTCACCGTAGCAGTTATCTACCATACAGATCACATCTGGTCTGCGCTCCTTGATAAAAGAGATCAGCTCTCCGATCTTTTCCACCGAATAGCTGGGGCGCGTCTGGTAGCCCTTGGACCGCTGGATCGTGACCAGCTTTGTCTTCTCATTGAGCGCTGCCTCGATCGCCGGATAATCAAAATACCCGTCTTCAAGAAGGTCCACCTGACGGTAGGTGATGCCATACTCGGCGAGAGACCCTTTCGACGGACGGATCCCGATCACTTCCTCCAGTGTGTCGTAAGGTTTTCCTACCGGTGAGAGCAGTTCGTCACCGGGGCGCAGGTTTGCCGCAAGCGCAAGCGCCAGAGCATGCGTCCCGCAGGTGATCTGTGGCCGGACCAGAGCCGCCTCCGTATGGAAGACAGAGGCATACACGTCTTCCAGAGTATCTCTTCCCATGTCATTATATCCATAGCCGCTGACATAGTTAAAGCATGCCTCGCTGACCCGGTTCTCCTGCATGGCATGGATGACCTTCATCTGATTGTACTCTGCAGTGCGGTCAAACTCACAAAAACGGTCTTTCAGCTTTTCCTCTGTCTTCTGCCCCAGTTCCCAGACCTGGCGGGAGATGCCAAGCTGTCCGTAGATTGACTGTGTCGTTGTACTTTCCATTTCCTTTTTCTCATTTCCTTTCCATATTTCTCATTTTCCCTTTATCTTCCCCGGCTCTTCCGGCGGACTCTTTCATATCGAGGATCCGGCAGATCCGGTTCTGTGCAGACGGCCGCTGCTGCGTTTCATTCCTCAGGGATGATCTGTTTTTCTCTGAGCACAGACAGCATAGACTCCAGGATTTTCCGCTCATCCTGCTCATTCTCCTGTCTGTCGATCCAGACCACATCCCGTTCCCTCCGGAACCAGGTGAGCTGACGTTTTGCAAAATGGCGGGTATCCCGTTTGATGATCCGCACTGCCTCTTCCAGAGGATATTCTCCCTCCAGGTAAGCAAAGAGTTCTTTGTATCCCAGCCCCTGCATGGAGACGCTGTCCCTGGGCAGCCCTCTGTCTTTTAATCTGCGGACTTCCTCAAGAAGTCCCTGTTCCATCATTTTGTCCACTCTCCGGTCGATCCGTTCGTACAGGGCTTTCCTGTCGTCAGTGAGGACAAAGTAGGCAAAATTGTAGGGGGACTCTTTCTGGCGCTCCTTTTCATTGTGTTCTGAGATCTTCTGCCCTGTCTTCCGGTTGAATTCCAGAGCGCGGATCACTCTTTTTACGTTGTGGGGATGGATCTGAGCCGCTGCCTGCGGATCTGCTTTTTCCAACAGAGCATGAAGGGACTCTGCTCCTTCTTCCCCGGCCTTTTTCTCCAGTTCTTCGCGGAAAGACAGATCACTGTCGTTCTCCGTAAAATCTATGTCATAGAGGAGCGCCTGGATATAGAATCCGGTCCCGCCGACGACGATGGGGATATGTCCGTTGCGGAAGATCTCCTCCATCGCCTCTTTTGCAAGTTCCTGGAAACGCACTACGTTAAACGCTTCCTCAGGGTCAAGGACGTCCACGAGATAATGCGGGATTCCCTGCATCTCATCTTTCGTGATCTTCGCGGAACCTATGTCCATCTGCCGGTATACCTGCATGGAATCAGCGGAGATGATCTCTCCGCCGACAGCTTTGGCAAGACCGATGGACGCCGCAGTCTTTCCCACTGCGGTTGGTCCGGTCAGTATGATAAGTGGTCTCTTTTTCATGTTAAATAACCTTCTTTTAGATTGCCTGATATTTCCTATACGATCCGTTTAAACTTCTTTTCAAGCTCCCTGCGGGTCATGGCGATGATCGTCGGTCTCCCGTGAGGACAGTGGTATGGATTGTCCAGTGTGAGCAGCTCCCCGATCAGGGCGTCCACTTCCTGCGCAGACAGACGGTTATTTCCCTTGACCGCCGCCTTGCATGACATGGAAGCGACCTTCTCATCGATCAGTTCCGGCGTCATGGTCGTGCTGATGCCGTCGGAGAGGTCGTCGATCATTTCCATGAGCAGATCTTTTTTCGCGATACTGAACAGGTTATCCGGCACTGCTCTCACCGCGTACTCCTCTCCCCCGAAAGGCTCGATCTCAAACCCGATCCGCGCGAACCGGTCCATGTTCTCATTCAGGAGCTGCGCCTCTTTCATGGAAAGGTTCAGTATGATCGGCGGGCTCAGATACTGGGAGGTAAACTCCCTGTTCTTCATTCCCTTGAGGGTCCTCTCATAGAGCACTCTCTCATGGGCTGCATGCTGGTCTATGATATAAAGGCTGTCACGGAATTCCACAAGCCAGTAAGTGTCAAATACCTGACCGATCAGTTTGTACTCTGCCTTAACCTCCCGCTTCAGGAAATTCTCCTCAAAAAGGTCCATCTGACGGGGCTTTTCCGGCGGGGGAAGCTGATCTTTCGTTCCTTCCGCAGCTTTGACTGGCAGAACTTCATCCGATGCGTTTTCCGGCACCAGTCCGTCCGGAACGCTGACGTTTTCCTCCACTGCCTGGCGTACTGTATCCCGGATCCTTTCCTTCTGAGTTTCCGGCCGGAAGACTTCATCCTTTTTCTTTACTTCTGCTGATGAGGAGCGTTCATGGTAGGCGAGCACCCTCTCACGCATCTTCCGGATAAAATAGTCCTCATCTTTTACTTCCGGAGCCTTCTCCACCGGATCTGTTTTACTCCCGACCGTCTTTTCTGCCATGGCGGGCTTCGGTCTCAGGAGGAAGGGACTCGGACCGGAACCTGATCCATCTGAAACTTTCCCGGATTCCCTCGCTCCTGCCCCCTGGGCATCCGAAGCCGTGCTTTTATCTATCGGGTCAGGAACTTCCGCCTTCTGGATCAGTTCCGGTTCAAGGAGCGTCCGATGGACTCCTTCAAACACTGTATTGTACACTTCCTGCTGTCTCTGAAAACGAAGTTCCATCTTTGTGGGATGGACGTTCACATCGATCTCATCACCGTTCACATGGAAGTGGAGCACTGCAAAGGGAAATTTGTGCTGCATGGTGAAATCCCGGTAGGCGTCCTCCAGTGATTTTGAGATCATGGGGCTTTTCACATACCTGCCGTTGACAAAGAAATTCTCAAAATTCCGGTTTCCCCTTGTGATGACCGGCTTCCCTAGATAACCGCTGATGCGCAGACCGCCTTTTTCATGATCGATCTCGATCAGGTTCGCAGCTACATCTCTTCCATAGATACTGTATATCACATCTTTCAGCTTTCCGTTCCCTGACGTCCGGAGTTTTTCCTGTCCGTTGTTGATGAATTGGAACGCCACTTCCGGATGGGACAGGGCAAGGTGCATGAGCAGATCCTGGACATGTCCTGCCTCTGTCATGGGCGTTTTCAGGAATTTTCTCCTTGCCGGCACATTATAGAAAAGTTGATGGACCAGGAACGTAGTCCCGTTGGGCGCTCCGGTCTCTTCGATCGAGACCTCTTTTCCTCCCTCGATCACATAGCGGGTCCCCAGTTCTGCATCTGCAGTCTTTGTGATCACCTCTGTCCTGGTCACCGCAGCGATACTGGAGAGCGCCTCGCCGCGGAACCCCAGAGATGTGATATGCGCCAGGTCCTCCACACTCTGGATCTTGCTCGTGGAATGGCGCAGAAAGGCGCTGCGGACTTCCGAAGCCGGAATCCCGCAGCCGTTGTCCATGATCCGGATCAGAGAGATCCCGCCGTCTTTAATCTCCACCTTCACAGAAGTGGAGCCTGCGTCGATGGCATTCTCCACCAGTTCTTTCACAATGGAGGCCGGGCGTTCTATCACTTCACCGGCAGCGATCTTATCGATCGTGATCTGGTCAAGTACCTGAATATGGGGCATATCTGTCTCCTTTTTATGTATTACCATCTGTTCTTCAGTTTATTCTGAAGTCGGTAGATCGTGTTCAGTGCATCGATGGGAGTGAGATTTCCCACATCGATATTTTTCAGTTCTTCCAGTACGTCGTCATCCTTCACGGTGTCGAACAGGGACATCTGGGCGATATCCACCTCGTCGTATTTTTTCGGCTTCGGGCGTTTCCTGGACTTATGTTCCTTCTCGGCGATCTCGCTGACGCGGGATGTGATATCTTCCTCGGCAAGTTCTTCCACGATCTCTTTGGCGCGGTTGATGACAAGGTCCGGCACGCCGGCAAGCTTCGCCACCTGGATGCCGTAACTCTTGTCTGCACCGCCTTTAACGATCTTCCGAAGGAAAACGATGTCGTCCCCTTTCTCCTTCACTGCGATACAGTAGTTGTTCACATTACTGATCTTGCCCTCCAGCTCGGTCAGTTCATGATAGTGGGTCGCAAACAGAGTTTTCGCGCCCAGAAGCCGGCTGTCGCTGATGTACTCTACAACAGCCCAGGCGATGGAAAGTCCGTCAAAGGTACTGGTCCCCCGCCCGATCTCGTCCAGGATGAGCAGACTTTTCGCTGTCGCGTTCCGGAGGATGTTCGCCACTTCCGTCATCTCCACCATGAAGGTACTTTGTCCGGACGCAAGGTCATCGGAGGCTCCCACACGGGTAAAGATCCGGTCAGAGATACAGATGTTTGCGCTCTGCGCCGGGACGAACGAACCGACCTGAGCCATCAGCGCGATCAGGGCAGTCTGGCGCATATAGGTGGATTTTCCCGCCATGTTCGGTCCGGTGATGATAGAGATACGATGTTTCTTGTCATCCAGGTAAGTATCGTTTGAGATGAACATGTCGTTGGGGATCATCCGCTCCACCACGGGGTGCCGTCCTTCCTTGATGTCAATGACCCCTTTCTCATTGATCTTCGGGCGGACATAATTGTTCCGCTCTGCGACCAGGGCGAGGGAGGCAAACACATCCAGCGCCGCCACCGCTTTTGCCGTCTGCTGGATCCGCTCCACCTGTGCTGCGATCGTGTTCCGCACCTCACTGTACAGGTCATATTCCAGGGCATAGAGACGGTCCTCTGCTCCCAGGATCATGTCCTCCAGTTCTTTGAGCTCCGGCGTGATGTATCGCTCCGCGTTTGCAAGGGTCTGTTTCCGGGTATAGTAATCCGGCACCATGTCTTTGTAAGAATTGGTGACCTCCAGATAATAGCCGAAAACTTTATTATATTTGATACGAAGATTCTTGATCCCGGTCTTCTCTCTCTCGTCATTCTCCAGTTTTGCAAGCCAGTCTTTGCCGTCGGATTTTGCCCGGCGCAGCCGGTCTACTTCTTCATTGTATCCGTCCCGGATGATATTTCCTTCCTTCATCGCCAGAGGAGGCTCATCCTGTATCGCCTTCTGTACCAGTTCGCACAGGTCAGAGAGGGAGTCCATGTCCTGGTAGATGTTCTTCAAAAGTTCAGACTGCATCTCTTCCAGGATATACCGGATCGGAGGCAGCATCTCAAGCGAACTTTTAAATGCGATCAGGTCGCGGGGATTGGCGGAACCATATGTGATCTTTGTGATCAGACGCTCCAGGTCATAGACCGGGGAGAGATATTCCCGTATCTCCTCCCGTGAGATCGCCTGGATCTTCAGTTCTTCCACTGCATCCAGACGCATCTGTATCTCCTTTTTATCGATCAGGGGCTGCTCCACATATTTCCGCAGAGTCCTTGCGCCCATCGCTGTCTTCGTCTTGTCCAGCACCCAGAGCAGAGAACCTCTCTTCTGCTTTTCCCGGAGCGTCTCGCACAGTTCAAGGTTCCGTCTCGTGGCACTGTCCAGCATCATATATTTCCCCGTGGCATATGGCGTGATGTGCGTCAGATTGGACAGATCGTTCTTCTGGGTCTCCAGAAGATACTGAAGGAGCGCTCCCGCACTGATGATCCCGCAGTCATAATCAGCAAGCCCCAGTCCTGCAAAGGAAGAGACGCGGAAATGTTCCAGCAGTTTATCTCTGCACAGCTTATCATCAAAATACCAGGCGTCAAGGGAATAGATCGTGATACCCAGCCTGTCTTTGAGATCGTCCAGGTCCATCCCGCTCATATAGAACGCCTCATTGCAGATGATCTCTGAGGGCATAAAGCGGTTGATCTCATCCATCAGCTTACCGCTGTCCGGAAGTTCCGTGACAAAATAGTCACCGGTCGTGATATCCGCAACAGAGACGCCGTACCGGTCCGCGATGTATACGATGCACATGATATAATTGTTCTTCGACTCATCAAGTGCCTGGGTATCCAGGTTCGTCCCCGGCGTGACGATCCGGACGACCTCACGCTTTACAAGCCCCTTGACCGTCTTAGGATCTTCCATCTGTTCACAGATCGCCACTTTATAGCCTTTGGATACCAGCCTGTTCAGGTAACTGTCCACAGCATGATAAGGGACGCCGCACATGGGCGCCCTCTCCTCCAGTCCGCAGTTTTTCCCTGTCAGCGTGATCTCCAGTTCCCGTGACGCAGTCAGTGCGTCATCGAAGAACATTTCGTAAAAATCGCCTAATCTATAGAACAGAATGCAGTCCTGATACTGAGATTTCGTCTCCATATACTGCTTCATCATTGGTGTTAATTCAGCCACATTCTTACTCCTTTGTAATGAAATTGAAAACTCTTTTCGTGATAGTATAACATTTTTGCCGGGGCAGTTCAATAACCCAGATCGAAGGTTTTTCTCACAGCACATGAAAATGCGGCATCTCTTCCCCGTAGAAAAAATGCAGCAGATATCCGCTCACCAGGATGCCGACAGCGCACAGTCCGGAGAAGATCACCGCGAAGGGCAGGCAGATCTGTCCCATAAGCTGAAAGGGCATCCCGGTATAATCCCATACATTCCAGTGCATGATCTTATTGACGATGATCCCGGTGATGAATTCTCCGGATACCACAAAGATCACGCACCATACAACCTGTTTCCAGAGCGGGGCGCTCCAGTGGGTCCAGATGCCCTGCTGGGCGCAGAAGACAAGGCAGAGTCCCCCCAGCACGAACATGGACCAGTGGGAATAACCTCGAAAAAAGACTTCAAATCCATAATAGAACGATCCGCCGAGAGCCCACATCAGTAAGTACTCACTCAGTTTCTTCACAAAACTTCCTCCTTTACGTACAGCGGTGCAGGATTAGTTTTGCCTGTTCCCCTCTTTTTATCCGCGGCGTTTCTTTCCAGTAAGAGTATCTGTTTTCTGTCGCATTTTTTATAAGATTTTTTGTTGTCGCCCTCCGCTGATCCCGCTGCACATCCTCCACGTACTCACAAATCAAGATGAGACTTCTCCACTCCCATCTTCCGGAGTACGCCGAAGCGGTACTGCCATTTCGGGAGGTCGCAGAGTTGCTGCAGGGCGAGGATCGTAAAACAGATCACAAGGAGCACGACTGCGCCGTAAGTCATCACAGCGCGCAGGATAAAGATCATCGCCGTAGTACTGTTGATCTGCTGTGTGCTGGTCCGGATGGTGTAGTGTACGCCCGTATCAGTCTCGGGATAAACTTCTCCAAATATCCGTTCCAGTTCAACCGCTTTCTCAAACGGCACCGTCTCTTCTGTCATGATATACCGGTTCCGGTCCACGGCAAGCAGTTTTTCGCATACACTGTCAGGGAAAATATAGACTACATCCGTATAATTGTTATACAGAGTCTCTCCCAGTTCGAAATCGTAGATCGAACTTTCCGAGAGCGTCAGTGTTCCCGCATCGGTAGCTGTCCGCCTGTTTTCAGAAAGGAACTCCTTCCGGCTCTCTTCTGTCGCGATGGACTGCCATTGAAGTCCAAATTCATCCTCACCCAGAGCGACAGGTTCATATCCTCTCATGGTGAGCAGATGGTTGTAGTCAGACAGGGAGATGGCGACAGCCGGGAACTCATATTTTACCCTCTGGCGAAATGCCTCCCTCTCCGGCAGATACATATAGAAAATGCAGTCATCCTTTACGGCGATCCCCTGCTCCTCCAGATAATCGGTCGCAAATCCATAGTCGTCGTCCGGCAGTTCAGACTCCTCATACACGTCGGTATAATCTGTACTGATCTGGATATCATATACCGCACGCTGTTCCAGGTATCCGTCCGCCCATCCCGCAAGGAACGGTACGGAGAGGAAATTTCTAACAAAAATGTAAGAAGTGCAGGATCATTTCTCCTGCACTTCATAGATCAGATGGTTCAGATAAAATGTCAGTTTCACTGTTGTACCAATCTGCTGTATCATACCGGTCTGCTGGATCTCTCCATTCTCCATCTTATCTCCCGTTGTTCCGGACTCTATCTCGATCCGGATCCCCAGTTTGCCGCAAAGCTTTTTGCACAGATAGAGTCCCAGTCCGGTAGAATGCTGTACTTGCCTTCCGTTCTGTCCGGTAAAACCTTTTTCAAAAACTCGCGGGAGGTCTGCGGCGTCGATCCCCATACCGTTGTCCTGAATGGAGAGGGTCACATACTCTCCCATGTCCTCTGTCAGAAAACGGATCACAGACTCTGTCCTCATGGGTCCCTGCTGTGGATACTCCTGTGATCCCTGCAGTCCCTCCTCCGGTGCTTTCCTGGCGTATTTTACTGCGTTGACAATGAGCTGGTCCAGGATAAATCTCAGCCATTTTTCATCGGAATAGACGCATGCGCTTTTTTCTGGCAGTTCCAGTCTCACCTTTTCCTGCATCAGAAGGTATTTGTTATCCGCCAGCGCGCCGTGTATCACGTCCAAAAGGCTGATCTCCCGCACAGCGAAATCCTTCTGCGTGTTTTCACTGCGCGCATAATACAGGCTCTGCTCCGTGTAACGTTCGATCTTCTCCACCTCTGCCATGATCCCGCGGGTCAGGTCACTGCGGTTGTTATCACAGAGCAGCCGGATCCCGGTGATAGGCGTCTTGATCTCGTGGATCCACTGTTCGATATACTCTCTGTACTCCGCCCTCTCCCGCTTTACATCTCCGATGTTCTCCAGCATAGACCTCTCTGCCATCCTGAGGATCCGATAGTAAGCCAGATCTTCCGCAAGGAACGGTTCCTCCATCACCTCCGGGATAAGATACCGCTCATCCAGTCCCTCCGCCATCCGCATGAGTCGGTCAAAATATCGCTTTCTCGTCAGAAAGGAACAGGTCAGTCCGGCACAGAGGGCAAGGATCCATACAGTCATGACCAGACAGGCGGTATCCCTGCTGTTTCCGCTGACAAGAAGGAAACAGGCGAGAGCTGCCATGCCCAGAACGTTCACAAGGAGAAACGGGATCCGGTTTCTCAGCCATCGCTTCCCATTCATATCAGATACCCCTGCCGGTGCTTTGTCCGGATGAAATCTGTCAGCCCGATCCCGGAGAGTTTCTCCCGGATCCGGTTGATGTTTACACTGAGCGCATTGTCGTCCACATAAAGCCGGCTGTCCCAGAGATACTCTATGATGTCCGCCCGGGAACAGATCGTGCCGGCGTGAGTAAAGAGGTAGTAGAGGATCTTCTGTTCGTTCTTCGTCAACTCTGTTTTTCTTTCTTCGAACTCAAGGCTTCCCTCTTCCGGATGAAGGATGGCACCTTTCCAGACAAGCTTTCCATTCTGCTTTTCCGGATAGGCGCGCCGCAGCAGAGAGCGGATCTTTGCAAGGAGGATCGCGGTATTGTATGGTTTTGTGATAAATGCATCTCCGCCCATCATGATGCTGTTCAGTTCATCCATATCCGTACTGCTGCTGGTGACAAAGATGATCGGTACGTCCGAAAAACTCCGGATCTCGGAGCAGAGATAATACCCGCTCTTTCCCGGGAGTTTTACATCCAGCAGGATCAGATGGGGATCCTCTGCCTTTACCTGACGGATCGTTCTGTCGAAGTCCGTCACCGCACATGCTTCAAATCCATCGGCTCTTAACAGCGTCTGGAGTTCTGATCGGATGACCGGATCGTCTTCAATGACCATGATCTTGTGGGGCATGATATCATCTCCTCCTACAGCATCTCACCGATATAGTAGAATCCTCTGCACTCGTCCAGCCGTACTTCCACGAGTTTTCCGATGAGCGACTCGTCTCCCGGGAAGTGGACCAGCAGGTTGTTGCTCAGCCGTCCTGTCATCAGGTGCTCGTCGTGATCATTCTTGGACTCCACGAGAACGGTCTGCACCGTACCCTCATGGACAGCGCAGACTTCTGCGGAGATTTCCTGGACCTCGGAGAGAAGCCGGTTGAACCGGTCTTTCACAACCTCCTCCGGCACCTGGTCCTCCATCACGGCAGCAGGGGTCCCGCTGCGCTTGGAATAGATAAATGTAAACGCGCTGTCATAGCGTACTTTGCGCACCACATCCAGAGTCTCCTGGAAATCTTCCTCTGTCTCTCCCGGGAAACCGACGATGATGTCCGTGGTCAGAGAGATATCCGGTACTGCCGCCCGGATCTTGTCCACCAGGGTAAGATACTGTTCTTTTGTATATCTCCGGTTCATCTTTTCAAGGATGCGGCTGCTCCCGGACTGCACCGGAAGGTGGAGATGCTTGCAGATCTTCTTCGATCTGCCCATGACCTCGATGAGCTCGTCTGAGAGGTCCTTCGGATGGGAAGTCATAAAGCGGATCCTCTCCAGACCGTCGATCTTCTCGATCTCTTCTAAGAGCTGTGCGAAGGTCATCGGCTGTTCCAGGGTCTTTCCGTATGAATTCACATTCTGCCCAAGGAGCATGACCTCTACTACGCCGTCCGCCACCAGACGCTCTATCTCCCGGATGATCGCTTTCGGATCCCGGCTCCTCTCACGCCCGCGGACATAGGGAACGATGCAGTAACTGCAGAAGTTGTTGCACCCAAACATGATGTTGACCCCGGATTTAAAGGAATATTTTCTCTCCACCGGGAGATCTTCCACGATCTTGTCTGTATCTTTCCAGATGTCGATGACCATCCGGTCTGATTCCAGACGGGTGGCAAGAAGTTCTGCGAATTTATAGATGTTGTGGGTCCCGAAGATAAGGTCTACAAACCGGTAGCTCTTTTTTAACTTCTCCACTACATGAGGCTCCTGCATCATGCATCCGCAAAGCCCGATCATCATGTACGGATTCTTTTTCTTCGCCCTGCCGAGCTGTCCGAGACGCCCGTATACCCTCTGATTGGCATTTTCTCTGACCGTGCAGGTATTATAGATGACGAAATCGGCTTTTTCCTCCTCAGGTTCCTCCACGTATCCGATCTGCTCCAGGATGCCCACCAGTTTTTCAGAGTCGCGTGCGTTCATCTGACATCCAAAAGTCGTGACACAGAACTTGAGTGGACGCCCGGCCTTTGCGGAGAGGGCTGCCAGGTCCCGCTTTGCTTTCTCGATGAAATAATACTGTCTCTGAGGTTCTTCTGTGGGCGGCGCTGAATTCAAATCAATTTTGTCTGAATTTATCTCGTTATACATTGTTTTGATTTTCTCCTTTTTATTTTCATACCAGGATTTTTATGTAGTGTTCTCTGTTCAACCTGATCTCTTTTTATACAAACTGATTCCTGCCGGCGTCATACTCATAGTCGATCATGCCCAGCTTCTCCATCAGTTCTTCCTTCTCTATCTGCATGTCGTCGCACATGGCGTCGAGAGACGGATAAAAGTCTCTCAGCTTTGTGTTGACGACTCCCAAAAGTATCACCGGATCTCCCGGAAGTCCTGTGAGCATCGTATCATTCCTTTCTCTGTTATGATCAGTCCCACGCGGATGTCATGAGACTCAGACGGGATCCTGTCTGCGAGCTGGACAGAATATGCCAGCGCAACTCTCGGCACAGACGGATATTCTGCCAGATATGTATCGTAAAATCCGCCGCCGTATCCCAGCCTTGCTCCTGTCGTATCAAACGCGGCTCCCGGCATGATGAACAGGACCCGTTCTCCTGGGACTGCTTTACGCTCTTTCTCCCCTGACGGCTCAGGTATCCCCATGTACCCGGGGTTCAGCTCTTCCATGCTGTCAATGTAATAAAAACTCATCCGCCGCTTTCCTTCCACTTTGGGGACCGCGGCTTTTTTCCCCTGGGCAAGGGCGCCCCGTAGGATCTGTAATGTGTCTGCCTCCTCCCGGAAAGAAACATAGCTGAAGATCTCTTCTGCCTCCTTCCAGAGAGGGCAGGAAAAGAGCAGCCCTGCCATCACCTGACCGGCACTCTGCCGTTCTTCTGGTGATAAGGCTGCCCTCAACGCAAGCTTCTGCTTTCTAATGACCTTTCTTTGTTCCATATTTCTCACCGAGATTTACAACCGTCCCATCCTTCTCTTCGACGTCGATATTGTTGAGCTGGCTCTTTAAATTGCGGCGTATCAGTTCAAGATATTCCTGACGCAGGATCTTCTGTTCAGTGCGCTCTGCGTCTGTCAGCCCTTCCGCCTTGGATTTTCTGTATAATTCATTGATGCGGTCTATCTTCTCTTTTTCCATACCGTTCTCCATTCCGCCGCACATCTCCCTGCGGCATGTCAATTCCTCTTTTGCTTCCTGTTATAAAGCTACACCGCATTATACACTATTCTCCCCGATTCGTCCAGAGTATCGTTCAGCTGGAGTAGTTCTCCAGGAAGGCATAGAGTTCCTCCGCCGTCTCCACGTATTTTCCGGAGGCGACTTCCTGCTGTACCTCATCCGGAAGGTCCGTGAGCGGGATCTCCGTAAACTCATAGATCGTCGTACCGTCGCTGAGATAGACGACCACATAGCCCTGCAGTTCGCTCACATAGAACCCTTCTTCCTGTACCGCGCTGCCTTCCGCTGAGATGCTCTCGGTGGTGGGCGCTTCTTCTGAACGTGCAGCCTGCCTGTCCATGACATGCCGGTAACTGATCTGATAACCTGCCGTGAGCAGGACAGCAGCAAAAAGAAGGACACAGAAAAAGCCAATCATGTATTTCTTCTTCATAAGGACTCCACCTCTTTTTTCATACAGTATTGGCTTTTTCTGATCTTTTATTCATTTCATTTATTTTTCAGCTATTCTGTTTCAGAGATCTCTTCAGGGAGAAGATGGAACTTCCGGCAGTATCTGAGGATCCTCACTCCCATAGGCAGGTCCTTGATATCCTGCTCGGACAATGTGCCGATCCGGAGTACTACGACCGCATAGACCGCGACTGCGGCCAGGATCGAGATCGTCGTTGCGATAAACCTTCCGCCGATGACAAGATCAAGGACAAGGTGTACCGCATAGGTCACAACGCCCATGACCGCCGCTGCGATAAATGGTTTGACAAATGTTCTCACGATGTCGATCCGGTATCCGCAGACCTTGCGGATCTTCAGCTGGTTTAGGATGCACATGCACAGCGCGAATACGATATTTCCACCCACAAGCGCATAGACATTCATCCGGAATACGATCATCATGATACAGAACGCAGCCAGATGCACTCCAAGCGCGATCCCCGCATTCTTCGCCGGCGCCGTCATATGGTTCAGCCCGTGAAGGACGGAGTTGGACACAGATGACAGGCTGTAAAGAACTACCACGACCGCACCGGACATGAGCAGGTATGCCGGCGTGGCGCTCGCGTCATTATAAAGGAGCACCATCAGCGGCGAGGCGAGGACAAAGTATCCCACACAGCTCGGGATCGCGATCACCATGGTCAGCCGGAATGTCTGATTGATCTTATTATGTACCTGCTTTCTTGTCCCGTTTGCCACCACTGCCGTGAGGCTTGGCACCACAGAGGCGCCGAGGGCATTGGCGATCGCCATGGGGACATTGATCAGCGTATCATATTTTCCTGTATAGATGCCCTGGAGGGCCATGTACTCTGCTTCTTCAAATCCCTGCGCGCTCATCACATGGTTGAAGATCGTAAGGTCGATGATCTGGTTGATATTATAGACCGCGGTGCTGAATATGACAGGGACTGCCGTAAATATCAGCGCTTTTAAGATTGCGGAGTAACTTTCCTGATGTTTTGAGTGGTCCCGTTTCAGCTGTTTTTTGATCAGCCCTTTATAGAGCCAGAGAACGAACAGCAGGAACAGAAGCCCGGCAAGCGCGCCAAGCACAGTCCCGAGAGTACTTCCCGCTGCGCCGTAAGCCGGTCCCAACAGTTCCTCTCCTGTTTCCTGTCCCGTCCGCGTCCCCACGCCGATCAGGATACTCGCGCCTACGATACTTACCACAGCGTTGATGATCTGTTCCAGGATCTGGGAGATCGCTGTGGGCACCATAGTCCCGAGTCCCTGAAAATATCCCCGGATGACCGCCATGACCGCCACGATCAGGAGCCCCGGCGCCAGCACCCGGAGAGCGTATACACTTAAAGGTGAACGCATCGCATAAGTTGAGATCGCTCCGGCTCCGAAAAAGATCGCAAGGGAGATCACCAGACCTACTGCGACCGCAAACACAAGGGAACATACGAACACGCGGAACGCGTTTCTCTTCTGGCGCACCGCCAGCCGGGCGGAGACCAGTTTTGAGACTGCAGTCGGAAGGCTGAACGAGGAGAGCATGAGCGCGATCGCATAAACCTGGTAGGCATAGCCGTAAAATCCGTTTCCCTCGTCCCCCAGTATATTGGTCAGAGGAATCCGGTAGACCACGCCGATGATCTTGGTCAGGACCGCTGCCGCTGCAAGGATCGCCCCCTGAACAAGGTAATCGTCTTTTTTGGCACTTCTTTTTTTTGTCTTCGGTGTCTCAGCCATAAATGAAATGTCCTCCTTATCTCCTTCTCATCAGCGAGGGATCTGTACCTTCTCCATGATCCTGCGCTGCCGCTCCTCCATGATCCTGCGTTCTTCCTCCTCCATATGGTCATATCCGAAAAGATGGAGCATACTGTGTGCGATGAGAAACGCATATTCTCTCTTAGGAGAATGTCCGTACTGCTCTGCCTGGCTCAGCACCTTATCCTTGGAGATCACGATGTCGCCCAGTATCAGTTCGCCGGATTCAGGATCAAAAAGTTCCTCCCGCTCCTCGTCGATCCCGGAAAGATCTCCCGGCGTCTCATATTCCAGCATGGGGAAAGACAGCACATCCGTCGCCCGGTCGATCTGCCGGAATTCCAGGTTCATTTTATGGATCTCTTCGTCCGTTGTGAGCAGAAGGCTCACTTCCGCCTCATAGGGACACTCTTCCAGTTCCAGCGCAGCTTCGACGACGGAGCGCGCTGTTTCTTCTACATCAAAAGGAAGGGCACTTCCGCCCTCCTCCTCAATAAACAGGCTCATGCTTTTCTCCTTCTTCCGCCCTTTGATCCGGCGGATTTCTTCTCATATTCCTCGTATGCTTTGACGATCTTCTGGACAAGCGGATGCCTTACCACATCTTTGCTCGTCAGAGTACAGATGCTGATCCCTTCCAGCCCTTTGATCACTTTCACCGCCACATCCAGGCCGGAGACAGTGCCGGAGGGGAGGTCTTTCTGGGTAGAATCCCCTGTGATGACGACTTTGGATCCGAACCCGATACGGGTCAGGAACATCTTCATCTGCGCCGGCGTCGTGTTCTGAGCCTCATCCAGTATGATGAAAGCGTTGTCAAGAGTCCTTCCTCTCATATAGGCAAGGGGCGCCACCTCGATCAGCCCTTTCTCGGAATTCCGAAGGAATCCCTCAGCCCCCATGATCTCATAGAGCGCATCATACAGCGGTCTCAGGTAAGGATCTATCTTACTCTGCAGGTCTCCCGGAAGGAAGCCCAGCTTTTCCCCTGCTTCTATAGCGGGTCTTGTCAGGATGATCCGGTTTACTTCATTGCGCTTGAACGCCGTGATCGCCATCGCCATGGCAAGATAAGTCTTTCCTGTCCCGGCAGGCCCCAGCCCGAACGTGATCATGTCATCTCTTATCGCATCCACATATCTCTTCTGTCCCAGGGTCTTCGGTTTGATCGGTTTTCCCTGGAGCGTATGGCAGATCAGGTCCTTATCGATCGCAACGATCCCCTCCTCCTGTTCTTCAAAGACGAGAGAGATCGCGTAGTTCACATTCTGCTCGGTTATGGTGTTCCCTCTTTTTGAGAGTTCGACAAGCTGGGTGAGGACACGCAGCACTTTCTGCGCGGCAGTATTTTCCCCCACGATCTTCGTCTTCCCGTCCCGTGCGATCAAAGTGACATGAAATGTCCTCTCAAGCTTTTTCGCATATGCATCGAACTGTCCGAACACATTCGCCTCGTGTTCGGCAGGTATATCAATCATCAGTTCCGCCAGACTCATCCTGTTCTTCGTTCCTTTCAATCGTTAATATTTCCGTATCTGTTTCCCGGGTTATCCGCTGATTCAGATAAAGAGTCCCGGAAGCATCCGCAGAATCCGCATCTATGTGTATTTTAACATCATTTCCCCGGATTTGGATACCTTTTTCTTCCAGCCCCGCGCAATATCGCCCGAATCTGCCGCTCAGCTCCTGCCGGAGTTCTTCCTCTGTGTAGCTTTTTTTCACAAACGAATAAGATCCTGCAGACTCATATCCAAAAGAGAAAGGAAGGTAAAAGTTCTCTCCAAGCTTCAGCTGCCTTTCCCATGTGGTGAGGTCGGAATGTTCATACGGATTCTTTACCGTCCCCGCTGAGATCTTCCAGTCAGAGATCTTTACATAAAAACGGTATCTTCTCTTTCCGTCATAGATCTTTGCCTGATAAGTCAGAGGCATGGTATCGGAATATGCCATTTCCGTATCTGCATAGATGTCGGCGTCCGAATGCTGATACTGATATCCCACGATCTCCCCGCTGTCATCCAGCACTTCGATCCTTCCCGATACGAGCAGATCGCCCTCTTTGACTTCATCCCCAACATGCACCTGGGGCACCCCTGAACGGGTGATGATCTTTGTGATCACGCCGTCGCTCTCAGCGACCAGGTCCGCCGGGGAATCATCCTCTGCAGTCTCCTCCGTGAAGGTATCCTCGTTCTCTTTGACCTGAACCTTCAGGCGGCTCCCATCTATGGATGCGGAAACCCATACTATATCATTATATTCCTTTCTGATCGCTTTTACAATACCGGAACAGTCAACCCGGCTTTTACGCATGAACGGGGCCACTCCATTTTCAGCAAGAAATTCTGTCAGCGTCTCGTCAGTCCACTTTTCATTTCCCTCAAAATGAATGTCCCATATGAACAGAGAATATGTTTTCAGCAGGATGATACACAGCAGGATCCCCGCAAAGAGCAGTTTCCTGTTCCGATAACGTTCCAGAAAAAACGGGAATCCGCACCGCTCGACGATGACTGCCCGGGTGCGTGTTTTTCTCGCAAAAGGACGGATCTTTCGGAATCCGGAGAGGGTCATGCACATTTCATATGCATTTCCTGCAGGGATCAGTCCCCACAGGACGATATGGTGAAAACAGCAGAGGTTCAGGAAACGTTCCGGAGAATACCCCTCGACCCGGATCCGGACATAGCCCCTGAGCCAGCGCAGCAGGGATCTGATCAAGACGTTTCCCTCCCCTCACCGAATTCAAGAGAGACCACGCTGCCGGTGACCTTCATCTCATCATTTGTGTAATATTCGATCTGAAGGCGCTTCCCGTTCAGTTTGACCTGACCGCTTTTTGTCTGTACCCGGATCAGGGTATCTGTATATTCTATAATGCCTCGGTAATTCTCGATGCATACCTCATTCCTTCCAAGTATCGTGATGACAGACGCGCCAAGCACGACATCTTTCGGCATACTTGCAGCCGAGGCGAGCCGTTCCCGGATATGATCTTTTTCCATAAAAATGCCACACATACGCCCTTTATAAACAGTATATGTGCGGCACTTTCTGTCCTATTCTTTTGATCTTTCATCCGTTCTCAGTCAGATGATCTCTTTGATCAGCGGTTCCGGGACCGGCTTTTCTTCTGCAACTGTATATGCCTCCAGAAGACGTTTCTCTGCCTCTTTCACCTTATCCCGGCTGTTGGCATGGATCACTGCCAGAGGCTCTCCTTTCCGGATGTACTCCCCCTTCTTTCTGAGCAGGACCACACCCACGGCAAGATCGATCTCACTTTCTTTTGTTTCCCTGCCTCCTCCCAGCAGAAGGCTGATCCTTCCGATCTCTTCGGTGAGGATATCGCTCACATATCCTTCCCTGTCAGAGAGGACCTCCTCCTGATACTTCGCTGCAGGCAGGCGTTCCGGATGTTCCGCCTCCTCCGGGTCGCCGCCCTGGGCACGGATAAATTCTTTAAATACCCGGAAGGCTTCCCCGTTCTCCAGATTCTCCTTGAGCATCTCTCTCGCCCGTTCCGGATCCGGCGTCTTTCCCGCTTTGACAGCCATCAGCGATCCAAGGGTGAGGACCAGTTCCTCCAGATCCTTTGGTCCTCTTCCCCGGAGTGTCTCGACCGCCTCCTTCACTTCCAGCGCATTCCCCACGGCATTTCCAAGAGGCTGGTCCATATCGGAGATCACGGCGGAAACATCTTTCCCCGCCAGTCTTCCGATACTGACCATCTCCTCTGCCAGGGCTTTCGCATCACGGAACGATTTCATAAATGCTCCGTCCCCGGTCTTCACATCAAGGACGATCCCGTCGGCTCCGGATGCCAGTTTTTTGCTCATGATACTGGACGCGATCAGGGACATCTGGTCCACCGTCCCCGTCACATCTCTCAGGGCGTAGAGCTTTTTATCCGCCGGGGCAAGGTTCGTGGTCTGACCCGCTATGGCGATATGGATAGTGTTGACATTGCGGATGAACTCTTCCGGCGTCAGGTCAGTCCGAAACCCGGTAAAACTCTCCAGCTTGTCGATCGTGCCGCCGGTATGCCCCAGTCCCCTGCCGGACATCTTTGCCACAGGGACTCCCAGCGACGCGACCAGAGGAGCCAGAACGAGGGAAGTCTTGTCCCCCACGCCTCCGGTGCTGTGTTTATCCACTTTGATCCCGTGTATCCCGGACAGGTCCAGCACATCTCCGCTGTGCGCCATGGCAAGGGTAAGTTCCTTCGTCTCCTCGTCTGTCATGCCCACAAAACAGATCGCCATCATCATGGCGGACATCTGGTAATCCGGGATATTTCCGGCAGTATATTCCCGGATCATCCAGTGTATCTCCTCCGAAACCAGTTCACCGCCCCGTTTCTTCTTTACGATCAGGTCATACATGTTCATGGATCACCATTCTCCTTTCCCTCCGGATCTGACGGTCCGGCACTGTACTAATAGTCCAGGCAGGCACGCTCTGTCACGTAAGGTCTTACATAGGTATCCGCCACTGCAACATGCGCCGGATGCTCCGCGTAGACAGCAATATCCTCCGCCTTTTCAAGAGTGGTCACCAGCGCCACGTCATGGGTGCTGGATGAGAGCGGCTCCTCTACAAATTCCACGGTGAGAAGCCCCGGTACTTTTCCTACCAGTCCTGCCAGATTTTCCTTCATCGCCTTTTTCAGCTCCGGCTTTCTCTCCTCCCCGATCTCGGGTTTAAATTTCCACATTACGATATGATGTACCATGTCCTTGTTTCTCCTTTCGCTTTTTCTTCTCTTTTATCGCCACAGTTCACTGCAGCCTTTTTATCCTCTGAAATTTTTGCCGTAACAGTAGTAGACAAAATAGATCTCTGAGATATACAGGATGACCGTGATGGCGAGCATCAGTGCTCCTTCCCAGCTTTTAAGAAGTTCCCGGAATAACCACAGGTTCGCGGTGAAAAAGATCAGCACCGGTATCCCTATGTAGGACAGCGCACGGTATCTGCGATACTTTTTCTCCGACATTCCTTCGGGGATATAATCTTCCGGGTGGGCCATCTCACAGTGTACCGTGATCCCGTACCGTCCCGAAGTACGGTAAGCCCAGTATTCGATGCCGTCCATCATGAAACGGGGCGACATACCTTCTTTGGTGATCACGATATTGAGATTTTCCTGATCCGCAAATTTCAGCAGTTCCTCTGTAAACTCCCTCGGATTCCTGCAGGGAGCGTCCGGCATAAAAGAGAATTCCCTTTCCATCTCCGATTTTACCACAGCAGCGTAATCCTCTGCAATCTTTGCGAATACCGATCCTTCTCTTTCCTTCTCCCTGATCCTCTCCAGACAGCTGTCAACGTCCAGTTCCGCGAGCTGCGATTCCTGTATTGTCCCGCAGAATTCCAAAGCAGCATCCAGCTTTTCCTTCTCAGACTCAAGGCGGCTGATCTGTGCCGTTATCGCTTCGTCCAGTGTGACGCTCCCCTCCAGAAGCCGTTTGATATCTGCCAGAGGCATATCAAGCTTCCGGAAGAGCAGGATCATCTTCAGCCTGTCAACATCCTCGTCCGAGTATTCCCGGTAAGAGTTCTTTTTGTTGCGCTCCGGAGCCAAAAGCCCCTTTCTTTCATAATACCGGATGTTCTGTTCTGTGATCCCGGTGATCAGAGAAACTTCCTTTACTGACTTCATACAAACACCCCCATCTGAAAAAGTTTATACTAAAAGTTCTTTCTTACCTTTTTTATAAGCCCTGTACCAGGTATAAAGTCAATAAATATCACGCGATTTTATTTCTTTTTCCGTTCTTTTCCTGTAAAATG
>HHCFC02800__coassemble_1225_pt1 | contig 29397 bp, 18 predicted proteins | sample HHCFC02800__metabat2_high_PE_058 | metagenome-assembled genome bin HHCFC02800 | reverse complement strand
AAATGACTACATTAATAAAAGTGAACAATTAACATTCCCCATAAATTCGGCTCTCTGGCTAACCACCTGCAAAAGAAAGCCAGAAAACCGATTTCTATTTTGTTTTGTAATTGATGTATGTTATACTTAAACCAGTTATAAAATGAGAGGGGGATTTTTATGTGGCTTCAAAAACTGCCTTTTGCAGTAAAGCTTCTTCTGTATGTATTAGTCATATTTCTTCTGGGAACGTTTTTGGGAGCTATCATAAGTCTGATCGCAGAGCCCAACAGCGAGGAAGTATCCGGATGGTGTATCACGACAGGGTATATACTCGGAGTTGTTATCACACTGGCGGGAGGCGTCTCTGTTGAAAAGAGCGCTCTGCATAAACTGTATGAGCGGGCCAGGGCGATGAAGAGCAATGTGACTGCGATCCAGGAGCGGATGGAGAATGTGATCATTCAGATGGATGCTCTGATGTACAGACATATGGAGCATGAAAATGATGTGTATCTCAAGATCAGCGAGGACGACGTGAAAAAGTACAGACATGTAAAGACCTTAAAGGATATCAGGACCAGTCTCAGCACATACCCGATCCTGCGTTCCGACGAAGATATCATGAAGATGTTTGAGGAGATCGCAAAAGATAATGACAGGATCCTGAACGCGAAACTTGAGTACAATGAATGTGCGCAGAGATACAATGCCGGCATAAAAAGTTTTCCCGTTTCTGTCTTCCGCGGAATATTTAAGATGAATCCTCTGGAATACTATCAGAACTCTGAAGCATGATCCGGAAAAAGTGGAAAAGAAACAACTGATCATTTTTATTCTTGTAACATATGGCGTGATCTTTGTACAGGGACTTCTGATGTGGTTTTTTTATGAAAAGGGAGCGGACCTCAGCATATTTCCCGAAACACAGATGTTTTATCCGGCGGCGGGGGTCATGCTGGCATATCTTGTAACGAAGAAAGATACTTTTAGCTTCAGGAGAGGAAAAAAGATCTGCTTATGGATTAAAGGGAAACAACTGGAAAATGTCGTTTCTTTATATTCTGCTGTTCTTTGTATTGTATATCGTGCGAATGGGGGGAGCGAGTGCCGCTGGAGGACAGATAGAAGAGTTCATAGCAGTATGGACAGAGCCTTATACATCGATATATCTGATAAATCTTTTTCTTAATTTCTTCCTTGTGGTAACGGCGTTCTTCGGAGAGGAATATGGATGGAGGTATTATCTCCAGCCGGTCATGCAGAAACATTTTGGACTGAGAGGCGGTGTGCTGCTTCTTGGCATTGTGTGGGGACTGTGGCATATGCCGCTTGACTTTTTCTATTACACCACCCCGGATATGGGGCTGACAGCCTGCGTCAACCAGCAGATCACCTGTATTTTTATGGGGATCTTTCTGGCATATGTGTATATGAAAACCGATAATATATGGGTTCCGGTGGCTGTACATTTTTTAAATAATAATCTGATCCCTATTTTTGCGGGAAACTATTCGGCGGATGTGATCCAGGGGCAGGCGTTTTACTGGAGAGATCTGATACCGGCGCTGATACTGAACATTGTAAGTTTCGGATGGTTCTTTTTCCTTAAGCCGTTCCGAAGGGAGAAGGAGAGATAAATTTTTATTATTAGATCCTTGAAGATAAAATAAAAAGAAGAGCAGAGATTTCCACAAATTCAGGAAGATCTCTGCTCTTTGCTATCTGAAAAATCAGATCACAGGATATCGATATATTCTCCCGCCAGCGCTTTGTTCATACTCCGTACCGCGCAGAATTTACCGCACATGCTGCAGGTGTCGCTGTGGTCGTCCTCGGGGCTCCTGCTGTCCCGGATCGCTTTGGCTGTCTCAGGATCCAGGGCACATTCAAACTGGGCATCCCAGTCCAGATTTCTCCTCGCGTCTGCCATCCGGTCGTCAATATCCCGGGCTCCCGGGATCCCTTTGGCGATATCCGCCGCATGGGCTGCGATCTTGGAGGCGATGATCCCCTGCTTGACGTCCTCTACATTGGGAAGAGCCAGATGCTCCGCCGGAGTCACATAGCAGAGGAAAGCCGCGCCGCTCATCGCTGCGACAGCTCCGCCGATGGCTGCTGTGATATGGTCGTAACCGGGAGCGATGTCTGTCACGAGAGGTCCGAGAACATAGAAGGGCGCTCCCATACAGATACTCTTCTGGACTTCCATGTTGGCGGCAACCTGATCCAGCGGTACATGTCCGGGACCTTCCACCATGACCTGGACATTGTGGTCCCAGGCGCGTTTCGTCAGCTCACCCAGACGGACCAGTTCCTCGATCTGGCATACGTCTGTGGCGTCCGCCAGACATCCGGGACGGCAGGCATCTCCAAGGGAGATCGTCACATCATATTCCTCGCAGATATCGAGGATCTCATCGAAATATTCATAGAACGGATTCTCTTCGCCGGTCATGCTCATCCAGGCAAATACAAGGCTTCCTCCCCGGCTTACGATGTTCATTTTTCTTTTATGCTTTTTGATCTGCTCGATCGTCTTGCGGGTGATCCCGCAGTGGAGCGTCACAAAGTCCACCCCGTCCTCTGCGTGAAGGCGGACTACGTCGATAAAGTCTTTGGCAGTGAGTGTGGCGAGATCCCTCTGATAGTGGATCACGCTGTCATAGACCGGGACGGTACCGATCATGACCGGACATTCTTTTGTCAGTTTCTGGCGGAAGGGCTGTGTGTTCCCATGACTCGAGAGATCCATGATCGCTTCTGCGCCAAGATCGACAGCGCTCATCACCTTTTGCATCTCAATGTCATAATCTTTGCAGTCTCTTGACACGCCGAGATTAACGTTGATCTTGGTGCGCAGCATACTTCCCACGCCCTCTGGATCCAGGCAGGTGTGCCGTTTGTTGGCGCAGATCGCCACCTTTCCTTCCGCTACGAGCTGCATCAGCTTTTCTACAGGCATGTGCTCTTTCTCTGCGACAGTTCGGATCTGCGGAGTCACGATACCTTTTCGTGCCGCATCCATCTGAGTTGTGTAATTTTCCATCTGTGGTACCTCCATTCGTTTTATATGGTGATCATCAGGGCTGCATTATATTTACAGCCGGATTTTTGTGCGATACGCCCGGAGGGCGACCGCCGTGCTTGCACGAGCGGGCATCCGACGGGCAACGGTCATCGAGCGGCAATGCCGTGAGATGAGCGAGGTATCGCGGCAATCGGGTAGGGGAAGGAATCTTCCCCTATCCGATTATAGCGGCAGAAAGTGGTGCCCCCAGCCTGCCGCTCTATCATGAAAAGAAAACAGAAGAGAAAAAATGGAAAATCCCGGGAAAAACTAAAAAGAATCCTGCTCAGCAGGATTCTCCGTCTGCAGAATAAAAAAAGTGATGCGAAGGGGCATCTCTCGATCTGCTCGGTATACATCCCTACGTTGGCATTATCCAAATCAGGTTGCGGGTCGAGACGATACAGCCTCCTCTCAGCCGGCTCCTGCCAGCTCCCCGTGATAGTCTTAAGTTTTCTGATCAATAATAGTATAGTACTTTGCGTTGTGATTTTCAAACCAATAATGGAAGTATTTTTTCTGGTACGCCTGTCTGGAATGTGATAATATTAATTATATATATCAGGATGCCTGGGGCAGGAGAAAGCAGAGAAACGAATGCGAAGATTCTGAATTCCCTGAAGCATTCGAAAGAAAAGGGTACCTGTAATAGAAAAGAGGTAAATGTATGGGCTACAAAGATGAGTGGTTCCTGTTAGAGGCGGAAGATGACATCGATGAGATCGAACACCGGGAACCAACAGAAGAATTTCTGTTTTACAGAGCAGTGGCAGGCGGGGATATTGATACAGTCAGAAAAAATTGTGAACAGGGGCGTTTTGTTGAAGAGAAAGGAGTCGGAATTCTTTCGAGAGATCCGGTAGTCAACCTGAAATATCACTTTGTGATCACAACTGCGATGATCACGCGCTTGTGCAGGCAGAGCGGGATGGAGCTGGAGCAGGCATTCCGGCTCAGCGATTTCTATATTCAGAAACTGGATGATATTCACACCGAGGAGGGAGTACACAGGCTTCATGACGAAATGGTGATGGATTATACAGAGAAGATGAGAAAGTATAATCGCAGCGACACCAATTCAAAACATATCAATGCCTGCAAGGAATATATTTATTCTCATATAAAAGAGAGAATCACGATTGAGGACCTGGCAGATGAGCTGGGCGTATCTTCAGGATATCTTTCCAGGCTTTTTAAGAAGGAGACCGGCGTGTCAGTAAGCGCATATATACGGAGCCAGAAGATTGATATGGCAAAGAATCTGCTCAGGTTCAGCGATTATTCCATGATCGATATTGCCAACAGACTTTCTTTTTCTTCCCAGAGCCATTTTATACAGCAGTTTCGCGAGGTGGTCGGAATGACTCCGAAGAAATACCGGGATGAATATTATATGGTTCAGTGGGATATTGATCCTGTCGGCAAACATTTCGGCGGAGACGGAACAGATGATTCTGAAAAAAAACATTCATGAAAGCAAAGTGCGGGATACAGTCATGATACGGACTGTATCCCGCGCTTTGCTGTGCGCCCGGCGGGCGCACATACTCACAAGTACAAAGGAGATGAACTATGCCGCGGATGATCACATGGTCAGGACAATTTCATTTTCCTCAGCGAGAAGCTCTTCAGGTATGTAATTATCCGGAAGTTCTTTTCCATTCAGAGTTAACGAAGTATATCCTGATTCGCGGTGGTTCGGGTTTTCAACATGGATGTGAAGGTGTTTTCCGCGGAAATCTTTTTCAATATCAAACGAATCCCAACTTCCTGGAACCGCAGGCGCGATCCTGATACCGCCGAGATCGGGACGGAGTCCGAGGATACCTTCCACGCATCCGACCATTATAGTTGAGGCAGTTCCGGTGAGCCAGTGGACGTGCGAACGGCCGAAATGGCTGCTTGCCGGTCCCTCTGTAAACTGACCGTAGCAGTAAGGCTCGAGCTCACGAATTTCAGCCCGGTCATTCTGAGCGGAAGGAGCGTTTTCGGTAAAGTATTTAAATGCGCGTTCACCGTGCCCGCTGAGAGCCTCTGCCAGGATCAGCCAGCCCTGAGACTGGGAGAAGATTCCGGAGTTCTCTTTTGTCCCCTGATTGTAGATTACCGCAAGAGCGCCGTCGAAGGCGTGCGCGTGATAAGGCGGATCCATCAGCACAGCCCCGTATTCTGTGTTGAGTCTCTTGTATACATTTTGCAGGGCGGCGTCAGCCTGCTCCTTTGTCGCGAGACCGCTGATCACAGCCCAGCTCTGCGGATTCAGCCACATGTTTGCTTCCGGATCTGCGGCGGCGCCGATCCGTTCTCCGGTCTCGGTATATCCTCTGATGAAGCGGTCGTTGTCCCAGCAGAGTTCCTGGATCTTTCTGCCGATCTCATCCTGCTTTTGATCCAGATAACGGATATAGTCATTGTCTTTCTTATAAGCAGCAAATTTTTTCAGTATTGTCATCGCATAGTAGAACTGGAGGGCGACGAAGGAGGATTCGCCCTCAGCCCCCAGGCGCAGACAGTCGTTCCAGTCTGCGTACAGTCCTGCCGGCATACCGTGAGGACCGAGATGGTCAAAGGAAAACTGTACGGCGCGTTTCAAATGTTCATAAACAGTTCCTTCATCTTTATTGGCAAATGGGATGACCTCGTCAAGGAATGCGGTATTTCCGGTTTCGGCGATGTATTTATAGACCGTCGGGAACAGCCAGAGTGCATCGTCCGCGCGGTATGCCGGGTGTCCGGTCTCCTGTACATAGGATGCATCGTCAGGGGTATCCTCATGTCCGGGATCATGGGTGAACTTCACGAGCGGAAGTCCGCCTCCGTTGTCCACCTGTGCTGAGAGCATGAAGCGGATCTTTTCGCATGCCATGTCCGGAGCGAGATGGATGATTCCCTGGATATCCTGCACGGTATCGCGGTAGCCGTAGCCGTTCCGAAGTCCGCAGTACACGAAGGAAGCGGCCCTTGACCATACGAAGGTGATAAAGCAGTTATAAGCATTCCAGGTGTTGATCATGGTATTAAATGCAGAGTCCGGTGTGCTGATTTTCAGGTGGTCCAGCTTAGAATACCAGTCATTTTTCAGTTCGTCGATTTCCTGCTTTACAAGTGCAGCGGGATCGACGTAGGAATCTATTATGGCGGCGGCTTCAGCGGACGGTTTCATTCCGAGCAGGAACAGCACAGTCTTGGATTCTCCGGGAGCAAGTGTGACGGTGCAGGAGAGAGCCCCGCAGGAATTTTCATTGTAGCTTGTTATGTTTCCCAGATCGCCGCGGATCACGCCCTGAGGACTGCCGTATCCGTGGTATTTTCCGAGAAAGGCGCCTTTATCTCCGCAGAAGGAGGAGACTTCCGCTCCGGCAAGTCCGAAGAAGCGTTCTGTCACCTTCTTATCATCCACCTCTTCATCTTCTTTGAGAGCGTCAAGATTGCCGTGGATCTGCTGTGTGATCCGGTTCTTCTCGAACAGAGTGCGGGTGATGAACAGAGAGTACTGAAGATTTACCTGATCCTGCTCATAGTTGCTGTGATTTGTAAATTCCGCATATCCGGTAAGCGTCAGACTGCGCTCGTGGTCTGAGTGATTGGATACGGTAAGTGCCCAGACTTCATAAGATCTGCCAAGCGGAACATAGTAGTCCGCCTCGGAATGTATCCCGCTGTAGTCTGCGAGCATTCGGGTATATCCCATGCCGTGGCAGCATCTGGACTGATAGGATCCAAGATCCTTTCCCACGGGCTGCCAGGACGCGGACCAGTAGTCTTCGGAATCATTGTCCCGGATATAAATATAACGTCCGGGCTGGTCAAACTGGTTGAAAATATAGCGGAGGATGCGTCCGTTCGCGCCTGATCTGGCAAAGCTGTATCCTCCTGCATTGTTGGAGATGATCGCCCCGTACTCCGGTGATCCCAGATAATTTACCCAGGGAGACGGAGTGTCCGGACGATCGATCACATATTCTCTTGCTGCGTCGTCAAAATATCCATATCTCATAATGTTATACCTATCCTTTCAGTTCGTTTAAATCAGTTTTACAGTCACACGATGGCATTCGTCCGAAAGTGTTTCCAGCATACTGCGGCTGATCACCGCGCGGCAGCCGTCTTTTATCTGAAGCTCTGCGCCGCTGCATGATGCAGAGCCGACAGTGTAGTCTCCGTATTCTTTCATCCCCTCATTTTCGTAGACGATCTCGAGTTTTTTCCCGGCAAAGACAAGGCTGAGCGATGCGCGTCCCTGTTCGTCGAACTGTTCTGCAGTCAGCTTCGGTGCGAGGAGCAGATCGCCTGCCTCCCCGCGGACGCCGAACGCCTGGGTGATCATGGTCATCATAAACCAGCTTGCCGCTCCGGTCAGATAGTGATACATTCCGCGTCCGTCGGAACGGAAATATTCCGGGATACCGGGATAGATGCGGCTTGTGTCAAAATCAAGAGCAGTCCCGGCCAGTGTCCTGAGCGCCTTCCAGCCCTCCTTGGCAAAACCGCGCCGGTACAGGGCGTTGGCGTACATGACGGTCATATGTGAGAACACAGCTCCGTTCTCTTTCTCCCCGTATGCAAATCCGAACATTCTTCCCATGTCGAATTTCAGTTCATGGAAGTCTGTGTTAAGACGGTATCCGCCGATTTCTTTCCGGTAGAGGTAGCGGTCCGCACTCTTTATGATCCTGCGGATCTGCTGGTCGGAGGCAACATTTCCCATGATGGCGAAGACCTGGCCAGTAAGCATCATACGGACCCCGGATGAAAAATAACCTTCCACTGCCCGGCCATGATCGTCGTAGTAGCTGTTATACCAGCCTTCCCCGTCTTTCCCCTCGATCCATTCCTGTTTGCGGAGAAATCCGGTCAGCCAGTCAGCTTTCCGCTCAAGATTCTCAGCGAGTTCGGCAAGATTGACGCGGAATCTTTTCCCGCTGATGTGGTGGCAGCAGGACTGCGTATATCTGCCGAGGAGTTCCTTTTTCGCGTCTATGTTCTCAAAAAGTGCGGGATCGCTGCTGAGAAGGGGCTTCAGTTCCTCAATTAGTTCTGTCGCTCCTGAGTCAGACATGCTGTCAAGAAGCCGGATCATGCCGGCAAGCTCCCGCAGATTGCCCGCATAGGCAAAGGTGAAGGCAGCACTCTCGCCGTGCTCAGAGGCCATATCCAGAGCATCATTCCAGTCAGCTCCGCGGAGACGATAAATATTGTGGTCTCCGACTTCATAGAATGCGGTCAGCTGCTGGATCAGAAGATGTTCCAGAATACTGCCGGAATAGACAGAATCCTCTTTCGTACGCTGAAGACTCCCCTGTGCGGCGTCCCAAAGTGGATCGACTGCTGTCCCTCTGCATGACTGGGCGTCCTTAAAATAAAGAACCTGTCTGTTCAGGATATCGATATCTCCTGTCTGGTCGATATAGAGCTTTGTGGTCATCTGTGGCCACAGCGCATGATCCATCCATACTCTGGCAATGCCGTTCCGGTCTGCGATGAAGCTTCCGTCTCCGTCTCCGATAATGGTGGCGTTGGTTCCATCGATCCGGACTCCGCCGAAGTTTTTCTCTATCATCTGTCCTACTCCGTCGGGATCCATGAGGAGGAGAGACAGGCAGTCCTGCCACAGATCACGCCAGCCTCGTCCGCCTCTACCGTAATCGTGGTGAGGAAGGAAAGAGCAGCCGAACAGGCGGCGGAGGAAGGGCTGGAAGCAGACCCATTTCATAAAACAGTCGAGATCGGTGTTCCCTGTGGAGAATCCGGTGTTGACTTTTTCTCGCCAGTAAGCTCTGGTACTCTCAAGTGCGGATCGTACCTTGTCCGCAGTATTATATTTCTCAAACACTTCAGTAATGTCGTCCACACTGTCTTCCACGCCCAGAAGAAGGATGTATTCTGCTTCTTCCCCGGGACCGAGCAGGATCTCCGGAAAGCGGAAAGCCCCCATCGCCTCTCTGCCGGCGGCGTAAGACTGAGCCGGCACTCCGGGATAGTCTTCATATACAGCGCGGGGATGCGTGTAGGATCCTCCTTCGCCGAGAAATTCCTCTACGGTGGGATAGAAGCTTTCCGGAGCCTGGCCGCTGCCTCCGCATCCATATACATAGTAGATTTTGTGGTTTGGCCGGTGTCCCCTCTCATCAAAGGACATGGTCGGGCGGACAAGGACTCCGTCTGCCGTGGTCCGTATCCGGTGCAGCATGGAAGTTACATTCCGGTGGTCCCGTATATTATCCGCGCTCCGCCCGTAGATCGGGACTGCTGCATACGGGGTCAGTTCCTGGGGCTTATCGGCAAGATTCCGGATGGTGATGTACATGATCTCCGCATTGTCCTCCGCGGGGATAAATGAAGTGATCCGGGTGCTGACAGAACAGGAGTGGGAAACTCTTTCCAGAGTGTGCCACATGAATCCTGCCGTCAGTCTGCTCTCATCCTGATCCGGAGTGAATTTTGCTGCCTCCTGTTCAGCTGATGCGCCTGCCGCGGAAAGGACTTTTCCGGATCCGCATACGAGCCAGAAATTTCTGACCGATCTGTTATTATGAAGGTTCTCAGCGCTTACCGGCTCCAGAAGAAATGTCTCCTGATCGATCTTTGAGTCGCCTCCAAGATCAGGAGTGACAGAGCTTTTCAGTCCGGTTTCCGAAGCCAGGGGAAAGTACAGATAACTGGTGTTTTCCGGCTGTTCTATGGAAAAACTGCCGTATTCATCAATAAATACAGGATGTTTCATTTTACGTCTCCTTTCATTGATTCGTATTTGTTTATGGGCATTATATAAGAATCTATTCAGTGCAAAAATCAGAAAAGCGTGCAAAAATATCAGAATCATGACATAAAATCAGGAACAGGACGAAAACGGTCATGAATCTGACATTTTTTTGTAATTTATAATATATCGGCCGGAGGAATTGAGCTATAATCTACCCATCTCAAGTGGGACGGAAGCCCCGAATAAAAGACAGGAGGAATGAAAAATGAAAAAGAGAGCAGTTGCTGTTTTACTGGCAGCGGTTACTGCAGCAGGTCTGCTGGCAGGCTGCGGCGGAGGAAATGGATCTGACAATGGATCCGGAAATGGGTCCGGCAGCACGGAGGAAGGAAAGGTCATTAACATCTACAGCTGGAATGACGAGTTCCGTACACGTCTTGAGGCTGTGTATCCTGAGGTTGAAAGTACTTCTGATGACGGAACTGTGACGACACTGAAGGACGGAACAGAGATCCACTGGATCATTAATCCGAATCAGGACGGCGTCTATCAGCAGAAGCTTGACGAGGCGCTCATGAATCAGGCCGATGCAGCTCCGGATGACAAAGTGGATATTTTCTTGTCCGAGACGGACTACGTATATAAATATACGGACGCAGAAGCAGATGTTGCGATGCCGCTCGAAGATCTGGGGATCGATCCGGAGACTGACCTTGCGGACCAGTATGAGTTTACTAAGACGACGGCTTCAGACGAGAACGGAGTGCAGAGAGGATCCACATGGCAGTGCTGCCCGGGACTTCTTGTATACCGCAGAGATATCGCAAAAGATGTGTTCGGAACTGATGATCCGGCTGCAGTAGGCGAGAAAGTAAAAGATTGGGACACACTGAAAGCGACCGCTGAAGAGCTGAAAGCAAAAGGATATTATACATTCTCATCCTATGCGGATACTTTCCGTCTGTACGGAAACAGCATCAGCGAGCCGTGGGTAGCTGCCGGCGATACAACGATCAAAGTAGATCAGAAGATCATGGACTGGATCAGCGATTCAAAGGAATGGCTTGACGCGGGATATCTTGACAAGAATGTAAAGGGACAGTGGAACGACGACTGGAACAAGGCTATGAGCTCATCTTCCAAGGTATTCGCATTTCTGCTCCCGGCATGGGGCATCGACTTTACGCTGAATCCGAACTGGGACGGCGGAGACGGAGCATGGGCAGTTACCAATCCTCCGCAGGAGTACAACTGGGGCGGATCCTATATCCACGCATGCACAGGAACAGACAATCCGGAGCACGTAAAGGATATCATCCTTTCACTTACTGCAGATAAGGACAACCTTCTGAAGATATCAAAAGATTATCTTGATTTTACGAACACAGTAAGCGGAATGCAGGAAGCGGCAGAGAGCGATGAATACGCATCTGACTTCCTTGGCGGACAGAATCCGTATCAGTATTACGCGCCGGTAGCGGAAAACATCGAGATTGCACCGCTTTCCTCTTATGATCAGGGATGTGTGGAACTGATCCAGAACTCCTTCAGCGATTATTTCCAGGGAAACGTAGACTTTGACAGAGCAAAATCAAACTTTGAGACAGCGATCAAAGAACGTTATCCGGATATCACTGAAATTCAGTGGCCTGAATAAGAAAACAATAAAACCTGTATCTGCCGTATTGGGAGCGATACGGCAGATAAGATAGAAAGGAACGGTGTCTTATGAAGAAAAAACGTAAGAGCATCAGCTATGCCAAGTGGGGATACCTATTTATCCTTCCGTTTTTTATCTGCTTTTTAATTTTTTCTTTGATTCCGCTGATTGATACGATACGGTACAGTTTTTATGAGTATTACCGTTCAGGAATCAAGGAAATCGGCCCAAACTTCATCGGAATGGATAACTATGTGAGCCTGCTCGGATCGGATATGCTGAAGTACGCAGGCAATACGCTGATCCTCTGGATCATCGGTTTTATTCCGCAGATCGTGATCGCCCTTCTCCTTGCAAATTGGTTTACAGATATAAGGCTTAAGATCAAAGGCAAACAGTTCTTTAAGGTAGTCATCTATCTGCCGAACCTAATCATGGCGTCAGCGTTCGCAATGCTGTTTTTCGCAATGTTCTCAACAAACGGACCGATCAACTCGATCCTGACTTCAATCGGGCTGATCAGCGAACCGATCGATTTCCTGGGATCTGTGTTTGGAACGAGATCGCTTATCGGACTGATGAACTTCCTGATGTGGTTCGGAAATACGACGATCATGCTCATGGCGGCGATCATGGGGATCAGCCAGGATATATTTGAGGCGTGCGAGCTGGACGGCTGCACAAGCGTGAAGAGATTTTTCTATATCACACTTCCGCTGATCCGTCCGATCCTTGCGTATACGCTGATCACTTCAATTATCGGAGGTCTGCAGATGTTCGATGTACCTCAGATCCTGACCAACGGACAGGGAAATCCGGACCGTACGTCAATGACGCTCATCATGTTCCTGAACAGCCATCTTAAGAGTAGAAATTACGGTATGGCCGGAGCGCTGTCAGTATATCTGTTTATCGTCAGCGCGATCCTGTGTTTCTTTGTATACAAGATGACAAATGGAAATAATTCTGATACATACGGAAAAATTTCGAAAAAGAAATCAAGAAGGGGGAGATAGGTTATGAAATCTAAAAAGACAAAGCACGGTCAGACGATTCTGGCCTATATAGTGCTTATTTTTCTGACATTTTTGTGCCTGTTCTTCTTCTATATCTTGATTGTAAACTCAACGAGGTCTCATGCGGACCTTCAGAAGGGATTTTCGGCGATTCCGGGTACATATTTCCTGGAAAATCTGAAGAATGTCGCCAACGACGGAAGTTTTCCGATGTTCAGGGGAATCATCAACAGTTTGATCGTATCGGGAAGCTCGGCGGCTCTGTGCACATATTTTTCGGCATTGACCGCATACGGGCTGTATGCGTATGACTTTAAGGCGAAGAAAGCCGCGTTTACCTTTATCATGGCAATCCTTGTTATGCCTACGCAGGTTACGGCAATGGGATTCCTGCGGCTGATCACAAATATGGGAATGTATGATTCGCTCCTTCCACTCATCATACCTTCTATCGCATCGCCTGCAGTATTCTATTTCATGTACAGCTATCTGCAGTCTTCGCTTCCGCTGTCGCTCGTGGAGGCGGCAAGGATCGACGGATCCGGAGAGTTCAAGACATTCAACAGGATCGTCCTTCCGATCATGAAGCCGGCAATTGCGGTTCAAGCGATCTTCACTTTTGTAGGATCATGGAACAACTACTTCGTTCCTGCATTGGTGATCCAGTCAAAGGACAAAATGACTGTCCCGATTCTGATCGCAACACTGCGTGGAGCAGATTATATGAATTTTGATATGGGCAAGATCTATATGATGATCACCGTGGCCATTGTGCCGATCATTATCGTATATCTGCTTCTCTCCAAATACATCATTGCAGGCGTGACGCTTGGCGGTGTAAAGGAATAAAGAAAAGAATAGCGGTATACTGAGAAGCCGTCATAGGGCAATCCTTTTAGAACTGCGGGAGAACGCTATGGCGGTTTTTCTATATACCTTGACTCAGAAAGATCATGACAGAAAAGGAGAAACAAGATGACAAAAAACTGGATACACAGCGGAAATCTGCAGCAGGAGCCGTCCGAGCGGGAAATAAGGCATAGAGCTCTTGCAGGGAAAGCTGCCGCAGAAGGAATCGTTCTTCTGAAAAATGACGGGGTTCTGCCGCTGAAGCTCTCTGATCCGATCGCCCTGTTCGGCAGCGGTGCTGATAAGACGGTAAAGGGCGGTATCGGATCAGGAGATGTGAATAATCGGGAAAATATTTCCATTTTCAGAGGAGTGAGAGAAGCCGGTGCGGCAGTGACCAGTTTGGAATGGCTGAAGGACTATGACCGCCGGTATGACGATGCCCGGGAGAAGTGGAAAGAAAAGATACTGGAGGATGCCCATCATGTTGATAATCCGTTTGATGCATATGCGGCTAATCCGTTTGTCCTGCCGGAGGGACGCAGCATCACAGCGGAGGATCTCAAAGGCGCTTCCGCCGCGGTGTACGTGATCAGTCGGATTTCCGGAGAAGGAAAGGACCGCCGTCTGGCGGAGGGGGATTACTATCTTAGCAGAAGGGAATGGGAGGATATCCGGTATCTTGATCAGTATGGCATCCCGCTGATTCTGATCCTGAACGCCGGAGGCCCGGTGGAGCTTACGGATATTCTCAGGGAAGCGGACAATATCCGTGCTGTTCTGAACATCTCTCAGCCGGGGCAGGAAGGCGGAACTGCGGTCGCTGATATCCTCTTCGGAACTGCAGTTCCGCAGGGGAAACTGACAGCGACTTGGGCGGAGCGGTATGAGGACTATCCCTGTGCGGATTCCTTCAGTTATCTCAATGGAAATTTGGAAAAGGAAGAATACAGGGAAGGAATCTATGTAGGCTACAGATACTTCGACAGCTTCGGCGTCAAGCCGCTGTTTCCCTTCGGATACGGTCTTTCCTATACGTCATTCGAGATGAAGTTCCATGAGATGAAGGTAAAAGAAAATGTTTTGGGCGCGGAAGTCACAGTGACAAATACCGGTAGCAGCTATGCGGGCAGAGAAGTCGTCCAGGTCTATGTATCGTTGCCTCTGACAGGAGCTGAGAAGGAGTACAGAAGGCTTGCAGGATTTAAAAAGACGGACTGCCTGAAACCGGGCGAGAGTCAGAAAGTTGTAGTTGAGATCCGGCAGAAACAGCTTGCTGTATTTTCAGAGGAGCGACAGGCATGGATTGTGGAGAAGGGAATATACGGCATATGGATAGGCGGCAGCTCAGCGGAAGCCGAGCTGTGCGCATTTGTCAAAGTGCCGGATGAAGTGATCCTGGAAGAAACACACAGGATCTGCCCGAGGAAGGAAATGTTCGCAGAACTCTGCAGGGATGGCTCTGAAGAGGATATAAGGAGACTGCCCGCAGAGAAAGAAGAGCAGCTGTCAGTGTATGAATTTATTCCCCGCAGAGAGGAGCAGAAGAAATATGAGGCTCCTGCCGAGAGGCGGTACCCTGTGGAGGATCTGATCCCTCTCCTCTACGGCAACATCACTTCAGGAGCGAGCACGCTGGGATCTGCAGGGATCCGCGTCCCGGGATCTGCAGGTGAGTCGACAGAAGCCCTGGAAGAGAAGTATGGAATCCGCTCTCTGATCATGGCGGACGGGCCGGCAGGGATTCGGCTCAGACAGAGCTATCAGGTCGATAGAGCATCGGATACAGTGTACGGCACAGGAGTGCTCGGTTCCCTGGAAAATGGATTTCTGGAACCCATGGAGCTCCATGAAAACGCAGACACATATTTTCAGTACTGCACTGCATTTCCGGTGGGAACTGCGCTGGCGCAGACATGGGATGTTGAACTGCTCAGAGAATTCGGGCGAGCAGTAGCGGAGGAGATGGAGGAGTACCATGTGGACTTGTGGCTGGCTCCGGGAATGAATATTCAGAGAAATCCGCTCTGCGGACGTAATTTTGAATATTTCTCAGAAGATCCGCTGCTGACGGGAGCGCTGGCCGCCGCTGTTACACAGGGAGTTCAGAGCAGGTACGGATGTGGTGTGACTATCAAGCATTTTGCCTGCAATAACCAGGAGGACAACCGGATGGGGGTGGACGCCTGCATTTCTGAAAAGGCGCTGAGAGAGATATATCTTCGTGGTTTTGAGATCGCGGTAAAGGAGAGTGCACCTGCGGCGATCATGTCCTCCTATAACCTGATTAATGGTGTCCATGCGGCTAACTGCAGAGATTTATGCACGGTCCTCGCACGGGAAGAGTGGGGATTCGAAGGAGTGATCATGTCGGACTGGAACACGACAGTCCCGACAGACGGAAGTGTCCCATGGAAGTGCGCAGCAGCCGGTAATGATATCATCATGCCGGGGAATAGCAGGGACGATGAGAATATCAAACAGGCTTATGCGTGCGGGGAGCTTACGGAGGAAACGATAAGGGAATGTGCGGGAAGAATCATTGCGCTGGTGGAAAAAGTGTGTGAGGAATAGAGAAGACCGCGGAGATGGCAAAACAGATCACAGTGGATGGAAAGGAAGTTACATTGACTGCAAGAATCACATATCAGGTGAAAAATCAGAAAGAAGATACCTCTCTGTCTTATGAAGGATATGAACTTAAGTGGGAAGACCAGTTTGAAGGAGAGACACTGAACAGAGATGACTGGAATGTGGAGCTCCATGATCCGGGATGGGTTAACAATGAGCTTCAGTCCTATGTGGATTCCCCGGAAAATATCTACATTGAGGACGGTAGCCTTGTGCTCAAGCCAGTTGAGAAAGTAAATGAAGACGGCACCGTGTCGTACACGTCGGGGCGTGTAAATACGCAGAACAAGCATGATTTTAAATACGGACTATTCGAGGCAAGAGTAAAGGTTCCGGAAGGACAGGGATTCCTCCCGGCGTTCTGGATGATGCCGACAAATGAAAACCTCTACGGACAGTGGCCGCGTTGCGGAGAGATCGATATCATGGAAGTGCTCGGAAATGACACAGACACTTCTTACGGAACGATCCACTACGGCAATCCTCACAGCGAGAGCCAGGGCAGCTATACTCTGGAAGAGGGAACATTTTCAGATGAATACCATGTGTTCGATGTTGAGTGGGAGCCGGGAAAGATCAGCTGGTATGTTGACGGAAAACTGATCCATACAGAGAGCAGCTGGTATTCCGCAACAGAAGGCCAGGGAGAGATCACCTATCCGGCGCCGTTCGACCAGCCGTTCTATATCATACTGAACCTTGCCGTAGGTGGAAACTGGCCGGGCAATCCGGATGAGACGACAGATATCACAGGCTCAGCATACTATATTGATTACGTGAAGGTATATCAGAAGGACAGCTATGACGAGAATGTCACCAAACCGGTGGAGGATGTAGTGCTTCGTGATCCGGATGAAAACGGAAACTATATCGTCAACGGAGATTTTTCTGTGAAAGAAGATCTGACAGATGGTCAGGACTGGACATTCCTCACGGCGCTGGGAGGCGAGGCAGAGGCTACGATCGATAACAATGAGATCGCGATCACCACGAAAAACGAAGGCACTGTGGACTACAGTGTTCAGCTTGTGCAGCCGAACCTTCCGATGAAGAAGGGCGGAGTTTACCAGGTAAGCTTTGACGCATACGCAGACACGGACAGGACAATGAAAGTCAACGTATCCGCTCCGGACAGATCCTACCGACGTTATCTCGAAGATACGACGATCAACCTCACTGCGGGGAAACAGACCTACACCCTCGATTTCACCATGACGGATAACGACGATGCAAACGGACGTCTGGAATTCAATATGGGAGCTGCAGGATCTACCACAGGGATCAGGATCAGCAATGTAACCCTGAAGAAAACAGGAGAAATCGAGATCACGGAAGGCGACAAGGGAATCCTTGCCGACGGCAACTATGTGTATAACGGCAGCTTTCAGGAAGGCGAAGGACGCCTCGGATACTGGGATGTACAGAAAAATGAAGACGCACAGGTAAGCGTCACGAATGAGAATAATATCAGACGGCTAATGATCAGTGCTCCGGAGGGAACATCCGCTGAGAATCCGATCATTGTGTCGCAGAGCGATCTGGCATTGTCAGCAGGAAACGCATACGCGATGAGTTTTACGGCGGAAGGCGATGCAGGAAAGAGCATCAACGTGAGAGCGGTAGGACAGACGTTTACGGCGGATCTGACGGGAGCCGAGGAGGAGTATGAATACAAGCTCACTCTGGACGAAGAACCCGCTGACACAGACATTGCCATCTGTGTTGAAGAGCCGGGGGTGTTCTACATAGACAATGTGCGTATCGCGGAGGACAGCCTGATCAAAAATGGAAGCTTCAACGCCGGATTCTCCGGATACGAACCATATGTTGACAGCAGCATTTCCTCAGACGTCACCTATGTGGTAGACAGTCTGACCGAGGACAATGCGGCAGACTTCTCCATCGGCAATACAGGAGACGCAGCGTGGAAGATCCAGCTGAAGCAGAATAATGTTGAACTTGAGCAGGGACAGTGGTACAGACTTTCACTTGACGCAAAGGCGAGCATTCCGAGAAAACTTATGTTTGCCATCCAGAGAGACGGAAGCAGCGATGATGACTGGACGCCTTACTCAGGAGAAAAGATCGTGGATCTTACAGAGGATTACAATACATATGAGATCGTCTTTCAAATGACAGCTGAGACAGACCCGAAGGCCGTGCTCAGCATTTCCATGGGCGCGGTAGACGGAATACAGATCACAGAGAAGCACAGGATCTGTATTGATAATGTCAATCTTGAAAAGATTGACGCACCTGAGACCAGCGAGCAGCCGATTGGAGAGAATCTTCTTGCAAACAGTGATTTTGCTTCTGGAAGTGAGGAATGAGAAAACGCAGTAACCGCCCCGGGAGAAGCGCAGGCTTCTTTTAAGAATAACAGGGCAGTATATAAGATTACTAATGCCGGTACTGCAGACTGGCACGTACAGTTGAAACAGGCAGGTATCCTTCTGGAAAAGGATCAGGAGAAAGAGATCATTATTGATTTCACGATGAATGAGGCAATGGACATGAATTCTGTAATGGTGATTTCCATGGGAACGATTGAAGGCGAAGATACGCCTGTATCAACGATTGAGATGTCTGATTTTTCTCTTATAAGGACAGAGTGATACAAAAAATGAAGTCTTTTGCCGTAAAAGTAATTCAGAGAATGATTGCCGTTCCACTCCAAACATGGTATATTATTAATAAGTGTTGTTATTTTTACACAAAAAAATCAAAAAGAAAGTATTAGGAGTGGTAAAAATGTATCAGGAAGAGTATAAGCGCTGGCTTGAAGCAGACCTTGAAGATCCAGATCTGAACCCGGAACTGTCAAGGATCGAAGGCAACGACGAAGAGATCAAAGACCGTTTCGCAGTCGCACTGAAGTTCGGAACTGCAGGACTCCGCGGTGTGCTCGGAGCAGGAACGAACCGGATGAACATCTATGTGGTGCGCCAGGCAACACAGGGACTCGCAAACTGGGTAAAGACACAGGGCGGGACACAGACTGTTGCGATCAGCTACGACAGCCGTCTCAAGAGCGATGTTTTTGCAAAGACAGCCGCAGGCGTTCTGGCAGCAAACGGGATCAAAGTAAGGATCTACGACGCTCTGATGCCTGTACCGGCACTTTCCTTTGCGACCCGTTATTATAACTGCAATGCAGGGATCATGGTGACAGCTTCACATAACCCGGCGAAATACAATGGTTACAAGGCTTACGGACCGGACGGATGCCAGATGACAGATGATGCTGCTGCGATCGTATATGAGGAGATCCAGAAGACGGACGTCCTGACAGGGGCGAAATATGTTTCCTTCGCGCAGGGCGTTGAGGACGGACTGATCCGTTTCGTAGGGGACGACTGCAAGAGAGCGCTCTACGATGCGATCGAGTCAAGACAGGTACGTCCGGGTCTGTGCAAGACAGCAGGACTGAAACTGGTATACAGCCCGCTGAACGGTTCCGGACTCATACCGGTGACACAGGTGTTAAAAGACATCGGGATCACAGATATCACTATCGTTCCGGATCAGGAGTATCCGAACGGTTACTTTACAACATGCAGCTATCCGAACCCGGAGATCTTCGAGGCTCTGGAGCAGGGACTGAACCTGGCGAAGGAGACAGGCGCTGACCTGATGCTGGCGACAGACCCGGATGCAGACCGTGTGGGTATCGCGATGAAATGCCCGGACGGTTCTTACGAGCTGGTAAGCGGAAACGAAGTCGGAGTACTTCTTCTGGATTACATCTGTGCAGGACGTATTGAGAAGGGAACGATGCCGGAGAATGCAGTGGCAGTGAAGTCTATCGTATCCACACCGCTGGCAGACGCAGTGGCAGAGCATTACGGGGTAGAGTTAAGAAGCGTTCTGACCGGATTCAAATGGATCGGAGACCAGATCGCTCAGCTGGAAGAGGCTGGAGAGGTTGACCGCTTCATCTTCGGATTTGAGGAGAGTTACGGATACCTTGCAGGACCGTATGTGCGTGATAAGGATGCTGTCATCGGCTCTATGCTGATCTGTGAGATGGCGGCTTATTACAGGAGCATCGGAAGTTCACTGAAACAGAGAATGGAAGAGATCTACGCACAGTACGGACGCTATCTGAACAAGGTAGACAGCTTTGAATTTCCGGGATTAAGCGGAATGGACAAGATGGCAGGCATCATGACAGGCCTTCGTGAGAATCCGCTCAGTGAGATCGCAGGATACAAAGTTGTCAGCGTGACAGATTATACGAAACCGGAAGAGACAGGACTTCCGTCAGCGAATGTGCTGATCTACAAGCTGGAGAACAATGAGACAGTCATCGTTCGTCCGTCCGGAACAGAGCCGAAGATCAAGATCTACTACACAACACTCGGAAAAGATCTTGCTGAAGCTCAGGCTGAGAAGGACAAGCTTGCTGAGGCGCTGAAGCCGATCATGGCATAACAGTCAAAAATGCGGGACAGGGAGACCTGTCCCGTTTTTATGTTTTCCTGTATTGCGGCGCGCACAGATCCAGACTTTCTATTGTTAAACTTTGATCAGTGTTCAATGAAAATCTTTCGGAGATATGTTTAATAGCAGGAAACTGTGAAGGCTGTCAGGATCGCCGCAGGGTGATCAGAATCGAAGACTTTTCAGGAGGTAGTGAAGTATGGGATTACATGCGATCGATGAAGCAAAGAGATGTCTGAACTGTAAGAAACCGAGATGCCGGGAGGGCTGTCCGATCAACACTCCAATCCCTCAGATGATCCAGATGTTCCTGGGAGGAGAGATGTCGGATGCGGCGGAGATGGTGTTTGAGAATAATCCATTATCAGTCATATGTTCTCTGGTGTGCGACCATGAGAAACAGTGCGAGGGACACTGTGTGAAAGGGGGGACATGGCGTCCCTACAGGCTGAACATACCGGGAGAGACTTTCGGAAATGTTCATTACGGGATCAATTATCTGAATAATCCGGATGTATATGACCTTGGGGAGAGAGTGGTAGTGATCGGAGCGGGAAAAGCGGCTATGGACGTGGCTAGAACGGCGATCCGGAAAGGCTCTCAGTATGTTACGGTATATTCTGTCACAGAGGTTCCGGGGGCGTCCCCGAAGGAAGTGGAGTATGCGATGATAGATGGAGTACAGTTTGAATTCCTTCAGACTGCCATTGAGATCAAAGATGACGGGCGGATGGTCTGCGATGTGGAGTGGGGCGAGGACGGCAAAATGATCCGGCATGAGGAAACGGCCCGGTTCGTGCCGGCGGACAGTGTGATCATTTCCATCTCCCAGGGCCCCCAGGACAGGCTTGTGAACAGGGACAAGGAACTTAAGGTGGACAGCAGGGGACTTCTGAAGACGGACGAAAAAGGCGAGACGACAATGGAAGGCATTTTCGCGTCCGGAGACGTGGTGACTGGGGCAAAGACCGTGGTGGAAGCCGTGAAATGTTCAAAAATGATTGCGGATGCGATGGATGAGTATGTGCAGAAAAAGAAGAATGTGTTAAACTAGACTTCAGATGAGCGGCGTGGAGGAAATGAAGCGGCGGACTGCCTTATATGGCGGATACCGGATGGCAGATACTGAAGGCGCCGGAGCGATTCGGAAGGATGGAAAAACATATGACGATCAAAGAGATCGCGCAGCTCGCCGGAGTTTCAAGTGCGGCTGTGTCAAGATATTTAAACGGCGGTTATGTCAGTGACGAGAAGAAAGAGCAGATCAGAAGAGTGATCGAGGAGACAGGATATCAGCCCTCGGCGCAGGCGAGGATCCTGCGGACAAAGAAGGCGTGTCTTGTGGGCGTGGTGGTTCCGAAGATCAATTCGGAATCCATCAGCCGGGTCACGGCGGGGATCGAGCAGGTGCTGTCACGGCGGGGATACCAGATGCTCCTCGGCAGTACAGACAATGATCCGGTGAAGGAGATATCCTACCTGAAGCTTTTTGAAAACTACCCGGTGGACGGGATCATCCTGATAGGTACGGTGATCACTGCAGAACACAGGAGATTTCTGAAAAATTCGAAAGTCCCTGTGGTGGTAGTGGGGCAGTATACGAAATATGCCAACTGTATCTATCATGATGACTACGGGGCGGGAAAAGCAATGGGGAAAGCTGTGGCTGCATCTTTGAAGAACAGGAGAGCAGAGGCGGATAAAGCGTGCACTGAGGTTGGAGAGTGTGAAAAAGAACCTCATATTTGTGGAAAAGTGGCGTATATTGGAGTCACAAAAGAGGATAAAGCGGTGGGAGTCGCAAGGGAAGACGGATTCCGGGCAGGGCTTAGATCCGCGGGGATCGAGCTGGAGGAAACCTGTACGAGAAAGGCAGAGTTTACCATGGAATCGGGCTACAAGGCTGCGCTGGATCTTCTGGAGGAGCACAGTGATATCCGGATCCTGTCTTGCGCCACGGACACCATCGCGGCGGGAGCAATCGAAGCCCTTCTTACTTACAGCAGGAGGAAAGTTCCGGAGAAAGCGAAGCATTCCGGCGGCAGGATGCTGTATATCCTGGATAACTCGGGAATCCGAGTGACCGGATTCGGAGATAACCAGTTCCTGAAGGCGGTGACCGGAGGGATCCCCACCGTACATTTCGGATATAAGACGAGCGGGATCCGGGGAGCAGAACTGCTCCTGGATGTGATTGAGCGGGGAGAGAAGATACCGGTCGAGATGAAGCTCGGGTTCCGGATGGTGAATGAGGAAGACAGTACGCAGGATAGTGAGTAAGTTAAATGTAGAAACGGGGCAGCCTCTATTTAGGGAGAATGTGTAATTTTCCTATAAATGGGGCTGTCTTTTTGTTTGCGGGATATTGCTGCATATTTGTAAAATATATGATATCGATTTCTTTCTATTTTATAACGTGAGAGGGTAAAGAGGATATGGAAAATATAAGATGTATGTCGATATTCCGAAAAAAGTAGAGTGATTTGGACAATATAGACAAAAATAAAACGCTATTATCGGTAAAAATGCCCTCTTTACAAATCTACTCCTTGGAGATATTATTTTAGTAGAAAATATGAAATCGATTACATATAAAAGAGATTTCATGCAAAAAAGTTTCTAAAGGGAAAGGAGAGTCAACATGGATTACAGAAAGACCGCACAGGAAATTCTGGATAAGGTCGGGGGCGGTAAGAATATCGTTTCCGCCGCACATTGTGCAACAAGGCTCCGCCTTGTCATTGCGGATAACAGCAAAGCGGACAAGACAGCCATAGAGAACGTAGAGGGAGTCAAGGGAGTGTTCGAGGCATCCGGACAGCTCCAGATCATCCTCGGGACAGGAACAGTAAACAAGGTCTTCGATGAGTTTATCTCCATCGCAGGCATCACGGCAAGCTCCAAAGCAGAGGCGAAGGAGGCGGCTGCTCAGAAGCAGAATGTGTTCATGCGGGCGATCAAGCTGCTGGGAGATATCTTTGTGCCTATCATCCCGGCGATCGTGGCGAGCGGTTTCCTGATGGGGATCATGAACTCTCTGGACTTCATGATCAATAACGGATTTATCAACATGGACACCAGCAGTTCCATCTATGTATTTGCAAATCTGTTCAGCAACACAGCGTATACATTCCTGCAGATCCTGATCGCATTTTCTGCGGCAAAGGCATTCGGCGCGAACCCGTACCTGGGTGCGGTCATCGGTATGATCATGATCAACCCGTCTCTGCAGAACGCATATACGGTCGCAACGGAAGGCGTACAGCAGACACAGTCCGTGTTCTTCGGACTTTATGATATTGACATGGTGGGATATCAGGGACATGTCATCCCTGTCGTCATCGCGGTATGGCTCCTGTCGGTGATCGAGAAGAAACTGCACAAGATCGTGCCGGAGGTGCTGGACCTGTTTGTCACACCGCTGGTCAGCGTGTTTGTGACAGGTTATCTTACATTATCCATCATCGGACCGATCTTCGTGTGGGCTGAGAACGCGATCCTGGACGGGATCCAGTGGCTCCTGACTCTCCCGTTGGGTCTTGGAAGCCTCGTTATGGGTGCGCTGTATGCGCCCACAGTCGTGACCGGTATCCACCAGATGTATACGGCGATCGATATCGGGCAGATCGCGCAGTACGGCGTGACCTACTGGCTTCCGCTGGCAAGCGCGGCAAACATCGCACAGGGAGCAGCAGCTCTTGCAGTGGCAATGAAATCAAAAGACAAGAAGATCAAATCACTGGCACTCCCGTCATCCTTAAGCGCATTTATGGGGATCACTGAGCCGGCGATCTTTGGTGTGAACCTGAGATTTTTCAAACCGTTCATCGCAGGATGTATCGGTGGAGGATGCGGAGCTCTGTATGCGTCCATCGTACATCTGGGAGCAAAGGGAACCGGTGTGACGGGTATCTTCGGTATCCTGCTCTGCCTGGACACCCCGGTGCAGTATCTGATCGAAATGCTGATCTCCGTAGGAGTTGCGTTTGTGATCTCATTTATCCTCTATAAGGATCAGGCGCCTCAGGCAGCTGCAGCAGAGGCCGGGAACGCTCCGGCAGCAGTTACGGACAACTCGGGAGACATTTCTGAGGGGACAGACGGCGCAGCGGCAAATGAAGATACAAAAGAAAAAGAAGCAGTAAAGGAAGAGGTCCTTGGAAGCCCGGTAAACGGAAAAGTCGTTCCGCTTTCCGAAGTGAGCGACCAGACATTCGCATCCGAGATGCTGGGAACCACCGTCGCGATCGAACCCTCCGACGGTAAGATCGTTGCTCCCTGCGACGGAGAAGTGATCAATATCTTCGAGACCGGCCATGCGGTGTGCCTTACAACACAGGCAGGCGGAGAACTTCTGATCCACGTTGGAGTTGACACAGTCAAGCTGGAAGGAAAAGGATTCACGAAGAAAGTTTCCGACGGCGCGAAGGTACATGCCGGCGACGTCCTGATCGAGGCGGACCTGGAGACGATAAAGGAAGCAGGCTATCCTGCAACGACCATGTTTATCCTGACCAATGCGGATGACTTCGCCAAAGTTGAAAAGGCAGAGCCGGGCGCAGTGAGCGCAGGCGGCAGGATCATGGAGATCACAAAATAGGAGAGTGTGTTATGAGCGCATTGACGAATGATCTGAAAAAACTGACAGTGGCGGCGGAAAAAGCGTTTGAGGAAAATGCGGCAGGAGATAAGGGGGCGCAGAAGGGATTCCGCCAGAAACTTCACCTGATGCCTCCCGTGGGCTGGCTGAACGACCCCAACGGTCTGTGCCAGAAAGACGGCGTATTCCATGCATTTTTCCAGTATTCTCCGTTTGACCCGGAGGGCGGCGTGAAGCTGTGGGGACATTATATCAGCCGGGATATGATCGACTGGGAATACAGGGGAGCGATGCTCTATCCGGATCAGCCCTTTGACTGCAGCGGCGTTTACTCCGGATGCGCCTTTCTTGAAGGCGGAGAGATGTATCTGTACTATACCGGAAATGTAAAACTGGAAGATCGGGATGACTACGACTATATCAATACCGGGCGTGAGGCGAACACAGTCCTGGTGACCAGCCCGGACGGAGAGCATTTCAGCAGAAAGCATCTTCTTATGAAAAACAGTGATTACCCCGCGGACCTGTCCCTCCATGTCAGGGATCCGAAGGTGTGGAAACAGGATGGCGTCTACTACATGCTCCAGGGTGCAAGGACAAAGGAAGATGTGGGACAGGGGATCATTTTCCGGTCACAGGATAAAGTGAACTGGGCTTTCCACAGCCGCGTGGAGACGGAGGAACCCTTCGGATATATGTGGGAGTGTCCGGATTATTTTGAAGCGGACGGCGCGAAGATATTTTCCGCATCTGTCCAGGGACTTACGGGAGAAGAGTGGAAGGACAGAAATGTATACCAGTCGGGATATTTCCTGCTCGAAGGTGATATCCTGGGAGAGTATCGCCTGTCGGATTACCGTCTCTGGGACTACGGGTTTGATTATTATGCTCCCCAGAGTTTTGAGACAGAGGACGGCAGGCGCATCCAGATCGGCTGGATGGGGATGCCGGACTGCGAGGAGTATACCAACCTGACGATCGAAGCAGGATGGCAGCATTGCTTTACATTTCCAAGGGAAGTGTTCGTGAGGGACGGGATCGTCTGCCAGAGACCGGTGCGGGAGCTGGAGGAGAAAAAACAGCTCATCGGATCGGCAGAAGGACGGTTTGAACAAAAGGGAGAGCAGACCTGCGAGATTGATGTGACGAAGATCCGGGACAATTCCTTCCGTGCAGTCCTGGGAGGAGAGCTGATCCTGGAATACCTGGAGGGCAGATTTGAGATGCGGTTTTCGGACCAGGCGAAGGATTCTGTTTCCGCGGGAAGAGGGATCCGATACAAAGAGATGGAGAAGATCACGGATGTGAAGATCCTGGCGGACGTCTCCTCGGTGGAAGTGTTTGTGAACGGAGGGGAGACGGTATTCTCGACAAGATATTATCCGAAGGCGTATGGAGCCGTGGTTGAAGCGGCGGGAGCGGATATCGCCTTTTATTCAACAGGAAAACCGTCCGGACTCCCGACAGGATAAAGACTATCCGACCGGTGCAAAACAGGAAATAGTCGAAGAATCTGAGAATTAAAGATTTTAAAAGAGCCTCATATGTGCTATGATATTTTCATGCCATAAGAGGCTCTTCTTCTGTCACGGAAAAGACCTGTGAGGGGAATGCAGGGCGAAGGACATCTTTGGAAATGAAAATTTATAAATATATGATCCTGGAGGGGAAAATGAAAAAGATCGGTAAACGTGTTGTCTCCGCGTTTCTGGCTGCTGTACTGCTGAGTGCTCCGGCGGGAACGGCGATCGCGGAAGAGGCAGACGGAGAAACATCATCGACGGCAGAGGAAACGACAGGAGGAACATCGGAAGAAACGTCAGCGGCGGAAGCGGGAACGTCAGAGTCTGCGGATGGCGCTGAGGCATCAGCAGAGCAGATCATGGACGGATCCTGGATCCTTACGGCGGACGATCCGGAGGCGGCGAGGGAAAAAGCGAGGCAGGACGGGTATAAGATACAGCCGGAATCAAACAGTCTGACCGGATGGCCGGAAGGTCCTGCGGTATATGCGGATTCGGCGATCGTAATGGACATGAACACGGGAGCGGTCCTGTATGAGAAGCGGGCGGATGTAAGGCATTATCCGGCGAGCATAACCAAGCTGCTCACCACGCTGGTGGCGCTGGAAAATGCAGAACTTACGGATGAGGTGCTGTTCTCAGATGACAGTATTTCCTTCCTGGAACCCGGCGACGCCAGCATCGGGATGACTCCGGGAGAGATCCTCAGCCTGAAGGATGCACTTTATGGAGTCCTGCTCGCATCGGCAAATGAAGTTTCCTATGCGGTGGCGGAAAATGTGGGGCGGCTCATGGGCGGAGACTATGATACATTTATCCAGGAGATGAATGACCGTGCCGCAGAGATCGGATGTACGAATTCTCACTGGGTGAACGCCAACGGGCTTCACGATACGGAGCATTATACAACGGCGCATGATATGGCGGTGATCGCATCGGAGGTCTATCAGTTCGATGCGTTCCGGGAGATCGTTCAGACGCTCAGCTATACGATCGGACCTACAAACCTTGTCAAGGAAGACAGGGTATTCCAGCAGAACCACAAGATGCTCTGGCCGGAAAATGAAAACTATTACGAATACTGTACCGGAGGAAAGACCGGATACACAGATCAGGCGCGCACGACCCTTGTGACCATGGCAGACAACGGAGATCTCCAGCTTGCGGCAGTCGTGCTTTATGACTTTGGAAATGATGCATATGTGGATACAAGGGAAATATTAGACTATGCGTTTGACAATTTTGAAAAGGTCCTGCTGAGCGATCAGGAGAAGCCGGAGGGGATTGAAGCATATACAGAGATGGATTCCTACATTGTACTCCCGACAGGGATCGGATTCTCAGACCTGGATCAGGAGATCGAGATCACAGATGAGCAGAACCATACCGGAACAGTGACTTATACATATCAGGGACAGAACGTAGGAAGTGCAGATGTGGTGTTGACAAGAGAATATGTTGCGGCTCAGACACAGGGAACAGACGGAGAAGTGCAGGTGTCGGAGAACAGCGCGCAGAAGTCTTCCCTTCCTTTTATCGTGAAACTGATCATCGGGATCGTTATCGCGGCAGTGGTCCTGTTCCTTGCGCTCTTTGCAGTATTGAAATACCGTCAGATCCAGCGCAGGAGAAGACGCAGAGCCAGACGCCGCCGGGCGGGGGCGGCACATCAGATGCAGCACAACAGGCACAGGAACGGCAGCGCTTCATCAGGAACTCAGAGACCGCAGCCCCGCAGACAGCCGGACAGACCGGTACAGAGGAGAAAAAGATAAAGAGAAAGTAAAGCAGCACAGAGATCATAGCATGCGCATTATGATCCTCCGTGCTGCTTTCTGTATTCTGTAGGAAGGATATCCATGATATCTTTAAATGCGGCAGAAAATTTGCTCTGACTTTCATACCCCACGGCGCGTGCTGCTTCTGAGATATTTGAAGAGCCGTCCCTTAATATCTCTGCTGCCTGCAGGATCCGGTACCGCTTCATATAAGAGGCGATGGGCAGTCCATAGACAGACTTGAAGATAGATTTGAGCGCCGAAGTGTTGATACGGTACTGGCGGGAAAGCTCGTCGATGGTATAGCGCCGTGTAAGGTCTTCCGTGAGCTGCGCATGGACCCGGCGTATGATGTCAATCTGACCGGAGTGATAAGGGTCCAGCGGTTTTGTCTCTGCGGGCTCCGTCATGTCAAGGAACAGGAGGAGTTCCTGGCATTTCAGTTTCAGATAGGGGAGGATCATCTTTTCAGGAAGGTCATATACCTCGGAGAAAATGTGTTCAATATGGCTGCTTGCGGGTAGCGCGGATACATTTCCATCCCTGCAGAACCTGCGGCAGAGCTTCCTGACGTCAATGCCGGCTTCCCGGATGAGTTCCGGAGCCTGATCTTCCACGACATCGATATCCAAAGTCAGGGAAAGTCCTTCATAGTAACCCAGAGGAAGTGTGATCACAGAATCTGAACATCCGGTGTTCATGTGAAAGGAAAGGTCACCGTTTCCCAGGTACAGGCTCAGCCCTCCGCTCATCTCCCAGCCGATGCGTCCCCGGCAGCAATGATCCACCGCCAGGGCGGAGGACCGGTGGCAGTGGTGAAAGGGAAAACGCTCTGCCTGAAAATAGTTGTAGGAGATCTCAATGCCGGGATAGAGTTCATAAGTGATGATCTTCAGCCTGGCGTCAGCAGGGAGATCCTGTCCACTGCATTCAGAGACAGGCGTATTTTTGCCGGCTGAATGCCGGATGGTCAGGCATTTTCCAAAGGGGATGCCGGCAAGTCTGTTTGAAATTTCCTGAATACATTCCTTTTCCATATGGTTTTAACCTCGAATTTCTGAATATTCTGAAAACGCTTGCAATCGGTGCCGTGTACTTTTTAAAAAGTGCCTGACACTTTTTAAAAAGTACACGGCACCTGTTAA
>HHCFC02800__coassemble_1220_pt1 | contig 29791 bp, 19 predicted proteins | sample HHCFC02800__metabat2_high_PE_058 | metagenome-assembled genome bin HHCFC02800 | reverse complement strand
CCCGGGCTTGAAATGCCGCCTTTTCAGAGTTTTGACCAGTTGTTTCGGTATATAGGGCAGCATCTTCAGGAGCGGCTGATACTGGTGATCGATGAATACCCGTATCTTGCGGCCAGTGAAAAGGCTGTCTCATCGCTGATACAGGCGTATATTGACCAGTACTGGAAGGACAGTCCGCTTATGCTGATCTTATGCGGCTCTTCTATGAGTTTTATGGAAAATCAGGTACTGGGATATAAAAGTCCTCTGTATGGAAGAGGGACAGGGCAGTTCCGGCTTCGGCCTTTTACTTATTTTGAGGCGGAACAGTTCTTCCCGGGGTATATAGCGGAGGAGAAAGCATTGATATACGGCGTAACCGGAGGAATTCCGGAATATCTGAGCCGGGTGCGTCCGGAGCTGACTGTGGATGAGAATATTGTGGAACTTTTCTTTACAAGCTCCGGCCGGCTGTTTGAAGAGCCTTCTAATCTCTTGAAACAGGAAATGAAAAATTATGCGGCATACCATGCTGTGATCAGCGCAGTGGCAAAGGGGAAGAGCAGGCTTAACGAGATCGCGACAACAGTGGGCGAAGAAACTTCCGCATGTGCAAACCATCTGAAGGCTTTGATATCATTGGGACTTATAAAAAAAGAAGTGCCATATATGGAAAACGAGAAATCAAGAAAGACGATCTATCGTCTTGATGATAATATGTTCCGTTTCTGGTACAGGTTTGTCGCGCCGGATATCAGCAGTATAGAGAGAGGCCTGGGAAAATGGATCTATGAGAATAAAGTAAAGGGACAGCTTGCTGATTTTATGGGGAGCGTATTCGAGGAAATCTGTATCCAACATCTGTACAGACCGGATGTGATAGAGAATGCACCATTTTTCTATGGAAGTGTAGGCAGATGGTGGGGAACCGATCCGAGAATAAAGAGCCAGGTCGAGATCGATATTCTCGGGACCTGCGGTGAACATATGCTGTTGGGAGAGTGCAAATGGCGGAATGAGAAGACTGATGTCGATGTCCTGGAGAAATTGAGATATTGCGGGGAGATGTTCCATCAGAGAGAAAAGTGGTATTATCTGTTTTCAAAAAGCGGATTTACGGGGGCTATAAGAGAGAAAGCGAAGGAGAGCGACCGGATTAGGCTGATCGGGTTTGCAGATATGGAGAAATACAAAGACGGCAGGAACTGAGAAGGGGGTATCTGCGTGAATATAGAACAGCTTAAGTATTACACCGAATTATGCCGGGTGAAAAATTTTACGGAAGCGGGGTTCGCCTGCAATCTGAGCCAGAGCGCGCTCTCGAAGCAGATCCGCAAGCTGGAAAAGGAACTGAACGTCACCCTGATCCGGAGGAATACGAGAAAGTTTGAACTGAATGAGGAGGGAGAAATCTTTCTGAAGTATGCGGATGAGGCGCTGGACTTGTATGAAAAGATGCTGGAGGATATCCACTTTAAAAAGGAGATCCGCATCGGGAGCATGACCGTGCTCTCTCCTTACCATTTTGCGAAAGTCATGTCCGCTTTCATGGAACAGTATCCGGATATCGATCTGGTCCTGGATGAACAGACAGCGGATCAGATCCTGGCCCATCTGGAGGAGTTTGATTTTGCTATCCTGCGGTCGCTTCTGATCACAGACACATCGAAATATAATTTCATCACTCTGTATGACGACTATCTCTGCGCGGTGGTGTATGACTCCCATCCTCTGGCGGGACGGGAGAGTATCCGGCTGGAGGAATTAAAAGACGAGGAGTTTGTGTTCCCTCAGAAAGGGAGCGGAGTCCGCATGATCCCTCTGCAGGACGCGCCTCACTTCCTCATTTCTCTGATCTATCCGAAGAATGTGATCCTGACCGATTCCCAGAAGCTTTTTATTCGGTTTATCCGGAAGTGGAAGAAAGAGCAGGAGTGAGCGATTTTCCGGCTTGACACGTCTGACCGGGTGCGGTAGAATAACCGGTGTAGACAAAGCGTTGATGAGGACAGTAGGCTGTCTGCGCATCTCAGAGAGGAAATCGTGTGCTGTGAGGTTTCTGTTGTGCGGCTGACTGAAGACCACCTCGGAGCGGCCTTAATACGGCACGGTGATTCCGTTATCATCACATGAATTAAGATGGTTTTCCATGGAAGACAAGCAGGGTGGGACCGCGGATCATTATCCGTCCCTGCAGGGAGTGTTTCCGTGCGACTATAGATTCAGACATAAGAGGCATTCCGAAAGGGATGCCTTTTTTGGGCGATACGCCCGGATCGCATTCTTGTGTGCAGCAGATGGATGGACAGCCGTCAATGTGCGGTCCATGCGAGAGTACCGGAATGGCAGGGAAAGTGTGCACGGACAGAGATGAAACAGAGATTCAGAGAGAAAGGAAGAGAAGAACATGAAGATCACATTAAAAGACGGCTCTTTCAAAGAGTATGATCAGCCCATGAGCGTGTACGATATCGCAAAAGATATCAGCGAAGGACTTGCCAGAGTGGCGACTTCCGGAGAGATCGACGGAGAGATCGTGGACCTGAGGACTGTCGTGGATAAGGACTGCGAGCTCAATATCCTGACGTTTAACGATGAAAAAGGAAAGGGTGCGTTCCGCCATACAGCGTCCCATATCATGGCGCAGGCGATCAAGAGGCTGTACCCGGATGCAAAGCTTGCCATCGGGCCGTCTATCGCAGACGGATTCTACTATGACGTGGACAGAGAGACTCCTCTCACCACAGAGGATCTGGAAAAGATCGAGGCGGAGATGAAGAAGATCGTCAAGGAGAACCTGGAGATCAAACAGTACACTATGCCGAGGAATGAAGCGATCGACTATTTTAAGGAGAAGGATGAACCGTATAAGGTGGAATTGATCGAGGATCTTCCGGAGGACGAGACCATCAGCTTCTACTCACAGGGAGAGTTCACAGACCTCTGTGCAGGACCGCATCTTATGACTACAAAGCCGGTGAAGGCATTCAAGCTGACCAGCCTTGCGGGCGCTTACTGGAGGGGCAGTGAGAAGAATAAGATGCTCCAGAGGATCTATGGTACCGCGTTCCCTAAGAAGGCGGAACTTGACGAGTACCTTGCCATGATGGAGGAAGCGAAGAAGCGAGACCACAGAAAACTCGGAAGAGAACTGGGACTGTTCATGATGCGCGAGGAGGGACCGGGATTCCCGTTCTTCCTGCCAAACGGAATGGTGCTTAAGAATACCCTTCTTGATTATTGGAGAGAGATCCACAGAAGAGCCGGATACGTAGAGATCAACACACCGATCATGCTGAGCCGCCATCTCTGGGAGACTTCCGGTCACTGGGATCATTACAAAGAGAATATGTACACCACGGTGATCGACGAGGAAGATTTCGCGATCAAACCGATGAACTGCCCGGGCGGAATACTTGTATACGAGTCAGAACCCCGCTCTTATCGTGATCTTCCGATCCGCATGGGCGAACTTGGTCTGGTGCACCGCCACGAGAAATCCGGTCAGCTCCACGGCCTGATGAGAGTCCGCTGCTTTACACAGGACGACGCCCACATCTTTATGATGCCTGAGCAGATCAAAGATGAGATCAAGGGTGTTGTAAAACTGATCGATGAGGTGTACAGCCTGTTTGGATTTAAATATCATGTGGAACTCTCCACACGCCCTGAGGACAGCATGGGAAGCGACGAGGACTGGGAGATGGCGACAGACGCGCTGAGGAGCGCACTTGAGGATATCGGTCTTCCCTATGTGGTAAATGAAGGGGACGGCGCGTTCTACGGACCGAAGATCGACTTCCATCTGGAGGATTCCATTGGAAGGACATGGCAGTGCGGTACGATCCAGCTTGACTTCCAGCTTCCGCTGCGCTTTAATCTGGAGTATACCGGAGCGGACGGAGAAAAGCACAGACCGATCATGATCCACAGGGTCGTATTCGGATCCATCGAGAGATTCATCGGCATCCTGATCGAGCACTTCGCCGGCGCATTCCCGACCTGGCTTGCTCCGGTACAGGTGAAGGTTCTCCCGATCTCTGATAAACATATGGAGTATGGGCAGAAAGTCCTGGATGCGCTCAGTGAGGCGGGGATCCGTGCGGAGATCGACAGCCGTGCAGAGAAGATCGGATACAAGATCCGTGAGGCACAGATGAAGAAGATCCCTTATATGCTCGTTGTCGGAGCAAAGGAAGAGGAAGAGGATAAAGTTTCCGTCAGAAGCCGTTTCGCAGGAGATGAGGGACAGAAGGGACTGGATGAGTTCATCTCGCAGATCAAAGAGGAGATCGCTGCGAGAATCCTGAGAGAGACGACTAAAAAAGACTGACAAAAAAGGAAAATAAAACAGAGGTATCGTAATGGAGGAGAGGGGAAAGAAAAACATCCGCCGGCGGCCGCAGGAGCGCCGGCACAGGAATACTGCGGGGCGACGGTGCAGAAGTGCCGGGGCGAGACGCCGAAGAAGGAGAAAGAGAATCGTCAGAATCGCTGTGCTGTGCATTCTTCTGACTCTTGTATTTCTTCTGGGAGCAGGGATCACTGCTGCCGTGCGGACCTTTTTGAGAAGCGGTGCCGAGGATGAGGGCGCGGAGAATACTGCGAAGGACATCACTATAGAAACGCCGCAGGGGAACGGCGGCGACGAGGATATTTCGTCCGGAGATGCACAGTCAGAAGATGATCAGACAAAAGAGACACAGACAGCAAAAAATACAGCCACAGAGGAACATCACAAGACAAATGGACTGGCGATCTGTATGTACCATTACGTTTATGATGAGGCGGATCCTCCGGATGACCTGAACAATAATTATATCGAGGTTCACGCACTGGAAGAGGAAATAAAGTATCTCGTAGAAAATGACTACTACTTCCCAACATGGGAGGAAGTGAGGCAGTATGTAGAGGGAGATCTGCTCCTTCCTGAGAAGAGTGTCGTCCTGACCTTTGACGACGGAGCGAAAAGTTTTCTTGACCTGGGAATCCCGGTGTTTGAGAAATATCAGGTACCGGCAACCTCCTTCCTTATTACAAGCAAAGAGGGGGAAAATAAGGTCAGAGAGTATCAGAGCGATCATGTGACCTTCCAGTCCCATTCGGACAATATGCACCGTGCCGGCGGAAACATTGGTCACGGTGGGATCTTTACGGCAATGAGCCATGACGACGCTGTGACGGATCTGAAAAAGTCCATTGAGATCTGTGGCCACGGCGATGCGTTTGCCTACCCCTACGGAGACTATACCGATGACTGCCGCACAGCAGTGCAGGACGCAGGGTTTACCTGCGCGGTGACCACGGAGAACCGAAGGGCGGAACCGGGAGATGATCCGCTTCTGCTCCCCAGGGTCAGGATGAGTCTGGGACAGTCGTTGGAGAGTTTTATCGCGCTGGTGGAGTGATGACGGATCCGGCGCAGGGCTGAGGGCGGGGTAACGTCCGAAAACCGCGGGGAATTTTTTCCCAGCTTACTTTCGCAGAGAGTCGGCATGTGCTCCGGTTCCGTTCCAGAATCAAAGAAATAGTAGAACTCCGGGAATTCAGCTAAATACGATCCGGAAAATAGCACAACTCGCTGCGCTCAGACAGTGCCATTTTCCGGATCAACGCTGAATTTCCGGAGTTAACTATTTCTAATTGATTCTTTCAAAGTCACCGGAATCCCACGCCGACCCTCTACGAAAGGTTCTCGAGATCGTCCCCGCGGTTTTCTGATGTATTCCGCCCGGCAGTCCCTGCGGCGGATTCCGGAAAGAATCACCGGGAACAGTATCGGCAGTTTCCAGCAGAAGATAGCAGTAATGTAAAAAGGGGAGGGCTTCCCACCAGACAGTTCACCTGTCCGAAGGAAGCCCTCCCCTTTTTATCCTGTTGGGAAGTCCTTAGTATTCCCCGCTGAAAGCAGCGGGGGACGAGCCAGGGAGCAGCGCCCACCGGGCGCGCCCCTCCCGTCCGACCCCGGATCCGTCGGAGTGAGGGATCAGCCCAGCGGGGAGAAGATATGCTGCCTAAGGACCGTTAAAACAACACCGGTCCTTGGCACGCGTTCTTTGCGTGCCTAGTACCGCTGTGTTGTTTTCCGAGCGGGAGCGTGTCCGCAGACGGCATATCCTTTCCCCGCGGACTTCTCCCCACCCCGCCGGATCCGGTCACATATTGTAGTACCGCGCGTAGATCCCGCCTTTTTCCAGCAGGCTCTCATGTGTTCCGCGCTCTGCGATCCCATCCTCTGTGATGACGATGATCTCATCAGCATTCCGTATAGTGGAAAGACGATGGGCGATCGTGATGGTGGTACGGTCTTTGGAGAGTTCTTCCAGGCTCTTCTGTATCCAGCGCTCACTTTCATTGTCCAGCGCGCTGGTAGCCTCGTCCAGGATCAGGATGGGCGGATTTTTCAGGAACACGCGGGCGATGGAGATACGCTGTTTCTGCCCTCCGGAAAGACGGGTGCCCCGCTCGCCCACAAAGGTGTCGTATCCGTCAGGGAGTTCCTCGATGAACTCGTGGATATTGGCACGTTTTGCTGCCTCGATGATCTCCTCCATGGAAGCGCCCGGTCTGCCGTAAGCGATATTTTCGCGGATCGTTCCGCTGAACAGATAGACATCCTGCTGTACCATACCGATCTGTTTTCGCAGGCTCTTCAGTTTAAGCGTCCGGACGTCCTGCCCGTCTATGGTGATCCTTCCACCCGTCACATCATAAAAACGGGGCAGAAGAGAACAGATCGTTGTCTTTCCGCTTCCGGAAGGCCCGACCAGGGCAACGGATCTTCCAGCCGGGATCTCGAAAGAAACGTTGGAGAGGACCGGAGTGTCGTCATCACTGTAATGGAAAGAGACATCCTCGTAGCAGACTCTCCCGTGTACGTTTGTAAGATCTCTGGCATCCGGAGCGTCCTCGATATCAGGTTCGGTCTCCAGCACATCCAGGAAACGGCGGAAGCCGGAGAGCCCTTTCTGGATCGTCTCGATCAGTTCCACCAGGATCTGGATCGGGCTGATGAAGATCCCGATGTAAAGGGCATACATGGCGAGGTCTGCCGGAGCCATGAGCCCCTGGGCGATGAGATAGCCGCCGTATACCAGAGTCACCAGATACATCATTCCCTGGAAGAACAGGTTCCATCCCATGAAACTTCCCATACATTTGTAGTTGTTATCCTTGGAGACGAGGAAAGCATGGTTGCTCTTTTTGAATTTTTCTCTTTCAATGTCCTCGTTGGCGAAAGACTGGACTACGCGGATCCCGGCAAGTGTATCCTGCAGGCTTGCGTTCACATCGCCGATCTTCCGGCGGTTCTCCATAAAAGTCTCCTGCATCCGACCATTCTGACGGAAAGAAAAGACAAACATACAGATGACCAGCGCCACCAGAGGCAGAGCCAGCCGCCAGTTGATCAGGAACAGGAAGATGAAAGATCCGATGATCTTTACCACGGAGATAAAGAGGTTTTCCGGTCCGTGGTGCGCAAACTCCGCGATATCAAACAGGTCGGATACGAGCTTGCTCATCATCTGTCCGGAGTTGTTCCTGCTATAGTAGGAAAAGGACAGCTTTTCATAGTGGTCAAAGAGCTTCTGGCGCATGTCGCGCTCCATATGCGCGCCCATCATATGTCCCTGATAGCTGACATAATATTTGCACAGGCTCTGGATGACATACATCACAAGGAGTCCTGCTGCGATGAGCGGGAGCGCTTTTAAGATGGTGCTGCTGTCTTTTGTGAACAATGTATTTGTCGCCGTGCGCAGGATCTGAGGGTATGCCAGGTCGGCAAGACTGATAAACGTGGCGCACAGCAGGTCAATGAAAAAGACCGCTTTATACGGTGCGTAATAATGAATGAATTTTCTGATCGTCTGCATGATGATCCTCCTCATATGTTTAAAAACCAAAACCATCTTAGCACAACGGTTTTCTCTTGACAAGGCGGGAATGATTCTGTATGTTTTTTACAGCGCCGTAAGTTTCGGACCCGGCAGATAGGGCGGGAGTCATTGCTCTGTCGATGTGATGAGGGGACGGCTGCGTTTATTTTACCGATGTACAGGAGAGCATACAAATGAAGATATATCTTGCCCCTCTGGAGGGGATAACAGGATGGATCTACCGGGGTGCGATTCGGGAATGTTTCGGTGGATTTGACAAATATTTTGTCCCATTTATCAAACCGAATCAGAAGGGACACCTCAGTTCCAGAGAGAAAAAGGACATATTTCCTGCAAATAATGAGGGTGCGTATACCATTCCCCAGATCCTGACCAACAATGCGGAGGATTTTCTGAGGACTGCGGAAAAACTGGAAGAGTACGGGTATACGGAGGTGAACCTGAACCTTGGCTGCCCGTCAAAAACAGTCGTGACAAAGGGAAGAGGTGCAGGATTTCTTGCGTATCCGGAACGGCTGGAAGCTTTTTTGGACACAGTGTTCCGTGAATGCAGGATAAAGATATCGGTCAAGACCCGGCTCGGAGTTGAAGAGGGCAGAGAGTTTAAAGAACTCCTTGAGATATTTAACCGTTATCCTATGGAAGAACTGATCATCCATCCGCGGGTGCAGAAAGACTTCTATAAGAATACGCCTGATCTGGAAGTATTTGCGGAGGCACTTGGTAAGAGCAGAAATCCGGTCTGCTATAATGGTGATATTTTTTCCGCGGAGGACTACCGCCGGTTTCATGAAAGGTTCCCGGATGTGGAGTGTATCATGACGGGGAGGGGCGTCCTCTCAGATCCGGCACTGGCACGTGAGATCCGCGGAGGGAAAAGTGCGGAGAAAGAAGAACTCAGAAAGTTCCATGACATTGTCTATGCGGGATACTGCCGGGAGATGTCCGGCGACAGGACAGTTCTCTATAAAATGAAAGAAATGTGGTCCTATATGGCTCCGCTGTTTGAAGACTATAAAAAATATGCCAAAAAGATCAGGAAATGTGAAAAATGTGCTGTATATGAACAGGTGATAGATGAATTCTTTGACAGCAGAGAGCTTCTGCGAGACCGGGAAAAGGAATGCGCAGAAGCCTGAATGTGAAAAGTAATGTCGCAACCGGTTCAGGATGTGGTTTTGAAAGAGCAAAGAGAGGAGAAAATGAAGAAACATGTTTGAGATACTTCAACAGATCGATGGCAATATCCTGCTTTTTATCCAGGAATATATCCGGCGGGACTGGATGGACGGGTTCTGGGAAATGATCACCCATCTGGGTGACGGAGGAATCTTCTGGATCATACTGGCACTCTTGCTTCTTATCCCAAAAAAGACGAGAGGAGCAGGAATCTCTGCGCTGCTTGCTATGGGGGTCGGAGCTTTGATCACAAACGTGGCGATAAAGAACATTGTGGCCAGAGTGCGCCCGTATGATACTATTTCGGAACTGATCCTGCTTATTGAAAGACAGCATGATTATTCATTTCCTTCCGGACATACCTGTGCTTCCTTTGCAGCGGCATACGCACTTTACCGCACCCTTCCGAGAAAATGGGGAATCTCCTGTCTCGTCCTTGCCACGCTCATCGCCCTGTCGCGCCTGTATGTGGGAGTGCATTACCCCAGCGATGTGCTGGGAGGACTGGCTGTGGGTATCTTTGCAGGATGGGCAGGATGGAAACTGAAGGAAAAACTGACAGCATCGATCGTTCGCAGGAAGAAGGAGCAGGAGGAAACAAATGAAGATACTGACCGTGATCGATTCATTTAAAGGGAGTATGACATCGCTGGAAGCCGGATGTGCGGCTGCTGAGGGAATCCATCGTGCTGATCCGGCTGCTGAGATCGAGATCAGAGCTCTGGCGGACGGTGGAGAAGGGACTGTTGAGGCTCTGATCAGTAATATGAACGGAAAGATCAGGGGGGTACAGGTGACAGGACCTCTGGGAGATCCGGTCACATGTGAATATGGAGTGATCGAGAAGACCGGGACAGCAGTGATCGAGATGGCAGGCGCGGCGGGGCTCGTTCTTGTCCCTGAAGACAGGAGAGATCCGCTTTATACCACAACGTACGGCGTGGGAGAGGTGATCCGTGATGCCATTGAGCAGGGATGCCGGAGATTTATCGTGGGGATCGGAGGCAGTGCGACAAATGACGGGGGAGCCGGGATGCTCCAGGCACTGGGATACGGTTTACTGGATGAAAAAGGGGAACAGATCCCATACGGCGCAGCCGGACTGAAAGATCTTAAAAAGATCTCAGAGGAATCTGTTATCCCGGAACTTGCCGAGTGCAGATTCCGGGTCGCATGCGACGTGACGAACCCTCTCTGCGGAGACCAGGGATGCAGTGCTGTGTTCGGACCGCAGAAAGGTGCGACACCTGTAATGATCACACAGATGGATCGATGGCTCAGACATTATGCGAAAATGGCAGAAGATAAATATCCCGCTGCAGACGCAGAGTGTGCGGGGGCGGGTGCGGCTGGCGGGCTTGGGTTTGCCTTCCTCACATTTCTGGATGCGGCTCTGGAATCAGGGATCGATATCGTTCTGGAAGAAACCCATATGGACGACTGCATAAAAAAAGCCGACCTGATCATAACCGGAGAAGGAAGGATGGATGGACAGACCGCCATGGGAAAGGCGCCTGTTGGAGTGGCAAGGCTGGCAAAAAAGTATGGGAAGACAGTGATCGCTCTGGCGGGAAGTGTGACAAGAGATGCAAGAGCCTGCAATGAAGCAGGTATTACCGCCTACTTCCCGATCGTTCGCAGCGCAGTGACGCTGGAAGAGGCGATGAAGAAAGAGAATGCGAAAGAAAATATGGCAGACACAGCAGAGCAGGTATATCGGCTGTTCTCCCTCACAGAAAAATAAAATTTTCTCATATAGATAAGCTTTAGCCATAAATAAAATGTATATCCGAAAAAGCCGCAGACCGGACAGGTGCTGCATCACAGTGCAGGCTCCACTCTTCCTCATCCCCCGGACTGTCTGTAACAAAAAATGAAATGCTCGTCCATTGGGACTTGCATTTCATTTTTTTTAACAGACAAAGCCGGGTGTATTCGGAACGTTCCGCTTATCGCACTGTTGACAGGGGTAAGTTTTCCTATTTAGATAAAACCAGCGTGATATGGTGTGCTATAACGCAAAACATGAAGTGAGAGCGTTCCGAAAAGCATTCGTTCTGGATGTTAGGCGGGGCAGATGGAGTTCCTTTGAAGGGACATCTGCCCCGCCGTTACATCCATTCGAATCTTTGAGGTAAAGCGGAACGGTTTTGCGTTATAACACACCTTCTCACGCGGAGATTTATCTATATTACAAAATTTTATCCTTCATTCTGCTTTTTTAATGCAGCTTCCACAAACCCCTTGAACAGCGGGTGAGGGCGGTTCGGTCTGGATTTCAGCTCCGGATGTGCCTGGGTGGCGATGAACCAGGGATGAGACGGGATCTCGATCATCTCCACGATCCGGCTGTCCGGGGACAGACCGCAGAGAGACATCCCGTTTTCTTCGAGGACTTCCCTGTAATCGTTGTTCACCTCATAGCGGTGGCGGTGGCGTTCGCTGATCTCCCTGGTGCCGTACAGACGGCTGGCAAGGGAGTTCTCTTTGAGGATACAGGGGTATGCTCCAAGCCTCAGCGTACCTCCGATGTCTTCTACTCCAATCTGGTCTTCCATGATGTGGATGACCGGATGAGTGGTAGCCGGGTCAAGTTCCATGCTGTGAGCGTCATTGTAACCGACTACATCCCGGGCAAATTCTACGATGGCAAGCTGCATTCCGAGGCAGAGGCCGAGGAAAGGGATATTGTGGGTACGGGCATATCTGATCGCTTCGATCTTACCCTCGATGCCGCGGTGGCCGAAACCTCCGGGAACCAGGATCCCGCTTACTCCGGAGAAGATATCCCCTGCATTTTCCGCAGTGACCGTCTCTGAATCTACCCATTTGATGTTTACTGTGGTGTGGCTGTAGATCCCGCCGTGTTTTAACGCCTCTACAACGCTGATGTAAGCGTCGTGGAGCTGGATATATTTTCCGACAAGGGCTACAGTTACTTCCTGGGTGGGGTGGCGCAGTTTATCGACCATTTCCGTCCAGTCTTTCAGATCCGGTTCCGGGCAGTCCAGATGGAGGCATTCACATACTACCTGAGCCAGCCTTTCTTTTTCCATTGCGAGCGGCGCTTCATAAAGGTATTCCACATCCAGATTCTGGAGCACGTGCTCTGCAGGGAGATTGCAGAACAGCGAGATCTTGTCCTTCATTCCCTGATCCAGAGGATGCTCGGAGCGGCAGACGATGATGTCCGGCTGTATCCCCATTCCCTGCAGTTCTTTGACGCTTGCCTGCGTGGGTTTTGTCTTCATTTCCTGTGAGGCACGCAGATACGGGATCAGCGTGACATGGATCAGGATCACATTCTCACGGCCTTTCTCATGCTGGAACTGGCGGATGGATTCAAGGAACGGCTGGCTCTCGATATCACCTACAGTGCCGCCTACCTCGATGATCGCGATCTCGGTCCCGTCTGTCGCCGGATTCCGGTAGAAACGGCTCTTGATCTCGTTAGTGATATGGGGGATGACCTGTACGGTGCCTCCGCCGAAGTCGCCCCGGCGCTCTTTCTGAAGGACAGACCAGTAGATCTTTCCTGTGGTGACATTGGAATTTTTGGTAAGGCTCTCATCAATAAATCTTTCATAGTGCCCAAGGTCCAGATCCGTCTCGGCGCCATCGTCCGTGACGAAGACCTCTCCGTGCTGGACCGGGTTCATGGTTCCGGGATCGATATTGATATAAGGGTCGAATTTCTGCATGGTAACAGTGTAACCACGCGCTTTCAGAAGACGTCCCAGTGATGCGGCGGTGATCCCCTTCCCGAGACCGGATACGACGCCGCCTGTAACAAATACATATTTTACTGCCATTGCTTTTCCTCCTGCTTTTTGTGTGACTGGTTGACTTTGACGGAAAAGTCCAAAGACTTTTCTCTGCGGCAGTCCGGTTTTGCACATAGAGCAGACCGGACTGCAACTCGCTGTAAAAAAGAGTACAGTCCAGCCATAGACTTTGTGCTGCGCCTTTGCAGCACGGATCCAAATGTATATGGCTGAACTGTTCTAAAAAAATACTTTCTCAGTATACACCTGTTTTCAGGAAAAATACAGAGTTTTTTTTAATTATTTTACTGATGATATAAATGGTCGTGTTCATACACTGCTTCGCAGGTGAGCTGGACTCCCAGTTTTTTGAAGATCTTGATATCTACATCCGAGAGCATCACAGAGGTATGCGCCTGGCAGCCGTCAAGCTTAGGCAGCTGAGAGAGCGCCAGCCTTGCGTCTGCACTGTTCGCAGCACTGGCAGACAGCGCGATCAGAACTTCGTCTGTGTGGAGACGCGGATTTTTGCTCTTCAGGTAATCCACCTTCAGTTTCTGGATCGGTTCGATGGACTCGGGAGAGATGATGTGCAGCTCGTGGTCGAGACCGGCGAGTTCCTTCAGCACGTTCAGAAGGAGCGCTGCGGATGCTCCCAGCAGGTTGCTGGTCTTTCCGGTGATGATCCTTCCGTCTTCGAGTTCGAGCGCTGCAGCGGGGCCATGCGTCTCCTTTGACCGTTCCAGAGCTTTCACGGCAACTTTCCGGTCCGCGGGGGTGATCCCTGCCATGTTCATGAGCAGTTCGATCTTCTGAGCTTCCTTGTCTGTGGAATCCCCTTTGAGCAGTGAGTTCAATGCAGCGTAGTAGCGGCGGATGATCTCCTGGCAGGAAGCCTCACGGCATGCCTCGTCATCACAGATACATTTTCCCGCCATATTGACTCCCATATCTGTTGGGGATTTGTAAGGACTTTCGCCATAGATCTTCTCAAAGATCGTATTGAGGACCGGGAAGATCTCCACATCCCGGTTGTAGTTTACGGTTGTCTCTCCGTAAGCTTCCAGATGGAAGGGGTCGATCATATTGACATCGTTCAGGTCTGCTGTCGCGGCTTCGTATGCAAGGTTCACCGGGTGTTTGAGCGGCAGGTTCCAGATCGGGAACGTCTCGAATTTTGCATAGCCGGCGTGGACGCCCCGTTTATGCTCGTGATAAAGCTGAGACAGGCAGGTCGCCATCTTTCCGCTTCCCGGTCCCGGAGCCGTGACGATCACGAGCGGGCGGGAAGTGATGATGTAATCATTTTTCCCGTATCCTTCATCGCTGATGATGAGCGGGATATTTGACGGATACCCGGGTATATTGTAGTGGAGATATACAGGGATATCCAGGCTTTCCAGTCTGTTCTTGAAGAGAGTGGCGCTCTCCTGACCGGAAAACTGGGTGATCACAACACTGCCTACATAGAGCCCCTGCTCCCTGTATGTCTCGATCAGACGGAGCACGTCAGAGTCATAGGTTATGCCAAGATCTCCCCGGATCTTGTTCTTTTCGATATCTTTCGCGCTGATGGCGATCACGATCTCTGCCTGGCTGCTCAGTTCTTTTAAGAGGCGAAGCTTGCTGTCCGGAGCAAATCCCGGAAGCACCCGGGAAGCGTGGTAGTCGTCAAAAAGCTTCCCTCCGAACTCGAGATAAAGCTTGTTGTCGAACTGGCTGATCCGGTTGCGGATGTGTTCAGACTGCATTTTCAGATATTTTTCATTATCAAAACCAATTCTCATTTTCTGTCCCCCGTTTTTTGACATATTACTTATCCAGTATACTATAAAAGGCGCTGGTTTTACAATATTTTCATAATCTTTTTATTGATTTATGGAAACGCTGTCTTTATAATGGAAATAGTTGATTTTAGGAGGAAAAGGATGGACAATCAGAACAATAAAGGCAACGGCCCCGACAACAATCGGCAGGGCTGGGGGATCATCCTCGCAACGACCCTGCTGATCACTTTTGTTGTCATGGGGCTTTATTCTCTTATGCAGGGATCCAGCCCGGAAGAGATCAGTTATGATAAATTTCTGGAACTTGTTGATGATGGAAAAGTGGACGAGGTCACACTGGGCAGCACCCGTATCTATATCACTCTGAAGGAAGATGACGGGAGCACGGGCACCTCTGACAGTGACGCTGAAAACGGGGACACCGGAAATGCAGGCTCTGACAGCAGCGCTTCGGGGAGTCAGATCTCGGAAAGCGGAAATACAGACAGCAGCACAGATCAGGCTTCGGATATGAACGACCTGATCAGCCAGATCGAGGAGCAGACACGCCAGAGCAGCGGACAGCAGAGAGAACCGGATTATTATACAGGGGTGGTGAGCGACGATACGCTTGCGAAGAGACTGGAAGATGCAGGGGTCACATTCAGCGCGGAAGTGCCGGACACTGCAGGATCTCTGATCTTTGAGATCGTCGTTACTGTGATCCTTCCGATCGTACTTCTTGTCGTCCTGTTCAATTTCCTGATGAGGAAGATGACAAAAGGCGGCGGCATGATGGGTATCGGAAAGAGCAATGCCAAGATGTATATGGAGAAAGAGACCGGAGTCACATTCCAGGATGTGGCGGGGGAGGATGAGGCGAAGGAATCGCTTCAGGAAGTGGTGGATTTCCTCCACAATCCCCAGAAATATTCTGGGATCGGCGCAAAACTCCCGAAAGGAGCCCTTCTCGTCGGACCTCCGGGAACCGGTAAGACGCTCCTCGCAAAAGCAGTGGCAGGAGAAGCAAAAGTCCCATTCTTCTCCCTGTCAGGATCTGCATTTGTGGAGATGTATGTTGGTGTGGGAGCCTCCCGTGTGCGCGATCTGTTCAAACAGGCGCAGCAGCAGGCACCCTGCATCGTATTTATCGATGAGATCGACGCTATCGGAAAGACCCGTGACACCGCTCTGGGCGGAAATGACGAGCGTGAGCAGACACTGAACCAGCTCCTTGCGGAGATGGACGGATTCGATACGAACAAAGGACTTCTGATCCTTGCGGCCACAAACCGTCCGGAGATCCTGGACCCGGCGCTTCTGCGGCCGGGACGGTTTGACCGGAGGATCATTGTGGATAAACCGGATCTGAAAGGACGTATCGATATACTGAAAGTACATGCGAAAGATGTCAGGATGGATGAAAGCGTGGATCTGGAAGCGATCGCCCTGGCAACATCAGGAGCTGTGGGATCGGATCTTGCCAACATGATCAATGAGGCGGCGATCAATGCCGTGAAGCATGGCAGACAGGTGGTCAGCCAGCAGGATCTGTTTGAAGCTGTAGAGGTCGTCCTTGTCGGAAAAGAAAAGAAGGACCGCATCATGAACAGCGAAGAACGACGGATCGTCTCCTATCATGAAGTGGGGCATGCCCTGGTGACCGCTCTCCAGAAGAATACGGAGCCGGTGCAGAAGATCACGATCGTGCCCCGGACGATGGGCGCTCTGGGCTACGTGATGCAGACGCCGGAAGAAGAGAAGTTCTTAAATACGAAGAAGGAACTGGAAGCGATGATCGTTGTTGCCCTGGGCGGACGGGCAGCAGAGGAACTTGTATTTGATACTGTGACGACAGGCGCGGCAAACGATATCGAGCAGGCGACAAAGATCGCAAGAGCGATGATCACTCAGTACGGAATGTCCGAACGGTTTGGGCTGATGGGTCTTGAGTCGATCCAGAACCGCTATCTGGACGGACGCGCTGTGATGAACTGTGGCGAGGCGACAGCCAGCGAGATCGATGAGGAAGTCATGCGGATGCTGAAAGCGGCTTATGCGGAGGCGAAGCGGCTCCTTGCAGAGAACAGAGAAGCGCTTGACAAGATCGCGGCGTTCTTGATCGAGAAAGAAACGATCACAGGAAAAGAATTTATGAAGATCTTCCGCGAGGTGAAGGGAATCCCGGAGCAGGAGGAGGATACGAAAGATGGAGAGGATAAAGCAGAGCGGATCGCTATGAAGCCGGTATCATCACCCTTGTCACAGGGAGACGTGAGTCCTGAAGACAGCACGACAGCAGCTGATGCGGAGAGTTCTGCAGATGACGCAGAACAGACGACAGTCTCTGGGTCAGAAGACTGAGTTTACAAAACAGGATATATGTAACAGGAAAAGACTCTGGGATGGATCTCGCAGAGTTTTTTCCTGTAATAAAAGAAAGGGAACGTTTTGAAGCGCCGCAGAATGTGCTGTTTCCGTCCTTTCTTTGATATTGGAAAAGGAAAGTAAGAGTTTTTGGAGGAAATAGAGACAAAGCAGGCAGAAAATGGTATCATTAAGAAAATGTCTCAGGCAGGACAGAAGAGAATGCCGAGAAGAAAAGGAGATTATGAGAGATGAAAGCATACACGATCGGTTTGTATGAAAAGGCAATGCCCGGCACATTGGACTGGAGGGAAAAGATGCTGGCGGCGAAAAAAGCAGGGTATGATTTTATCGAGATCAGCATTGATGAGACAGAGGAAAAGCTGAGCCGTCTGGATATGAGCAGCGAGGAAAGGTTTGAACTTCAGTCCCTGATGTATGAGACCGGGATCCCAATCCGGACGATGTGCTTAAGCGGGCACAGAAAATATCCTCTGGGAAGCAGCGATGATGCCACAAGAGCCCGGGGAATGGAGATCATGGAGAAGGCGGTCTGTCTTGCAGAAGATCTGGGAGTGCGTATCATCCAGCTTGCAGGCTACGATGTATACTATGAGGAAGGAAATGAGACAACCCGGACATATTTTCTTGAAAATCTGAAAAAGGCTGTGGAGATGGCAGCTGCAAAAGGGATCCTTATGGGATTCGAGACTATGGAGACAGAGTTTATGAATACCGTGGAGAAAGCCATGAACTATGTGAATAAAGTGGACTCGGTTTATCTCAATGTGTATCCGGATCTCGGGAACATTACAAATGCAGCCGTGTCTTATGGCAAAAATGTGCTTGATGACCTTGAGACGGGAAAGGGACGTCTCGTGGCGATGCACTTGAAAGAGACTGTGCCTGGAAAATTCCGCGAGATTCCTTTTGGGACCGGACATGTGGATTTTGAGTCCGGGATCCGGAAAGCCTGGGATCTGGGCGTACGCCGGTATGTGACAGAGTTCTGGTATACAGGGAACCCGGAGTGGGAAAAAGATCTGGACTTTGCCGTATCAAAGATGACAGCAATACTGGATCGGCTCAGCTAACCCCCGGGGAATCGGAAAAGGCTGGATTAAGTCTGGAAAAAGTTGTATACTTTTTGAAAGAGATAAAAAAATAAGCAGGAGGAAACAGGAATGTTAGAGCAGTTAAAAAAAGAAGTCTATGAGGCAAATATGCTGCTTCCGAAGTACGGGCTGGTCACATTTACTTGGGGAAATGTCAGCGGGATCGACCGGGAGAGCGGGCTGTTTGTCATCAAACCAAGCGGAGTAGAGTATGACAAGCTGACACCGGATGATATGGTAGTTGTGGACCTGGAGGGAAATAAAGTAGAGGGACATTATAATCCGTCTTCAGATACTCCGACCCATGTTGTACTGTACAACAGGTTCCCGAAGGTGGGAGGGATCGTACATACACATTCTTCCTGGGCAACGAGCTGGGCACAGGCAGGACGGGATATCCCATGCTATGGGACAACTCACGCGGACTATATATATGGAGAGATCCCCTGCGTCAGAAATCTGACAAAGGATGAGATCGAGGAGGCGTATGAGAAAAACACAGGTGTTCTGATCGCAGACGAGTTTGAATTGAGAAATAAGGATTATATCGCAGTCCCGGCAGTGCTTTGCAAAAATCATGGAGTATTTACATGGGGCAAGGATGCGCACGAGGCCGTGCATAATGCGGTCGTCACTGAGGAAGTGGCAAAGATGGCTGCACGCAGCGAGATCATAAACCCGGAGGTGAAGCCTGCTCCGCAGGAACTCCAGGACAAGCATTATTATAGAAAACATGGAGCAAATGCATATTACGGACAAAAATAGGAGGGCACAACAGTGTTCCCGAATACAGAGGACAGGGGATTTTTCCCTTGTCCTTTTTCGTGCAAAACAGTATAATGTTAACCATGGAAACGAATAATAATTTTGATATACAGGAAGAATTAAAAAAACTCCCGGGCAGACCGGGGGTTTATCTCATGCATGATGAAAAAGATAATATCATCTACGTTGGAAAGGCGATCAGCCTGAAAAACCGGGTCAGGCAGTATTTCCAGAGCAGCAGGAATAAAGGAGTCAAGATCGAGCAGATGGTGACTCATATCCGGCGTTTTGAGTACATTGTGACGGATTCGGAGCTGGAGGCGCTGGTCCTGGAGTGCAATCTGATCAAGGAACACCGTCCGAAATATAATACCATGCTCATGGATGACAAGACCTATCCTTTTATCAAGGTGACGACTAACGAACCTTTCCCCAGAGTGATCCTTTCTAGAAAGATGCTCAGGGATAAGGCAAAATATTTCGGCCCGTTTACCAGCTCACAGGCTGTGCGTGACACCATAGACCTGATCCACAAACTGTTCCATGTCAGGAGCTGCAGCCGCAGCCTTCCGAGGGACATAGGGAAGGAGAGACCCTGCCTGAACTATCACATCAAGCAATGCGATGCGCCATGCCAGGGATATATCTCCCGGGAAGAGTATGGAAAACTGATCAATGAGGTGATCCGTTTCCTTAACGGAAACTATGACGCTGTACTCAAAGACCTGGAAGAGAAGATGAACGATGCTTCCGAGAAGCTGGAATTTGAGCGTGCCATTGAGTACCGCGAACTGATCGGCAGCGTAAAAAAAGTGGCACAGAAACAGAAGATCACGGATTCCAGCGGTGAGGACCGGGATGTGCTCGCTGTGGCGTCAGAGGAAGATGATGCAGTGGTACAGGTATTCTTTATCCGGGGAGGCAGGCTGATCGGAAGAGACCATTTTTATCTTCGGATCTCAAAAGGGGAAGAGAAGAGCAGCATCCTGGACAACTTTATCAAGCAGTATTACGCCGGCACCCCGTTCATTCCCGGTGAACTGATGCTCCAGGAGGATGTGGAAGAGAGAGAACTGCTGGAGGCGTGGCTCACAGCAAAGCGCGGTCAGAAGGTGACTCTTCGTATCCCGAAAAAAGGGACAAAAGAAAAACTGGTGGAATTGGCAGCGGAGAATGCCAGACTGGTCCTTACAAAGGACAAAGAACGGCTGAAGCGGGAAGAGGGAAGGACGATCGGAGCAGTCAAAGAGATCGCAGCTCTTCTTGACCTGGACGGGATCTCCCGGATGGAGGCGTATGATATCTCCAACACAAACGGCTTTGAGTCTGTGGGCTCCATGGTTGTCTATGAGAGAGGGAGACCAAAGAGAAATGATTACCGCAAGTTTAAGATCAAGGGCATCAAAGGAGCCGACGATTACGGAAGCATGAGAGAAGTCCTTACAAGGCGCTTTACACACGGTCTGAGAGAACGGCAGGAAAATACAGAGATGGGAAAATTCACCGCATTTCCGGACCTGATCCTGATGGACGGAGGAAAAGGTCAGGTGAACATCGCACTCCAGGTACTGGAAGAACTGCACCTGGATATCCCGGTCTGCGGCATGGTGAAAGACGATCACCACCGCACGAGAGGACTCTACTACCACAATGAAGAGATCCCGATCGATAAATCTTCAGAGGCGTTCCGCCTGATCACGAGGATACAGGATGAAGCCCATCGGTTTGCGATCGAGTATCACCGGCAGCTGAGAGGAAAAGGACAGGTCCACTCGATCCTGGATGATATCGAGGGAATCGGTCCGACAAGGCGGAAGGCTCTGATGAGACAGTATCTCAGTCTGGATGCGATACGGGAAGCAACAGTGGAGGAACTCGCAAAAATCCCGTCTATGAATGAAAAAGCGGCGGAATCGGTGTACAAGTTTTTTCATTAGTGATATGATATACACAAACAGCGAAAAGGAGAAAATATATGGGACATGGCATTAGATTAAGTGAGATCGTAGAAAAGATGGATCTGAAGAACCTTACTCCGGAGGTGGAGATGACAGAGAAGGAAGTTCATGTACCGGATGTCAACCGTCCGGCACTGCAGCTTGCCGGTTTCTTTGATCACTTTGATTCAACCCGGGTACAGATCATAGGAAATGTTGAGCATACTTATGTGCAGACACTCACAGAAGAGCGCAGAGAAGAGATCTTTGACAAGCTGCTGCAGCATCCCATTCCCTGTGTTGTACTTTGCAGGGATATGGACCCTGTAGATGGTTTTATCGAGAAAGCGGTAAAATATGGCGTTCCGGTATTTAAGACTACAAAGCAGACTTCTGATTTTACGGCGGAGATCATCCGATGGATGAATGTGAAGCTGGCGCCGTGCATCTCAATCCATGGCGTGCTTGTGGACGTTTATGGCGTAGGAGTACTGATCATGGGAGAGAGCGGGATTGGAAAGAGCGAGGCTGCGCTGGAACTGATCAAAAGAGGACACCGCCTTGTCACGGATGACGTGGTGGAGATCAGGAAAGTGAGCGACGAGACTCTTGTAGGATCGGCTCCGGATATCACAAAGCACTTTATCGAACTGCGGGGGATCGGCATTGTGGACGTCAGGTCCATGTTCGGTGTACAGAGCGTCAGAGATACGCAGAATATCGACCTTGTCATCACACTCGAAGACTGGAGCAGAGACAAAGAGTATGACCGTCTGGGCCTGGAGGAGGAATACACAGAATTCCTGGGAAACAAAGTCGTATGTCACAGGATCCCGATCCGGCCGGGAAGAAATCTTGCTATTATCACTGAGTCGGCAGCTGTCAACCACAGACAGAAACAGATGGGCTACAATGCAGCTCAGGAACTTTACAAGAGAGTTCAGGAAAATCTTGCAAAAAGAAGTAAATAAAAAATGATCTGAATATCAGGAGGGCAAAAGAAATGAAGTGTTGTTTTGGGGTGGATATCGGAGGCACTACAGTGAAGATGGGACTGTTCGAAGAGAGCGGAGCGATCATTGACAAATGGGAGATCACTACAGATACCTCAGATGAAGGAAAGGCGATCCTTCCCAATATCGCTGCGTCTATTGAAAAGAAACTCGGGGAACATGAACTTGATAAGGAAGATATCCTTGGAATCGGCGCAGGGGTCCCGGCCCCGGTCACTGCAGATGGAGTCGTGAACGGCAGCGCCAATCTTGGATGGAATTATAAGGAAGTCAAAAAAGAACTGGAAGAACTGACCGGACTGCGCGCAGAGATAGGAAATGATGCGAACGTTGCGGCGCTTGGAGAAATGTGGAAAGGCGGCGGCGCCGGAGAAAAGAATATGATCATGGTGACGCTGGGGACCGGAGTAGGCGGCGGAGTCATCATTGACGGAAAGATGCTTGTCGGTCAGAACGGCGCAGGTGGAGAGATCGGACACCTCTGTGTGAACTATGAGGAGACAGATAAATGCGGATGCGGAAACCGGGGATGCCTGGAGCAGTATGCATCAGCGACAGGCATTGTGCGACTTGCAAAGAAAAAGCTGGGACAGGATCTCCGTCCGACATGTCTGAACAAAGAAGACGTCACAGCAAAAGATGTGTTTGACGCAGTGAAAGAGGGGGATGAGATTGCAAAAGAGATCGCAGCGGAATTTGGGACCTATCTGGGACATGCCCTTGCTAATCTGGCGGCAGTGACAGATCCTGCGGTGTTCGTGATCGGAGGAGGCGTTTCTAAAGCCGGAGAAGTACTGATCCCGTACATACAGAAACCGTATATGGAGCGCGCCTTTTTTGCGAACCGGAATGTCCGTTTTACACTTGCAACACTGGGAAATGACGCAGGTATCTGCGGCGCCGCAAAACTGGTGATCGACAAAGCGTAAATGAGAGCGCAAAGCAGAAAGAGTAAAAAGAAAGCGTAAATAGAAAATAGAGGTCAACCTGTCAAAGGACAGAAGAGTATAACAGGGAGTGCCGCTCCTTCATTGAACATTATTTTTCAATGAAGGAGCGGCACTCCCTTTGAACTGTTATTTAGATATAAAGCTGAAATTCCTATTGTGCGGGAGCAGCAGGATCAGTCGGTGTCTCTGCAGGTGGTGTCTCCTCCACGGGCGGCTCCGCAGGAGCTTCCGGAGTCACCGGCTGTTCGGTAGAAGGAGTTTCCACGGTTCCGCCGTTCGGATCCGTGGCACCTTCAGCGGGAACTTCTTCTGTAGTACCTTCCTCCGGTGTCTCCTCGACAGCCTCTTCTTCCGGTTCCGGCTCAACGTAATGTCCGGAACAGCTCTGGGTAGGCACGTTTTCCTCTGCAAAATAATCCGTGTAAGATGGACAGCTTGAAACTGCGAGGAGTCCGGTCTCTGAACAAATGGAAGCCTCTACGACAGAAGAAGGCACTTCAAATTCTTTGTCCTCAAGACCCTCGTGAACTCTGTCCATGATCGCTTTCCACAGTCTGGAATGCCAGGACTGGCTGAGGTTTTCCATCGGTTTTCGGCTGTCGTATCCTCCCCATACGGAAGCTGTATAGTATGGAGTATATGCGGAAAGCCAGAGGTCTACACTGCTGTTAGTCGTACCTGTCTTTCCGGCAGCGTGCATGTTGTCAAGCCTTGCCGCTGTACCCGTCCCCTGGTTGATTACATCTTCCATCGCATTTGTGAGAAGATATGCTGTGGACTCTTTGATAACTTCATGAGTGTCTGGCGTGGAATTGTCCAGAAGGACATTTCCATCGTGATCCAGTACCTGAGTGTAGAGGATCGGCTCTGTGTAGGTTCCGCCGTTTGCGATCGAAGCAAAGGCAGCAGTAAGTTCGATATTATATACGCCCTTCTCAAGACCACCCAGGGCTTTTGCCTGTGAGGTCCTGTCTTCCTCTGTGAGGGTGGTAAAGCCAAAATTCTGGAGATATTCAAAACCTTTCTCTTCCCCTACGACTTCAGTCAGAGTACGGACTGCACACACATTGATCGAATGTTCGATGGAATAGCGCATATCAGTTGTGCCGACATGTGTAAGATCCCAGTTTTTTACTTCCTGTCCGTTTTTGTATTCATAATATTCATCCACGATAGGACTGGACAGGTTCATGCCGCATTCATTCAGTGCAGGCGCGTAAGTTGACAGGATCTTGAAACAGGAACCGGGCTGTCTCGGATCTCCGGTGGTAGCTCGGTTCAGAGAGAGACTTGTTGTTTTTTCACCGCGTCCGCCTACTATAGCCTTTACCTGACCGGTATACTGGTCCATGAGGACAACGGAAACCTGGGGCTGGAGTGTGAGATTGATATTTTCATCTACAGTATCATTTTCCCCAATGTTCAGAGTGCTCTTGTACTCGGCGATCATCTCGTTTGCAGCATCTTCAGAGCTGAAGACAAGTGGATAATCATCGTCATATTTATCGCGGATGTAGGAAGCCAGCTGTTCCTGGCTGTAGTTTTCTGCTGTACCGTCCTCGCGATGGATGGTGAGGGCGTATTCAAGGCCGTATTCTGTCACGCTCAGATAATCTCCCACATCAGCAACCTCTTCGTCACAGATCTTCTGGATCTCAGAATCCTGAGTTGCTGTGATGGTCAGACCGCCGCTGTAGATCAGGTTGTATGCCTGTGCCTCTGAATACCCTTTCTCGGTCATCAGATCATTTACGAGCTGCTCGATCAGAGCATCAACAAAATAGGAGTAAGGCTCATCGTTTGTCGTCGCGGCAGCAGTCTCAAGGATACGGTCATAGACATTGTCTGCGACGGCCTCATCGTACTCCTGCTGCGAGATATAGCCCTGTTCCAGCATGTTATCAAGGACTCTCTGACGCCTTTCTGCGTTGTTATCCGGATTTTTTACCGGGTCATATCTGGTAGGATTCTGTGTGATGGCTGCGATCACTGTACACTCAGAGAGTGTAAGGTCTGAAACGTTTTTATTGAAATAACGTGTCGATGCAGCCTGAACTCCCAGGCACCCCTGGCCGAGGTTGATCGTATTCATGTATGCTTCCAGGATCTCCTCTTTGCTCAGGTCCTTTTCGATCTGGAGAGCGAGATACTGCTCCTGAAGCTTACGCTCTACTCGGTCAAAGAGCGTCTCCTCATTGACAAAATCAGGGAATACATTGTTCTTGATGAGCTGCTGTGTGAGCGTACTTGCACCTTCCGTGAAATTGAAGCCGTTTGTGATGCCTATAACACCTGCGCGGATAATACCCTGAAGGTCGATCCCGTTGTGCTCATAGAAACGCTCGTCCTCAATAGCGACGAAGGCGTGCGCCATATATTCCGGAATCTGATCATAGGTACGGTAAACACGGTTCGAACTGGAATCATTGAGACGTTCGATCTGATTGCCGTTCTGATCTACGATAAAACTCGTGTAGCCCTGAGGCATGATATCCTCTGCGGTCACTTCCGGGGTGTTTTGTATGATCTGATAAGCAAATACTCCGGCACCGGCAACGCCGATGACGCATAAAAGCAGCAGGCTGACTATGACCGCTTTGAACAGACGGACTCCAACCCGCTTTTTCTGCATCTTCTTCTTGGAAGAGATCTTTTTCTTTCTTCGCGAAAGATTGTTTTTTCCGTAATTCACGAATAACATCCTCCTTTACACTCTTTTGATTATAGCAAATTTACTATTCTAAATAAAGAAGAAAATAAAAACTTCACATTTTACAAGGAAATCTTAAGAATATATTGCAGTTTCCTCTTCCTGTAGTTATAGTAAGAACAGTCAGTATTTGGGAGGGATGACATGAAGTCTTATAATACAGTATATACAGGAGGGCAGGGAGAGATCGTTGAAAAGAAATCCCGCTTTATCGCAAATGTCTTTCCTGTCACCTCGGAGGAAGAGGCATTTCAGCGCCTGGAAGAGACCAGAAAAAAGCACTGGGATGCACGGCATAACTGCTGGGCGTATGTATTGGGCGGAAATCCGCCCACAGAACGTATGAGTGACGATGGTGAACCGGCAGGCACAGCAGGAAAACCCATACTTGAAGTGATACGCGGGAAGGGACTCACAGATGTGCTCGTGGTCGTGACACGGTATTTCGGCGGGACTCTGCTGGGGACTGGCGGTCTGGTGCGCGCATATACGGCTGCTGCGCTGGCAGGGATCGGAGACAGTAAGATTATTACCAGAATTTACGGAGTTAAACTTCACATGATCATAGAATACGGTGACTGGGGGAAGATACAGTACTGTCTTGGAAAGAGAAATCTGTCGCCGGAAGAGTGCTCCTACACCGATAAGGTAGAACTGGAGCTTCTTGTGTCGGAAGATGAGGTGGAAGAACTGAGAAAAGAAGTTATGGAAGGGACCAACGGGCAGGCGGTGATCGAGACGGTGGAAGAGTGCTGGTTTGAGAAGAAGTGAGCGGCCACTCATGCGGAAGCCCGAAGACACTGCGGTGCCTCCGGGCTCATGGCGTCCGCCATATGTCAAGCTAGTCAAACAGCGTCATTTGCAAGCGCACTTGCAATGGCGCTGCTCGCCTATCTTGCCGGAGAGGGGCCGTCCACTCATGCGGAAGCCCGAAGACACTGCGATGCAGTGCCTCCGGGCTCATGGCGTCCGCCATATGTCAAGCTAGTCAAACAGCGTCATTTGCAAGCGCGCTTGCAATGGCGCTGCTCGCCTATCTTGCCGCATGAGTGGACTGGTTTATGAAAATTCCGGTTCGATCAGTCCGAAGGAGCCGTCTTTTCTTTTGTAGACTACGTTTACTTCATCGGTCTCAGCATTGGAGAAGACGAAGAAGCTGTGTCCAAGGAGTTCCATCTGGATACATGCATCTTCCGGATACATCGGTTTGATGCCGAATTTTTTTGTGCGGACGATGCGGATCTCGTCATCCTCGGGAGATTCTTCCTCGGATTCAAAGAATTCTTTCTTAAAACTGTTCTCTGTGGAGAATGAAGTGGGGTGTCCCTGGCTTCTGGCGATCAGTTTGTTTTTATATTTCCGAAGCTGACGCTCGATGACTTCCTCCACAAGGTCAATAGATACATACATGTCACTGCTTGTCTGCTCGGAGCGGATGAGGCTGCCTTTTACCGGGATCGTCACCTCGATCTTCTGGCGCTCCTTTTCCACACTGAGCGTTACGATAATCTCTGTTTCAGGAGTGAAATACCTTTCAAGTTTTCCCAACTTCTGTTCAATAGCATCTTTTAAGCCTGAAGTTACCTCGATGTTTTTTCCACTGATAATAAAATTCATGCTGTTCAACTCCTTTTGTTCATATTATACAGGAAGAGTGTCAAAAACCACCTGTATTATGGACATATTATATCATGGAACAGCATGAATGTATAGAATAAATCTTATTTCATATTGCTTCGTTTCCGCATTCTGGAGTCAAGGATCTTCTTGCGGATGCGCAGAGATTTCGGTGTTACTTCCAGAAGCTCGTCTGTGTCGATAAAGTCGAGAGCCTGTTCCAGGCTGAGGATACGCGGCGGTGTGAGCCGGAGCGCTTCATCGGCACTGGAAGAACGGGTGTTGGTAAGGTGTTTTGTCTTGCAGACATTCAGTTCGATGTCCTCTGCCTTTCCGTTCTGCCCGATGACCATTCCGGAGTAGACTTTTTCTCCCGGCCCGATGAAGAGCGTGCCTCTCTCCTGAGCGCTGTAAAGTCCGTAAGTCACGGATTCCCCTGTCTCGAATGCGATCAGAGAGCCCTGTTTGCGGTACTGGATATCTCCCTTGTAAGGAGCATATCCGTCGAAACTTGTGTTCAGGATCCCGTTTCCTTTGGTGTCTGTCAGGAATTCGCCCCGGTATCCGATGAGCCCTCTGGACGGGATGGAAAATTCAAGTCGTGTGTATCCGCCGTTAGAGGGATGCATGTTCCTCAGTTCGCCTTTCCTCTGACCGAGTTTCTCGATCACGACGCCGGTGAATTCGTCCGGGACATCGATATAAGCAGCTTCCATGGGCTCAAGTTTTTTGCCGGACTCATCTGTCTTATAAAGGACTTCGGCTTTGCTGACAGCGAATTCATATCCTTCACGGCGCATGTTCTCAATGAGAACAGAGAGATGGAGTTCTCCACGTCCAGATACCTTAAAGCTGTCTGTATTGTCTGTCTCTTCCACCCGCAGGCTGACATCGGTGTTCAGTTCACGGAACAGTCTTTCACGGAGATGACGGGAAGTCACATATTTTCCTTCCTGACCGGCAAACGGACTGTCGTTGACGATGAACTGCATGGAGATCGTCGGCTCGGAGATCTTCTGGAATGGGATCGGCTCCGGATTTTCCGGGGAACAGAGCGTGTCACCGATGGAAATATCGGCGATGCCGGAGACCGCAACGATAGAGCCGATAGTCGCCTCTTTGACCTCAATCCTTTCCAGTCCGTCAAATTCGTAGAGTTTGCTGATCTTCACCTTCTGCTGCTTGTCAGGATCATGATGGTTGACAAGGACCATCTCCTGATTTACTGCGATCGTACCGTTGTCTACCTTCCCGATCCCGATACGACCTACGTATTCATTATAATCGATCGTACTGATCAGGATCTGAGTGGGCGCTTCAGGGTCTCCTTCCGGAGCAGGGATGTATTTCAGGATCGTCTCGAACAGAGGTTTCATATCTTTTTCGTCGTCAGAGAGATCCAGCACAGCTACGCCTGCCTTTGCCGAAGCGTATACAAAGGGACACTCCAGCTGATCGTCGGAAGCTCCAAGGTCAATGAAAAGCTCCAGGACTTCATCGATCACTTCGTCAGGACGCGCTTCGGGGCGGTCAATCTTGTTGATGCAGACGATGACCGGAAGATCGAGTTCAAGGGCTTTGCGGAGAACGAACTTTGTCTGCGGCATGGCACCCTCAAATGCATCGACAACGAGAATGACGCCGTTCACCATCTTGAGGACACGCTCCACCTCGCCGCCGAAATCCGCATGGCCGGGGGTGTCGATAATGTTGATCTTGACGCCGTTATAATGGACGGCGGTGTTTTTTGAGAGGATAGTGATCCCACGCTCCCGCTCGATATCGTTGGAGTCCATGACCCTTTCTGCGACTTCCTGATTTTCGCGGAACACACCGCTCTGTTTCAAAAGCTCATCCACCAGTGTCGTCTTTCCGTGATCGACATGGGCGATGATAGCGATATTTCTTACATCTTCACGTTTTGTCTTCATAAGTACTTCAACACTCTTTCCTTATTGTAATATGTTTCTGTTAAATCAATACAACTCCCTTATTTTATCATAAAATCCTGAATTTACAAGGGGTATTGCAAAGCATTTATTGAAAGAGTCTATCGAAAAAGGTGCAAAGCATTCACTGAAAGAGGAATTGCCCTACCCGTTCACGTACCTCTTTAAAATGGGAACGGCTCACCGGAACCGTCTTCCCGTTGGACAGGAAAAGCTGTGAAGTGTGGTATGCTGACACATATTCCAGGTTCACGATAAAACTTCTCTGGCACATGACAAAATTCTCACTCAGGTCAGTGATGATATCTGAAAGTTTTTTTGAAGTAAGGAACTGACTGCTTGCAGTATAGATAGTGGTGGTGCGCAGGGTGCGTTCCATATAGATGATATCTTTTTCGCGGATATGAAAATCTTCCCGATTCCATGAGACAGTCAGGATACGCTCGTCAATTTTTTTCAGTGTCCGGAGTGCCTTCTCGACCGCCGGCTGAAGATAGGTTTCCAGTTCGGGTTTGTAGATGAAATATGTATGTACAGTATCATAGACCGGACTGACATAATCCAGATACTGGCTGGTATAGATGATCTGCATACGTGGACAGACTGTGTTAGCCTGTTCGGAGACTTTTATCCCGGAATCCTGACCGAGTTCAATGTCGATAAAGGCAATATCAAACTGAGGATTGAAAGATCTCAGTGCGCGGATAAATTCATCTCCGGATGAAAAAGCCGAAACAGAGAAAGTATTTCCATAGATATCTTCCAGAAGTTTTTTCAGC
>HHCFC02800__coassemble_1214_pt1 | contig 30048 bp, 25 predicted proteins | sample HHCFC02800__metabat2_high_PE_058 | metagenome-assembled genome bin HHCFC02800 | reverse complement strand
GTTACCTTCTGTGAACATATAAACCCATTTTGTTGCCATGTTCCAATGACCTCCTCAAAAAATTTGCTAATATTTCCGCAATACTTCGCATATAATATTTTAATGGTTTCCCAGGCATGCGTCAAGCGTTTTGTCTGTAATTATATACAATCTTTACACTGATTTTTTGTGTATCTGCGACACATCACTTTTCCAGACCCGAAATAAATTTCCTTGCTCCTCCTGTCCTCAATACCTGCTGCAAAACTGTCACCACAGAAGCTTGACCAGGGCGATCGCGATGGAGCCCACAGCCACGATCCGCTTAAGGGCTGTCTGGTCGATCTTTTTTGCGTTTTTGCTCCCCACCGCTACTCCGATCCCGTGGGCGATGAGCACCGGGATGAGAAGAAGGAACATTTCCTGCTCCTCTGCCCCGTGCCACAGATATCCGGCTGCTGCCGGCATGGCGATAAAGATAGAATCAAACAGGGACATCCCCACTGCCGTATGGGCAGGAAACCCGAGCAGGGTGAGCAGCGGCATCACCAGGACCGGTCCCCCGGCGCCGGAAGCCGCGCATACTGCTCCCGTCACGATCCCAAGCAGGAAATAGAAGACCAGCCTGCCCCGTGACAGGGCTGCCGGATCCCCCTGCTTTCCCTCTTTTCCGCTGCTCCTCAGCAGAATGGAGATCCCGGAGACCAGTACCACCACATAGAGGATGATCTGCATCACATCCTCCGGGATCAGCAGGTTCACCCGCACGCCGGCCAGAGCGCCCAGAAGGCTTCCCGCCGACAGGACCACAGCGGGACGGATCTCCAGATTTTCCTCTTTATAATATGTGACCGAGCCCAGTATCCCCGAGATCAGGAATGCTGAAAAGCTCAGCGCCAGCGCTTCCGCCGCCGGCATCCCCAGAAACCCGGTGTAAAACATGGGAAGGAGAAATCCCGCGATGCCGGTCAGCCCGATACATACGCCCACCGCCAGGTTCAGCAGAAGGATCAGTGCGATGCTCATGACGCCGCCTCTCTTTCTTCCGCCTCGATCCTGCCGGCGGTCTCTGCAGCTTCCATCTCCCTGTACTCTGCCGCTCTTGCTAGGATCTTTTCTTCATCAAGCGTCAGGACACGCCTGTCCTTCATCAGCACTTTTCCGTTTACGATGCTGTCACACACATCTCCTGCCGTCACACACTCAAGCAGGGTATTGACCGGATTCCCGGTGGGATACAGATGGGGCTGCATCATATTTATGGTGATGAGGTCCGCCTGCTTTCCTGTCTCGATCCTTCCCCCATCCTCTCCCATAAGGCGGTATCCGTTCTCCGTCGCCATTTTCAGGATATATTTTGCCGGCATGACCGCAGGTTCGTTCAGCCTGCTGCCATATTCCACGTTCATGACCGACCGGAATATCTTCATCTCATTCCACAGGCTCAATCCTCCGTGGGCTGCTCCATCCGTCCCCAGACCGACGCAGATTCCTTTTTCCCGGAGGGCAGGGGTATCAGGCGCTCCCTTCCCGCAGTTGCTAAACGGACAGTGGCACACTTTCACTCCCCGCTCTGCAAGGAGATCCTTCTCACGTTCCGACAGAAGGATACAGTGGGCAGCGATAAAATCTTCATTCAGGATCCCCATGGAATCCAGATATTCAAAAGGACGGACCTTTTTATTTGTCAGGAAATAATTGACTTCCCCTGCATACTCGTTCATATGCGCCTGCAGTTTTGCCCCCCGTTCTTTTGCCCGCTTTGCCGCTTTTAGGTTCAGCTCATCCGAACAGGAGATCAGGGAACGGAGAGAGTATGCCACTTTCAGGTTCCCTTTTCCGTTATACCCGTCGTACAGGCGGTCCGTCTGCGCCACCGCTTCCTCTGCGTCGTGCGCGATCGAGTCCGGGAGCCCCTTCTCATCCATGGTCGATGCGGAAATGAGTCCTCTCAGCCCGGACTGGACATACACCTCTGCCGCCGCCTCCATATGATAACTTCCCGCATCCACAAAAGCCGTCGTCCCGGACTTGATCATCTCCAGCGCGGCAAGGGATGCGCTCAGTTCCATCTTTTCTTCCGTGAGCGTGCTCTCGAAAGGCAGCATGATCCTGGTCCAGATCATGGGGAGCGCATCCAGCACTTTTCCTTTCAAAAGCTGCTGCCCGGTATGCATGTGGCAGTCCGCAAGTCCCGGCATGACCAGTTTCCCGGTTCCCGTGATCCGCTCTTTCGCAGCTGTCTCCAGGTCTGTCTCCCGATACGGTCTGACACTGCATATCTTTCCTTTATTTATCTCGATCGTCTGACTGCTGCGCACGATCCCGTCCGGGAAGAGCACTGCAGCGTCCGTAATGATCAGATCACACATATATTTTCCTCCATTTCTGTCATCACCGGCACAAGTCATCTTTTTACCTGAAAACAAGTACCGGCATCAGATCGTTCCCGTCAATGTCATGACGATATGGGCGATGGCAGCAGACCCTATAAACGTCCCTGTCATCACAAAGATGCCGACCAGGATCATCTTCCAGCCCTGTTTTAAAAAGGATTTGATCTGATCACTGATGGAGATTCCTGCATAGGCTCCTACCATTGTCAGCGGCGCAGTGAAGTTGATCTTTGCCGCCGCGTCGATAACAAAATCTCTGCATGGTGATATCGGGCAGGCCGCCAGAAGTCCGATGATGGAGACATAAGCCACCACGGGGAGTTTCAGCAGGATCACTTTGCTGACCGCCACTCCTGCAGCGGCGATGGCAAGAAGGACGAGGATCCCCGGAAGGGATTCCATGAAGCCCACGTCAAATCCGACAAAATTCGCCAGCGCGATCCCCAGTCCCGATATCACGAACAAAACAAGCCATTCTATATATCTCATCATTTTTCCTCCAGTTTTTTCTGTTTTCTCTTCTCTCCAAACCTTCCGATCCTGGGCTCTAGCACTTTATACAGCCAGTTGCAGAGCGGAAGCCCGATGAACAGTGCCATGTAGATACCGTCGATACCCGATATCGTCTCGCTGGCGCTCGCCAGAGCAGAGATCTGATCTGCCATGGCAGGATAGATCTCCGTGAGGGACGCCACAGCGCTGGCCATCAGGATGCCCGCTCCCACGCCGGAGGCCATTCCCAGCGCATAGGGATGGAAAATGCCAAGTATAGCGATCACAGATACCATGAACCCGAAATATATCGTACCGATCATACCGCCTACCACATAGATAGAAAGACTTCCTCTTGCCTCCGGCGAATCCGGGCCGTAGACATCCGTGATCAGTGCCAGGTTTGACTCTCTGTTGATAGAATGGGTGGCTCCTATCGCCTCCCTCTTCATCCCAAGCAGGACCGCCAGCGGCATTGCCAGAAGGATGGTCCCCAGGTTTCCAAATTCCTGCAGAAGAAGAGCCGGACCGGCGGAGACCACTGTCTCCAGGCTGGCGCCCGCATTGATGCCCAGCTTTGCGATAAAGGGGCAGATCGCCACCACGACCAGTTTTGAGGCCGCCTTGACCTGTTTTGACTTCATGATCTTTGTCACCTGGGGACCTGACAGAACTCCCATGATCAGCGCGTAGAAGATCGGGAACAGTATAAATTGTCCCGGCCCCAGCGGAATCTGGATCTGGCCGATCGAGTCTGCGATCAGAATAAATACGAAGGCGATCAGGTAGATCTTGTACTCTGCCTTCAGCCTTTCTTTCAGCGATGGATAGACAAATTTGTCCATTTCACTTCCTCCTCATTCTCTTTTCTTTTTCTGTTGCCATATTTTCTGCGGACGGAGCATCTTATTGCGCAGCACTTCTGCGTCTTATGGCTTTGCTTTGTCCGCCGCATGAGTATTTTAGCGGACAGCATTTCGACAAAAAAGGACAAATGGGTCTTTTTTTCCTGTTTTTTTACAGATATAATAAATGGAAAGATCTGACAGACTATGATGAAGGGGGATTTTTATGACACTGGAAGAACTGATCTGGGACGTCCCGGAACTGGAAGAATATATCAGATACATGCCGGAGGAACTGTGGCAGCGCTACACCATCCGGGTGTATCCGCCGGGAACGATCATCCATCAGAAGGATTACTCGCTCAACTCTTTCGGTCTGATAGCCAAGGGTGAGCACCGTGTCATCAACGAGTTTCAGAACGGGAACATTTATATGATCGAAAAGAACGAACCGATCGACTTTGTGGGGGAGGTCACGATCCTCGCAGGAATGGAAAAGACCTCGGTGACCATCGAGACGCTCACCGAGACGACCGTGGTATTTTTCTCCCGGAAAGATTTTGAAGACTGGATCGCCCAGGACATACACTTTCTGCGGCTGGTCGCACACAAGGTCGCCTACAAACTCTATCGTTCTTCCTACAACCGGGGCGCACGGCTTTTCTATCCGCCCCATTTCATCCTTCTTGATCACATACTGAAGTCTGCCGCCACGATGAAGATCGAGGAGAAAAAAGTGATCGTCCTGCCTAAGACACGGCAGGCACTCTATGAAGAGTGCGGCATCACTGTAAAGACGATCAACCGCACGGTAAAAAAGCTGAAAGAAGACGGTCTCATCTTCCTGACCCACGGAAAGATCAGCATGACACTGGATCAGTACCGCAGGGCGAGGAAGGTGATCCATCATTATGTAAACTACGACCACTGGTCTGAATGACATATCTATCGGAGGACTTCTTATCATGAACACTGTACAGCTGGAATGTATCTCTCACAGAGGAGGGGCGCCTGTTCCTTGCAGACGCGCAGCTCATCCTAAAGACCGCTCTGTCTGCAAAAGAAAGGCTGGGACGGCGGGAGCATCTGATCCCGTTTGACATTGGATGCCATAATCATATGGAGATGAACCTTCTTCCACAGATATTGGAACAGCTGGTCGCGGAATTTCCTCATCTTCGCCCTTCCATCCGCCAGATCCCTTTCCCCGCTCTCTTGGGACAGGTGGAAAACAAACAGACCCACGTCGCTTTCGGCATAAAAGAGAGGCAGAACAAGTCCTCCCTCTACTTCAGAGAACTCTGTTCTGCCCCTGTTGCCTGTGTCTGCTCCCCGGACCATCCTCTGGCGGCCTATGACTCGCTCACCAGAAAACAGCTGTCCGGAAATATCATCGTCTGTTCTCCCCGCCAGACTGCCAACACGATCTTCACCATCCAGAACAGCATCCTGGCAAAGCTCTCCCCGGAACAGCGCTACTTTACTGATACCATGGAGGGCGCTCTCACCCTGGCAAAAGCCCGGATCGGCTATACCCTCTACCCGGATGTTGTTTCCGCAAGGGAACCGGGTCTGTGCTATATCCCGGTCACAGACCTGCCTCACCTGTCTTTCGGAGTGTATTACCGGTACGACGATGACCATCCCGTTCTGTTAAGATTTTTAAGCCTTTGCCGGGAGATGATCTCCTGACCACTTCCGGCCAGCTCTCAATGAACGCTTCTGCTACATTCTCAGGAATGTGCGGTATCCTTTTACCGCCTCATACACATCTGCCTTGCTCGAGACCTCGTACGGCGCATGCATGTTCAGAACAGCCACACCGCTGTCGATCACTTCCATCCCGTAGTTTGCCATGATGTACGCGATGGTGCCGCCGCCTCCAAGGTCCACACGTCCAAGTTCCGCAAACTGGTACGCCACATCATCCTTGTCCATTGCGTTTCTGAGCGCTGCGATATATTCCGCATTGGCATCATTCGATCCGGATTTGCCCCGGCTCCCCGTAAATTTGTTAAAAGTCAGCCCGTTTGCAAAAAATGCAGAACTCCTCTTCTCAAACGCCTCAGCGTACATCGGGTCATACGCAGCGCTGACGTCAGAAGAGAGCATTCTCGAGCCGGCGAGCGCACGGCGTACTTTCAGTTCTGATTCCCCCTCCGTCAGGGCGATCAGCTCCGCCACTGTGTTTTCAAAAAACCGGGAATGCATTCCCGTTGCTCCTACGCTTCCGATCTCCTCCTTGTCCACGAGGAGGCAGCATCCGGTCCTTTCGGCTGTTTTCACATCCAACATGGCGAACAGAGACGTGAACGCGCACACTCTGTCGTCCTGCCCGTAGGAAAGGATCATGCTCCGGTCCAGTCCGCAGTCCCTTGCTTTTCCTGCCGGGACGATCTCCAGTTCTGCAGATGTAAAATCCGCTTCATCCATATCGTATTTTTCTTTCAGAAGCCGGAGTACATTTGCCTTGACAGCCTCTTTCTGTTCTTTTTTCCCGCTGCCTTCCAGCACTTCATCTACAGGACAGTTCCCGATCAGAAGGTCCAGCTTCTCACCTTCGATCACCTTGGACGCCTTCTTCTCCATCTGTTCCTGTGCCAGGTGGACGAGCAGATCCGTGATCACAAAGACCGGATCGTTCTCTTCTTCCCCGATCGTCACTTTTTCCGTTGTGCCGTCCTTTTTCACGACTACGCCATGGAGCGCCAGCGGCTGGGCCACCCACTGGTATTTCTTGATCCCGCCGTAGTAGTGCGTATCGAGATATGCAAGCCCTTCATTTTCATAAAGCGGATTCTGCTTTACATCGATGCGCGGGGAGTCGATATGTGCCCCGAGGATGTTCATCCCCTCCGAGATCGGCTTTTCGCCAATGCGGAAGAGGGCCAGCATCTTGTTCATGTTCACAGCGTAGACCTTGTCGCCTGCTCTCAGCCTCTCTCTTTTTGCCAGTATGTCTTCAATATTGCGGTAACCTGCTTCTCTTGCCATACTTATGCTCAGTTCCACACATTCCCTCTCTGTTTTTCCCGCATCAAGGCACTTCTTGTATCTCTCATTGATCTCATCCAGTTCCGCGAGCTGGGATTCATTGTAAGTTGTCCAGATATTTTTACCTGCCATTTTAGTTCCACCTTTCTGTTTTATTTATTGCTGTCAGACTGTATTTATCGCAGTATGTTCTATATCATATCTAGTATAAGCGAAAGGGGAAATATCTCTCATGGAAATATTCCCCCTCTCCCTCGTCTCTCTACGCTACTGTTCACACCTAACCGCCGCCCGCATGCGCACTCGTCGCGCTGGCGCGCTCCAGTCCCGCACTACGTGCTAAGACTGCTTACAGGGGCGGCGGTTACGAGTTCCACTCGCACTCAGGAACAGGAAAAATGCCTCTTACATGCAGGCATGACGCTGCATTTTCCTGTTCCTGAGTACGGTGTGAACTGTAACCTCTTTACCACTCAAACTTTTTCTCAAAGTATGCTTTCAGATCTTCGATCTTAACTCTCTCCTGCTCCATCGTGTCACGGTCACGGACGGTCACTGCGCCGTCCTCCTCGGACTCGAAATCGTATGTCACGCAGAACGGTGTTCCGATCTCATCCTGACGGCGGTAACGTTTTCCGATGTTGCCGCGGTCATCATACTCACAGTTATAATATTTGCTGAGTTCTGCGTAGATCTTCTCCGCGCCTTCCGCCAGTTTCTTGGAAAGCGGCAGCACGCCGACCTTTATCGGAGCCAGCGCCGGATGGAAGTGAAGGACAGTTCTCATGTCCGGCTTCTCCTCTGTTCCGATGTTTTCCTCATCGTATGCACTACAGAGGAATGCGAGCACCATACGGTCCGCTCCGAGCGACGGTTCGATCACGTACGGAATGTATTTCTCTTTTGTCTCATCATCAAAGTATGTCAGATCCTGTCCGGATACATTCTGATGCTGGGTCAGGTCGTAATCTGTACGGTCCGCGATACCCCAAAGCTCGCCCCATCCAAACGGGAAGAGGAACTCCACATCCGTAGTCGCCTTGCTGTAGAACGCAAGCTCTTCTTTCTCATGGTCACGGTAACGCACTTCCTCGTCCTTCAGTCCGAGCGTAGACAGCCAGTTCAGGCAGAAGCTCTTCCAGTAGTCGAACCACTCAAGATCTGTGTCCGGCTTGCAGAAGAATTCCAGTTCCATCTGCTCGAACTCTCTTGTACGGAATGTAAAGTTTCCAGGTGTGATCTCGTTACGGAAGGATTTTCCGATCTGTGCGATACCAAACGGAAGTTTCTTCCTGGAAGTACGCTGCACGTTCTTGAAGTTGACAAAAATACCCTGTGCTGTCTCCGGACGGAGATAAACAGTATTCTTTGCGTCTTCCGTCACGCCCTGGAATGTCTTGAACATCAGGTTGAACTGACGGATATCAGTGAAATTGTGCTTTCCGCAGGTCGGGCACGGGATCTGATGTTCTTCAATAAAGGCAGTCATCTGCTCCTGGGACCATCCGTCCACAGAGCCTTCCAGCTCGATCCCTTTTTCTTCACAGTAGTCTTCGATCAGTTTATCTGCACGGAAACGCTCATGGCATTCCTTACAGTCCATCAGCGGGTCGCTGAATCCTCCCAGATGTCCGGAAGCCACCCATGTCTGCGGGTTCATCAGGATCGCGCAGTCAACGCCTACATTGTAAGGGTTCTCCTGCACGAACTTCTTCCACCACGCTCTTTTTACATTGTTCTTCAGCTCCACGCCAAGGTTTCCATAATCCCAGGTGTTCGCAAGTCCCCCGTAGATCTCGGAACCGGGGTATACAAATCCCCTTGATTTTGCAAGTGCCACGATCTTGTCCATTGTCTTTTCAACCATTTTATGTTCCTCACATTCTTTTTTCATCTCAATCGTTACTTATTATAACGGCTGTATACTGTTTTTTCAAGGTATTTCCATCCTGTCGGAACAGGACAGGGCATTTTCTCCCGCTGCGCCTGTACAGAATCCGTCTTCCTCATAGTTTTTTCACAGCAGAGTCTCCAGGATCTCCAGCGATTTAAAATGCTTATCCACGTAGATCTCCGTCAGCCGCCTCATCACTTTCCCCAGTTCATCCATGACTTTGTCCGACACTGTAAATGTATATAATTTCTCGATCTTTGCGCTCTCAATATATTGCATGCTATATAATGTCGAATTATCAAGGATCATGCCGTCGATCACATCTGCACCGCACTCGCTGCACACCATCCCGCCCTTTGCCGCGCTGAACACAGCCGGTCTGTCGGAAGAACCACACTGCACACATTGAAATACCTGGGGCGCCTGCCCGTTGATCGTCAGCGCTTTCAGTTCAAATATGTAGCGGATGAGCCGGTTGGGAATATGCGGATTGATCAGCGCACGGAGTGTCTGGTAGAGAAGTTTCAGCATTTCCCGCTCATCATTGTATTCTTTTGTATAATAACTGGCAAATTCGAGAAAATAAAAACCATAGTAAGCGCCCACCACATCTTCCCTGAGTTCCGCAAAATAGTTGGTGATGCTGGCAGACTGGATCGTGTATGAAGTCCTTCCCTCATACATGGTAAATTCTCCGAACGAGAACGGGTTCACCGCGCCCACGAGAGGGCTGTTCGGTCTTCTGGACCCTTTCGCAAACGCGGAGATCTTCCCCTGCTCTTTTGTCAGTATCACGACCCTCCGGTCATATTCCCCCACCGGAGCCGTGGAAAGCACCATTCCTGTAAGTACGATCTGATTCACATTGTTCCTTCCTTCTGTCAGGAGGAGTATCATTGTCTTTCTCCTCCATTTTATAATTGAGATAATCTTCTATACTCCCGGTCATCATAAACTGGTCCCAATATGTTCCCTGCATCGGCTCACCTCTTCTTAAGTGTTAAAAGTTATACACTTAGGTTCTCCGATTCTGAAAAACACTATACCCCGCAAAAAATACCAGCTCTTTTTCAGCGAGATGCCTTGACACCCGCTGTCTCTGCGGCTCTTTTCACTTCTTCTGCCCCGGCTCCGGTCAGATGCATGATCTCTTCCGGCTCTATCCCTTTTTTGAGCATCTCGATGATCAGTTCCATCCTGCCCTGCTGTATTCCCTGCTGCAGTCCCTTTTCAATCCCGCGCTGCATTCCGCGGCGGAGCGCACTGCTCATCTGAGAATTATGATCTCTGATCGCTTTCTCACGGGCTTCATATTCGAGCTTTGCCTGTTCATCGGCGCTGAGCTTTTCAAGTTCTTTATAGGCTTCTTCAATATATTCATCTGTCTTTGCCATCTCTTCAAACTCCTTTCCTATCTGCACTGCAATACACGAAAAGAATCCCTCTGTATCTCTATCTTATCACATCTGTGAAATGTGTCAAAGGCGTATCATCCATGCATTGCCCCGCAATATCAGTTTTCTTATTCCTCATTGGATCAATGCCTGGATTTCAGGCTCTGAAAATGAGAATAGCGTCACAGATGTCTGTGACAACATTGATAGATACAGGGGACGGACAGAACGCCGTCCCGGTAGAAACAGGATATCATAAACTTGTTTTTATGGCAATCAGCTTCTGCATCAGAGTCACAAAAACTCCGCCCGGAACCGGTCTGCCAGATTTTACCTCCTTCATGGACCGGCTCCGGGCGGAGCTCTTTTGTTTCTCTAATTCTTCTTTCCAGTCATCTCATTTATTCATCTTCCCGATAGCCGAAGTTCTTCATAAGATAATCGCTGTCTCTCCAGTTCTTCTGCACTTTCACCCACAGCTTCAGGTTCACCTTACAGTCCAGCATCCGCTCGATCTCATAGCGTGCTGTGCTGCCGATCTTCTTGAGCATGCTTCCCTGTTTACCGATGATGATCCCTTTATGGGAGTCCCGCTCGCAGATGATCGTGGCGTCGATGTGCATGACTTTCCGTTCCATCTTCATCCGGTCGATCGCCACCGCGATCCCGTGCGGTATCTCCTCATTCAGGCAGTGGAGCGCCTTCTCCCGGATCAGTTCTGCCACGATCTGACGTTCCGGCTGGTCCGTGATCGTATCTTCATCATAGAACTGCGGTCCGTACGGGAGATATTTCAGGATCACTTTCACGAGCTCATCCGTGTTGTCTCCACTGCGGGCAGATACCGGCACGATCTCAGCAAAGTCGTACTCTTTCCGGTATACATCGATCGACGGAAGGATGTCTTCCTTCTTTACCATATCGATCTTATTGATCACAAGGATGACCGGTGTCTTCACTTTCTTAAGCTGGTCAATGATGTGACGCTCCCCGGCTCCTATGAAAGTGGTCGGCTCCACCAGCCAGAGCACTACGTCTACTTCATTCAGCGACCGCTCCGCGATGTTCACCATATACTCGCCCAGTTTATTTTTCGCCCTGTGGATCCCCGGCGTATCGACAAACACGATCTGCCCCTCTTCTGTCGTGAGCACCGTCTGGATGCGGTTCCTCGTGGTCTGCGGTTTGTTGGATGTAATCGCGATCTTCTGTCCGATCAGACGGTTCATCAGTGTGGATTTTCCCACGTTCGGTCTGCCGATCAGTGTGGCAAAACCGGATCTGTAATCTTCTCTCATGTATCCTCCTGGTCTGAAATTTTCACTCTTTTCTGAATATTGTCTCAAAAGGTGCCGTGTACTTTTGTAAAAGTGCCTGACACCTTTTAAAAAGTACACGGTACTGTTTGCACTGTTTGTACTGTTCACAGTTTCTCACATTTAGTTTAACGTCCTTACTTCCATGAACATCTCTTTCTGCTCTTCGATCTTCTCCTCGCTTCCGATGACGCAGAGCAGGTGCTGGTCCAGCATCGCCCGGACAACGCCTGCCAGAGCGCGGATATCTTCCTGCTGTGCATCAAGGACCTGGGCCCGCTCTGTGCGGATCATCTCCTCGGAAACATGGTTCATATAGAGGTTCATGGAGCGGGAACCTTTCGCCGACGGGTTCATCGGACGGTCCAGGCTGCTCATGGTGCCGATGATAAATTTGTTCATATCACGGTCGCTGACATTGAAGTTTTCCAGATACTCCACAACTCCCTCGTAGACTTCCATGGTCTTCTCCAGGTTCGGATCACGGTAAGACATCATATACGCCTCCCCGATCCGGTTGAAGTTGCTCATGCAGCCGTAAGCGCCGCCCTTGACGCGGATGTTCTGCCACAGGTAGTCGTATCCGAGTATCACTTTCAGGATCTGCAGCGCGCCGTTATACTCGGCACCTCCGTCGATAAAGTTTCCGACCCGTGCCACATACTGGACCTTCGAGGAAGTCTTAAATCCCTCGTTACGCTTTCTGCAGTGGAGCACGCAGTTCTCTTCCGGGAGTTCTCCGCCAGCGTTCAGTTTTCCTGTGATCGCGGAAAATGCCTTTTCCATCGGTTCCAGCCCTTCCTTTGAAGAAGTGTAGCTCACCATCAGATTATCCGCACGGAAGATGCGCTGTACGATCTCTTTTAAGTTCCGGATCAGTTCTTCTTTGTGCCCGTCAAAGTCTTCCTCGATTTCTTTGACCACCTCGTAGAATCCGATCCCGTCTGTATCATCCTTGAATTTCGCCATGGGCGACGTATAGGAGAGGGCTCTCAGTGCCGCTGTGGTATGTCCGGATGACAGGAAGGACATCTGAAGCCTGGATTTCAGCATAGCAAGGATCTCTTTTAACCGCTTCTCATCATCCAGTCTGGATTCCATCAGGATTTCGCGCATCATGGAAAAGAGCACATCCATCTTCGGATAAAGCGCCTTTCCTTTCATCTCAAAGGTAGCGCGGAATGCCTTTTCCTTTACCTTTGTCACATCTGTATAAAGTTCCAGGGACGTCCCGATCCCGCCCGTGTGGACATTGATCTCATTGAACAGCTCCCCGTATTCGTAATTGTTTGTGTCGATGATCCCGAGGACGCTCTGAAGGATGCCCACGTATGGCAGGAGTTCCTCACGGATGCCGGACAGGTCGAACATCAGCGTCGCATAACCGATCCCGTTGGTCTCCACATCATGGTGGACCACTTTCACTCTTCCGACCTCTTTCTCTTCATTAAAGATCGGCGCGATCTCTCGGGAGATATCTTCCCGCTTCAGGACCGGGATCTTCGCCATATCTTCCGGGCTGTCCTCTTCTTCCTGGTATGCTTCCAGTTCCTGCGCCGCCTTCACCATCTGTTCTCTTTCTTCCCGGCTCAGGCTCTGTTTGTAAGCTTCCAGCTTCTGGGCCAGCGCCTGATCCATCTTTGCCGTGCGTCCCCGCTCCGGACGGATGATGACGATGGAGCCGTGAGTATTATCCAGCAGATATTTCCGGATCAGTTCTTCAAAATATCCTGTGTCCACCTGGCTCTTCAGGAACTCAAAGGTGGGGATCGCCTGCATGTGGATAAACGGTTTCTCGTCGTCATAAAGCCAGCTGTCAAAAAGCTGCAGTCCGTACATCAGTCCCCGCGGGTAGTTTCCAAAGTCCGCCTCACGGAACCGGAACTCATGGTAGTTGATCCCTGCCCGGAGCGCTTTCTTATCCATCCCCTTCTCTGCGATCTCCCTAAGAGTATCCTCGATCACACGGATGAACTCCTCTTTCTGCTCCACGTTCGCATTCTTGGAAATGACGGAGAAGATGGGCTGATAGATCCCATTATCGTAGGATCCCATAATGTCCTTTCCGATGCCCGCGTCCACCAGCGCTTTTTTCAGCGGAGCGCCCGGCGCGGACAGGAGCGCATAGTCCAGGATCTGGAATGCAAGGTAAAGCTTCTCATCCAGAGAAGTCCCGATCACCTTGTTCCAGGAAAGGTAGGTATTATCCTCCTCACTCTCGTCACTTGTGATGGAGTATTCCTGGACCACCTCTTTCATCTGGGAAAACGGTTCCTGGTAACGGATCCTGGAATCCACTTCCGCCGCGTCAAAATCCGAGAGATAGTTCTCGTCCAGCCAGCGAAGCTTCTCCTCCATATCCATATCTCCGTACAGATAGATATAACTGTTGGACGGATGATAGTATTTCCTGTGGAAATCAAGGAACTGCTCATAGATCAGTTCCGGGATCACTTCCGGGTCACCGCCGGATTCATTTGCATAGGATGTATCCGGGAAAAGCGAGTTCAGGATCACCCGGTCGAGCACTCCCTCCGGGGAGGAAAACGCTCCCTTCATCTCATTATAGACAACACCGCTGATGGTCAGCTCGCCGTCCGGGTCATCCAGCTTGTAGCTCCAGCCTTCCTGCCGGAAGATCTCGTCATGTTTATAGATGTTTGGATAGAACACAGCGTCCATGTACACATGCATCAGGTTCTGGAAATCCTTGTCATTGCAGCTCGCCACCGGGTACACAGTCTTGTCCGGATAGGTCATCGCGTTCAGGAACGTGTTCAAAGATCCTTTCACCAGTTCTACAAAAGGATCTTTCACCGGGAAATCCCGGGAACCGCACAGAACAGAGTGTTCCATGATATGAGGAACTCCCGTGCTGTCAGAGGGCGGCGTGCGGAATCCGACGGCGAACACTTTGTTCTCATCATCGTTTTCCATGAGCAGGACTCTCGCCCCGCTCTTTTTGTGCCTTAAAAGGATCCCTTCTGACTTCAGGTCAGATAAATTTTCTGTCTGCACTACTTCATATGATGTCAGATCATATATGCTCATACTTCAGCTAATCTCCTTGTCTCTGCTATTCTCCTCATCTGTGCCCGTCAGTCCACACATTTCTCGGTATGCTCTCCGCCAGGCTGTGAGCAGTGTTCTTTTTTCATGTTTCTTAGTATAACACTAACTTCTTCTCTTTAAAAGTACAAGAATATCCCGCCTCGATGATATGACCGAAGAATCTTTTCTTATGCAGAAAGGCGGAGCCATCTGCATGGTCCGCCTTTTTGATCCTCCGATCATATGTAACATTTCAGCCCGCGCCATTTGTAAAGCCGCACGGTCACGATCATATCATTCCACTGTCACGATCTTTCCGTCCTCATCCCAGAGGTCATGCCAGTCTTTCGCACCTTCCCACAGGAACACCTGTCCTTTTACAAGGCGGTTGTTCCGCTCCAGAGTCGCGATCGTCGCCATTTCCTCGTCAGTCAGAGGATCCTCTGTCATTGACTTTAAGTTGCTCACATAGTTTGCCTCGTGGACAGAGAATGGGATCGGGATCTGCCCTCTCTGATGTGCCCACTTCAGTGCGATGAGCGCCGGATGGCAGTTATGTGCCTTCGCGATCTCTTTCATCTCCGGCATCTCCATATCCGCGATGTCTTCCGGCATCATGTCCCTCTCCGGTCTCTTGGGTGATCCCAGAGGCATGTAGCCGATAGGCTGAAGATCATGTTCCACCAGGTAATCAAACAGCTCCTGCTGCTGGAAACAGGGGTGCAGCTCCAGTTCACATGCCACAGGTTTGATCTTCATGAGCGGCAGCACCGCCTCCAGTTTCGGGATCGTCATGTTGGAGATCCCGATATGGCGGATCAGACCTTTCTCTACCAGGCTCTCACACTGCCTGTATGTGTTCATGAACTCTTCCACGCTGAAGGGCTTTGAATCCGGATTCCGGGAATCCACATCACATCCCGGTGCGTGATAGTTGGGGAAGGGCCAGTGGATGAAAAACATGTCAATATAGTCGCACTGAAGGTCTGCAATGCTCTTCCTGCAGGACTCCTCCACTCTCTCGTGCATGTCATTCCATACCTTTGTCATAATGTAGAGATCTTTTCTCTCTACAACGCCCTCATCGAACGCTGCTTTGAACACCTCTCCGATCTGATGCTCGTTTCCATAGCATGCAGCACAGTCAAACATCCTGTAGCCGCAGCGGATCGCCCCCGCCACTGCAGCGGACACTTCCTCCGCTGAAAAACGGTCGGAACCAAAGGTCCCCATCCCGATACATGGGATCTCCTCTCCCGTATACACCTTCACTTTCGGCACGATCGCCGGATCGATAAATCCTCCCATTTTCTTCCTCCTTCTTTTTTATCTGTTTTTCTTTTTATGTTACTTTTCCACCGTTTTAATACATTGTATGCTATGATATTTTTTCAATTTTTATCATAGGGAATATCCGTTCCATATCCTCTCTAACAAAGAATCCGGTCTCCTTCCGGAGCGCTGCGGCAGCTGAGATCGCGCTTGCTTTTCTCAGAGTTTCCTCCACCGAAAGCCCTTCGCTTAAGCCCAGGGCAAATCCGGCGATCATGGAGTCGCCGCATCCCACTGTATTTACCGCGTCGATCCTGGGAACGCGGGCACGGAATATCCCTTCCCCGCATACGACAAAGGATCCTTCGCTGCCGAGTGATACAGCCACGATCTCTACGCCTTTTTCGTGGATCGCCTTTGCGGCCTCCACCATATCATCCATATCGTCACATTTCTTTCCGGTCAGCATCCGGATCTCATCCAGATTGGGCTTGATCATGGTGGGCTTCGCCTCGATCCCCATCTCCAGCAGTTTCCCGCTGGTATCCAGGATCACCTTTTTCCCGGCCGCTCTGCAGATCTTCACAAGCCGCTGATAGGCGGTCCCGTCCAGCCCTCCCGGCACGCTCCCGGACATGGCGATCACGTCCGCTTCACGGACCAGCCCGGAAAAATGTTCCTCAAACCGGCTAAAGTCTTCTTCCGTCACCGTGAACCCCGGCTCCAGGAACTCCGTCTGCACGTGGTTTTTCTCATCCCAGATATTGATGCAGGACCGGCTCTCCTCCGCCATGTGGTAAAATTCACTCCGGATCCCGAAAGGCTTCAGGGCGTCCTCGATGTAGTGCCCCGCATGTCCCCCTACAAATCCCGTCGCGACCACCTCTGCTCCGGCGATGGCTGCGGGCTTGGAGACGTTCAGTCCCTTTCCGCCCGGAGTGTAAGCGCACTCCCTGACCCGGTTCACCTCGCCGACCCGGAATCCATCCACAACATAGCGTTTGTCGATCGCCGCGTTCAATGTCACTGTCAGTATCATATCTATCCTCTCAATCCTCGTTGACCAGCATCAGTTTTCCTTTTACCAGCCCCGGCGTCTTAAACATCTGGAAGGCTTCCTGAGCCTGGCTCATTGGCATTTTTTTGTAGATAAATCCGGGATCAAATTTCAGCTGTCCGGTAGCGAAATAGTGTGCGGTCAGCTCCCACTCCTTTCCGGGGAAAGGAGAACTGTAGGACATCCAGGATCCGGTCAGCTTGAACTCTTTGCGGTTCATATTCTCCCACTGTGCCGGGGTAAATGACAGTTCCTCATGAGGTGTCCCGATAAAGCATACATGAGCCTTGTTTGCCGCCAGGTCAAAAGCCATGTGCATGGTCGGGACCTGTCCTGCCGTCTCAAAGACATAGCCATATCCCTTTCCTCCGGTGATGGCAAGTGCTTCTTCCATAAAGTTTTCTTTCGTCGTGTTGATCACTTCGTCTGCTCCCAGGCGTTTTGCAAGTTCCAGCCGTGCGTCGCTGATATCAAATACGACCACCTTTTTGGAACCGTAGATCTTGGTCCACTGCATGGTAAACATGCCGACTGTCCCGCCTCCCAGGATCGCCACATACTGTCCGCCCTGATAGTCGTTCTGGTATACTCCGTGGAGCGCCACTGTGGCCGGCTCGAACATTGCCGCCTGCTCATAGGGGATAGACGGGTCGTATACGACCGCGTTCTGCTCCGGGATCACCACATAATCCGCGTTGCTCCCCTGCTCCCTGGACCCGATAAAGCTGTAATGCTTGCAGAGTGAGAAGTTTCCGTTCTGGCAGTCGTCACATTTCATACAGGGCTTCAGCGGTGCGCCGGACACGTGGTCTCCCACTTTTACTCTCGTGACGCCCTCGCCCACTTCCACCACGTCTCCTGCGAACTCATGCCCCAGCACGATCGGATAAAAATGAACGCCGTGGTTCAGCACCCTGGGGATATCCGACCCGCAGATGCCGGAAGCCTTCACCTTTACTTTGACTTCTCCCGGTCCCGGCGAGGGTTCCTCATAATCCAGATACTGTACATCTTCATTTGCACATACAACAGCAGCTTTCATGTCATCTTCCTCCTCTTTTTTTCATGATGCCTTTTAACTGTTCGTAAAGTTCTATGTAAGTCTGATAGTCTTCTGCATAACGTCCTGATACTGACGGATCAGGTTCATGTCTCCGCTTCTCCCGGACGGTCAGGCGCACCGCCTCGTCAAAATCACGGTACATCCCTGTCCCCACTCCCGCAAGGATCGCCGCTCCCAGCGTGGTCGCCGTATCTGACGACGGTACGATGATCGGCTTCCCTGTGATATCCGCTTTGATCTGGGTCCAGAGGAGAGAGTTTGCCGCTCCGCCCATGGCACGGAGGACATTCACTGATGCACCCGCTTCCTCTGCCACATCCAGGTTGTGTTTCAGGGCATAAGCCGTCCCTTCCATTGCTGCACGGATAAAATGTCCCTTGGTCTTGCCAAAATCAAGCCCGTAATACACACCCTTTGCATCCGGATCCCAGATCGGAGTCCGTTCTCCCGCCATATATGGCAGGAAGATCAGCCCGTCGCTTCCCGGCTGCACAGATGCCGCCTCCTCATTGAAAAGGTCCAGAGAACTTTTCCCCTGCCTCTTTCCCTCTTCCCTCTCGTAAGCACCGAACTCTTTTTCCAGCCAGCGCATCACACCGCCGCCTCCGGTAGTGCCTCCCTGGAGCAGCCAGTGTCCGGGCACTACATGGTACCCGAGGATCAGCCTCTCGTCAGCCCGGTAAGTATCTGTACAGATACTCATGCCTCCTGCCTGGCCTCCCTGTTCCTGGGTCTCACCGCTGTGGATCACTCCGGCGCCCAGTGTGCCGCACGCCGCATCCAGTCCTCCTGCCGCCACCGGGGTCCCTGCCGCCAGCCCGGACTGCTCAGCTGCTTTCGGAGTCACTGTCCCGATCACGGCATGGCAGGGATAGATCTCAGGCAGGATCTCTTCGGAAAATCCAAATTCTCTGCACATCTCCTTATCCCATATACCTCTTCGCATGTCAAAACAGTGAAGCCCGTATCCCTGGGACAGATCCTGTGTCATCACTCCGGTCAGCCGGCAGGCGATGTAGCTGTTGGACTGCAGGATCTTATAGATCTTTTCGTACATCTCCGGGAAATTCCTCTGATACCAGATGATCTTCGCGGTGGTGTACGACGGCTGGAGAGAATTTCCGCACAGTTCAAAGATCCGCTTCTCTCCGATCTTCCTGTTATACTCCTCACAGATATCCGCCGCCCTGGTATCCATCCAGATCGGGGTGCGCATGAGCACATTGCCGTCTCTGTCTACAGGGATCGCTGACCAGCTCTGCCCGTCGATCCCGATCCCCTTTATCTCATCCGGAGCGATCCCCGCCTGTTCCAGTACAGACGGGATCGTCCTGCAGACCGCATCCCACCATTCTTCCGGATCCTGCTCTGCCCATCCGGGATGCGGATAATATACGGGATAGTCGCCGCTGCCCGACGCCATCACCTTTCCTTCTCTGTCGAAGACAGCGATCTTACAGGCGCTCGTCCCGATATCGATTCCCAATAAATATTCTCCCATCACGTCCTCCTCGAAACGTTTCGGTTTAAATGTGCCACAGTGATGCGGCTTTGCAGTTTCAGCTCAGCTGCGCCGCATCACAATTGTTTTACGGATCTGCCTTCCACAAATCCGGTCTTCAATTTTACCGTCTCAGACTTCCCGGTTTCTCTGTGTTTTACCTGCTTTTCTCCTGACTCTTCTGCTTTCCCGCCTTCCGCCGGCCTTACTTCCGTCTCGCCTTCCAGCTTCCTCAGAAGAAGTTCTGCCGCGCACTTTGCTATCTCTCCTGTAGGCTGGGTCACGATAGAGAGCCTGGGGACAGACGCCTTTGCAAAGTCTGCATTGTCAAATCCGATGACGGAAAGTTCCTCCGGGACAGAGATCCCGGAATCATTGATCTCCATCATCGCTCCCACAGTCATCTCATAATTTGAGATAAACACTGCCGTCATCTCAGCATTCTGTTCTTTCAGCTGGCGCATCGCCCGGGCGCCTCCCGCGATCGTGTAATCTCCTCTCGCGACCAGGCTTTCCTCCGGTTCCAGGCCTCTTTTTTTCAAAGCCCTGCGATAGCCTTTCAGCCTCTCTTTGGCAGTGTAGACGTCATTCGGACCGGCGATCATCCCGATCTTCCGGTGTCCTGCCTGATACAGCCTTTCCACAGCCTCCGCCGCCGCGCCTTCATTGTCCACCAGCACGCAGTCACAGTCCACCTGATCCATCTTACGGTCGATCATCACTACAGGTTTCCCCGCGCGCAGAAATCGGGAAAGCCCGTCCGCACCGTTCCCGGCAGGCATGAGGATCAGCCCATCCACCCTGCGGTGGAAGAGAAATTCTTCTGCCTCTGCCTCCCGCTTCTCATCGGACCGGCAGTCGCAGATCATGGTCGCATACCCGTGGTTTCTCAGAATATCCTCCGCCTCGGTGATGATCTCTGCAAAGAAAATGTTGTTCAACTCCGGGATGATGATCCCGATCGTCTTTGTCCGGTTCGTCTTTAATCCCCTGGCAACCTCATTTACCTCAAAATGGAGTTCTTCGATCGCCTCCTCGATCTTGATCCGGTTCTTCTCACGGACATTTCCCCCGTTCAGATAAGAAGAGATCGTCGCAAGCCCGAGCCCTGTGCGCTTTGCGATATCTTTCATCGTTGCTCCCATGTATGTCTGCTCCCTTCTCCCTGCATCTTCTTATCATGCGTCAGATCCTTCCGCACCGAAAGTCTTTTTCCTACTCTGCCTTTCCATCACATCCGCACATCTTCATGCGGATCTTTACCTGCTCTTTGACCGCTTCCATAGCCGCGGTGCCGAATTTCTTCGGATCGTATGTCTCCGGTTTGTCCTCGAGCAGCTTCTTCACCGCCGCAGTGTACGCTGCGCGCAGCTCTGTTGCAAAATTCACTTTGCACATTCCCCGCTCAACGCATTCTCTTACATCCTCCTCGCTTAAGCCGGATGCCCCGTGGAGTACCAGCGGGACTGACACCACTTCCCGGATCGCGCTCACCCTGGGTTTATCAAGGACTGGTGTTCCCACATAAAATCCGTGGGCCGTGCCGATCGCAACTGCCAGTGAGGATACTCCCGTGCGCTCCACAAACTCTTTCGCTTCTGACGGATCTGTGTTTGTATCCGCATCCGCCTCCAGATCGTCCTCTTTTCCTCCGACCTTTCCAAGTTCTGCTTCCACCGGGATCCCGATCGCCTTAGCCACATCGACAACCTTCTTCGTCACCGCGATATTGTTCTCAAAGTCCTCCCCGGATCCGTCGATCATAACGGAAGTGTACCCTGCTTTCATGGCTCTGACAGCGAGTTCAAAACTGTTTCCGTGATCCAGGTGCAGGCAGACCGGTACAGACGCCTTCTCTGCCTCTGCTCTCACGATCGCCGCATAAGTCTCCACGGTCCCGTATTTGATCGTTGACGGTGTGGTCTGGAGCATGACCGGAGCTTTCAGTTCCTCTGCTGCTGCGATCACAGCTTTGACCATCTCCATGTTCTCCACGTTGAACGCCCCCACGGCATAATTTCCCTTCTGCGCGTCCAGAAGCATTTTTTCCGATGTAACTAATGGCATATCATTCTCCTCCTTATCATAAAACCGAAACGTTTCGGTTTTGCTATGTATTTATCTTATTACAATTCAGCATATATGTCAATATAATAAGATTTTTTTTGTTTGTTCACAGTCATGCAGTAAGAGAGGTGCGATCGTTACCGTGTAAGCCGGCTTACATGGCAGCGGTCGCACCTCTCACATTACATGACGGCCCCTCTCGGCGAAAAGGAGCCGCCTAACTGAAGTGCTGCACTTCAATGTACACTTCACCGTTCCAGCATCCTCTGCCGGATCTTTTCATGCATATCACCTTTATGATACGGGATCCCGTGCGATGCGTCGCCAGAAGATGCCAGCAGATGGATCTCCCCTTTCTGTATCCCGCATGCCTTCGCGATAAAGTTCTGTTTTATCTCCAGATACTGGATCTTGTCATATTGGATGGAAATATAAGTTTTCCCGAAATATCCGTGACAGAGTTTCAGAAAAGTCTCATCTGCCCCGCTTCCGTCTGTGATATATTTGAGGATCATCCCAATAAAGACTGTCAGGATCAGAGCCGCTGCTCCCAGCCAGATGAGGAGCCGGTGTTCCGGTATGACTGCCGTACACAATGCCGCCGACAGTCCCACTACGAGTACATATATCATGCCCGGCAGAGACCATGCCGTCCACACAGCCCCCGGCAGGCGTTCGGTTTTCTGCTCCGCTGTCGGGGCGAACTCCGGAAGGAGGAGTTCAAGCTGTTCTTTCATCCTCTTCTCCGTAGAATAAAGTATGAGAAATGAATTCTGCTCTTCTTTCTCATCCCCCATGCCCACATTCACGATCTCTGCCATATACCTGCGGAAGATTCTCGCCACAAATGACTGCCGGATCTTGAGTGCCTGGATCTTATCTACAGGGATAGTATATTCCATTTTTTTCAGAAAACCGTATCCGATATAGATCTTGTCTCCCCGGCGTTTCGCGCGGAAATCATAATAGCGGATAAAGTCTTTCACTGTGTCCCAGAGTGCTGACAGAACGATGCCGGCTGCCACGATGATCCCCGCCGCAGCCCCCAGAAGAGAACCGAGCAGATCCGGCTTTTCCAGTATCTGTACCACAGTCGCTGCTGTTCCTGCAAAAGCTCCGATCAGAATGAGCAGGGAAAAGATATTGACCGAGAAAATGCCGTGGGAAAAGATGTCGCCAAATTCAGCCCTGATATCAAACTCCCCGTCATCTTCCCAGGATGACAGGACCTCCATACCGTCAGTCCCTGTTTTCCCTCCGGTCAGATCGCGGTCCTCTGTATGTACACGGTTTTCTGCCGCATGAGCCCACGCAGGATCCTTTCCCGATATCTGCCCTGATGATGCCCCGTACGTCTGTCGGTGCATCTTCCTTGTGATCTCTGCCTTAAACTTTGCCGCATCCGCTTTTTTCAGAACGATCTTTACATCTGTGCTGTCCGCCGTGGACCGGCTGTTTGTATCCAGTTTCACCTTACAGGTGCCCAGGATCATCTCGAAAAGATTCTGCTCGATATTGATATTGGAAATGTTCCGGATCCCGATCGTATTTTTCTTCTTGTTTACTTTTCCACGCTCAATGACAATGGCATTTTCTTCTATACATATGTATGTATTCGCCCAGGCAAAAACGCGGTTTCCCACAGAGACTGCCAAAAGGCCCAGCACGACCAGGATCACGATCAGCGTCTTTCCATGAAGAAAGCTAAGATCTGTTTCTGCCAGTTCCTCTGCACTCTGAAGCAGGATCGACACCGCCAGGACCGCAAGAGCCAGGATCCCGCCTCCGATCTGTTCGATGATGATCGAGATATGATTTCGAAATCTTCTGTTATCTTCCATCTTCTTCCCTCTGCTCCTTCACGATCTCATTGATCCTCCTGCGGAGATTTTCCGCGATCTTCTCTGCCTTCTCTTCCTCCACAAAGGAAAGTGTCACATCTCCGCCGCCCGTGGTCACGATCACTTTCGCCACTTTAAAGATCTGGTCAAAAGGACCCTTGGCAGTCTGCAGTTTATGGATCCGTTCTATGGGAACGATGCTCCGTTTCACAAAGAGATATCCCTCAATGATGTCTATGCACTCCTCATTGATGCTGTACCGGTAACGGTGATACCGGAAATACGGGCTTGCCAGAACATCCAGCAGTGTCAGCACCACAAGCGCCAGGGAGATCCATTTCCCCACCGTTACATCTTCCGGAAACAGCCATAAAACATTGACCGCTCCGATAACGGCAAGAACAATGATCCCGCCGATGATGCCCGCCAGATACATGCAGTGGAGCGCGCGCTTTGAAAGTTTTTCGTATTTTACTTCTGCCCCGTGTCCTGTATCTTCATATCCTCTTCCCATTTTTCCCTCCTGTACATCAAAAAATATCTTATTTTTGTATTATCAATTTAATACAATAGTACAAGAAGCAGCTTCTTTTGTCAACAATACTTTGTCAAAGGGGACAGCCCTGTCCGGAAATGGTTTTTCTGCCGGCGCATTTCCACATGTCCCCTCTGCTCTGTATTCTCTGTTTCACTCCAGGGATATCTCTTCCCCCAGCTTCTCTTCAATCCTGAGCAGCCGGTTGTATTTCGCCACCCGTTCCGATCGGCAGGGCGCTCCGGTCTTGATCTGCCCCGCATTGAACGCCACTGCGATATCCGCGATCGTTGTGTCCTCTGTCTCGCCGGACCGGTGGGAGATGATCGTGCGATATCCCGCCTCCTGTGCCGTCCGTATCGCTTCGAAGGCTTCCGTGAGCGTGCCTGCCTGGTTCACCTTGATCAGGATCGCATTTCCTGCGCCCAGCTCAATGCCTCGCTTCAGCCGTTCCGTATTTGTCACAAACAGATCGTCCCCCACCAGCTGGATCTGTTTCCCCAGTCGCGCGGTGATCTGCTTCCAGCCTTCCCAGTCCTCTTCATCCAGAGGATCTTCTATGGAAACAATGGGGAATTCCGACGCCAGATCCTCAAAGTAATCTATCATCTCCTCCGCCGAGCGTTCCACCGCCCTCCCCTGCATCCGGCTCTCTCCCGGAAACCTGTATCTTCCTGCTGCGGAGTCAAAAAGTTCTGACGCCGCCGCATCCAGAGCGATCTTTATATCTCTTCCCATCCTGTATCCCGCTTTCTCTGCTGCATCCCGGATGATTCGGAGCGCCGCTCTTGTGTCTGAAAGATCCGGAGCGAACCCTCCTTCATCCCCTACCGCCGTGTTCAGTCCCCGGGATCTCAGCACATCTTTCAGCGCATGATAGACCTCGGCACAGACTCTCAGACGGTCACGGAAAGAAAGTTCTCCCGCCGGCATGATCATGAATTCCTGGATGTCAAGAGAATTGTCCGCGTGAACGCCTCCGTTTAAGATGTTCATCATGGGGAGCGGCATCTGTTTTCCCCGTACGCCGCCCAGATATCGGTAAAGCGGGACCTTCAGCGCCGCTGCGGCCGCATGTGCCGCCGCCATGGACACGCCCAGAATCGCGTTTGCTCCCAGGGCACTCTTATCCGGGGTCCCGTCCGCCCGGATCATTGCCCGGTCGATCTCTTCCTGGTCAAACACGTTCATGCCGATCACTGCCGGTGCGATCCTGCTGTTCACATTTTCCACTGCCCGTTCCACGCCTTTTCCTCTGTAACGCGCTCCGCCGTCCCGCAGTTCCACCGCCTCGTATTTTCCTGTGGACGCGCCGGACGGGACTGCCGCCCTGCCCACGATCTCCTCCCCTGCCAGCACCTCGGTCTCTATCGTCGGATTTCCCCTTGAATCCAGGATCTCTCTGGCATAGATATCCCGGATCTGCAGATTTCTGTCCATGTTCTTTCTCCCTCCATACTCCTGTCAGCCCTCAGCAGGAAAAAGCTGCAAAGCAGCGGATCCGAACTGCATGGCTGGACTGTTACGGTAATCTATTATTTCCGGCTGCCTTCCCATTAATGCGTTGACTTTTTATATTCCAGAGATTACAATTCGTGTAGATATGTTTTGGGGGAGGATACAACAAATGAAGAGCAAAATAAAATATTTTCTGCTTCTGACATTCAGTACGCTCATCATGGCGGTGGGAACGTACTTTTTCAAATTTACGAACAACTTTACATTCGGCGGCATCACCGGTCTCGCGGTCCTGGTGGCAAAGACCGGATTTATATCCGCCGGCGACTTCAACCTGATCGCCAGCATGATCCTGCTGGTCATCGGTTTTTTTGTGCTCGGGAAAAAATTTGCAGCAAAGACGGCTTACTGCAGTATCCTGCTCTCCGTTGCCCTCTCGGCGATGGAGCGGATCTGTCCTCTTAACGCGCCGCTGACGGATCAGCCCATGCTGGAACTCTGTTTCGCCATCGCGCTCCCTGCACTGGGCTCCGCTATTTTATTTAACATCGGAGCATCCAGCGGAGGCACGGATATCATTGCCATGATCCTGAAAAAGTATTCCAGCTTTGATATCGGACGCGCCCTGCTGATCACAGACGCAGTGATCACCGCGTTCAGTTTCTTTGTATTTGACGTGGAGACCGGACTGTACTCGCTCCTGGGGCTTTCGATCCGTTCCTTTATGGTGGACAACTTTATCGAAAGTTTCAATCTGTCGAAATATTTCACTGTCGTATGCGACCATCCGGAACCGATCTGTGATTTCATCGTCCATACGCTTGTCCGCAGCGCCAGCGTTTTCGAGGCACGGGGAGCCTACTCGGGGCAGAACAAGCATATCATCCTGACCGCCCTGAACCGGGTTCAGGCGGTACGGCTCCGTAACTTTATCAAGGAAAATGAACCCGACGCTTTCATCCTGATCTCAAATACAAGTGAGATCATCGGAAAGGGATTCCACAGCGTATAGCTTTCCGGATTCCTGAGACATCGGGGATTTTACCAAAGCAATGAATAAATTATCTGACAGACAGGAGAATTATCATATGAAACATCTTGTGATCGCAGAAAAGCCGTCCGTGGCAAGAGATATCGCACGGGTCCTCGGCTGCGGAAAGAAAACGAATTCTTATATGGAAGGGAAAGACTATATCGTCACATGGGCGCTGGGGCATCTCGTGACCCTCGCTGACCCGGAACAGTACGGGGAACAGTATAAGACCTGGAATATGGACACTCTGCCCATGCTTCCCAAACACTGGAAACTGGTAGTCATCAAACAGACCTCAAAGCAGTATCATGCGGTGAAAGAGCAGATCTTCCGCAAAGATGTGTCCGACATCATCATCGCCACGGACGCCGGGAGAGAAGGGGAACTGGTGGCACGCTGGATCCTTGACAAGGCTGGGAACCAGAAACCTCTGAAACGCCTCTGGATCTCTTCTGTCACGGATAAGGCGATCCGGGAAGGGTTCGCTCACCTGCGTCCCGGGAAGGATTATGAGAATCTGTATCACGCTGCTGTGGCGCGGGCTGAATCAGACTGGGTGGTTGGCATCAATGCCACTCGCGCCTTGACCTGCAAATACAACGCGCAGCTCTCCTGCGGAAGAGTACAGACGCCGACCCTCGCCATGATCGCCGCGCGAGAAGACGAGATCCGCAGGTTCAAGCCTCAGACTTATTACGGATTAAAGGCTTCCGCCGGAAAGATCACATTTACCTGGGCGGACAGCAAAACAAATTCCGGACGCACTTTTGACCGGGAAAGGATCGATGCCATTTACCGGAATGCAGGAGGCAGACTCCATATCACAGAGGTAAAGAAAAAGTCAAAGAAGACCTTCTCTCCCGCGCTCTACGACCTGACGGCGCTCCAGCGGGAAGCGAACCAGAGATACGGTTATTCTGCCAAGATGACGCTGAACATCATGCAGCGCCTCTATGAGAATCACAAAGTCCTCACCTACCCGAGGACTGACTCCCGCTATCTCACCACAGACATGGTGGGTACGTTGAAGGAGCGTCTGAAGGCATGTGCGGTGGGCCCCTACCGGAAAGCGGCAGCCCGGCTTTCCATGCAGGAGATCAAAGGAAATAAATCTTTTGTCGATAACGCAAAAGTTTCCGATCATCATGCGATCATCCCGACAGAGCAGTATGTCCAGCTGGATCACATGACCAGTGATGAGAGAAAGATCTATGACCTGGTGGTCCGCCGTTTCCTCGCTGTCCTCTCCCCAGCCTGTGAGTATGAAGAAACATCCATCACCGGGACTATTGGAACAGAGCAGTTCCACGCAAAAGGAAATGTGATCCTGAAAGCAGGGTGGAAAGAGGTCTATGACGCGGACTGGAAGGATGTGGAGGAAGACGAAGACGGAGAGGATCTTTCAGGCTTCTCTTCCGGTCTGTTCTCAGGACACGCCCCGTTCTCCCCGCAGGATCCCGGTGCAGGGCTTCCTGATATCCGGGAGGGCGCGGACCTGACCGTCACCTCCCTCAATATCACGGAGGGGAAGACCAAACCGCCCGCATATTTCACTGAAGGGACCCTCATCGCCGCCATGGAGAATCCGGTGAAATATCTGGAGCACAAAGATAAAAAGATTGTCCGCACACTGGGCGAGACCGGAGGACTGGGTACGGTTGCCACCCGTGCGGACATCATCGAGAAGCTGTTCAACAGTTTCCTGATGGAAAAGAAAGGAAATGAGATCCACATCACGTCAAAGGGCCGCCAGCTCCTCTCCCTTGTCCCTGCAGACTTAAAGAGCCCGGAACTGACCGCCCAGTGGGAGCTGCGTCTCCAGGCGATCGCAAAGGGGAAGGAATCCGACCGGAAGTTCATGTCTGAGATCGAAGATTACACAAAGGCACTGATCCAGGAGATCCGCACCGCATCAGGCACCTTCCGCCATGACAACCTGACCCGGCATAAGTGTCCCCAATGCGGGAAATTCATGCTGGAAGTCAACGGAAAGCACGGAAAGATGCTGGTCTGCCAGGACAGAGAATGCGGATACCGGGAGACCATCTCCCGCCACACCAACGCCCGCTGTCCGGTCTGCCACAAGAAGATGGAACTGATCGGGAAAGGCGATGCCCAGCGGTTCGTCTGCTCCTGCGGGCATAAAGAGAAGCTCTCCGCTTTCCAGGAGCGCCGGAACAAAGAAGGGAAAGGCGTCAGCAAGCGGGATGTCGCCAGCTATATGAAAAAACAGGCGAAAGAGGCAAACGAACCGATCAACACTGCTTTTGCGGATGCGTTTAAGAATATCAAATTGTGATTTTTTTAACGGGTACCGTGTACTTTTGCAAAAGTGCACGGTACCCGTTGGTATTTTCTGTCTTTTAAGAATATTCAGTCTCTGATCATAAAACATAGTAATGTGGGATGATATCTTCATAAGTCCCGTCTTTCATCCGGAACCCTCCCGGTATGATCCCCAGCTGCACGAACCCGAGTTTTTTATAAAGTCTCAGCGCATATGTATTACTGCGGACCACCGCGTTAAACTGCAAGATCTTAAATCCCAGGGTCTTCGCGGTCTCCAGGCAGTGGGTGACCAGTTTTTCCCCGATATGGCAGCCTCGCACATCTCTTCGCACTGCATAGCTTGCGTTGCAGATATGTCCGCATCTTCCTACGTTATTCGGATGCAGGATATACAACCCGGCGATCTCGCCGCTTTCCTCATCGTATGCGATCCCAGTATAGGACTGTTCTTTAAAAAACTCCCTTCCGGTCTCTTCGTTCAGCATTTCCTCCTGGGGAAATGCTACACCATCCTCGACCACCTGATTCCAGATTTCTATGGCAGCAAGGGTATCCTGTATGGTATATTTTCTCACTTTGATCTTCATTTCCTGTTTCCTCCAAAATCAAGACAAAATCTATGCTGGTCTGTATTGCGTACAACTCGATTATTATACCATACAGAACGGCTCCCGATAAGAGCTGAATATTCTTATCAGGAGCCGTTGACTTCATATCGATTTCATATGTCTGTCCGATCAGTATCTGTTAATAACTGTTTGATATTTTTAATGGAAATAATGATCTCCGATCTGCATTCCCCAGCCGCCTGTGCTGAAGTAAAGGCAGTCACCCACCGGGTTGCTTCCCGCAAGTGCGTCTTCCGCCGCCTGCATCGCAGACTCAGTATATCCGCTGCTCGCCCGGACGGAGTCAAGCCATCCGGTCATCGCCGGTGTGAACTGTCCGGACTGGTAAATGACGTCCGAGATCGTATCCGGATAGGAACCACTCTTCACACGGTTCATAACTACTGCGCCGACCGCCACCTGTCCTTCGTAGGGCTGGTTTCCCGCCTCACAGAAGATCAGGGAAGCCAGAAGTTCTTTTTCTTCCTGTGCCGCAGCTTCTGCAGCAGCCTTCTCTGCAGCAATGCGGGCAGCTTCTTCTGCTGCTTTGCGTTCTTCTTCCTGTTTCTTGATATAAGCCTGCTGCGCTTCCTCTGCTGCCGTTTTTGTCTCTGTAAGGACTTCCTCATGCATCTCCCCTGCAATATCAGAAAATCCCCAATCCGCAGTCTCCTCACCGGAAACTGTAGTCTGAATACCGATCGGCTCTGTTTCCGCCGCCAGGCTGGTAAAGCCGGTCAGAACTGTCATACTTGTTACGGCGGCATACAAAGACATAAGAATCCGCCTGTTTTTATGTTGTTTCATATACTCCTCCTCTTAACATATTGCAATATCTTTACATATATCTTAATTAAAACATATGCAGTTGTTTTCATTTTTATTACAGATATTACAAAATTGTTACGGAGGCTATTCTATTATAAAAATCTTAATTTGTCAACTTTTTTATTTCCATTTTGC